>Ga0222714_10000007_pt1 | contig 355494 bp, 368 predicted proteins | sample C33_3DmetaG_FD_165048 | JGI IMG/M metagenome (GOLD analysis project Ga0222714, IMG submission 165048) | Estuarine water microbial communities from San Francisco Bay, California, United States - C33_3D | ecosystem: Environmental > Aquatic > Marine > Unclassified | place: USA: California... | reverse complement strand
AGATAAAGTTTGCATAGCGCTATTGATGGCTATAATGTTAACACTGTTACTTAGGAAGAAGAATGCAAGAATTAGGTTTTTATAGGTTCGCAAAAAAGGATCCTAATCCTGTTGCTATAATTGATACTCAGGAAAAAGCTTGGAGTAGAGGCGAGTTGCTCCAAAGCGTAAATCAACTTTCCAATGGACTCAAATCTTTTGGCCTCACAAAGGGAGATACCGTTGCAATTTTGCTTCCTAACTCTGTGGAATACTATATTACCTATCTTGCATGCGCTCAATGTGGCTTTTATCTTGTTCCTATTAATTGGCATTTATCAGGGCCTGAGGTTGCTTACATATTGCAAGATTCTGAAGCAAAAGTTTTCATTACGTCTGGTCATAACAATCAGATAGTTGAAGCCGCAAAAAAAGCAGCTAAAGAAGCAAATTTTGATAGTAGCAAATGCTTGGCAGTTCAACCAATTGAAGGAATGGTTGATTTTCATAATTTCTTAGCAGCATTTTCTGGTGATTTTCCCTCCAATAGATCTGCTGGCCAAGTAATGAACTATACCTCTGGCACTACTGGGAAGCCGAAAGGAGTTAAAAGAGCTTTGGTTGACGGAGATCCAGATGATGTACTCAGCATGTTTGCGATGATCATTAGCTTTTTTAATATTCAACCTGAGGATAATAATGTGCATTTGGTAGGTTCGCCCCTCTATCACACTGCTGTGATTGTGCATTCATCAGCTGCCCTTCACTATGGTCATACTGTTGTGATAATGGAAAAGTTTACACCGGAAGATTTCTTGCGTTTGATCGACAAATATAAAGTTACCACTTCACACATGGTGCCAACACAATTTCATAGAATATTGCAGCTTCCTGCAGAGGTACAAAATAAATATGACTGCTCATCAACAAGAGCTATGGTTCATGCTGCAGCACCCTGTCCAGTTCATACTAAAAAAGCGATGATTGATTGGTGGGGAAACTCTATATGGGAGTATTACGCTGCTACTGAGGGAGGCGGCACAGTAGTGAACTCTGAGGAATGGTCCAGATTTCCAGGTACAGTTGGAAAAGCATGGTATGGTGCCGAAATTAGAATAATGCGAGATGATGGAAGTCAAGCTAATACAGGCGAGCAAGGCACAGTATTTATGAAATTAGGCGAAGCCACTAAATTTGAGTACAAGGGTGATAAAGAAAAAACTCTAAAGGACAGATTCGAAGCCGATGGAAATTTATATTTTACAGTAGGAGATATTGGATATCTTAATTCTGAAGACTACCTCTTTCTCTGTGACAGAAAGATAGACATGATAATTTCCGGTGGTGCAAATATTTATCCAGCTGAGATTGAAAGTGTTTTTCTTCAACACCCCAAAGTAAGAGATGCAGCGGTATTTGGCATTCCTAATGAGGAATGGGGTGAAGAAGTTAAAGCAGTCATTCAGTTAAACGACCCTTCGCTAGCAGGCGATGATATGGTGAGCGAATTAATGGACTTTGCTATCAATAATCTTGCCAAAATGAAGCTTCCTAGATCTATAGATTTTCTTGAAGATATGCCCAGAGATGAAAATGGAAAGCTTTATAAAAGACGCCTCAGAGATCCTTACTGGGAAAATCGAACAACAAAAGTGTAATGGAATTTAATGCAGCAGACATATTTGAGGGTGTTGTAAAAAGAATTCCTGAAAGAGAAGCTCTTATTCTTGGGGATACAAGACTTACTTACCAAGACCTCAATGATCGTGCAGATAAAATGGCTGTTGCTCTAAGAAATATAGGCGTTTCAAAGGGTTCGCATATAGGAATTTATGCTTTTAACTGCATTGAATGGATTGAAATAATGCTTGCAGCATATAAACTTTGCGCCATACCAATAAATATCAATTACAGATATGTAGAAGATGAGCTCATATATTTAATTGATAACGCTGATATTACTCATCTCTTTTATCAGAAAGCATTCGAACAACTAGTTACTAATATTAAACCAAAGCTTCCATTGCTTTCACGATGTATATCTATGGATGCTTCTGGGGAAGAGGATTGCTTGGATGTAAATATTCAAAATATATTAGATGATTCTCAAGAACAATTATTTAGCCCACCAGAAAGAAGCGGTGATGATAAATACATTCTCTATACTGGTGGAACGACCGGTTACCCTAAAGGGGTTGTGTGGCGTATGGAGGATGTCCTGATGACTCTAGGTGGAGGCATTGATCCAGTTTCAGGGCATAAATACCAAACTCCAGAGGAATTTGCTGATAAATCTTTACAACCACAAATTAACGCCCTTGCCCTAGCTCCGCTCATGCACGGTGCAGCACAATGGCAAACTTTTAATGCCTTTTTTTCTGGATGGAAGCTTGTATTAAATGATCAAAAATCTTTTGACCCTAACCATGTATGGGATCTTGTGGAAAAAGAAAAGATTATGAACTTAACAATCACTGGAGATGGAATGGGGAGACCGCTCTCTGATGCTTTGTTAAAAAGTGAAAACAAGTTTAAAGATCTTTCTTCATTATTCATCCTAACATCTACTGCATCGATATTATCTACTTCGATTAAAGAGACATTTTTAAGTGCGCTTGAAAACCTCATAATTATTGATGCAGTTGGGGCTTCTGAGACGGGAGCAACTGGGGTGAATATGATTACTAAGGATAGTAATCTTACGGGTCTTGAAAAAAGACCTAGGTTTTCTAAAGCAACCTACTCAGCAATATTGCATCCGGATAACTTAGTAAAAATAGATCCAACCGACACTGAAACAATTGGCTACCTTGCAAGAACTGGAAATGTGCCTATTGAATATTACAAGGACCCTGAAAAAAGTAAAAAAACATTTGTAAATATCGAGGGTGTTAGATATTCCTTGCCAGGAGATATGGCAAAATATGAAGAAAATGGTGAAATTACTCTTTTAGGAAGAGGATCAATTTCTATTAATTCTGGTGGAGAGAAAATTTTTCCTGAAGAGGTAGAAATAGCTTTAAAATCACATCCCAATATATTTGATTGCTTAGTAGTGGGTCTTCCTCACGAGACTTGGGGTGAGAGTGTTGCTGCGGTAATACAATCAAGAGATCAAAAATCAATTGATCTTGCAGAGATTAAAGATGCTCTTAAAACTCAAATAGCTAGCTACAAACATCCCAAAGAAATATTTTTCTCAGAAATGATTGAGAGAAGCCCCTCCGGAAAACCAAATTATGATTGGGCCAAAGGAGTTGCATTAAAATTACGAAATGAGAGTTGAAACCTACATTCCTGGATTAAGTCAAAACACCCCTGCTATTGTGAAGCATGCGGAATCACTTGGATATGATGCCCTTGTATCCGGTGAGTTAAATAATGAACCATTCTTACCCGTTCTTTTGGGACTCGAACATTCAAGCGATTTAATAGTGAGGACAGGATTAGCGATCGCATTCCCTAGAAGTCCTATGGTAGTTGCCAACATGGGATGGGATTTGCAGGCATATTCAAATGGGAGATTTCAATTAGGTTTAGGCACTCAAGTGAAAGGGCATAATGAAAGACGTTTTTCTGTTCCATGGAGCCCTCCTGCTCCAAGAATGCGTGAATATATTATGGCAGTTAAAGCCATTTGGAGGTCATGGAAGTTTGGAGAAAAATTAAATTTCCAAGGTGAACACTATACACACACTCTTATGACTCCTATGTTTACCCCACCCCCGATGGAAGCAGAGTTACCACCCATATATGTTTCTGGGCTTGGTCCAGGAATGGCGCGTATTGCTGGAGAAGTTGCAGATGGCCTTCTACTTCATCCTATGTGCTCATTGGAATATATAAATCACATCATTATTCCTGCTATTAAAGAGGGAGCTGAAAAAGCAAATCGAAATCCTCAAGAATGCGAATTGCTATGGGGAGGTTTTATTGCAACCGGCGAGAATGAGGAAGCTCTTTCAAAAGCAAAAAGGGATATTGCAGCAAGAATAAGTTTTTATGCCTCTACAAGAACCTATAAACCCGCTCTTGAGTTTCATGGATGGGGTGATGTTAATGAAAAGCTACATGAATTATCGGTAGCAGGAAAATGGCAAGACATGTTTGATTTGATTACGGATGAAATGGTGGAGTGCCTTTCTTTTTGTGGAACTGGCAAGGAAGTGGCACTACAAATGCGCGAAGATCTCGGCCCAATTTGTTCAGCAGTCATGTGGAATGAAGTTGAGCACCTTGGATTTGATCACTCAAAAGATCAATATATGGCTGATCTTATTTCTATTCTCAAAAATTAGCTTGAAATTTCTAGAGCCTCATCCATTTGAATTACTTGGCCCAAGCTTTGCAAGTGTTGTTGATTTTCAACCTTTAGATAACGTTACCAATTTTCACATAAATATGTCTCTGGTAAATGATGGCCTAGAAATTAATTCATTAGAAAGATTGAAAGGCATATTAAAGGGTGCGGTTAAACCTCAAAAGAGTCTTGCAATGGTTTATGCGGGACATCAGTTTGGTCAAAAAGTTTCTCAGTTAGGTGATGGCAGAGGTTTACTTATTGGTAAATTAGATGATCTTAATTTAGATATTCACATCAAAGGTGCGGGTCAAACACCCTATTCAAGGTTTGGGGATGGAAGAGCAGTATCAAGGTCAGTTATCAGAGAATATTTAGCAGGTGAAGCCATGCATGCTTTAAATATCTCTAGTTCCAGAGCTCTAATGATGGCATTTAGTAATGAAACCGTGATAAGAGAAACTCCTGAAAAAGGTTCTCAACTCCTAAGAGTCTCCAAGACTCATATTCGATTTGGTCATTTTGAATACTTTAATTCATTGCAAGAAAAAAAAGAGCTTAAGGAGTTACTAGACTGGTGTATTGAGACTTACTTTCATGAGTTTTTTTTAGAGAAGGATAAATATTTACTATTTTTTAAAGAGGTAGTCAGAAGAACTGCGCTAATGATTGCTGATTGGCAAAGTATTGGATTTTGTCATGGTGTCATGAACACGGACAATATGAGCATACTTGGAGAAACCTTTGACTATGGGCCATATGGATTTATGGAAATCTATGACCCAAAGCATATTTGCAATCGCACTGATATTCATGGAAGGTATAGCTATCAGAATCAGCCTCTTATTGGATTATGGAATTGTTCTGTGCTCGCAAAAAATCTTGAAGCTTTTATTGAACCACTTCAATTAGAAGATGCTTTAAAAGAATACGAGATTCATTTTCAAAGAAAACTTTTAGATAATCTTTCTAAAAAATTAGGTTTGTTTGAAAGAGATGATAGGGATGCATTTCTAATTCAGGATTTACTCAATTTTATGGAAAAAAATAAACTCGACTTTACTCAATCGTTTTTAAATATAGAGAAAGTTTTAAGGAATGAGGATTCCTTCCTGGATGACTCATGGATTGAAAAATTTAATTCGCGCCACCAAAAAGAATCTGTTGACTTGGAAAATAGGATTTTATTAAGCAAAAACAACAATCCAAAGTTTGTCCTAAGAAACTTCCATATTCAAACTGTAATAGAAGAGATTAATAAAGGTAAATTTGATGGACTTTATGCCATGGAAGAGATGCTAAGAGAGCCATATGAATATTTAGAAAGTTCTTATGAATTTTATAAGCCAAGCATGGCGGAGTTTAACAACCTGGCTCTTTCATGCTCGTCTTAGGTAAAACGTGTTAGCTTAGACAGAAGCTCTAATTCATTTAAGTTTTTGCCAGATATTGAATAATTATTAAAGTCCCTTCTTGGTAGGTGTTTAGATCTAATTTTGGATAAAGAATTTCCAGCTTGATGGAGTAATTTAAATGCTTGCATTTGATTTGATAGATTTAATTGTGCGCTAAAAAAGCCTCTGGGAAAGGAGCTTGCATGATACTCTCTTTGAAAGGCAACAATCTCCTCCGCGTTGAAGAATTTTCTTTCAGTTTCAAAATGCCTTGTATCTAAGCTTCTGCCTAAAAAAATACCAAGACGCTCTGTAATTATTTTTGTGCCATTCTCTTTGCCATCCAAGCTATAACCAGCAATATGAGGAGTATATAAGAACACTGTATTGAAATATTCCTCCTGCACTGTGGGTTCACTCTCCCAAACATCAAGAACTAGGTTTATATAATGCTCGTTTGAAATAACTGCTTCATTAATAACTCCACCTCTTGAAGTATTGATTAGACTTTTATTCTTCAACACGCCAAGTTCATTCGAATCAATCATGTGAAAAGTAGGATAGGCTCCCTTTTGAGTGAGAGGAACATGTAAGGTAATCACATCATGATTAAATACTTTTTCCAATGAATATTTTTTTAAATCTAATAAATAGGGATCATATATTGAAAAGGGTATTTTTAGCGTTTCTAAAGTGGTGGCAAGGCGCTTACCAATATTTCCATAGCCAATAATTCCAACGCCATTAGAAACAGTGCCCAGCCCTTCTTGATAAATCACTTCTAGGGCAGACATCACATAGTGAACCACAGACCAAGCATTGCATCCTGGTGCATGGGCCCATTTAATACCCAAGTCATCTAAAAAAACAGTATCCAAGTGATCAATTCCAGCGGTTGCTGATCCAATAAACTTGATTTTATGATTGGTGAGAGTATTTTGATTGATCTTTGTTGGAGACCTAATAAGAAGTACATCAATAGTATCTTGGTTGAGTGTTTCGAATTGATCATCGCTGAATAAGGTCAATGAGAATTCATCATGCTTAAGTATTCTAAGTAAATTTGATTCTAATGCAGGAATAGCTTTATCAGCAAAAATACGCATTAATGTTTTTTATTTCTAAAAAAAATACTTTTTAGCCAACCTATCAACGAGTTTGATCCCAGAGTATATTGATCAATCAAATCAAAGTCATTGAATAATTTTTTTGGATCTTTGTAAAAGTTTTCTCTCGATACAAACTCTCCAGTTAAGCTTTTAACTTCTCGAGCAGGATTGCCTGCAAAAATTTTATTAGCTGGAACATCTTTTGTAACTACCGCCCCAGCTCCGATAATGCTGTTATCTCCAATATGCACACCTTTACAAACAATAGCGCTATCCCCTATCCAAACATTTTCACCCAAGGTTACTTCCTTAGAGGTACCAATAACTTCGGTTCTGTCATAAATCCCATGCCAGTCCGCATCTGAAATATAAGCACCCTTTCCGAACATACAAGCATCTCCAATTGTGATTTTTTTTGCAGAAAGAATCCTCACCCCAGGGGATATTAATACATATTTTCCAATATCTATTGCTCCTGTTTGATCACCAGCATCCCATGCAGTAAGCCTAATTTTCGCATCAGGTTCTGCAATCATAGTTGGGAAATCTCCTACGCTTATATTTTTTCCAAACAAGATGATATTCCAAGGTTTAAAAAACGTTCCTCCTTTACCTAGACTAAAAAACTGGGGTGCAAGAAACTTTTTTACATAGTAATTTTTAATCCTAATTGAAAATTTTTTTAGCCAATATGGACGGTGTTCTGCTCTGATTAGTATGCTCCTTTGTTAGATAAGGTAACTATGATACATTGGCTCGGTTTTTAATTCTTATAAGATGGAAAAATTTTTTAAAGAAGCAAGGCAATTTTTTAAGCTTGGTATACCAATCTACGGCTCTCAACTATCCTATGGAGCAATTCAGCTAACCGATACAATGATTGCTGGAAGAGCTGGTTCTCAAGAGTTGGCTGGAGTGGCATTGGGTTCTTCACTTGCAACTCCCTTATTCTTTTCTCTTAGCGGAATTATGTTTGCTATTACTCCAATAGTTGCTCACTTATTTGGAGCAAAAAAAATATCAGAAATAAGATCAAAAATGCGTCAATCCATATGGATTGCTGTGGGAATTGGAACAATCTTAACAATCGCATACTACCATGCTTCTAATTTCCTTAAGCTGTCAACAATAGATCAAGATATTATTGAAATTTCAGATGCATATCTTAAATCTTTAGCAATAGGCGCGATTGCTATGATGTGGTTTACTTGTCTACGATGCTTTAGCGAGGGCGTCACGCAAACATTGCCTGTATTTTGGGTTGCATTCTCAGCAATGATCTTAAACATTCCATTGGATATTATTCTTGTTAATGGTTATCTAGGATTTCCAAAGCTTGGAGGAGCTGGGTGCGGATATGCTACATCAATTATCTATCTATACATGGCATCAGCTATGACAATTATTGTTATGAAAAAACAATTCTATAAAGAATTGAGTTTTTTTAAAAAAATTCAATTTCCTTCATTATTTACCCTTAAAGAATTGATGTTTTTAGGTATGCCAATTGGAATAGGGATTTTTGTAGAACTAAGTATGTTCTCTGGAGCGGCGTTAATCTTGGGTCCATTGGGGGATATAGTATTAGCAAGTCACTCTATTGCTCTGAGTATCGCAAGTATCGCTTTCATGCTTCCTCTATCCATTGGATTAGCTGCAGCAGCAAGAGTTGGTAATCTGTTGGGAGAGGGAAACCTTGAAGGAGCAAAATATGCTTCAAAATTAGCAATTACAATTACTCTTTTTAGCGCAGCCATAAACACTATTGCTATTATTCTCTTTGACGAGTGGATCGTGAGCTTCTTTACTAGCGAAACTTTAGTATTTAGTACTGCTTTGAGTTTATTAGTTTTAGCAGCAATCTTTCAGCTTCCTGATGGTTTTCAAATGGGTACTTTGGGAAGTCTTAGAGGGTATAAAGACACTTTCATACCAATGGTATTGTTGATGATATCTTATTGGGTGTTTGCATTACCTGCAGGCTATTTTCTTACCTATATTGGCGTTAGTGAACCTTTGGGAGCTAGGGGAGTATGGATAGGAATGATTATTGGCCTATCTATCTTTTCAATGCTGGCTGCTTTACGTTTGAGATTTATTATGAAGGTTAGCCTAAGACAGCTTTAACTGTATTGCCAATTTCAAGTAAATTATCAGCTATGTGAACCCCACAAGACTTTAGCTTTGCTATTTTGTCAGCAGCCGTTCCTTTGCCTCCAGCAATAATAGCCCCAGCATGCCCCATTCGCTTACCAGCTGGAGCGGTTTGACCAGCTATATAAGATATCACCGGTTTAGTTACATAGCTTGCAATGAAGTCTGCAGCTTCTTCTTCTGCTGAGCCACCAATTTCTCCAACCAATACTATGGCTTTTGTTTCGTCATCTTCTTGAAAGAGTTTAAGAATATCAATGAATGATGAACCAGGAATTGGATCACCGCCGATGCCAACGCATGTACTCTGACCTAGACCTAAATCTGTGGTTTGCTTTACAGCTTCATAAGTTAATGTGCCTGACCTAGAGATAATGCCAACAGAACCTCTTAAATGAATGTCTCCTGGCATAATACCAAGCTTAGCTTCTCCAGGCGTGATGACGCCTGGACAGTTTGGCCCAATCAACTTTAACCCCAATGCATCAATTTTCTCTTTTACAATTAACATGTCCAGAGTTGGTACGCCCTCAGTTATGCAAATAATTAATTCAATTCCAGCTTCAGCAGCTTCAAGAATTGAATCTTTGCAAAAAGGTGCAGGAACAAAAATTATTGCAGCATTTGGATTTACTAACTCCTTGGCCTCCAATACTGAATTAAATACCGGTTTATCAAGATGCAAAGATCCTCCCTTACCTGGTGTGACTCCTCCTACGACATTAGTTCCATAAGCAATGGCTTGCTCAGAATGCATTGTTGCCTGCGAACCAGTAAATCCCTGAACCAATAATCTTGTATCTTTATTAACCAATATACTCATTGCGCTAGCTCCACTGCTCTTTTTGCTGCTTCTTGCAAATTATTAAGACTTTCAATAGCGTAGTTTGATTCTTCAATGATTGCGCTTCCTGATTCTGCATTATTGCCCTCGAGTCTAACTATAACAGGCACATTTACTCCAACCTCATCGATGGCAGCAAGGATGCCTTTTGCAATTAAATCGCACCTAACTATTCCACCAAAAATATTCACAAGAACAACTTTAACTTTTGGATCTGCTAAGATAATCTTAAAGGCATTTGCAACCCTTTCTTGTGTTGCAGTTCCACCCACATCTAAAAAGTTTGCTGGATCCCCTCCAAAAAATTTAATTGTATCCATGGTTCCCATTGCAAGCCCAGCACCATTTACCATGCAACCTATATTTCCATCTAAAGAGACATAGCTTAAATCAAACTTTGCAGCTTCTTGCTCTTTGGGATCTTCTTGAGAAGGGTCACGCATCTCAACAAGTTTCGGTTGTCTAAATAGAGCATTGCTATCAATATTAATCTTGGCATCCAAGCAATGCAGATTTCCATCCTCTTTGATCACAAGAGGGTTTATCTCGAGCAAACTTAAATCCTTTTCTTGAAATAATCTTACAAAATTGGGTAACATCTGATTGAACTGCTTTGACTGAAGAGAATTTAAACCCAAAACTTTTGAAATTCTTCTTGCTTGAAATGGAAGCGGACCAGTTAAAGGATCAATTGATTCATAAATTATTTTTTCAGGCGAGTTTTTTGCTACATCTTCAATATTTACTCCTCCTTCGGATGATGCAATAAAAACAATTTTTCTTGAAGATCGATCTATCACTGCACTCAGATAGAGCTCTTTTGCAATATCCGTACAGCTCTCAATCAATATTGCACTTACTTTTTGTCCATTTGCATCTGTTTGGTAAGTTACCAATTGCTTTCCAAGCCAATTTAGTGCAAATGCTTCAGCTTCTTCCGGAGAATTAACTAGTTTTACGCCCCCTGCTTTACCTCTGCCACCTGCATGAACTTGTGCTTTTACTACCCACTTGCACCCACCAATTTTAAAACATGCTTCTTTGGCCTCATTAGCAGAAAAAATAACCTGACTATTTGAAACTGGTAAATGATACTCAGCAAATAGCTGCTTCCCTTGATATTCATGTAGATTCATTTTTTTCTATTAGGTATATGTATTGCTTCATTGTTCACAGCAAGCGCTGCTTCATGCAATGCTTCGGATACTGTAGGATGACTAAAAACTGTCAAGCCAAGATCTTCTGCACTTGATCCAAATTCCATTGCTATAGCACCTTGTTGCACAATTTCTGCAGCTGCAGGCCCAAAAGCATGCACTCCTAAAATTGTATCAGTTTTCTTATCGGCAACTATTTTTACAAAACCAACTGATTCATCGGAAGCAAGGGCTCGTCCGCTAGCTGCAAATGGAAAGACGCCTGTTTTAATTTCTAAACCAGCTGATGTTGCATCTTGTTCATTTTTTCCAACCCATGCAACTTCTGGATGGGTATAAATTACTGAGGGAATTAGTTCATAGTTTAGTTGCGCTTTTTTGCCAGCGATCCTCTCAGCTACAACAATGCCTTCTTCAGAACCTTTATGAGCAAGCATGGGTCCTCGAACTAGGTCGCCAACTGCATAAACACCAGCTTGCGAGGTTTCACAAACTTCATTAACGATAACAAAACCTTTTTCATCTATCTCTATTCCAGCATCAGGAGAAAGAAGGCTTTCTGAGTATGGTCTTCTTCCAACCGCTACAATCAATTTATCAAACTCCAAAGAATCTTCTCCATTAGATGTAGAGTAATTTACGATTACTTTCTTACCATTATCCTTGGCAGATGTGACTTTTGAGCCAAGACGTATATCAAGGCCTTGTTTTGCAAATTCCTTATTTACATCCTTTGCTATCTGTCGATCTGCCATAGATAAGAAATCGTCTAGTGCCTCAAGAACAGTCACTTGCGAACCGAGTCTCGCCCATACACTACCCAGTTCTAGACCAATAACACCAGCTCCAATAACTCCCAGTTTCTTAGGGACAGTTAAAAATTCTAAAGCACCGGTACTATCGGTGATATTTTCACTCCAAGGAGCAATGGGAATTTCAATAGGTTGAGATCCGGATGCTAAGATTACATTTTCAGCTTGTATTTTTGTTTCTTTTCCAGAGCTGTCCTTAACTAATACCGCTTTATTAGCTAAAAGTGTTGCCGTGCCCTCAATAGGAGTGACATTGTTCACTTTAAATAAACCAAGTATTCCGGATGTTAATTTTGTTACAACTCCATCTTTTCTATCCATCATTTTGGCTAAATCTAAACTTACTGATTTCACATCTATACCGTGTCCACTTAAGTGTTTGACTGTATCGTAATAACGCTGGGAAGAGTCAAGCAATGCCTTGGAAGGGATACATCCAACATTCAGACAAGTTCCACCGTATTTCTGCTTACCTGTTTTATCAATATTTTTTTCAATACAGGCAACACTTTTACCAAGCTGGGCTGATTTAATTGCCGCTACATAGCCTGCAGGGCCGCCACCAATTACAACAACATCAAAATTCATTTTATAACCCCAACAATAACCTTTCTGGAGACTCTAAAGATTCCTTAATATTCACAAGAAATCCAACGGCTTCTTTTCCATCAATAAGTCTATGGTCATAACTCATTGCTAGGTACATCATAGGGCGTATTACTATTTCGCCATCTATCGCCACAGGTCTATCTTGAATCTTATGCATTCCAAGTATCGCTGTTTGAGGTGCATTCAATATGGGGGTAGATAGGAGTGATCCAAAAATACCGCCATTGGAGATAGTGAAAGTACCTCCCTGCATGTCATGCATTTCTAATTTTCCATCTCTAGCTTTTGATGAATAATTGATAATGGATTTTTCAATCTCTGCGAGGTCTAAATTTTCAGCATTGCGAATAATTGGAACTACTAGGCCTCTTTCAGTTGAAACAGCTACGCCTATATCTTGATAACTATGATACACAATATCATTACCATCAATGGAAGCATTTACAGAAGGAAATGCCCTTAAGGCATCTACAGCTGCAGCGACAAAGAAACTCATAAACCCAAGCTTCACTCCATGCTTTGCTTCAAATTCATTACCAAATTTTGTTCGCATATTTTTGATAGGCAGCATGTCCACTTCATTAAATGTTGTGAGCATGGCTGTATTTTGCTTAACTTCTAGTAAACGCCTTGCTATGGTAGCCCTCAAACGCGACATCGGAACTCTTTCTTCAGGCCTGCTATCAACATTTGAGCTGGTAATCGGCGTTAATGTTGAAGGTGAGGCTGTTTTTGTTTCCAAGTGTTCGACAACATCTGCTTTAGTAATTCTTCCACCCTTACCAGTAGCAGTAACTTGAGCTGGATCTATATGATTTTCACTCATCATTTTCTTTGCAGCTGGACCAGATTTTTTGTCATTAGAAGTATCTTGGGTAATTTCTAAAGCAGCATCATTTTTAGGAGAAGGATTAAGATCTTCAGTCATTTGCTGCAAAGGACTCTCCGCCCCGGTCTCTGAAAAGTCAGCAATTAATTCTGCACTGGTAACAGTTTCTCCTGCTGCCTTATATATCTTGGTAATTGAACCATCAAAAGGCGCTACTACCTCTAAAACAACCTTATCTGTTTCTATTTCAGCAATTACTTCGTCTTGCTTAACTGATTCACCCTCTTTTTTAAGCCAATTAGCAACCGTTCCATCAACTACTGACTCTGGAAAAGTTGGTGATTTTATTTCTGTACTCATGAAAAATCTCCCCTAAACATTGAATGCATCGTTAAGTAATTTAGCTTGTTGCTGTAAATGTAATTTATTAAGACCGACAGCTGGTGCTGACGAAGCTGGCCTGCTTACTAACGAAATTTCTAACTTACCAATTCTTTCTAAAACTCTTTGTATTCTATGTCGGTGGCTAAACCATGCTCCTTGATTCATTGGTTCTTCTTGGCACCATACTACTTCTTTCGCTTTATTGTATTTTGCTAGGATTTGTTCAAGCTGATCGTAGGGAAAAGAATAGAGTTGTTCGATTCGAATGATAGCGGTTTTCGAATCTTTAATTTCTTCTCTTTTATCATCAAGATCATAAAATACTTTGCCCGAGCATAAGATGATTTTTTCTATATTTTTTTCGTTAGCCTTACTATCGTCAATTATGAATTGAAATGATCCATTCAAAAATTCATCTACATCTGAGGCAGCCTTTGGATTTCTCAATAAACTTTTTGGTGAAATTATGATTAGTGGCTTTCTCATCGGTCTAATTGCCTGAAGCCTTAACAGATGAAAAATTTGAGCAGGCGTTGTTGGAATACAAACTTGCATATTTTCAAAAGCACATAACTGCAAAAAACGCTCAATTCTTGCGCTACTGTGCTCAGGACCTTGTCCCTCATATCCATGAGGTAATAGCATTACTAGGCCTGATAAACGCTCCCATTTATGTTCAGCAGAAGATATAAACTGATCAATAACAACTTGCGCACCATTTGCAAAGTCACCAAATTGAGCCTCCCAAATCACTAGTCCAGTAGGCCATGTGGCAGCATAACCATACTCAAAGCCTAAAACTGCCTCTTCTGAAAGCAAAGAGTCATACATCTCAAAATGAGTATTCGTTGCTTCTGCAATTTGTGTGAGAGGAATAAAACCTTCTCCATCTTTTTGGTTCACTACCAAAGCATGACGATGAGAAAAAGTACCTCTGCGTACATCTTGCCCAGTCATCCTTATTGGGTAACCCTCATGGAGAAGAGATCCATAAGCCATCAATTCTCCAAAACCCCAATCTACTGACATCTTTCCAGCAGCCATTAATTTTCTATTTGCATACAACTTTTCAACTTGCTTTTGAAGAGTATATTCTTTGGGAGGATTGAAGATTGAGTTTGCTATTTTTTTGAATATATCCTTGGTAACGGTTGTATCAGCTTTTTCTTTCCAGTTTTTATCTATGTAAGGCATCCAATCAAACCAATGCTTCTCATTTGGTTGTATAGCTAAATTCAATGCAACGGCGTTTCCACTTTCTAGTGAAGCTCTGTAAGTCTTTTGAATCTCTATGCACTCAGCATCTGTGATAATGTTCGATGCTATTAATTTTTGTTCATATGACTCTCTAACACTTAGCTTATCCGCAATTTTTTGATACATAATAGGTTGAGTTGCAGTTGGGTCATCAGCTTCATTATGACCACGTCTTCTGTAACAAACCATGTCTATAATGATGTCTTTCTTGAATGTGTTGCGATATTCTGTTGCAAGCTTTGCAGTAAAAACAACTAACTCAGGATTATCTGAGTTGACATGAAGAATTGGAGCTTCAATCATTTTTGCTACATCAGTAGCATAATGCGTGGAACGGGCATCATTTGGATAGGAAGTAGTAAATCCAATCTGATTGTTTACTATAACATGAATGGTTCCACCAACTCCGTATCCTCGAGTTTGAGACATTTGCAATGTTTCCATGACCACACCCTGCCCAGCAAAAGATGCATCACCGTGCAAAAGAAGTGGTACTACCAGATTCCTATTGGTATCTTTTAACCTGTCTTGTCTTGCTCTGACGGAACCTTCCACTACAGGGTTTACAATTTCTAGATGTGATGGATTGTTACTTAAAGAGACATGCACTTCTCCTGCTGGAGTAAGTATGTTTGAAGAATGCCCCAAATGATACTTTACATCGCCTGTTCCAACACCTTTTAATTCAACATCCTCCTCAAATGCACTAAATAGCTCTTTGGGAGTTTTCCCAAGAACATTGACTAGTAAATTGAGACGACCTCGGTGAGCCATTCCAATACAAATTTGTTGAGCTCCAAAAATACCACAATTTTGAATCAAGGAATCCACCAGAGGTATCAGTGATTCAGCTCCTTCAATACCAAAACGCTTCATTCCTGGATACTTTGATGCCAGAAATTTTGCCAAACCATCAGCAGAGCATAAGCGTTGATAAATGTATTTTTGTTCTTCTGGGTTAAAAGAAACTTTACCAAGTAAAGGCTCTATTCTTTCTTGAAACCATTTTCTTTCAGCATTGTTAGTAATGTGGTGATATTCAATGCCCAGTTGACCACAATAGATAGAATTTAAGGCATTAAAAATTTCTTCAAGAGTAGCTGATGATTTGCCTATGTTCAGAGTATCGGTTTGAAAAACTTTTTTTAGATCCCCCTGTGATAAGCCATGATAATCTAGGTTTAGATCTTCAGAGGAAATAGCCTCACTTATCTCTAGAGGGTCTAGCTTAGCATTAGTATGTCCTCTATGACGATATGCTTGAATTAACTGAATAACTCTAATCTGCTTCTCATTAACTGGTGCAATCGATTGATTATTGGCTTTATTTTTTGGAAGGTTTTTAAATTTTTGAATAACTGCACTATGAGCAATATTATCTGCATCTCTTTCACCAGGAAGAGCATCAAAATAGCTTTTCCATTCTGCTGTAACTGAGTTTGGATCTGCAAGATACTGCTCATATAAAGACTCAAGATAGGCTGTATTAGATCCTGAGGAATGGGAACTTTGAAATAGTTCTGTCATTGAAGACATATTACGCCTGTTCAATTACTCTTATGGGTTCAACTGATTTAGCTGAATCTTTAAGAAGCATACTTTTGATGCTTCCAATTGCTTTATTGGGATTTAAACCTTTCGGACAAACGCTCACACAATTCATAATGCCATGGCATCTGTATACGCTAAAAGGATCTGACAATGCGTCAAGCCTTTCCTCAGTTCTTGTATCTCTTGTGTCTGCAATAAATCTATATGCTTGCAATAATGCGGCGGGGCCTACAAACTTATCTGGGTTCCACCAAAAAGATGGGCAACTCGTTGAGCAACAGGCGCAGAGAATACATTCATATAAACCATCAAGCTTATCTCTGTCTTCTGGGCTCTGAAGCCTCTCTATTTCAGGTGGAGTGGAATCATTTTGAAGAAAAGGTTTAATTTTTTCATACTGTGCATAAAACTCTTCCATATCAACTACGAGGTCTCTAATAACAGGCAGACCAGGTAATGGCCTCAAATCCAGTTTATTACCTTTTAAAACTTCGGATAAAGGAGTTATGCATGCCAAACCATTCTTGCCATTAATATTCATTCCATCTGAGCCGCAGACGCCTTCTCTGCATGAACGCCTATATGAAATAGTTGGATCTTGCTCCTTGAGTAAATTGAGTAACTCTAAAACCATAATATCTCTATCAGGTTTATTGAAATGAAATGTTTGCATATATGGAAATGCATCAGTTTCTGAGTTATACCTGTAAATATTAATCTCTAGTTGCATATCAATAAGTCCTAATCTTTGGTGGGAAAGCTTCAACTTGTAAAGGTTTAAAATTAACACCTCTCTTTCCCAATGATTTATTCACTGGATTATAAAGAGAGTGACACAACCAATTTGCATCATCTCTTTCAGGAAAGTCGTCCCTTGCATGCGCTCCCCTGCTTTCTGGCCTCTCAAGAGCAGAAATTGCAGTTGCCTCAGCCACTTCAAATAAATTTTGAAGCTCAAGTGCTTCTACACGATTTGTATTAAAAGAATTGCTCTTATCTTTAAGATAGAGATTGTCTATTTTTTCTCTAATATTATTCAAAGATTGAACACCTTTTTCCATAAACTCGCCTCTTCTAAAAACCCCAAAGTAATTTTGCATTACTTCCTGTAATTCTTTTTTGACCTCAGCAACTTCATACCCTGAATTAGAGGAATTCAATTTATTGAGTCTGGTAAGAGATCTATCAATATCATCGGATGAAGGATCATCGCATCCTCCTCCTGATTTGATATCTTCTTGAATAAATTTCCCTGCAGCTCTTCCAAAAACTACTAAATCGAGCAAAGAATTACCTCCAAGCCTGTTTGCTCCGTGCACTGAAACACATGCTGCTTCACCAACGGAGAAAAGTCCCTGAATGATCCGATCAACTCCCTCTTTCTGAGTAAATGCCTGGCCATGAATGTTTGTAGGAGTACCTCCCATCATGTAATGACACGTAGGAACGACCGGGATTGGCTCATAGACAGGGTCAACATGAGCAAAAGTCTTGGATAGCTCGCAGATGCCTGGTAACTTAGCATCTAGAACATCTTTACCAAGGTGATCTAATTTTAGAAATACATGATCTTTATTCTCGCCGCAACCTCTGCCTTCAATAATTTCTAATACCATGGATCTTGCGACCACATCTCTGCCAGCTAAATCTTTTGCAGTTGGTGCATACCTTTCCATAAATCTCTCGCCTTCAGAGTTAATTAGATAACCTCCCTCTCCTCTGCAGCCTTCTGTTACAAGTGAACCAGCACCATAAATCCCTGTTGGATGAAACTGCCACATTTCCATATCTTGCGCAGGAAACCCAGCTCTTAGGGCCATACCAAGTCCGTCGCCAGTATTGATGAGAGCATTGGTAGTAGATGCATAAATTCTGCCAGCCCCGCCAGTCGCTAATACGGTAGCTTGAGCTCTTAGAAAGGCAACCTCGCCTGTTTCAATGGAAAAAGCAATAACGCCACATACAGAATTATTTGAGTTTAGAACTAAATCAACTGCAAACCATTCATTTAAGAAATTAGTGCCCTCTTTGACATTATTTTGGTAGAGAGTATGAAGCAAAGCATGTCCAGTTCTATCAGCTGCAGCACATGTTCTTGCTGCTTGACCGCCCTTCCCATAATCTTTTGATTGACCGCCAAACGGTCTTTGATAGATCCTACCACTTGCAGTCCTCGAAAAAGGTAAGCCCATATGCTCGAGTTCAAACACCGCTTTGGGACCTTCAGAACACATATACTCAATCGCATCCTGGTCTCCAATATAATCAGAGCCTTTGACGGTGTCATACATATGCCATCTCCAATCATCATTAGGATCATCGCTTTGAATGGCGCAAGTGATTCCCCCCTGTGCTGATACTGTATGAGATCGAGTTGGAAAAACCTTAGAAATTACAGCTGTATTTAAACCTGATTTAGCAAGCTCAAGTGATGATCTCATTCCAGAGCCGCCACCACCAACTATCAATGCATCAAAATTAATGACTTTTATGTTAGAAGAATTAAATCCATCCATTTTTACAACCAAATAAAAGTGAGGTAACTAATTGATACTAAAGCACCAACAATAAGAAAAAATATTTCATACGCTTTTCTGATTAAGTTAGCTTTCTTAGCTAAAGAAACCGATAGAAAGCCTAATGTCCTTGATGTTAGATAGTCAGTTCCAACAGCCCAAAGACCCGAAAAGCCATGAAAAATTGCTAGTACAATAAACAAAGAGGTTAAAAACTTAAAGCACAGATTGTTTATAAGAAATTCATAAGATAAGGAATTAGAAAAAAATAAATACTCAACATAAACAATAAATACTAAAAAATATAATGCTGTGTAGCGTTGCATCTTCCACAGAATCCTTCCTAATTTCATAGCAATACCCAAATTATTAACAAAGCATTAATAAAAAAGAGACCTAGAGTTATTTTTGCAGACCAAGTTGCACTCTTGATAGTGTCAGGTAAAAAATGAAAGTCATGCAGTATATGTCGTAATCCTGAAAAGATATGAAATTGAAAAATAAAAACACAAAAAAGGACAAATGTCCTAAATAGGAAATCTGTCTGAAAATTCTCGATGGTTAAATTGTAAGAAGATTCTGATGAAAGAAATAAATTTAGCAAGTATCCAGAAAAAGGAAGCACTATAAAGAATAATGCTACACCAGATATTCTATGTGTAATAGACATAAAAGCAGCTATCGGTAACCTAATTTTTAAAAGATTAATAAAAACGGGCTTAGTAGACATTTGTCGATTTATTATGATAATTTATATTTGATTATAAATTAGAACTATAAAAAAGTGTTACCTTTTCTTGGATTTAACATGACGCATCAATCTTTCTCTTTTCTTAATCTGTCTTTCAGTTAGAACCTGTTTTTTATGTTGGAACGGATTATTTGATTTCTTAAATATTAGCTTTAATGTGACTCCCTGTAATTTAAGAGCTTTAATAAAGTTCTTCTCCAAGAACCTTTTGAAATTACTTGGTGCGTTTGCATTAGAAATATTTCCATGCAAGATTAATGTAGTGGGATTATTGCCCCCAAAATTCACAAACTTAATTTTTATTTCTCGCCCATTGATACCTGGAACGTTAATATTATTTAAAAAAGAATCTAATAGCTTATTAAGTTTTGGCGTTGAAAATGATTCATTAGCACGATAAAACAAATCTTTAATTGCATTTAGGGCTTTGCTTATTCCTTCTTTCTTTAATGCAGAAATTCCAACTAGCTCAATATTTTCAAAAATGGGATGTTCAAATTCCTTTCTTTTAAAAAATTCTTTTATTTCTAAAGGGTTAAGAAGGTCAAATTTGTTAAGAAATATGACACATGGCTTTCCTGTTTGCTTTACAAGGTTAATTATTCTTATGTCTTGATCCACTACTCCCTCTTTAGCATCAATAATCACAGCTGCAACATCAGCAATCTCTACAGCTTGGATTGCCTTAACAAAAGAAAAATACTCTACTTTCTCTGTTTTTTTATTTCTCTTTCTAATTCCTGCTGTATCAATAAGGCTAAATTGTTGATCCTTATAATTAAATGCTACTTCGATAGAATCAATGGTTGTGCCAGCAACTTCAGAAGTAATTAACTTATTTTCTCTAAGAATAGTATTTGCAAGTGTTGATTTACCTGCATTAGGCCTTCCAATCAAAGCAAATTTTAAGTTTTTGTTATCAACCTCTTGCTCTAAATTTGGAGCATTATCATAAATTAGATCTTTTACCTCATCTAAATTGATAGAGTGCTCTGCACTAATGCTAAGAAAATCATATATGCCGTTTTTGGCAAGATCGTCAATAGCGTTTCTTTTTTTTATGTCAGCTTTATTGAGTAATACAAAAAAAGGCTTATTCAACTTTCTAATGCCTTGCAAAATACTCAGGTCATAAGAATCTAAGTATTCAGAGCCATCCAATATAAATAAAATGATGGAAGATTCTTCAGCTGCCTGCCAAGCTTGTTGAGAAACCTTATCAGATAATTCATTAATATCACCGATCCCGCCTGTATCAACTAAAAAATATTTTTTATTTTTGATGGATAAAAAACTGTAGTTTCTATCCCTTGTTAACCCTGGAAAATCTGAAACAATAGATTTTCTTGAACTTGTTAATTTATTAAATAAGGAAGATTTTCCTACGTTGGGTTTACCAAGGATTGCAATTGATTCCAGCATGATCTGTGCATTTCTAGTTGATAGATACTATAGAGAGATCTTCATCAACAATAAAAACTGAATCGCCACGGTTTGAAATACTCTTAATAGCACTACTTGAAACTTTTTTTCTGCCCAGCGTGACTCCGTTAAGGGGATCAATAATATGCAGATACCCATCAAAATCGCCAACTAAAATATTCCCATTAAGCTCAACTGCATTACTCAAACCTCTTCTGAGGTAGTCTTCGTTGAGCCAGGATTGTTGTAATGTTCTGTTTGAAAATGATAACAAGGAGCCATTATCTTGAACAATTACAATCATATTGTTTATGACCAATGGAGAAAAAAGACTAGATGCTTCTGCAGCCCAAACTTGTCTTTGTTGCGCCAGGTCATAAATTGAGATATTGCCTTGATAATTAGTTGCATACATCAAAGAATCAATAATTATTGGTTTAGAGTGAGAATCTATAAGGTTTTCTAATTCAGAGGCGCCTTTTATATAGGAAATAGGAGCATCCCAAATTAGAAATCCAGTATTAAGCTGAAAAACACCAATCCTTCCATTATCAAAAGTGGAAATAACATTTCCTTGAGACAAAAGGGGAGAACTAGTTCCTCGAACAGTGAGTGGAGGTAATTGGGATCTAAAAGACCAAACACGCTCTCCTGTCCCAAGACTATAGGCTTGCAATTCTCCACCCGAAGTTCTTGTAACTACATAGCGAGCATCGATTACAGGATTTGCAAGGACTTCTGAACCTGTATTAGTAACCCAATCAATTGATTGGCTTTCAATATCAAATAAGTACAGGTTGCCTTGAATATCTGAGAAGGTTAGTTTCCCAAAACCATAAGCTACGCCAACAGATATTTGAAGATCTAATTTCTTTTCCCAATTAATCTTGCCAGAAGACCGATCAAGAGATTTTACAATCCCTTCCTGATCTACAAAAAATATGTCTTGACCTTGAAATGCGGGTTCAAAAGCTCCAAGATAATTTGTTCCCTTGGCGCTACGTTTCCAATTTACGGATAATTCAACCTTATTTTCAATTTTGAATAATTCCTTGGGAGACTCAAGATCCTCTTCATCACTAGACCAAAAATTTAAAGTAGAACAACTTGTGATAGAAAATACTAAAAAGATTACTAAATAATTCTGCTTCATTTAGAGTTATTAAGTAACGAAATTTTAGATTGGAGCATGACCTTAACTTCCTCGCTTTGCTCCATATCCAATGCTTTAGAGTAACTTGATGTTGCAGCATCATTACTCCCTAAACCTGCCTGTGCATCACCCATGATTTCTAGCACAAGTGAATCATTTAGATTGCTAAGTCCTTGGAGTGCAGTAAGCGCGGCATCAAAATTATTTAAGGAATTTTCTATCTGAGCAACATTAATTCTAGCCATGCTATTAAATAAATCATCTCCAAATATTCCATCTGTTTTTTTTATAATTTCGTAGTAAACCTCCAAAGCTTTTTTAAGATCTTGATGATCTCTTAAATGTCTTGCTTTTAAGATTAAGGAAAGTTTAGCAAATCCTGTATTTCCATATTCCGTTTCTAGTTTCTCATGCAAAGCATCCAATAATGCTTCATCCTTCTCTTCAATTGCATATTTACTTGAAAGTTGAACAAACAAATCCGCAGCTTCGGAATTTTTATCAGCTTTAGAATTCAAATAAAAGCTATAACCAATAGCACCAATAAGGCATAGGACTGCAGCAGCTACTATTATTAACTTGTAATCGTTCAAAAAATTAAAGAACGAGTTTGATAAATCTTCTGAGGTATTATTCACGTCTACTCCTAAAGCTGATGTATTTTGCCTATTATTTCTTCTAATGTCACAAATTCTTGAGAGCTTTCATTAAGATCTTTCCAAATAAATTTTTTATTTGTCATTTCTCCATCTCCAATGATCAAAGCAAAATCTCCACCAAGCTTATTTGCTTTTCTTAGTTGGGATTTTAAACTTGCATCTGTAAGAATTGATTCTACGATAATATTTTTTGAGGCTTCCCTTATTTTAGAGGCTATATTATAAGCATGATGCCTATCAGATCCAGTCAGATTAATGAATATAACTTTTTTCTTATCACTATAAACTGGCTCAAAGAGATTTAACATTCTATCTAGACCTACCGCAAAACCAATTGCGCTTTGAGGCCTTCCACCAAGCTCAGAAATTAGATTATCGTATCTTCCTCCTCCAATGAATGAGTCTTGCGCTCCTAACTCGTTTGAAACTACTTCGAAAACTAATCCAGTATAGTAATCAAGTCCACGAACAAGTTTGTGATTGATTTTTATAGCATTTTTACTTCCAAATGAAGCAATAAGACTGTCAAGAAGATCTAGGTGCTGATTTGCAAGAAAATCTTGGTATTGCGGTAGATCACTTAATGCCAAAATGTCTTTTGCAGACTCATCCTTAGAATCTAAAATTCTTAAAGGGTTAGAGTCTAAGCGCTTCTGATCAATTTCACTAAGTGAATCTTTGTAATCCAAAAGAAATTCCTTTAGGGCTCGGCAGTATTCTTGTTTTACATCATTGGTGCCAAGATGATTGATATTGATTACTGCCTTTTTTGATATTTTAAGTCCTTCAAGTAAATCAGAAATAATTGAAATGATTTCAATATCTGCGTCGCCTTCAGGAAAACCTATATATTCCACTCCAAGTTGGTGAAATTGTCTAAATCTGCCTTTTTGTGGCCTTTCATACCTAAACATTGGCCCAACATAAAATGCCTTTTGACTTTCATGCTCTATCTTTTTCTCAATAACACTTCTTATAAAGCCTGCGGTTCCTTCTGGTCTTAAAGCTATATGCTCACCATTTCTATCTTCAAAGGAGTAAAGTTCTTTATTAACTATGTCTGATGCATCGCCAACAGTCCTTACAAAAAGGTTAAGATTCTCAAGAATTGGATTTTGTACTTCCCCAATTCCGTATTGATCTAGAACGGTTTGAAGGATCGATCTCAGTGCACGCCATCTTTTGGAATCATCTTGAAAGATATCTTGCATACCTCGTAAAGAATGAAATTTCATATGTTGCTCACTGGAATTTGTTTAGCCTTTGCAGAAATCTTATTTCGAATTTGTGCCTCAAACTCACTAATCATTTCTTCGTTAGTAATCTTTTTAAATGGTTTGCCATCTACATACATTAGATTTAAAGGATTGGCTCCAGTAATACCTACAGCAGCACCCTTGGATTCTCCTGGTCCATTTACGTAACAACCAATTATCGCAACTTCTATATCATCTGAGATATCTTCGAGTCGCGCCTCAAGCTCATTAGTGACCCCAACAACATCAAAGTTTTGTCTAGAGCAGCTTGGGCATGCAATTATTTTCACTCCCCTACTTCTAAGACCAAGGCTTTTCAATATATCCCATCCTGCCTTAACTTCGTGAACTGGATCAGCTGCCAAAGAAATTCGGATAGTATCGCCAATTCCTTCAGAAAGAAGTAATCCGATACCAATTGATGACTTTATTGATCCTGATCTTAATGTTCCAGATTCAGTAATCCCAAGATGAAGGGGTTGGTCAATTTTTTTTGCAATCTTTCTATAGCTCTCAACAGTCATTGGAATATTGGATGCTTTGAGACTTAACTTAAAGTTTGTGAAATCATTTGCATATAAAATATCCACATGGCGCATTGCTGATTCAACAAGAGCATCTGAATTTGGTTCACCATATTTTCTCTGGAGCTCTTTTTCTAAAGAACCAGCATTAACACCAACTCTAATTGGGACGCCATTATCTTTAGCAGCTTTTATTACCTCTCTTACTTTTTCATCCTTGCCAATATTTCCAGGATTAATGCGAAGACAGTCAGCGCTATCTGCAACCATTAGAGCAATCTTGTAATCAAAATGTATATCAGCGATTAATGGAATGGTTGCTTCCTTTCTAATCTTTTTAAAAGCGGTTGCAGAAGCTTTGTCAGGTACTGAAACTCTTACGATATCCGCTCCTGCAGCTTGTAATTCTTGAATTTGTTTTAATGTAGCTGAGATATCCTCTGTGGAGGTATTTGTCATTGATTGAACAGATATCGGTGAGTTTCCACCTACGGGCACATCGCCAACTTTTATCTGAAGTGAATTTCTTCTTTTTGCTACTATGTTATCAATCATTAAAATTCAGTACGCTAACATTTTTGATGTTTGCAATGCTATCCAAGTCTATTTTATCACCCTGATAATATAATTCTGTATTTTTCGAATTCCCGATCACTATTCTGAAAGGTTTCTCAATTTTGATTTCAAATGAAGAGCCTTCTTGAAATAACTCATAAACTAGCCTTTTATCAAATTGATAAATTTCTACCCAAGATTGACCAAGAAAATCAATCTTCAATCTTGATTTGGTTTCATTAAAATATTTGGGTTCTTCTAGAGCTTTACTAAACTCAAAATTACTATCTGGCATAAATTCCATTGTATTTTTTAAATCATCTATTGCCTGATCTTTTTGGTAGCTTGATGAAGAATTCATATCAGCCAAAACTACTTCTTTCAAGATATTGCTCTCGTTTGGATCTAATTCAGGCTTAGCTTTATTAATGGGGTTATAAGAAAAAATAATAATAGCTAAAAAAATGACTCCGGCTATAAGTCCCAAGTATATATTTAAGTTGCGAATGTTGGTTTTGAGGAAAAGATAATTTTTTGATTCTACTTCTTTTGATCTTGGTCCACTGATTTCTTGGGGTTTTATGGGAAAATCAATTTCTAAATCAAGAAAGTTTGCGTATTTCTTAAAATAAGCTCTAGCAAATGCTTCTGCAGGAAATACTGAAAAATCACCCGATTCTATTGCCTCAATGTAGGAAGTATTTATACGAGTTATGGAAGTTACTAAATCAATTGAAATATTTTTAGACTTCCTTTGATCTTTAAATTTTTTTCCAATTTCTGCAAAGGAGCTCATCAATCAGATTTCTAAGACTGAAATTTTACTTGCTTTTCCCTTAATTGCATTTAATAAATGACCGGATAATTGTCCGCATGCACCATCAACAGCATCACCACGAGTTGTTCTAACAGTGGTTATATATTTTTTAGCAATAAGGTAATCCTTGAACTGTTGAATAGCATGATCAGAAGAACGTTTATGAGGATTGCCGTCAAAAGGATTAAAGGGAATTAAATTTATCTTACACTTAAGATTTGCCAATAATTTACCTAACTGTTTTGCATATTCAAGAGAGTCATTGATGCCATCAAGCATGACATACTCCACGGTAATATTAGCCCTTGCAGACTGGTCTTTAAGATAACACTTCAATGCAGGCAATAGCTGCTCTAAAGGATATTTTTTATTTATAGGCACTAGTTCGTCTCTCAATTTATTATTTGGAGCATGCAAGGAGATAGCTAATGAAACATCAGTTTTCTCAGATAATTTAATTATTTCAGGAACTATCCCAGAAGTGCTCAAGGTTATTTTTCTTTTAGATAGTCCATAAGCATTTTGATCCAAAAAAACTTCTATAGCTTTGATGACATTATGAGTATTCTGCAACGGTTCACCCATTCCCATAAATACTATATTTGAAATACGAGAAAGCGTTTGGTTATGAAAATTTGCTAGCCAAAGCTGTCCAATAATCTCAGCAGATGTAAGATTTCGTTCAAGACCTTGCGCTCCCGTAGCACAAAAACTGCACTGCAAAGCACATCCTGCCTGTGATGAAATGCACAAGGTAACTCTTTTTGCTTCTGGAATCCTTACCATTTCTACAAAGGAACCAGAATCTAATTTAATTAGATATTTTAAAGTTCCATCAGGAGACTTAATAACTTCTTCAACACTCGGTGGTTTTAAAACTGCTATAGAATCTAGTTTATCTCGAAGCTGTTCACTAAAAACAGTCATCGAGCGAAAATCCATACAGCCTCTTTGGTGAATCCAAGTAAATAACTGATTTGCACGAAAAGGCTTTTCACCTATCTCGGCAAAAAAATTCTTGAGTTCTGTTTGAGTAAAACCTAGGAGGTTAACTTTAGCTTGGTCACTCAACTACAAATTTCTTCAGTAGAAAAAAAATAAGAGATCTCTCTTGCTGCACTCTGCAGAGAATCTGAACCATGAACTGCATTGGCGTCAATCGACTCTGCAAAATCTGCTCTTATGGTGCCTGGCTCAGCTTCTTTTGGGTTTGTTGCGCCCATCAATTTTCTATTAAGTGCAACAGCGCCATCTCCTTCTAAGACCTGAACAAGTACAGGAGCTGAAGTCATGTAGTCGATTAAATTGTTATAGAATGGTTTGCCTTCATGCTCTGCATAAAACCCGCCTGCCTGTTCTCTTGATAATTTAATCATTTTGGCCGCAACAACCTTGAGGCCATTCTTTTCAAATCTTGAAATAATTTCACCTACTACATTCCTCGAAGTTGCATCTGGTTTAATAATTGAAAGTGTTTTTTCTATCATGATATAGCCTCTTAAAAAGGCAGTATTATAGTTAACTTATTGATATTCTTCTATCCATGCCGTCTGGATAGCTTCTAATATTTTTTCATTTGATTTGTTTGGTTCATCATTAAAGTTTGCAAGATGGATTACTTTTGAATGCAAGTCTGGAAAACTTATCCATTGAGGATCAATTTCGGGATAAAGATCGGCCAATTGCAATGCTATCTCAAATACGTCTGTCCAGAGCATCAATGATTCTCAGAAACTTGATTAATAGTATACTTTGGCAATTCAACAACCAAGTCTTTATCTCCGGGATATGCTTGGCAGCTTAAACGTGATAGAGGCTCTAATCCCCATGCCTTATCTAACAGATCTTCCTCATCATCAGTACTTTCGTTAAGGGAACTAAAGCCTTCTCTAACAATAATATGGCAAGTGGTGCATGCACAAGACATTTCACAAGCATGCTCAATGACCAGACCATTTTTCAGAGCTGCCTCACAAATTGATTCATCTTTAGAAATATTAAACTCAGCACCTTCTGGACAAATAACTTCGTGAGGTAGAAATTTAACTTTTGGCATTGCTAGATAGTAAAACTCTCTCCACAGCCGCAGACAGCTTTAGCATTAGGATTTTTGAAACGGATGCCTTGGTTAATACCGTCATCAATATAATCTATCTCAGAACCTTTGATAAAGTTAAGACTTTTTTTGTCGATAACTATTTTTTTTCCTGAGAAACAATGGACAAAATCATTGTCATCAAAATCAGTATCTAGTTCAAAATAATATTCATATCCTGAGCACCCTGCCTCACGGATGCCAATTCTAATGACCAAATCGTCTTTGGAAGTCAGTAAGCTCTTTAAAAAATGCTCTTCTGCAGCCCTGGTTATAGACACTCCATTTGGGGAGTAATTTTCAATATTATTGCTTAGATTCATAGTCTTCGATAGCCCGTTTAATAGAGTCCTCAGCTAATACAGAACAATGAATCTTAATTGAAGGGAGCTCTAAAGCTGTTGCAATATCTTTATTTTTAATTTCTTTGGCTTCTTCAAGAGTTTTGCCAATTAACATTTCTACCAATTCGCTGGAAGAAGCTATTGCAGAACCGCAACCGTATGTCTTAAATTTCACATCCTTAATTACATGAGTATTGCCCTTTGGCTCACATTTAATTTGCAGCTTCATTACATCTCCACAAGCTGGGGCACCAACCATGCCTGTGCCAACATTTAACTCCTTTGGATCAAATCTGCCAACATTAAACTTTTCTGGTTCCTTGATTGTACTTTCAAACTTATCTACTACTTTTTTGCTATATGCCATTATTTCTCTCCAATTAAATACCCTGCCATTCAACAGTATCTAGATCAACACCATCCAAGTACATTTCCCACAAAGGAGATAGTTCTCGCAGCCTTGAAACGGCTTGCTCTAAAATAGAAATAGTGTAATCAATGTCTTCATCTGTAGTAAATCTTCCAATGGAAAAACGAATGGAGCTATGAGCCAATTCATCTTTACGACCAAGGGCTCTTAGGACATATGAGGGTTCGAGTGATGCAGATGTGCAGGCAGAACCAGAGGATACAGCAATGTCTTTGAGAGCCATCATAAGAGATTCGCCTTCAATATATGCAAAGCTTACATTTAGAATATTTGGAACTTTGTGAGCTAAATCTCCATTGATATAGATCTCTTCAATATGCTGAATTCCATCTAGTAATTTTTGGTGCAGTTTGGATATTCTTTCATTATCAGTTTGCATTTCTAGCTTGGCCAATCTAAATGCTTCTCCCATACCCACTATCTGATGAGTAGCCAATGTTCCAGAGCGCATACCCCTTTCATGACCGCCCCCATGAATTTGAGCTTCAAGCCTTACTCTTGGCTTACGAGAAACGAATAAAGCTCCAATGCCTTTTGGGCCATATGTTTTATGCGCAGAAAAAGACATCAAATCAACTTCTAAATTATTTAAGTCTATTTCAACCTTTCCGGTACTCTGAGCAGCATCAACATGAAAAAATATTCCTTTTGATCGTGCAAGCGCTCCAATCGCTTTGATGTCATTGACTGTTCCAAGCTCATTATTGATATGCATGATCGAGATCAAGATGGTATCGTCTTGTATGACTTCAGCAATCTGTTGAGGTGTAATAATGCCTTGTTCATTTGGATCAAGATAAGTAACCGTAAAGCCATCTCTTTCAAGCTGTCTACAAGGATCTAACACCGCTTTATGTTCTATCTTTGAGGTAATGATGTGTTTGCCTTTGGATTTATAGAAATTTGCTACTCCTTTAATCGCTAAGTTATCTGATTCAGTAGCCCCCGAAGTAAAAACTATTTCTCTTGGATCGCAATTAACTAGATTTGCGACATGTGCTCTAGCCTCCTCCACAGATTCCTCTGCTGACCAACCATAGGCATGCGATCGTGATGCGGGGTTACCAAAATTTCCTTCCAACGTAAGATGCTCAAAAATTTTCTGAGCTACTCTTTTATCAGCTGGAGTAGTAGATGCATAATCAAGATAAATAGGTAGTTTGAGATTGGTCATGAGATTTTTAATAAATTTATTTCTTGTTTTAAATTAGGTTTTATCAAATCAGTGATGTAAGTATCCTCAAGAAAAGAGTCTACAGTTTTATTAAGGTTGTCCCAAAAATTATGAGATGCACATCTCTTGCCTTGGAAACAATTTGACGCTCCAGAACAGCCTGTAGCATCAAGATTTTCTTCCACAGCTTCCATCACACTTTTAATGGTAATTTTGCTTGGACAACAAGAAAACTCGTAGCCACCATGCCTACCCCTTGTGCTTATTAAAATTCCAGCAATTCTGAGCTTTCTGAATAATTGCTCTAGATAACTTTGTTCTATTCCTTGATTGGATGCTATATCTGGAATCGAGTGAGAACGACCATTTTCTCTAGCAAGAGCTAGCTCAGCTAGAGCATTAATAGCATATCTACTTTTGGTGGTAAAATTCACAAAGGTATTATCAATACCTGAGTAATTTAGTCAAGATTAATTTGTATTCCCAATCTATTAGCAACCTCTTGATAAGACTCAATCACATCTCCAAGATCCTGTCTAAATCTATCTTTGTCTAATTTCTCTAAAGTATCTTTATCCCAAAGTCTACATCCATCAGGAGTAAATTCATCACCTAGAAGAATTTTATTTTCAAATTTACCAAACTCTAATTTGTAATCAACAAGGATTAAGTTAGCCTGATCAAAGAGTTGTCTCAAAATTTGATTTACCTTAAAAGTCATGCTTTTCATAGCATCTATTTCCTCTTGATTAGCCCACTTAAAACTTAAAATATGATTTTCATTAATTAGCGGATCTCCAAGCTGATCATTTTTTAGGAAAAATTCAAATAATGGTGGCTCCAGTATCAAACCGTCTTCCACACCCAATCTTCGACATAAGGAGCCTGTTGCTCTATTCCTGACTACACACTCAATAGGGAACATATCAAGACGTTTCACTAAGGATTCATTGTTTGAGATGGTTTTAATAAAATGAGTTTCAATGCCCTCTTCTTCAAGCTTATTCAAGATAAAAGCATTGAATTGATTATTAACTTTTCCTTTGTTGTTCAAAGCAGATATTTTTTTACCATCAAATGCTGATGCATCATCTCTGAACTCCATCAATAAAGTTTTAGCCATATCAGTTTCGTACATTGATTTGGCTTTACCTTGTGCGATTAACTTTTGTTTTTCCATAGTCAAAAAAGTTTAGGTGAGTAGTTTATTAATTTCAGATAATAATTCTTCTGCTCCTTCTATATCATTTTTTAAGGAGATCACAGAAACCCTGGTTTTTCCAGAGTTTTCTTTCACAAAAATTTGGAATTCTGGATCCTGAGAAAGATCCAGATTGGTGCTGCTCTCATCGTCATCAAAATTTAAAAATCCAAACCATCCTTTTTTATCATCTTCAGTTACAAAAGATACCAAAAAAAACCCTTCGTCCCTATTTCTATCATTTACGGAAACTTTAGCATCATCAATCGCTCTCGAAACTGCTGACCAAGAACGATCAAAATTTAATGACAACTCAATTATTGTTTGCTCGTTAACTGAAAGAATTTTAGATTTCTTCCTATCATTTAAATTTTGTGCAGCAAGAGATGTGCCCGAAAAAGTCGAGACTGAATCAGCAAAATATTGAAGTAACTTTTGTAATTCAGTTTGTTGGAGCTGCAAGTAATTGTCATCAATTAATTCGTTATTATTAGAATCTGTGAACATCAATGAGACCTCAGTTGAAGCTTCTTTAATTCCATGTTCAATTGATGCAGTCAGTTGAATCCCTTCATTAAAATTCATAACAATTTTTCCACTATTGGGATTCGCTGATAAGACCTCATACTCAGAGGTTTCAAAATAAGTTTTTGCAATCGGCCATGAAGTTGATGGTAAAGTCTCAACGTACATCCATAACAAGTCTCCTAATTTACGCAGCTGAACTTGCTTTGTTTGTCCTGAGGAAAAAATTTGACGGGGTTTTGGAACAGAGATTTCATCGATTTCGGGTCTTGCCTCTAAATATGGATAATGGTTGTCTGTTTTTAGCTCAAGATTATCCGATGATGGTGGAAGTTTGAGGTCCTCTGCTATCTCTTCGTTAAAAAAATCGTCTGCTGTCTCTGGAAAAAATCCGTCAGGCCCTGAGATATAGGAGCAACTTGAGATCAAAAAAATTATTAATAAAAAATAAATGTTATGCATGAATCAAGGAAAGACTTTCAAGTAAAGATTTTACTGCATTATGGTAGCTCTGATCCAGTTCTATGAGAGGCAATCGAATACCTGGCTTAATGTAACCCATTTGATTTAACATCCATTTAACTGCAATTGGGTTGGATTGACAGAATAAAAGTTCGTACAAGCTTTGATACTGCATATTAAGCACTTTTGCCTCATCAAAATTTTTGGTCTGGCAAAGTGTTGAAATTTTAGCGCAAACTTTAGGAATGACATTAGCTGCCACTGAAATAACACCATTGAAACCTTGCTGCATTGCATAGCAAAATGTTGGATCATCACCTGATAACAGAATAAACTCCTGACGTTTTTGACCTTTTAAAGCTACAAGATCATGAATCCTTTGAGAATCTGCTAAGGCTTCTTTAATACCAATAATTTTGGGATGTTCCATTAATTGCTCCACAGTTACTGGCAGTAGATCGCAGGCAGTTCTGCTGGGGACGTTATAGAGAATTACGTTCAAATCCGTAGCGTTTGCGATAGCAAGAAAGTGCTCTTTCAGTCCTTGCTGGGGTGGTTTGTTATAGTAAGGAGTTACCTGTAGTGTAAATTTGCAGCCTAGACTTGCAGATTCTTTTGTTAGATCAATAGCTTCTTGAGTTGAATTGGCACCCGTGCCTGCAATGACAGGTAGTTTATTATTTGAAAATTCTATTGTTTTCTTTATAACCTCAATGTGTTCGTAGTGATCTAAGGTAGCAGACTCACCCGTAGTTCCAACAGATACAATTGCAGCAGTTCCCTCTTGAATATGCCATTCAATAAGACTTTTTAATGACTCATAATCTATGGAACCATCAGGATGCATTGGGGTTACCAAAGCAACTATACTACCTTGAATATTTTGCATTAGCCTTTAACATTAATAGGATATGAACTATACACCTTATTGGAGAAATTTAAATGGCAAAAGATTTAACAGGAAAAAAATGTCCAGCTTTCAATGGAGAGGCAACCTCAAATAAAACGATCTCCAATAAAGCTTTGCTAGGCAAAAATTTCGTTCTTTATTTTTACCCAAAGGATAGTACGCCAGGATGTACAACCGAAGGTCAAGATTTTAGAGATCATTACAAAGAATTCCTGAAATCAAATACAGAAATAATTGGTATTTCGAGAGATTCAATTAAGTCACATGAGAACTTCAAAGAAAAACAGTCTTTCCCTTTTGAACTCCTATCAGACCCTGATGAAAAAACATGCAATGCGTTTGATGTTATGAAAATGAAATCAATGTATGGTCGGCAGTATATGGGTGTTGATCGCTGCACATTTTTGATAGACAAAGCAGGCAAAGTAATCAAAGAATGGCGGTCAGTAAAAGTTGCAGGGCATGTAAAAGAAGTTCTTGAGGAAGCAAAAAAGCTAAGTTAAATTTTCAGAAGGCCATGCATTGATTATGGCCTTTAAAAATGTTGCCATTGGAATAGCAAAAAATACTCCCCAAAATCCAAAGAGTCCTCCAAAAACAAAAACTGCCAATATGATCGTAACTGGATGCATTTTTACCGCATTTGAAAATAATAAAGGTACCAACCAATTACCATCTAAGACTTGCAGAATGATATAAAGCCCTAATAAAAGCATAAAATCATACCCGAAGCCAAATTGAAGGTATGCAACAACTGCTACAGGAACAGTAACAGCAAAAGCACCAATGTATGGAATCAACACAGATAATCCTACAAGCACTGAAAGTAAAGCAGTATATTTAAGTCCAAAGGACCAAAATAATATTGCAGATGCCAAACCAACAATTAAAATCTCAAATGCCTTACCTCTTACGTAATTACTTAGCTGTATATCCATTTCAGCCCAAATTTTTTCAAGCATATTCTTATTGTTTGGAAGAATTGTTAAGAAGCTTTGGATTAACTCCTTCCTATCGAAAAGCATGAAATAAACCAATATGGGTAACAGAACTAACATTACAGCTATTGAGAGTGTATTTTGAATTCCCAAAATAGAAATTCTTAAAAAATTTTGCGAGACGGCTAAAAGTTGAGTTGACAAATTATCCAAAAAAGATGCGATTTGATCAGAGGTAACCAAATCTGGATATTGATTAGGCAGGTTTGAGATGAATACTCGAAGTTGACTAAACCACTTTGGCAACTCAGTTATTAATGACTGAATTTGCTGATATAAGATTGGAGCCAACCAAATCAGCAAGGCTAATCCAGCAAGTAAAAAAATACTAAAAGTTATAAATAAGGCAAATTTTTCATTTATTCCAAGGGTTAAAATTCGATTGTTAAGACCAATCAGCAAATAAGCAAAAATCACACTTACTATAAATGGTGACAAGGCCGAGCCAAGAACAGCGAGGATAAAAATTGCAAATAGCAACAGCAGAGCAAATCCTAGAGACTCTTCGGTAGGAAAAATCTTTCTAAGAATATTATTTATTTGTTGTAACATTGGTCAATCTTTGCTGTCAAAGAAATAAGATTATAAGATATCTACTGGTATCAAAACAAAAAAACTTTTGTGATTAAATATTCTCTCACTCTTTTAGGGTTGTTGCTTTCCCACCTAAATCTTAGCTCACAAGCAGCAACAAATCTTCCAACTCTTGGAGATAGGGTTTCTGGTGCTGTGTCGCTTGAGCAAGAAAAGCAGATTGGGGAGGCTTTTCTTAGCCAAATTTATGCACAAGCTCCATTGATAAATGACCCAATTATTCAAGAATTTACTGAATTGCTTATATACAGAATCTCTGAGACATCTGCTCTATCTGAAAAAAGTTTTAATATTGTTTTAATTGATGACAAAACTCTTAATGCCTTTGCTGCACCTGGAGGTATTATCGGTATCAATGGGGGCTTGTTTTTAAATTCAGATGATGAAGCACAATTTGCATCGGTAATTAGCCATGAGCTTGCGCACCTCAGTCAGAGGCATTTTGCAAGAAATGTGCTAAGGGGATCTGATACTAATATGGCTTCTGCATTGGTCATGATTTCTGCTCTTGCCCTTGCAATCATTGCAAATAACCCTACTGCATTTATAGCAGGCCCAGCTGCGCTTAACCAAGAAAACCTTAGATACAGCAGAAATCTTGAAAAAGAAGCTGATAGATTTGGTTTTAATAACTTAATCAAAGCTGGATATGATCCAAAAAGTATGGGTGAAATGTTCGAAAATATGGTGCAAATAAGAAGACTATCTGGAGATCAAATCCCGGAATTTCTTCTCACCCACCCCGTATCATCATCAAGAGTTAGTGATGCATTTAATGCAGCAGATCAAACAGGAATTATAGGTGGTAAGAGAAATACAATAGACTTTCAATTTGTAAAAGGAAGGCTTAAGGCTGATTATTACACACCGATCAATAACTCTTTTGCCTACTTTGAAAAGTTACTAGAGGAAGAAAGCACCAATGAGAATCTTTATGCATTAGCAAGATCATACTTTCATGCCACCAAATTTAAAGAAAGCCTAGAGGTTTTACAAAAGCTGGCTGAAAAATTTCCTAAGGATATTATGTTGCAAATTTCACATGCTGAGATTTTATTTAGCATGGGTGAATTAGGTAAAGCAAAAACTCAAATTGAAGAGGTATTGCGAATATCTCCTAAAAACTACCCAGCAACTATGCTGTTTTCAAGAATTTTAGCTGGATTGAGTGAATATTATCTTGCAGAAGAAACATTAAGAGATTTATTAATAACAAAAAAAACTAATCCATTGATATGGCTTCAGCTTTCTGAAATTCAAAGAGCAGGAAAAAATATATTAGGCTATCACATGAGCTTGGGAGAATATCATCTAATTTTGGGCCAAATAGATGAGTCAATGAACCAATTTAGATTTGCGTTGAAATTAAGTGAAGAAAATTTTCAAACAATGGAATACATTCTTGAAAAAATTAAATTAATTCAAAATTATCAAAGAGAAAGATCTAGGTAGCTTTATCATTGCTCACCATTTTCGACCCCACATATGACAGTGCTGCAGAAAATGGAATTGCCAAAAGTGGTATTTGAGAGGATGCAAAAGCTAATATCTTGCCAAGAAAAATAAATCCGCTCCCAGAAAAATCTCCTAGTCTCACAAGAGCTGTATCAACAAGAACGGTAGCTTTGTACCTATTTACTCTTGAAAGTTGGCTAAAAAGAATTTCGCGACTTGGCTTGTTATAACCATATTCAAACACCCTTAACAAGATTGTTACTCCAAAAACAAGGCTTATCGTTGGATGAATGGAATATCCAATATAGACAGCTGTAAAAATCAGACCATATAAGACAAAGATCTTTTTAATGCCAATGAAACGAACCGCCAAATTTGTTAAAAAGAATTGAGAGAATACCGTGAGAATTGCTACAGTTTGCTCTATGTTGCCAAAAAATCTAATCCTATCTGCGCTATCTTGAGACCATTCATTAATAATTGAAATAGAAGTTACCCAATGAATTGTCATTAGGCCGGTCCACAAATACATATAGGTCCCAATAAATCTTATTTGTTTATTGCTAATAAGATTTCTAAAAGCATCAATGCTATCTCCACCCACAGATTCTATGATTGAAGCTTCTTGTTTAGATCTGTGGATTAAGAAATTTCCTAAAATTAAAGCAATAATTAAGAAACAGACAGAAGAGATTGAAAAAAGAGTAATTCCAGAAGTATTGATTGAATCAGACAGACTTTTAGTAATTCCAGATCCTAAAAAACTACCTATAGATCCTCCGGCAGCAATAACTCCATAAAATGCTTTGGAACTCTCTCCTCTAAAAATATTAATCACTAATACCCAAAAAACTGAAACCACAAAAAAGGAAAAAACATTACACCAAATATAAAAAAACCTTGAAAACCACGGAGATTCATTCATTTGAAAATAATCAGCAAAAAATGCAAAGAGAACTAGGTTTGCAATAAAAAATAAATAGGAATAATTAAATATTCCCTTTAGATTATTTCTTGAAGCAATCCATGAATAGAGGGGATTAATTGCGATCATTGCAAAGGCTCCAAATCCCAAGAGCAAAGGAAGAATCTCTTCATTTTGAGCAGCCATATCATTTCTAATTGGCCTCAAGATATACCATGAGCTTAAAACTAGAAAAAATAAAATGGAGGCAAGCAATGAATTTATGCTAAAGCCAGAAAAGAGTTTTTTTAAATGTTCAGATGAGAGCATTTATTTGCGCAAGTGGTGGGTCGCACAGGATTCGAACCTGTGACCAATTGGTTAAAAGCCAACTGCTCTACCAACTGAGCTAGCGACCCATATTTATGCATAAAAAAGATGGCATTATTCCATATTTTCCAATATCTGCAAGGCTAAAGATGCTGCTGGGCTTGATGGATATTCACTTACAACAAATCGATACTTGTTTTCTGCCTCAGAGGTTTTCTCTTGCAAAGAATAGATATCTCCAATTTTCTTATGCGCGAGTGGTACCCTCCAGTGCTCAGGATAAGAAGTAGTTATAAAAAGATAATGAAATAAAGCATCCTCTAAATTATTAGAATTAAGGCTTATTTCTGCCATCCAAAAGGCACTCAATGGAACCTTATCGGTATCATCAGAGTTCTGGACTATGTATTCAAATTCTTCATATGAGATCAAAAATTTTTGATTGTTAAGATTTTTTATAGCGCTATCGTATACTTCGTCAAGGGATCTCTGATCATTTAATCCTTCGAATTTAAAAGCAGAATCTTGCTCTTGTCTTTTGAGAGGAGTTTGATTGCTTTTCGTATGATTAGTATCCAGTGAATCTTGTTGAAGTTTCTTAATTTGATAAGACTGGCTCTCTAGTTCTGATCTAAGAATGGCAATCTCTTCTTCAAGTTCTTGGATCTTCAAAAAAAGAATATCCTCAGCATCAGACTGTGAAAATATCAGAGGGATATAGACTAATGATATAAAAAATAAAAAATAAAACTTCAAAAGCGTCTTACTTAATTTCTACTCTTCTATTTTTAGCCCAAGATGCCTCATTGGAGCCTAAAGCTGCAGGTCTTTCTTCTCCAAAACTGCGAACAGTTAGCCTATCTGAATTAACTCCAAGAGTTTTTAGATAATCGGCTACTGTCTCTGCTCTTCTTTGACCAAGTGCCAAGTTATATTCTCTTGTACCTCTTTCATCGGCATGACCAGCTAATACAATAGTTAAACTTTTGTTTTCAGACAGGAGGCTTGCAAGGCTTTTAAGGGTCTGCAATGATTTACTGCTCAATCTGTATGAGTCATATTCAAAATATACCGTAGCATTAGCTAATACCGCCTGTTCAGAAGATGAGCGCTGACCAGAAGCACCAGAAGCGCCAGAATCAATAGAAACTCCTTGCACTCCTTCATTCGCTACCTTTTCCGAAGACTTCTGAACTGAGCTACAGGAAGCGATAAAAAAAATTGTAATAAATAGTCCTAATATTGTTTTAGATTTTGTCATGATAATTTGTCCTTTACCTTGTGAAATATGACCATGCTGGCTCTCTAACTTTTCCATTTTTAATAGGATATCTAAATTTGGCACCGCTTAAACTGAAGCCTGCCAGCAATGAATCAGCTCCATCTGTAATTGCATAGACTACCATATTACCATTCGGAGCAACACTGGGAGATTCATCTAATTTTGCATTTGTTAGAGGTCTAACAAACCTTTCGTTTTGATACTGAAGTGCTATTTGAAATTGCCCCCTTTCGTTTCGATGCACAAAAACAAACCCTTCATCCTTTGGAAGATAAGCTCCTTTAGCGTTATATGAACCCTCAAAAGTAACCCTTTCAGGTGCATTGTTTAACTTTCTAAGATTTACCTCATAAAGCTGTGGTCCTCCTGATCGTGAGCTAGTAAATAATAATTTATCGCCTTTAGATGACCAGGTTGCTTCTGTATCAATAGCAAAGTGGTTGGTAACCCTAGTAAGAGCTTTGTCTTTCAAGCGCAGTATATAAATTTCAGCATTACCATCTTGGTAAAGAGTTAAAGAGAGATATTTGCCATCAGGTGAAAAAGCCGGGGAGCTTATTTGGCTTTCTTTTTCTAAAACTCTTTCCCTTTGCCCTGAAGCAATATCTTGAATATAAACTGCTGCAACTCCTGTTTCAAAGGATACATATGCTACTTCTTTGGAATCTCTAGACCAAGCGGGAGAGATAATCGGTTGATCGCTTTTAAGCAACATTTGCTCATTAGCTCCATCAGCATCAGCAAGCATGAGCTTGTAATTTTTGCCTTGAAATGAATTCTGTTCAACAACATATATTAACTTTGTAGTTGCTATACCTTTAATTCCAGTAACAGTCTCATAAATCCCATCTGCTGCGTAATGGCTTAATTGACGCAACTGATTTGGAACACCAAATACCGTTGATTCTCTAACAAGTTTAGCCTTAGAAACATCGTAAATTTTATAGTCGAGCTTTAAAGTAATATCTGAATCTCTTTGCAAATTGGTTATTGCAATGAAATCAAGTTTCATCAGTTTCCAGAAAGTAAAAGGCAGGTCTTCTTCAGAAATATTTCCAGGATCAGCCTCAGAAATTATAGTTATGTCCCCTGTCCTCAATAGATCATTGGCGATAATTGAAGCGACGATATTAGTAGAATCAGATTCAATGGATGATTGAGAAATAATTCCTAAATTAAAAGGATTATCGGATCCTTGAGTAATCTCAATAGTTAATTGTGCATGCAAAACATTGGCAATTAACAAGATAAATAAAGAAGAAAGAAGTCTCATGGATTAAAGTTCAAAATAAATACTTTCAATTCAGTTTCATAGATTTCATTTGGTATCTCTTCAAAGAAAGAAAACTTATCAACTCTTTTGATTGCTGATAAACCCGAATTATCAAACCTTATATTGCCACTACTTTTATGCAATTGATAAGCCATAATTTTTCCAGTTCTAGACACTCTTAATAAAAACTGAGCGCTAAGTCCATCTTGTATATTTAGTGGCTTACGCCACGCACCCTCAATAGAATCTATAATTTTATTGACAAAATATTGAAGATTAAGTTCCTCGAATGTTTCAGTTAATTCACTACTTTGTTGTAATTCAGAGGGTGTGTCTCTTGTTAACTCTGTAGATGAAAAAATAGCTACAGAGGAATTAAATTCTTCAATTTTGTTGGTAGGCAATTGCTGTGTTGGTTGCTTTTGAATGGAGGTATTTTTTGGCTTAACTACTTTGTTTTGCTCCTCGATTAAAGAAACGTTCACTGGTTTATGAATTAGCTGTTTATCGGATGCAAAGCCTTCAAATTGCAAATAAGCATACAATAAAATCAAGGCATGAATCGTAAATGAAAAAATACCACTTTTAAGATAAAAAGTATTAAGAATCATAGCCTGTGGTGACTATGCCGACATTTTTTACTCCCGCAGCCTGAATGGAAGCCAAAACCTGTGCAACTTTTTCAAATACAACCGATCTGTCACTTTTGATAACAACTTCTATATCCGGATTGGCTTCATAAATTAATGCAACCTTGGAGCGAAGTTCAGCTAGAGGCATAGGAAGCAATTCTTCCCCTAAATTTAAGAAATACTCTCCAGATTGATTGATAGAAACAACTAGAGGTTCGCTCTCAATTGACATTTTGGTGGTGTCTGTCTGCGGCAAATCAACGTCTACTCCTTGAATAAGGAGCGGGGAAAGTATCATAAATATTATTAATAAAACCAGCATCACATCAATATAAGGAACTACATTGATCTCTGAATGCAGTCTCCTTTTATTAAAATCTTGTTGAATCATGGAGTATTTATTTTCTAGTTACTTCTCTGTACAAAATGCTGACCAGCTCTTCTCCAAAAATAAGAAGATGCTTAATTTGAGCATCGGCCAATGATACATATCTGTTATAAGCTATCAATGCTGGTATTGCAGCAAATAAACCTAGAGCAGTAGCAATAAGTGCTTCAGATATTCCTGGTGCAACAGCATTAATGGTTGCTTGAGTTGCATCACTCAATCCTATGAAAGAATTAACAATCCCTAAAACTGTTCCAAATAGACCAACATAGGGACTAACAGAACCAATATTGGCAAGCATTTGAAGGTGTTTGTTAAATTCATCCTCTTCTTTTGCTATTCTTACCTTTATTGAACGCTTTACGCTTTCTAGATCTTCTATAGAAATCGCAGAATCTTCTTTAAGTCTTGAGAATTCAACCATAGCATCCTTGAAGACTCTTTGCTCACTCCCTAATGGATTGGAGGTAGCACTAATTTCAAGAAGCACCTCAAGATCCTTGCTCTCCCAAAAGACTTTATTAAATGAAATGTTCTTTTTTTGAAGGCGCTGAAAAAACTGTCGCCTCTCAAAAATTACAATCCATGAAATTATTGATGCAAAGAGCAGAATAATCATGACTAGTTGCACCACTATAGTTGCATCTAAAAACATTTGAATTAAATTGAGCTCATTCATATTTATATCCTATCAAGAAATTGTTTTGGAAATTGTTCTGGCCTTCCCGAGACACTATTGACATAGCAAACCTCTATTTCAGCATTAGCAATTATAGTATCTCCTCTTAGAATTTGTTGGTAAAAAACAGATCGGGCTTTGGATGCCTTGGTAACAGTTGAGTTTACTAAAAGCTCGTCTTCAAGTTTTGCTGGTGTTACAAACTGGAGTGAAATCTTTCTTACTACAAAATACCCTTGTTTATCATCGCTCTGAAAAAAACCAATATCATTTAAAAACTGACTTCGGGCTCTCTCAAAATATTTAATATAGTTAGCATGATATACAAAGCCTTGAAAGTCTGTATCCTCAACAAATACTTTTATAGGGAATGGACTAATGGGTAACTGTGTTTTCATGGGCTAAGATATCTTCTTGAAAACGCTGCTTGATCAGTTCAATAAAATCTTCCCAAAGTAAATCAATCTTAATATTGCTTGAAAGCTCGGGATTTAATGTTTCTGCTAAGATTCTGACTTTTATAGGCCTTCGATTAAATTTATATATTAAAGCTGGGAATTCTCCTTGACCTGTTGCGCTGGTTACTTGATCCCACCAACCATCTAAAGGCTCCGAACCTGTTCCATACCTCTTGCACTCAAGACACCAACGACCCAGCTTCAAATCTGGCAATTCCTTGGTTCTAGTTTGCTCTAGAATTCTTCTAACTGGGTTATTAAGGCTCAAAGATTCCTGGAGCAAATTCCCTATTTCTCTTTCAAAATTTGCTCCCTTGGTTCTTGAATTGATTGCCACTATTCTTCAAAAAAATTTTCAGGAAACTCAACATTTGAGTAAACCTCTTGAACATCATCTATATCTTCTAAGAAATCTAGCAGCTTTAAAACTTTTTCAGCAAGCTCCTGATCAGCTTGTATCATAGTGGTTGGTTTCATCATAATTTGGGCAAACTCAACATCTAGACCCTTTTTCTTTAATGCGTCATGCACCTCATGCAAGAGATTGGCAGAGCAATTCACTTCAGCCATAGAATTCGAATAAATTAAATCATCTGCTCCAGCCTCAATGACTAATTCTAGCAACTCTTCTTCTTGTAAATCTGTTTTAAGTTGGATGGAACCAATTTTTTCAAATAGATAAGCTACAGATCCATCAGTACCTAAATTTCCTCCGTGCTTTGTGAAGGCATGTCTTACGTCAGCCACTGTTCTATTTCTATTATCCGTCATGGTTTCAACTAAAATAGCAACACCACTTGGTCCATAGCCCTCATAGACAACCTCTTCAAGATTAGCGTTATCGTCATTGCCTGCACCTCGTTGAATAGCTCTATTAATCGTGTCTTTTGGCATATTTTCACCATTGGCCTTATCTAAAGCCAAGCGTAATCTGGGATTATCTTCTGGAATTGGTCCGCCACTTTTAGCTGCTATTGTGATTTCTCTTATTAGTTTTGTATAAACCTTGGCTTTTTTTTCATCCTGACGAGCTTTTCGATGTTTAATATTAGCCCATTTAGAGTGACCTGCCATTATTGATCCTCACTGAAAGTTGATTCTATCCAAAGCTCCTCTAACTGAAGGGCAGATACGTGACTTGGTGCCTCAGTGAGTAAACAGGTAGCACTTTGCGTTTTGGGGAATGCAATCACATCCCTGATATTTTGCGTACCAGTTAAAAGCATTGCAATTCTATCTAAGCCAAACGCAATTCCTCCATGAGGCGGACATCCAGACTCAAGCGCGCTCAGCAAAAAACCAAACTTTTCTTTTGCTTCATCATTATTGATGTTCAAAATCTTAAATATTTCCATTTGCGTTTCAGAATCAAAAACTCTCAATGATCCTCCACCAATTTCATAACCATTGAGGACAATATCATAAGCAAATGCTAGAGCATTCTCTGGATTACCAATAAGCTCAGAAAGACCATTAACAGGAAGAGTAAATGGATGGTGAAGAGAGGTAAGGTTACCCTCCTTATTTTTCTCAAACATTGGGAAATCAACTATCCATAATGGGGCCCATTCTTTGTTGTAAAGATTTAAATCAATCGCGATTTTTTTAATCAGACTACTCATAGTCAAATTAACAGAATCTGATGCACCTGCTCCAAAAAAGATTAAATCACCAGTTTGTGCTTTGGTTTTGTTTAATATTTCTTGAACACAACCTTCTGATAGAAATTTCAGAATTGGTGACTGAAGACCATCAGATGAGTTAATATCATTGATCTTAATATAAGCTAAGCCTTTGGCTCCTAGTTTACCTACAAAATTAGTGTACTCATCAATTTGACCTCTAGATAAATCATTTCCACCAGGAATAAGTAAAGCGACAACCCTACTGTCAGGATCTTTAGCAGGGTCTGCAAAGACTTTAAATTCTTCATTTTGGACCGTCTCTTCAATGCTACATAATTCTAGGGGAATTCTTAAATCAGGCTTATCAGAGCCAAATCTTTCCATTGCATCTGCATAGGTTAATCTTGGTATATCTTGCGCTGAGTAGTTTGTAAATTCTTCGAGTAATTTATTAATCATCCCACTTCCAAGAGAAATAATTTCCTCTTGAGATATAAAAGAAGCCTCGATATCTACTTGGGTGAACTCAGGTTGCCGATCAGCCCTGAGATCTTCATCTCTAAAGCATCGAGCAATTTGATAATATTTATCAAAACCAGATATCATCAAAAGTTGTTTAAATAACTGAGGAGATTGAGGAAGTGCATAAAAATTGCCCGGGTTTACTCTACTCGGAACCAAGTAATCTCTAGCTCCTTCAGGTGTTGCTTTAGTCAATATAGGTGTTTCAAATTCTAAGAAACTATTTTCTTCTAAGTAATGTCTGATTGATGAAACTATTTTAGAACGCTTAATTAATCTTTGTTGTGATTCGGGTCTTCTTAAGTCCAAAAAACGATATTTAAGACGAACATCCTCATTCACGTCCTGATGTTCATCTAAAGGAAATTGCGGGGTAACAGCTTTGCTAAATACCTCAATATCCTCAGCAATTATTTCAATCTCGCCTGTTTTCATTTTGGTATTCACAGTCTCTTGAGATCTTGCACATACTTTACCTGTGATACCTATAACAAACTCACTTCTGCAGCCATCCGCAATTTCAAAAGCTTTAGGATGATTTGGATTAAATACAGTTTGAATAATTCCATGCTTATCCCGGACATCAAGAAAAATAACTCCTCCATGGTCTCGTCTTCTATGAAGCCAGCCACAAACAGTAACAGTTTCGCCAATATGTTTTGTATTTATTTCGCCACAATAATTTGTTCTCATGAATTTGCCTGTTTATCCTCTTTAGAGTTTTTACTTACTTTATCATTTCCTGTATCTTTCTTTGTACCAGATGAGTCATCTGAACTGGACAAATTTTTCTTGTTACCGGTCTTATAGTCTGTCTCATACCATCCAGAGCCTTTTAGTCTAAAAGCTGGTGCAGAAATTTGTTTCTTGACATCACCCCCACACTCTTCGCATTTTTTGAGAGGAGCATCAGATATTTTTTGCAATATTTCAAATTGTAGGTTGCATTTTAAGCATTTATACTCGTAAATCGGCATTTGTTCCCTAAAAAAATATAGAATTATAAACTAAATGAAGTAACCTCAATACTAATATGCTTGCATCAAAAATTTTTGTACCGTTTATAAAAGATAATCCCTCTGAGGCTGAGGTAGTTAGTCATCAGTTGCTCTTGAGAGCTGGAATGATTAGAAAAGTTGCTTCTGGAATTTACAATTGGTTGCCACTAGGATTTAAAACTTTAAAGCTGGTTGAAGAAATTGTTAGAGAGGAAATCTCAAAAACAGGCGCTCATGAGATATTCATGCCAATGGTACAACCTAAAGATCTCTGGGTTGATTCTAAGCGATGGGATAAATTTGGCCCTGAACTCTTAAGATTTAAAGATCGGCATGAAAGAGATTTTTGCCTTGGTCCAACTCATGAAGAAATAATTACTGATTTAATTAGAAACAATCTAAACAGTTATAAAGAACTACCTTTAACTCTCTTTCAAATACAAACTAAATTTAGAGATGAAATAAGACCAAGATATGGAATCATGCGAGGAAGAGAATTTCTTATGAAAGATGCATATAGTTTTCATATTGATAGCGAGTCTCTTAACATAACATATCTATCAATGAGGGAAGCTTACAAATCTATATTTAACAGACTAGGACTTGAGTATAAGATTGTTAAAGCGGATTCCGGAGCAATAGGTGGAGAAATCTCTGAAGAGTTCCATGTACTCGCAGATAGTGGCGAAGACACGCTTGCCTTCAGTGATGAGTCTGAAATCGCAATTAATGCTGAGCTACTTATAAGCGCTGGAGAAGATATAAATTCCCTCAGCGGCAAATCATTTCCTAATTCAAATGAAATTATTAGATTGGCAAAAGGAATTGAGGTTGGTCACATATTTCAACTGGGTGATGTATATTCAACTGCAATGAATGCAACTGTAATTGATGAAAAAGGAGATCGTCAAATCCTTCAAATGGGTTGTTATGGAATTGGAGTGTCAAGAATAGTTGCTGCAGCAATAGAGCAAAATCATGATGACAAAGGCATAATTTGGCCAAAGAATATTGCCCCAATTCAAATTTCAATATTACCTATTTTTAAAGAACAAAATGACAACGCTCTCTTGTTTGCCAAAGAACTATATTTAAAGCTTAATCAACAAGGTTTAAGGGTCATGTTGGACGATAGACAAGAGAGATTTGGTAAGAAAATTACTGAGTCTGAGCTAATTGGTTGTCCGTATGCTGTAGTAATTGGAAAAAACTATACAGATAATCAAACAGTTGAAGTTATATCAAGAACAGCAGATAAATCAGAAATTAAAGCATCAGAAGTTGAAACATTTTTGACTAGAGCTTTTCAATAATTGTTGCGTTGGCAGTTCCACCGCCTTCACAAATAGCTTGAAGACCGAACTTGCTATTACGTCTATGTAGCTCATAAACAAGTGTAGTCATCAACTTAGCACCTGTTGCTCCTAGGGGATGTCCTAAAGCCATTGCGCCACCGTTAACATTAAGTTTTTCTCTGTGCGCACCAACTTCAATCTCCCATGCCAAAGGCACTGGAGCAAATGCCTCATTCACTTCATAAAGATCAATATCATCTATTGAAAGACCAGCGGATTTTAATACTTTTTTTGTAGCAGGAATTGGGCCAGTAAGCATATATACAGGATCATCTCCCACCACACTAATTGCAACAAATCTTGCCAATGGATCGGAGGTAAGCTTTTTAAGGCCTGCCTCGTTACAAACCATCACTGCAGCAGCACCGTCTGTGATTTGACTAGCATTACCAGCGGTAATTACTCCTCCCTCTGTTACAGTTTTAAGACCTGCTAGAGCCTCAAGTGAAGCATCATAACGAATGCCTTCATCCTTCAGTACAAGATCACTCATTCCATTTAGATTTTTTCCAGGCACTGGTAAAATTTCTCTCTCGAAATAGCCTTCTTTAGTAGCATTGGCAGCTTTTTGATGACTAGACAGAGCAAAGGCATCTAATGTCTCTCTCTCTAATTTCCATTTTTTTGCAACCAATTCAGCTCCAGTGAATTGAGAAAAATAAACTCCAGGATATCTTTGTTTAATACCTGTTGAATCAAATGGAAGACCGTGACCAGCCTCATAACCATCTTTGATACTTGCACCTATTGGCACAAGTGACATAACCTCTACTCCACCAGCAATAACCACATCTTGAGTTCCAGACATAACAGCTTGAACTGCAAAATGTATTGCTTGCTGAGATGAACCACATTGCCTATCGACAGAAGTTCCAGGAACAGATTCAGGTAAACTGGATGAAAGAATAGCATTCCTTGCTATATTTCCTGACTGTGCACCAACTTGATCAACACAACCAAATATAACATCATCAATATCACCTGGATTTATGCCTGATCTTGCTACAAGCTCATCGAGCACCTTAGCTCCGAGATCCGCAGGATGCCATTTTGAAAGACTGCCGTCTCGTTTCCCACCAGCGGTTCTAACTGCCGCTACAAGATAAGCTGTACTTGCCATATATCACTCCAAAGAATGGATATACTACATAATTTTTTAAATTAAGAGAAATCTAATTTATTTTTTAGTCTTGCTCTTAGAGGCAATATAAGAGGATCTAATCTCTTTTAAAAGAGCATCTCTAATCTTTGCATTTTCTTTTAAGAATGAGCTGGCATTGTTTTTGCCTTGACCTATTTTTTCTCCATTATAAGAATACCAAGCACCAGCTTTTTCTATCAATCCTAGTTTCTGACCAAACTCAAGAATTTCGCCTTCAACATTTATACCTTCGCCATACATAATTTGAAATTCAGCTTCTCTAAATGGAGGAGACACTTTATTTTTAACAACTTTAACTCTTGTTTCATTTCCTATAACCTCATCTCCATCTTTAACAGAACCAATTCTTCTAATATCTAATCTCACAGATGAATAAAACTTAAGAGCATTCCCTCCAGTAGTAGTTTCAGGATTTCCAAACATTACTCCTATCTTCATTCTTATTTGATTAATAAATATAACCATTGCGTTAGATCTTTGGATATTTCCGGTTATCTTTCTTAATGCTTGAGACATCAATCTTGCTTGTAAGCCAACATGATGATCGCCCATTTCACCCTCAATTTCTGCTCTAGGTGTTAGCGCTGCTACTGAATCTATAACTATCAAGTCAACTGAATTAGATTTAACGAGCATATCAGTAACTTCTAAGGCTTGTTCACCAGTATCTGGTTGAGAAAGCAACAATTCGTCAACATTTACACCAAGTTTTTGTGCGTAAGATGGATCTAGAGCATGTTCAGCATCAATAAAGGCTGCAGTTCCACCCGCTTTCTGGCATTCTGCTATTGCTTGAAGTGTTAAAGTAGTTTTCCCAGAAGATTCTGGTCCAAATATCTCAATAACCCTGCCCTTTGGTAATCCACCTATGCCTAAAGCGATATCTAATCCCAATGATCCTGTCGATACTGCAGGAATATCTATAACCTCACGCTCTCCCATCTTCATAACGGTTCCCTTACCAAATTGTTTTTCAATTTGGGATAGGGTTTCGTTTAACTGTTTGGACCTATCTGCTTTGGTTTTATCATTCATAATGAACTCCTACTGTATATATATACAGTATAATTAAATCTTCCTGTTTTGCAATTATTATTTATTTTTTTCTGCTAGCTAAATAATAAATCATTGGTAAAATCTTACATCATTATTAAAAGCCAATGACATTCGTAGTTACAGAATCGTGTATTAAGTGCAAACATACTGACTGTGTTGAGGTATGTCCTGTAGATTGTTTCTATGAAGGCCCAAACTTTCTTGTAATTCACCCAGATGAGTGCATTGATTGTGCTTTATGCGAACCAGAATGTCCTGTTGATGCAATTTTTTCTGAGGATGAATTACCTCAAGACCAGATTGAATTTATAGAAATCAATGCTGAATTGGCTGAGATTTGGCCCAATATAACTGAGCAAATAGCGCCCCTTCCGGAAGCTGCAGAGTTCAAGGATGTAATGCCTAAGAAACACCTACTAGAAAGATAATATTCAGTCAAAATTAATTTCACTAGGATCAATTAATTTGTTTCTGTGTCTTAGTTGAAACCTCAGCATAGGACTACTTGCCTCTGTCTTTCCAAGTAAAGCAATGACTTGTCCTTTAGAAACGGAATCACCTTCCTTTACTAGAATTTGCATCAGGTGACCATAAAAGCTGAGGAACTTGTCTTCATGTTCTAGGAGTATACTATTCCCATAGCCAGGAATATTCGACCCCGCAGTAATGACTTTACCGCCATTTATAGCATGAATAGGCTCACCCTCTGCTCCATAAAAAATTATCCACTTATCAGCAGTATATTTAAAAGAATCAGTTTTAAATGGCGTTTTCCAGAAGTTTTGAGAAACTTTTTTTGAAGAGGCTGGAATTAATAATCTATCGCCAGGGAAAATAGTATTCGATTGAATATTTCTATTACTTGAAAGCAAATCTGAGACCGAAATATCATATTTTTTAGCAATGCTCCATAAGCTATCAGATTGCTTTACAACATAAATATGGTCTGACGAATCCTCGCTCAAAAAATTTTTATTTAGTGGCGATGAAATATAACCAAATGTTCCGCATCCTGAAATGCTCAAAGAGACAATTATAAAAAAAAGGTATTTCAAAATAGGAATATTCCAGAAATAAAGATCAACCCTGCAAAAAAATTATTTAGCTCCACTTTATTGTTGAAGTAAATCTTTAATATTATTCTTGGTAAGATAATCAAGGAGATTAGGCATCCAAAACCAAATGGGAGCAATATTGCTAGATCTATTGTAGCTATAGCTTTAATAATCATTTCGTAAAGTCCTAGTGATACCAAAATAGCGCTTCCTGAAATCCCTGGCACTATAAAAAAACTAAAAGCTATAATTCCTGCTATAAACAATGTAATTAGTGATATTTCTGTTTCAGTAATATTAAGTTTTTCCAATAAAAACCCAACAAGCAAACCGACTGCTAGCGGCATCAAAGATTGAACTGAATAGATTTTACCTTGCTCTCTGAGATATATAAAAATTGCAATCAAGATCATGCTGATTGCAATTAGAAGATTAAAAACTTCAGTGTAGTTTTCAAAGATAAAAACAATTAGCTTGGAAAATAATGCTACTCCCAATCCCATTGTGAATATTAATAAAAATATTTTATAAAACTCGTATTTTTTAATTTCTTGAATTGGATTTTTCCAAAATCCTAAGCTTGTTATCGCTTTGGCAGAGATAACAATGTGCTCATATACCCTAAACAACAATGCAATGGTCGAGCCTGAAATCCCAGGAAGCAACTCAGCAAGTCCCATAAAAAATCCTGCTACAAGATAACGAAAAGTGGTCATTAGTTAATCACCTGTTGATAATCCATTTAACATTGGTACAAAAGAGACATCATCGAGCTCTACAAAAGAGTAATCATTCTCATCTTTTTTGGTATAAACATGCAATTTTTGTTTTCCTGCTATTCCGACAGGAGTGATTATCTTTGCTCCGATTTCAACCATACGTAACAAGTGATCTTGAAAAATGATTGGAGCAGCTGCACATATTATTCCATCAAAGATCCCCAATTCTGAAATATCCTGCATTCCATCTGCATGTTTGATTAATACATTTCTTATTCCCAGCGTTCTTAGATTATCTCTGCTTTTCAATGCAAGAGGTTTAATTCTCTCTAGACCAATTACTTCGTCTGCAAAATGTGACAGGATTGCGCTTTGATAGCCGCATCCTGAGCCTATTTCAAGTAATCTTTTAAATTTTGTTGAGCCCTTTTGTTCTTTAAGAAGCTCCTCTGTCATTCTAGCAACTGTTAGAGGTTGAGAGATAGTCTGCTTAAATCCAATCGTTAGAGCAATATTTTCATAGGCTCTTGTGTGAAGAGCTTCATCGACAAATATATGTCTTTTGACCTTATTCATTGCATCCAACACTCTAAAGTCTTTAATACCTAAATCCAAAAGATCTTCTAACATTTTTTCTCTAACCCTTGAGAATGTAAAACCCGAACTATGCATTGAGTTCTTTTTCTAAATCTAAGGCAAATAAATTTAAGCTAGTGGTAAACGAATAATCCAATAAGCTAACTGAAACAAAGCCTTCACTGATTGCCTTGTGATCACTATCATCCGATGCATCTGAGGAAATGCTAGATGGTCCTATTTGGAAGATTGGATTCTCAATAGATGGATCCACTACATCGGGAAATGAAGTGGGTCTTAATTTATTTAATACTGTAATCTTTGTTCCCTTATATTGATTTTCAGTAATATCAGGAAAGTTAATATTAATTAGTAAATTTGGGTCAATTTCTAAAGACCTTATTCTTTGAACTAAGTTGCTACTCAGTTTAGCAATAAAACTTAGCTCTTTTGGTTCATATGCTGCAACTGAAATTGCAACAGGAGGAAATTCTAGACCTCTTCCAGCTAAGGCTGCTCCTACCGTACCAGAATACAGAACATCGTTTCCCAAATTTGCTCCCAAATTTATTCCTGAAACAACTTGAGAAATCTCACCAGCAAAAAGAGAGGTCAAACCAAGATAGCTACAATCAGCAGGTGTGCCATTTACAATAAAATTAGAATGAGTAATTTTTTCAACATGGATATCTTTTCGTAAAGTGATAGACGCGCTCAAGCCACTGCAATTAGCTTTTGGTGCAATAACTTTAACCTTACTAAAACTCATTAGACTTTGGTTAAGCTCCTGAATGCCTTTTGCAAAATAACCATCATCATTTGTCAGTAAAATTGCCATCAGCTTGAGATTGAAACCACAGAAAAAACAGCTATACCTTTATCGTGCCCTATGCCTCCAAGGCCTTCTGTAGTTGTTGATTTTATTGCAATATTCTCTGTTGATAAATTACAAAGATTAGATAAAGAATTGGTAATCTCATCTACATAAGGACTAATCTTCGGTATACCGCATACTACGGTAATATCAATGTGATTAAGTTTAAAATTTTTAGCATGCAAAAGCTCAAGCGCTTTTTTAAGAATTAACTTACTATCTAGATCTTTGTTCATTGGATCTGAGTCAGGAAAATAAAAGCCTATGTCTTTGAGACCTGCAGAGCCTAATACAGCATCTGCAAGGGAGTGAAGTAAGACATCTCCATCGGAATGAGAAACGATTGAAACATGACTCTTAAGCTTGACTCCTCCTAAATAGAAACCATTTCCCTCTTCATAAAGATGATAATCAATTCCCCTGCCATACCTATGGTCCAGAATTGGTAATAAATATAGGTCACTTGGGTAAGTAATTTTTTTATTTGAAATCTCTCCTTGAAAGAATTTAATCTTGTATCCAAAGTATTCAAGCAGCTGAGATTCATCCGTAAAGCTCAGTCCATCAATTTTACTTTTTGAGAAGGCATCACTTATAGAAGTTCTTCTAAATATCTGGGGTGTTTGTACAGCATAATACTTTTCTCTATCCACCGCTTTCATATCATCTCCATGACGCATGCTATCAATAATTGAAATTACGGGGACTGCTCCATCAAAATTATCAAGAAATTGGATCTGATTCATAATTAATTCAATTGAGAAAAAAGGACGAACTGCATCATGAACAATCACATACTCAATTTCATTACTAACATTAGCAAGACAATTGCTGACAGAATGATGCCTTGTTAGGCCGCCCTGAGCAACGCTAACCTTATTATGATTTTCAAATCGCATCTCTTTGTATAAGGAATCGCTTTCTGAAATTGCTAGAATAATTTGAGAGACGCTTGGATGGGATGCAAATGAATTGACGGTTTGCTCTAAAACAGTGCTTCCTCCAAGTGAAGCATATTGCTTGGGAACAATTGAGTCAAAGCGGGCACCTATTCCTGCGGCAGGAATCAGAACAGCGATATTATTTTGGTTCATTGGACTGTAATTCCTTGCTTGGAATAAATTCTTCGTTTTGTTTAATTAAGCCAAGCTTGCTTCTTGCAAAAGCCTCAACATAGATATCAGAATTTTGCATTTCTCTAATTTGGTCTTCTAATTCTTTGTTTTGCATCATGCGATCATTGAGTGAAAGCTCTAAATCTGCTTGTTCAATCCTAAGCTCGCTATTAAGTTTTTTTCCTTCACTTCCTATAAATAGTGCCCAGAAGAGGCCAATAAAAATTAATGAAGATATAAAAAAATAAAATCTAGTCCAAATTAAATTTTGCATATTTTATTTCAGGAAAATCATGTTCAATCCAAAGGAGTCTGTTGTACTTTGAATTCCTATCAGATCTGCAGGGAGCTCCTGTCTTAATTTGACCAACGCCCAACCCAACTGCCAAATCTGCAATTGAACTATCCTCAGTTTCACCAGAGCGGTGCGACATTATTGCTGAAAATTTATTCTGATTTGCTAGAGCTATTGTGTCCAAAGTTTCACTTATAGTTCCAATCTGATTTATTTTTACAAGAATAGAATTCGCAATATTATCGTCTATTCCTTTTTGTAATTCTTTTACATTAGTCACAAAAAGGTCGTCTCCAACTAAATTGCATTTTGATCCCATCAAATGAGTTAAGAATTTCCAGCCCTCACGATCATTTTCATCCATTCCATCTTCTATTGAGACAATAGGATAACCTTGATATAAATCATTAAGATAATCTGCAAATTCATGAGAGGTTAAAGATAAATTATCTCCCTTTAATAAGTACTTTCCGTCTTTAAAAAATTCTGATGCAGCGCAATCAAGGCTTAAAGCTATTTCTTCACCAAACTTATATCCGGCAACAGCCACCGATTTTTCAATAAGCTCCAATGCTTCTTTATTTGAGCGAAGATTTGGTGCAAAACCACCCTCATCTCCAACTGCAGTAGATAGGCCAAGCTGACTCAATTGCAATTTTAAAGCTTGATAAATTTCGCTGCACCACATTACTCCCTCAGAAAATGATGCGGCTCCGATTGGCATAATCATAAATTCTTGGATATCAATATTGTTATTTGCATGCTCTCCACCGTTTATGATATTCATCATTGGAATTGGTAAGCTCATTTTTAAGGCATCGCCAAATCTTAATTTGTAAAGTGAATTTAAATATTGAAAAAGTTCTACCTTTTGCTCAATAGCTGCAGCTTTAATAGTGCATAGTGAGATAGCAAGAATTGCATTCGCACCAAGATTCGCTTTATTGGAGGTTCCATCTAGTTTCTGCATAATAGAATCAATTTCATGTTGATTAAAGATATCCCTTCCAATGAGCGCCTTTGAAATTATTGAGTTGATATTATCTACTGCTTTTAAAACACTTTTACCATTAAATGCTCTTTGCTTATCTCTAAGCTCTATTGCCTCCCTGCTTCCTGTGGAAGCGCCACTAGGAACCATAGAGTAAGCTAATGCACTCGATCCAAGAGTAACTCTTGCTGAAATCGTTGGCATACCCCTAGAATCTAGAATTTGAATAGCATCAATTTTAGAAATTTCTGCCACTTTATGACTGGCTCTTAATTAAGTCATCAAGAGCTTTTAGTTCTTTTAATGCAACTGAAAGTTGATCGAGAGGAGTGGCACACGGACCGTCGCATTTAGCTTCATCAGGATTTGGGTGAGTTTCTAGAAAGATCCCAGCAATCTTTTGAGCAACTCCAGACTTTGCCAAAGGTAACATTAACTCCCTTCTACCACCAGCTGCAAAACCAAGTCCGCCAGGTAGTTGTAATGAGTGAGTAACATCAAAGATGACCGGTAAATTTAGGCTTTTCATGATCTGAAAATTCAACATATCTACTACCAAGTTATTGTAACCAAATGTATTTCCTCTCTCGCAGAGCATATTTTGACTATTTCCTGCAGCAATAGACTTGTTAACAACATTCTGCATCTCATGCGCTGCAAGAAATTGAGGTTTCTTAAATTGAATAATTCTTTGAGTCTCAGCTGCTGCGGTAACTAAATCAGTCTGGCGACATAAAAAAGCTGGAATCTGAATAATATCGCAAACCTCAGCGGTAGCAATTGCCTGAGATGGCTCATGGATATCTGTAATAACTGGTACTTCAAATGTCTTCTTAATTTTACTTAGAATTTCTAATCCTTTGTCTAAACCGGGTCCCCTGTACGAATTAAGTGAACTTCTATTGGCTTTGTCAAATGATCCTTTAAATACCCATGGCATCCCCAACTTATCCGTCTGAATCTTAAACTCTTCAGCAACTTGCATTGCTAAATCCTCAGATTCCAATACATTTACACCTCCAATAATACATAGAGGATCATCATTGCTAATTCTAAAATCAGCTAAATTGATAGAATTCATTTTTTAAGCTTAATTGATTTTTTGATAAAGTCATTAAATAAAGGGTGGCCATCTCTTGGATTGGAAGTAAATTCAGGATGAAATTGACATGCTACAAACCATGGGTGTTTTGGGATTTCTATCATTTCAACCAGCTTCCCGTCAACAGATCTTCCGACAATACTTAAACCCTTATCCAAAAAAGCATTATGGAAATCTGGATTTACTTCGTATCTGTGCCTGTGACGTTCTATTATTCTTTCATTTTTGTAAAGCTTATATGATAAAGATTTTTTATTTAACCTACATTCCTGCCCTCCCAAGCGCATAGTTCCTCCTAAATCTGAATTTTTAGAACGAGTTTCTTTTCTTCCAGAAGCATCCTTCCACTCAGTTACCATAGCGATAACTGGATGTTTGGTCTTGATGTCAAACTCAGTGCTATTAGCCCTATCAAGCTTCAGAATATTTCTTGCATATTCAATAATAGCAATCTGCATTCCTAAACATATTCCAAAATAGGGAATATTTCTCTCTCTTGCATATTTACAAGCAATAATCATGCCCTCAATACCTCTTTCGCCAAAGCCCCCAGGTATTAAAATACCATCAGAGCCTCCAAGAAGCGTGTCGACTGATTTGCTTGTTACCTTAGAAGCATCAATAAATTTAATATCTACTGCAGAATTATTCATTATCCCCGCATGATCAAGAGCTTCATTGAGAGACTTATAGGAATCATGCAAATCAACATATTTTCCTACCACAGATATTTTTACATTGGATTTTGGATTGAGCTTTGCAGAGACAACTTTTTTCCAGTCATCGAGTTGAGGTCTTCTTTTTTTTGATAATCCAAGTTTATCAAGCAATATACCGTCCACACCTTGATTATGGAGCAGCAATGGAATGCTATAGACAGTCTTAACATCATGCATTGAGATAACATTTCTTGGATTTACTGAGCAAAAAAGTGCAATTTTTTTCTTTTCTTCATTTGGAATTTCTTCTTCAAGCCTGCAAATCAAGCAATCTGGTTGTAATCCAAGTGATCTTAATTCTTTAACGGAGTGCTGGGTAGGTTTGGTTTTTAACTCCCCCGATACTTTAAGAAATGGCACCAATGTAAGATGAGCTATAGCAGTAGAATTGGTTGGTAGCTCGAGTGTCATCTGACGAATCGCTTCAATGAAGGGTTGACTTTCTATATCACCAACTGTTCCTCCAATCTCAACAATTGCAATATCAGAATTCTTAGCACCATCCTTGATTCTTCTTTTTATCTCGTCAGTAATGTGAGGAATAACTTGAACAGTGCCGCCTAGGTATTTACCTTGCCTTTCGTTTTTAATTACCTGATCGTAGACTTTTCCAGCAGTAAAATTATTTTTAGAGGAGGCTTCAAATCTGACAAATCTCTCGTAGTGCCCTAAGTCAAGATCAGTTTCAGTACCATCATTTGTAACAAAAACTTCGCCGTGCTGAAATGGACTCATAGTGCCAGGATCTACATTAATGTAGGGATCAACTTTAATTAAAGTGACTTTGAAACCTCTCGATTCTAAGAGAGTGCCAATAGAAGCTGCAGCAATACCCTTCCCAAGAGAAGAAACTACTCCACCAGTAACAAAAACGAATTTTTTTTGAGCCATCTTTATAGTCTAGATGGGAAAAAAGAATAACAGATTATGCCGTTAATAAAAACAAATATTATTTTAGTCTGCAAAAAGAGGTCTAGATAAATCAGCCCAATCAATATCTCCATCTGAGGGGCTATCTTTAAAATGCAAAATACCTAATTCATCAAATTTTTCTTTCACCGTATCTGTTAGTAACCCTATCCTTGCAAGATTTGGCATCACTCTTTGGAAAAGCAATTTTTGAAAAGTCTTGAATATTTCTGATTCCATCTGAAATGCCCGTGCCTCTTGAACATCCCAACCAAAATATTCATAAACATCTATTGATAACATCCTTTCTTTGCTCAAATAACATGCCTCATAAGCAAATTGAGCCCTCTCTTCTTTTTCATCTTGAGAAAGTGTCTGAACAAATTCTTCCAAGTAATTAACGCCAAAAGTAACATGCCTTGCTTCATCTCTAATAATTAGGCCAAGCATATCGTATAGCACAGGATCTCTAGCTAAATTCCTAGATGATTGAAACGCTGCTAAAGCTAAACCCTCTATAATTAATTGCATACCAATAAACTTAAGATCCCATCTATGATCAGTCAGAATCTTGTCTAGAATCGATTTAAGTGCATTACCAATGGGATACATGAACCCTATCCTTGTTTGAATATACTTATTAAATGCCTCTACATGCCTGGCTTCATCAAAGGTTTGAGATGAGGCATATAATTTTGATTGATAGGTTGGAGCACATGTAGTCAACTGTGAGGCAACCAACAATGCACCCTGCTCTCCGTGTAAAAATTGACTCATGCTCCAACAATTTCTATGTCTCAGAAATTCAATTTTCTTATCATCTGACATTTTTTGATAGGATGGAAAATCATCCCAAAATATAGGTACAGGCTCGGTGAATGGCTCTAATGGTCTATCCCAATTCACATCAAGCTCAGAATTCCAATTAAGCTCTTTACCTAATTCATAAAGTTTCTTAATTCTGTTGTCTTGATCAGTGTAATCCCAGTTATAAGAACCAATTAATGGAGTATTAAAAATCTCAGCTATGTCTTTAACATGATTCTTGTTTAGATAAGGTTCAATGTCATCATGAAAACGAATGTTTCTAGGCGCTTCTTTTAATTTAATAACTTCCATATTAATTTTTCTTAACTACTCTACTCGTTACTTTAGTCATTAGCTCATAAGAGATCAAATTATTGTAACTAGATATCGAACTAATGCTATTCTCGGATGACCAGAGTTCAGCCCAATCTCCTTCTTTGATGCCACTTCGATCGGTGATGTCAACTGTTAGCAGATCCATGGACACCCTTCCTAGGATAGAACATTCTTTAGAATTTATCAGAACCCTTGTCCCGTCTATTGCAGTTTGGGGATAACCATCAGCATAGCCACAGTAAATGACTGCAATTGTTTTGTTCTCGGTAGCAGTATATCTTCCTCCATAGCCAATCCTTTGGCCTCTTTTTAATGTTTTAATAGCTATAATTTTGCTTCTCAAAGTCATTGCGGTCCTAAGATATTTATTTGGCAATCCCCCATACATACCAATACCACACCTTACCCAATCAAAACCATACTCTGGGAAATGCAATATCCCCGCAGAGTTAAGAATGCTCTTTTTAGTCTTATCAAAGCATCTGGATAACTCGTTAAATAAAGCAAACTGCTGTTGATTCATTTGCTCTTGAGGGATGTCGGCACAAGCAAGGTGACTCATTAAGCAGTTCTTTTCTAAATTAAAATAGTTAAGACCAGTTTGGTCTGAAATATCAAAACCAAGTCTATTCATTCCAGTATTAAACTTTAACCACAATGATAGAGAAGAATTGAATTTTTTTGCTAGCTCTAGTTGAGAGGAATGATGAACAGTAAGAAAAAAATTGTTATTGGCAGCAATTTGAAATCCTTCCTCGCTGTACAGTCCCTGCATTAATAAAACTGGCTTAGAGGATATCTTTCTAATACTAATAGCTTCCTCTAATCTAACAACTCCATATCCATCTACTAAAGCATCAAGCTCAATGACAAATTTCTCTAGTGAATGGCCGTAAGCATTTGCTTTGATTATTGCCATAAAGGAAGTTAGAGGACTTAGAAGAGATTTTAAATAGCTAACATTTTCTTGAATAGTTTGGTAATTAATTAACAACTCGGCTTTGGGTTCTATCATTGATAGGGATCATAAAAGCTATCTACAGCAAAATTTTCAAAGCGGGTGAACTCCTTTAAGAATGTAAGATCAACTGTTCCTATGGGTCCGTTCCTTTGCTTGCCTATTATAATCTCGGCCTTGTTACCTTCCTCAGAATCTTCATTGTAGACCTCATCTCTGTAGATGAAAAAGATAACGTCAGCATCCTGTTCAATAGCACCTGAATCTCTCAAATCAGCCATCATTGGTCTCTTGTTTGGTCTTTGCTCCACTGCACGATTAAGCTGTGATAAAGCAATAACAGGAACACTAAGCTCTTTAGCCAATGACTTAAGAGAGCGTGAAATTTCTGAAATTTGGTTCACTCTGCTTTCTGAAGAACCAGGAAGCTGCATAAGTTGCAAATAATCTACAATAATTAAAGCAAGCCCATCTTCACTTTGCCTATAAACTCTTCTTGCTCTTGCCCTTAATTCCATGGGGGACAGCATTGAACTATCATCTATTAATAATGGAAGGTCTCTTAATTCTGCTGATGATTCCATAAATTTTTGAAGCTGATCATTTGATAAACGAGCTGACCTAACGTCTTGTTGATCAATTTTTGCATGACTAGCTAACAATCTTGTGGTTAATGATTCGGCAGGCATCTCCAAGCTGAACACCAACACTGATCCATGTACATCAGGATTTAATAGCATGTTTTCAGCAATATTCATAGCAAAGGAGGTTTTACCCATGCTGGGTCTTCCTGCAACCACGATAAGATCGCCTTTTTGAAGGCCTTGAGTCTTTTTATCAAGATCTTTGTAACCAGTTGAAGATCCCAGTAATTTTGAACCTTTCTTTGAAAGTTCATTCAGCCTATCCATGGATGAACGGATAAGTTCTTTTAAAGGAAGAATTGATGAAGCGGTTCTGCTTGCCTCATCATTTAGCGAAAAAATTTTACTTTCTGCTTCATCAAGCAAGCCAGCAGCATCTTTTCCTTGAGGGTTTTTAATTAACTCTGCAATTTCTGAATTAATATGAAGCAACTTTCGAGAAATAGATTTTTGTCTTATAAGTTCAGCATATGCCTCCAGATTTGCCGCTGAAGGAGAGGATGCAGCTAATTCTATTAAATAATCTCGACCACCAGATCTTCCAAGAAGATTTTTACTGTTAAGCCTTTCTGATACTGTTATTGGGTCTAGGGGTTTATTGGCATTAACCAATTCTCCCATTGATTCAAATATATGCTGATGGTCCCTTCCCTCAAAATCAGCATGTGAAATAATTAAACTAACGGAATCGTAACGCTCTGTTTCAAGCATCAGTCCGCCTAAAACGGCTTGTTCTAGATTTCTAGATTGATTGGATATCTCAGTTGATTCAGACATAGGATACGATTTTCACACCATATCCAAAAGATGACAACTATTCAGAGGCTACATTTACTGTTATTTCAACAGAAACTTCAGAATGCACTGAAAGAGTTACTGAAAACTCTCCGACTTGCTTAATAGCTCCGTCAGGTAACTGCACCCAGCTCTTTTCAACCTGGTAACCTGCATCTACTAATGCAGCAGCAATTTCTCTTGTTCCAATAGAGCCATACAAACTACCTTCATCGGTAACTGGTACCAAAATAGTCACTGCAGTGCCTGCCATTTTATCTGCAATAGCTTGAGCTTTGGTTACTTCATCAGCTGAAGCAGCAGCCAACTCTGCCTTTTTGCTTTCAACAAACTCTAAGTTAGACTTTGAAGCAAACATAGCTTTCTTCTGAGGAATTAGAAAGTTCCTAGCGTAACCAGATTTAACATCAACAACGTCACCAATTTCTCCAAGGTGAACCACTTTATCAAGTAATATAATTTTCATAGGTTATTTATGCTGGTCAGTATATGGGAGCAAAGCTAAAAACCTTGCTACCTTAATAGATTGAGTAATTTTCCTTTGTTGTGCAGCCGTCACACCTGAAACCCTTCCTGGAATAATCTTTCCTGTTTCAGTAATAAACTGTTTTAAAACATCTAAATTAGTGTGATTAAATTTTTTTGGTAACTTTACAGATTTCATCAATTAATCCTCTTTTTCAGTTTCTTGTGATGAATGTTCTTCATCATTATCAATTTCATCGAATTGAGCGCTTTCCTCTAAATCATCTTTAGTTGAAGATTGATCATTTTTTGGGCTCTGAAAAGCATCAGCAGCATCATCCTTAACTGCGGATTTTTTTGCTTGAGCCTCAAGAGCATCTTGCTTGGCTTTATTAGCAAGTTTAGCCTCAGCTCTTTTGTTTGCCTCAACAGTGTCTTGAGTAAGAAATGAATTAGAGAGAGAGTGAGAATCAACTCTTTGTAAAAGATACCTTAACAAAGAGTTATCGTACTTGAGCTTATTTTCTAAATCGCTAACTGAAGATGGCGATCCAATAAGCTGATAAATTATGTACAAGCCTTTATTATTTTTTTGGATTGGGTATGCCAGAAAACGTTTGCCAATATTTTCAACATGAGCAATTTGAAAACCCATTTCGGATAGTGATTTATCGAAGCTTTCTTTAAATATATCGAATCTTGATTCTAGATCTTGTTTAACAATTAATGTTAATTCGTAGTTATTCATATGCATCCTTTTGGTTTATAGGCTGCCGTGCAACCAAGGAGATGGCATTATAAACAATATTTTTTGACTATCAATAGTTGTTTCTTAGCCACCCAAAAGCTTTTTTAAGGAAAGATGTGTTTTGTTCCAGCGCATAACCTTGCTTAATTTGATCAAAGCCATAGCCCAATAGCCCCAAAGAGGTTGCATAGATAGGATTTTTCAGGATGGATTCCATGCCAGTGAAGTTTTCTGGATTTCCAAGTCTTACGCTCGTCTGAAAAATAGATTCAGCTAGCTCCACTGCTCCTTCAATTTGGGAGGTACCGCCTGTTAAAACAATGCCTGCTGGAATTTTATTTTCAAAACCATTACGTTCAATTTCAGCTTTTACTAACTCGAAAAGTTCCACATATCTTGGCTCAATAATTTCAGCAAGCGTTCTTCTAGATAGATCTCTAGGTGGCCTACCCCCCACGCCAGGAACAACTATATTTTCATCATCTTTGGTAAAGTCAGAGACAGCGCATCCATATTTTTGTTTAATTTCCTCCGCTTGAGGTGTTGGTGTTCTTAAAGCAACTGCGATATCACTTGTAACTTGATCTCCCGCGATTGGAATAACTCCAGTGAAGGTAATAGAGCCATTATTAAATATTGCTATATCTGTCGTGCCTCCTCCAATATCAACGATACAAACTCCAAGCTCTTTCTCATCATTGGATAAAACAGAGTATGAACTTGCCAACTGCTCCAATACAAAGCCATCAATATTAAGCCCACTTCGCTTCACGCACTTTTCAATATTTTGTATAGCATTATCAGCACAAGTTACAAGGTGAACATGGGATTCTAATCTAACCCCAGACATCCCCAAAGGTTCTCTTATTGAATCTTGATCATCAATAACAAACTCTTGAGGCAAAACGTGCAAAACCCTTTGATCAGATGGGATTGCTACCGCCTGTGCTGCTTCAATTACCCTATCAATATCTTGAGGGGTAACTTCTTTATCTTTAATTCCAACAATACCATGAGAATTTAAACTTCTGATATGGTTGCCAGCAACTCCGACATATACGTTCTTTAATTTGCCATCAAACGAAGTCAAAGCTTGTTCGACAGATTTTTGAATAGCATCAGTCGTTGCATCAATATTAACAACCACTCCTTTCTTTAAACCACTGGATGGATAGCTACCCATGGAAACAACTTCAATGGTGTGAGAGTCAATCGTTTTAGCGATAAGACAGACTATTTTTGAGGTTCCAATGTCAAGAGCTACCAAAACATCAGCATCATTTTTTGCATTATTACTTGCCATGGCTTAGAGCGATTCCATTTATATTTCTAAGGTCAATGATACTAGGATTTAGGTTCATTCTGAATACATAATTTAAAGCTTCTTGATACTTTTGGATAACTTCTTCATTGATTTTGTTGCCTATTTTTATTACCGAACGATCTGAGGATATTTCCCAACCGCCACCATAAACAAATTTTATTTCTTGAAGTAAAAATTGATATTTTTTAGATATATCTAAAAATGATTCATGCCATAAAATCCATTCTGCAACCTTATCAAAAGGTGCGACTATTTTAGGAAGTAGCAAATCATTACCTGCAGCATGAAAAACTCTAAGATTATCATCTATAAGATAAATCTTTTCCCAATTGAGAATTGGTTTTCTTGATTGGATAACAAGCATGGTCGCATTTAAAGGATAATTTTTTACTAGATATTGTTTAATCCAATCCTGATTATCTAACAAGTCCCTCAGTTCACTGTTATTTGTAAGATTCAATGAGCTTAGATCTTTAATAAACTCAAGTTGAGAATTGAGATAAATTTCTTCATTAAAATTAATAATAATTTTATCTTCAGCTCCACAAGCAAAGAGAATTAATAGGGACATAATTAAACATATGATCTTCATAAGTCTATAATTTTTTTTACCAATTCTTTAAAGGTGATGCCAGCAAGGGAAGCAGCTTTAGGGAAAAGACTATGGCTTGTCATTCCTGGGACAGTATTTATTTCAATTATGAAGAATGCTCCGTCTTGTCTTTGAAGAATATCTACTCTTCCCCAACCACTACAGCCAGTAATATTGAAAGCCATTTTAGCTAACTCCTTTATTTCGCTTGTTTGAGAGTCAGTTAAGTTAGCTTCAAAAATTTTTGTCTTATCGCTTATATATTTAGCATGATAATCATAAAAAGAGTTGGGAGATTCAATTTCTAAGACAGGCAGGACTTCTTCTCCCAAGATTGCAACCGTCAATTCTTTATGTTTTATAGCTTCTTCAAGAATAAAGGAATTTGATGAGTTTTTGATAAGCTTTTTGGCAGATATAAAATCTTCAGAAGATGTTATCTCAAAAGTATCAAGACTTGAACCCTCGGCGACAGGCTTTAAAAAGAAATGATTGTTTTTAAAGTAGCCTTTAGGAAAAGCTAAACCCAAAATATCATCTGCAACTAAGCTCTTAGGAGTTGGTAAATTACTTTTAGCTAATAAATCCTTAAATCTTTTTTTATTCCAAGTATTTTGGCAACCTAGAGCCCTAGATCCGGTAAATTCAATGCCTAGGGTTTCAAGAGAACTTTGAAGGTTACCTGACTCTCCTTCAACACCATGCATAGCTATAAATACTTTTTCAAAAATTTTTAAATCTCCTAAGTCAACAACTTCACTAAAGTCAATTAACTTTGAGTTGATTCCATTATCAATCAATGAACCTTGAATATTATTTCCAGATTGGATAGATATTTCCTTTTCTGATGAAGATCCTCCGCTAATTACTGCTATGGATAAATTATTCATATTCTCTAATCAGTCTTGCTATATCAGAAATGGTTCCAGCACCTTGCACTAAAATTAGATCAGAGGATGAAGCTATCGAGGGCAGCAAATCCATTACTTCATTTTTTTTAATTTCATATGCATTGCCATTAAGCTTGTTAATCTCTTTTATAAGCTTTGTGGAAGTTATCCCTCTTATAGGCTTCTCTGAGGCTGGGTAAATTGGAAAAATATATACGGTGGAAATTTTTGCAAGCACGGCTGCGAATTCTTGAAATAATTGCTGAGTCCTTGAATATCTATGCGGTTCAAACAGCATACATATTTTCTTATTACCAAATTTTTGGTTGATAGCCTCTAAAGTTGCATTTATCTCAGTGGGATGATGACCATAGTCATCAATTAGAATTATTTTCTTATTTGTAATTTTTATAGCACTCTCTTCAAAACGGCGTGAAGCTCCCTTGTAGTCTGCAATTGCTGATTTAATTGAGTGCTTATCGATACCCTCTTCTAATGCAGTGATAGCTGCAAGAGAGGCATTCAAAGTATTGTGCTTACCAAATAGAGGCGTTTTAAGAGACAAGATAATCTTATTTTTATTAGTTTTGATTTTAAAAGATTGAAATTTTTGGTTTATCTTAAGATCACCAATCATGAAATCATTGGTTGAATTATAGCCAACGCTAATAAATTTTCGTCCAGTTGTTTTCAAAATTTTTCTTAAGCTGCGGTCATCTCCATTAATAATTGCATATCCGTAAAAAGGCATATTTGATAAAAAATATTTAAAGGCTTTATGCAAATTATTAATGTCATTTTTATAGAATGCTAAATGATCATTATCAACATTAGTCACTAAGGCAACATCTGGATGAAAATGAGAAAAAGAGCCATCGCTTTCATCTGCTTCGAAAATCATCGTATCCCCTTTTCCTAAATTAGAGCTTTTATCACCGCTAAGAATTTTTCCTCCAACAACGTATGTAGGATCTTTTTTCCCTTTTGTGAAAATTTCTGCAACCAAGCTGGTGGTAGTAGTTTTACCATGGCTTCCTGCAATAGCAATATTTCTATACCCGGTAATAATACTGCTTAACATTTGCGCTCTTGGTACAACAATTAAATTACGTGCTTTTGCTTCGATAAGCTCAGGATTGGTCCGTTTGATTGCTGAAGAATAGACAACAATTTGAGAGTGCTTAATTAAGTTTGGTTTATGGCCTTGCTGGATTTGTGCACCCTCTTTTTGAAGATTTTTGAGATCTTTTGTAATTAAAACATCGCTTCCAGAAACTTTGAATCCCTTTTTTAGGAGTATAGAGGCTATCCCTAACATCCCAGAGCCCCCAATACCAATCATATGGACTTTATTTATTGCTCCTAGTTTTCTATTACTACCCATGATTTAAGATTCTCTTTAACATTAGGTGCTCTGAAGGAACATCTTGCTCATTTGTATAGCATAAGTTCTTGAATTGCTTTTCGACAATCATGGCAACAAGAAACTTTTGGAGCTTGTTTATATCTTCGTTTTCTTGAAATAGGAAACCCATTCCAATCTTAGAAAAATACTTTGCATTGAAGAATTGATGATTATCAATTGCAGACGGAAGAGGAATTATGATGCCAGGTTTCCCTAAAGCAATAAGTTCAGAGAGAGTCAGTGCACCAGCTCGAGAAATAACAAAATCTGACCAGCTGATTTTTTCAAGTGGCTCTTCAATAAATTCTATAACTTCAGCATCAATGCTTCCTTGGTATCTAGCTTTTGTATTATTTTTATAGCCATTGCCACACTGATGAACAACCTTGATTCTATCTGAAAAGTCAGCAAGCAAGCTTGGAATATTAGAATTTATAAAATCTGATCCAAGGCTTCCCCCAGTTACATAGATTTTGATTCTATCTAAGTTATTTAATTCCGTTTTTTTCATAAAATAACCAATTGGATTGCCAACAATTTCTGCTCTAGATATGGATTCATTAGCTAGAGGTAGCCCAAGAAAATTTAATTTTGCAAAAAAACTTAGTAACTTATTAGAAGTTCCTAAAACAGTATTTTGTTCATGAGTAAAAAGATTGATTCTAAAAATTATTGCTGCAATACCAACTGGAATTGAAATATATCCTCCAAAAACGATTACAAAATCAGGTTTTTCTTTACAGAAATAATATACACAAACTGCAGTAGAGAGAACCAAATTAACTAGAGATTTTATAGTGTAATAGAAGTTCTTTCCTCTAATGCCAGTTACTGAAAGAGAATGGAATTTAGCGTTAATTTTTTCTGCGTAGCGTTTTTCAATTTCACGTCTTCCTCCAACCCATACAATCTCCATGCCCTGATCTTTGGCGTATTTAGCAAACCTAAAGGCAGGTAATACATGCCCTCCAGTTCCAGCTGCAGCTACACAAATCTTTTTCATTTAAGTCTTATTATTATTTTCAAAACTTATTCTTAAAGTAATCCCTATCATGGTCATAAATGTTATGAGACTAGCTCCACCATAACTTATAAATGGTAAGGTAAGTCCTTTAGTTGGCAAAAGACCAATATTTACACCAATATTAAACATGGTTTGAATGGATATAAGAATCCCAACCCCAAAACAAAACAGACCCTGAAAATACCTTCCTAGCCCAAAACAATTGCTAGACTCCTTTAGCAATGCATAAACTAATGCTCCAAAGATTATGATTAATATTATCCCTCCAACCATCCCAAGCTCCTCAACAATTATTGAAAAAATAAAATCTGTATGAGGTTCAGGAAGGTACAAATTTTTTTGTATGCTTGCTCCCAAGCCAACTCCAAATAGCTCTCCTCTTCCTGAGCCAATCAATGCGTTGGAGAGCTGCCAACCTGAATCCATAAATGTCTGAAAAGGGTCAATAAAGCTTGTTAACCTAGCAATTCTCCAGGGTGCCAAGAATATTGCCGAAGCTGCAAGACCGAGCATAGTAATCGTTAGCATGATGAACTGAAAAACAGAGATTCCTGCAAAAAACAATATTACGACCGCAATCAAACACAGTATTAAAGTGGTTCCTAAATCTGGTTGCGCCATCACAAGAGTTGAAATAACAGATAATAAGATTAAGGGTCTTAAAAAGCCTGCGGTGCTTGCGAGCTCTTGATTTCTTCTTAAACAATATCCACAAACATATATTATGAGTGCAAGCTTTGCTAGCTCTGATGGTTGTAGCTTAAAAAAAATAAGATTGATCCATCGTCTAGAACCATTTACTTCATAACCAATACCAGGAAGGAAAACAGTGCATAGCAATAGGATAGAACCAATTAAAATTAGCCAATCAAACCTAGCATAGAAATCTGAGGGTATAAATGAAGTAATAATAATTGAGAGTATTCCTAATAATATAAAAATAATATGCTTGTATCCAAAATAAAAAGGTTGGGTCGTAAGATTTTCTGCTACAAATACACTTGCAGAAAAAACCATTAAAAGCCCAAAACAAACTAATAAAAAAACGGGGAATGCTATAGATACATTTACTCTATCCATTAGATGAACCCAAATTTTTTTAAATGATTATTAAATGATTGCCCTCTATGAAGATAATCATCAAATTGATCTTTGCTGGAACAACCCGGACTAAAGAGGATTGTTGCCTTTTTAAGATTTTTTTTATGGATATCATCCAAGACCTCAGAAATAGATGACTTTAATATTTTTTGATTATGACTGAGTTTTGAATAAATTAGTTGGGCATCTTTACCGTAGATGTAACAAATTGACTGGGTATTTAGAGCAAGCTTTGATTCCTTAAATTCTAGCCCTTTTAAATCTCCCCCTAATATGAGAATCAATATTTCATGAATATTTGAAAATTCAGCCAAAGCCGCATAAGTTGAATCAGGATTAGTAGACTTTGAATCATTAACTATGAGCAAATGATCTGATCTTACTATTTCCATTCTATATTTAAGAAACTGAAGAAAATCTAAATGAATTGGCTTTTGATAGGTGATATTTTTTTCTGCTGTCATAATATTTACTGCTGCAAGAGCAAACATCACATTATCCATATTAATTTTTGAGAGCTTTCTGCTTGTTGTAGCAAGCAGACTCTCTCCAGAATTAAAGCGCGTTTCCAAACCTAAAACTTCATAGTGATAGTCTGTTGAATTCAACCCAACTGAAAAAGCTTTTTTAGATCTTATTGGATGGGTTTCTATACTATCTTTGTGATAGAGATAGATACCTTTTTTTTTAATTTTGTTCTCAATTGTCCTCTTAGCTTCAAGGTAATCATCAATACTTAAATGATTGTCTAAATGATCCTCTGAAAAATTTGTAAAAATACCAATATCAAGTCCTGAGTCTCTAGATATATTGTCGTATGAGGAGTCTTTTAATTGAAAACTTGAGAGCTCTACAATCAATACCAACCCAGCATCTTTTAAATGAATGCTATCGAGCATAGGCTCACCAAAATTTCCAATGATTTTATTTGGGATATTCAATGAATCTAGTAGCTGACTTATAAGATAACAAACAGTGCTTTTTCCATTGGTACCAGTAACTCCTATCAAAAAATTACTGGAATTATCTAAAAATAAATTTAATTCGCTCTTTATTTTGGATTCATCAACTATGAGCCTCGAACGATTAAAACCAGGAGAAAAATACAGCTCATCTGCCTCCTTAATAGCTTGATGGGTATTATCCATTCCAAGTTTTAAAGATATTAAAAATTTTGAATTGGTAAGGTCAAAAGTTATCCCTTCTCTGGTATCAACTATAAAATGAGGTATTTCCATGCTCTCCAGAATTTTATGGATTGAAATACCTGTCTTGGTTGCTCCTACAATGACGACCTTTTTCAAGGCATCACCTAATCTTAAGTGAAGCTAGAGCAAACAGTATTAACAGGAGCGTTATAATCCAAAATCTAACAATGATTTTAGGTTCTGGCCAACCTTTCAATTCAAAGTGATGATGAATCGGAGCCATTAAAAAAACTCTTTTTCTTCGAGTCTTATAGGAAGCAACTTGAATGATTACACTTAGTGCCTCTAAAACAAAAACACCAGCCATTATTGCAAAAACGATTTCATGCCTTAGCATCACTGCTAAACAACCCAAAATAGCTCCAAGAGTTAAAGAGCCAACATCGCCCATAAAAACTTGAGCAGGATAAGAATTAAACCAAAGAAAGCCTATACCAGCACCGATAACTGATCCACAGAAAACAATCAACTCGCCTGAGTCTTGAATATAAGGGATATACAAATATGCAGAGATGATAGTATTTCCTGATGCATAAGCCACTATCCCAAGAGCCCCGGCAATTAAAATGACTGGTAAGATTGCAAGACCGTCAAGTCCATCTGTAAGATTAACTGCATTGGATGAACCTACGATCACAAACCAACTAAAGAAGATAAAAAAAATAGTGCTAATAGGAAAAATTAAATCCTTATAAAAGGGGAGCATGAAATATATATCATTTTCATGATTCGCAATGTATATATAAATGGCAAATAATGCAGCCATACTCTGAAATATCAGTTTTTGAAAACCAGATAGGCCCTTTGAATTTTTGTATTTAATTTTTAAATAATCGTCGGAAAAACCAATTATGCCGAATGACAAGGTCACCCAAAGGAGTATCCAAATAAAGGAATTGCCTAAATCACTCCAAAGCAAATTTGATACGAGCAAGCTTATGATGATAATGATGCCTCCCATAGTGGGAGTGCCTGACTTAGATAGGTGAGTTTTTGGTCCATCTTCTCGTATAATTTGAGAGAACTGAAATCTACTTAAGGCATTAATCAGAAACTCTCCAAAAAAAATAGAGATTAGCAATGCAGTGATTGTTCCAGCAACAGTTCTAAGTGTTAAATAATTTAAAACAGCAAAATTCTGATTATATTCAATTAAATAATTGCTTAAATATTCAATCATAGCGTCTTAAAACGTTCCATTTTCATACCTCGAGACCCTTTTAAAAGTAAAACCGTTTTATCTGAAAGAATTTCTTTTAAATAGTTCTTTAGCTCTTCTTCATTTTTAAAGTGAATGCCATTTTTTCCAAAACTACGAACAGCATATTGCATGAGATCCCCAAATCCAAGAAGAATATTAATTCCAAGGTTTTTGGCTTCTTCTCCAATTTTTGAGTGATAATTTTCAGATTCATCCCCCAATTCGAGCATATCTCCCAAGACAGCTATCTTATTTCTATTTTTAATGCCAGAGAGATATGTTAACGCTGCTAGCACTGAATCGGGATTAGCATTATAGGTATCGTCTATCAAAATAGAATTATTGATCCAATTACTAAGTCCTAGTCTATTGGGTATATTGGAGAGATCAGCAATCCTATCACTAAATTCTTTAATCCCTACTCCTAAATTGTGGGCTACCGCAAATGCTGCACCGATGTTTAAAACATTATGATTACCTAATAACTTTGTAATAATTGAACCTAAATATTTATTCTTAAAATAAACATCTATGGTTTGATTTTTCTGATCGGCATCTTTACTACTAATCTGATAAAAATAATCTGCATCTGAGTGAAGACCAAAACTGACAAGTTTGTTAGAGGAACAAAGAGATTTCCAAAAATTTAAGTTTTCACCAAAAGGAACTACAGCTAGCCCGTTCTTTGGTAGACACTTAATAATCTCTGACTTCTCATTTAAAACTCCCTTCAAAGAACCAAATCCTGATATATGCGATCTTCCTATAGAAGTAATCACACCTACATCTTGTCTAGCAATAGAAGAAAGGTATTTTATATCCCCTGCTTTGGCTGCACCCATTTCGATTGCGGCAAATTGATGTCTTGTGTCCAAGTTCATGAGATTTAGAGGAACACCAAGCTCATTATTAAAATTTCCTTTTGTTGCAAATGCATTTGGTAATGCGCAACTCAATATTTCTTTGGTAGTAGTTTTTCCATTGCTTCCAGTAATGCCTATTACTTGACCTTTAAAACTCTGTCTACAAAACATTCCAAGTTGTGACATTATTTCAAATACATTCTCACATTCTAATACTTGAGACTTTTGAGACTCTTGAAGGAACCCTTTCTTGATAATGCATAGTGATGCATTTTGTTTGAGAGCTTCTTTGTAATATTTGCTGCCGTCTGTATTTTTACCTTGTAGGCCAAAAAAAAGTGAGTTCTGCATGGTTTGATTAGAATCTATACAAACAGATTGAATGGGTAAATTGTTTTCAGAGAGCTCGGCAAGCCCTAGTTGCTGATAAATTTGGTTAACATTATTTAGAATTCTCAAATGCTTTCCTTAATAAATTTAGAATCATTAAATCTAATTACCTTCCCAGCTATCTCAAGAGTTTCTTCATGGCCTCTGCCTAGCACATAAAGAGCCCCATTTTTTTGTATTTTAGCAATACCATGTTTTATTGCCTCGCCTCTTTCCTCAATCAATGTAACTTTTGAGTTCGATTTCCCTGAAAGAGCATCTCTTGAAATGGATTCAAAAGATTCATTTCTAGAGTTATCTGAAGTAAAAATTATCTCATCGGCAAATTTTAAAGCGGCTTTCATCATTTTTGGTCTTTTGGTTTTGTCTCTATTTCCACCGCATCCAAAAACTATAATCTTATGTTGATATTGCTGTTCTGTAGCTTGAAGAATTTTGTATATAGAATGATGATCGTGTGCAAAATCAACGATTATGGTCTTTTTGTTTTTATACGGTATGAGCTCAAATCTTCCCTTAGGTAATTTAATATTTGATATTTTGATACCATTTAATGAAGCATCAGTAATTACTGAGAATAGTGAAGCTGCAGCAATAAAGTTAAGAGTATTTAATTTATCATTAAAGGGGCTTTTGATAATACAGTGATTTTGGTTACCAAGTTTGAAAAGAATATTAGACTTTTGCAATGAAAACCTAATTGAGGATTTGGTAGATGCTCTAGTTGCTTGATTTATTGTAACGATGCTTTTTATTTTAGTAATTGGGATTCTTGTTGATAGCTTTTTATAGGAATTTCCTGCAAAAAATACTTTATTCTTTGTAGCAGATAAAATTTTAAGCTTTGCTAATTCGTAGTTCACTTGGGTCTTATGAAAATCTTTATGATCAGAGGTTATATTTGTAATTAACGATTCCTGAAATTTCAAATGACCGAGCCTATTTTGAGCTAATGCATGCGATGAAACTTCAAGCACCACGTATAGGTCCTCTTTATTCTTTTGTTTGCCTAGAAGTTCAAATAAATCAAATAGTCCGGGTGTTGTGTTAATGACTTTATGCCACCTTGAATTAATAATTGCTCCAATAGTCCCTATGTAAATAACATTTTTACCCTGACTTTTTAATAGCTGATAAAGTATAAAAGCAGTTGTTGTTTTACCATTTGTTCCAGTAATTCCAAAAAATTTCGTATTAATGCTGATATTCCAATACTCATAAAGAAAACCTAGCAATTTTATTTCAAGGTTTTTAATGTAATAAAAATTCTTTGCATGAACCTTTTGCTTCTTCGAGCTTAAGATTGCTCTGGCTGTATTAGCCACTTTGTGATCTACAAAATCATTTCCATGCCCGTTTACACCCTGTCTTGCAAAAAAAATTGAGTTAGGAGTTATTTTCTTTGAATTATCACAAATATGTCTTATTTGACTAGACTTAATCTCTTTTCCAAAAAATTTTAAAAATATACTTTTCTTCATCAGAGAGACAAGTGATAGATATCATCAACAATTTCTGAAAATACTGGAGCTGCAATCGTTCCACCGCTATATCTATTCAGGCCGGGTTCGTCTAAAGTTACAAATATTGTTAACGATCTATTTGCTATTTCTGTTATTCCCGCGAAGGAACCAATATAGCTAGAGTCGTCATATCCTCCCGATGAACTGACTTTATGAGTAGTGCCAGTTTTACCAGCCACTTTGGCGAATTGAGATCTTGCTAGAACACCTGTTCCTTCCTCAACAACAAGTTCTAAAGATTTCATAACTTCCTGATTAATAGAGCTTTCTAATAAACGAGTTTCATATACATAGTCCCCTTTGATAATTACAAAATCTTTAAGAATGCCGTCATTCGCAAATACAGAAAATGCTCTAGCAATTTGAATAGGAGAAGCAGTCAAGCCATAACCAAATCCTAAGCTTGCTATCTCGTGTTTGGATATATTTTCACGCTGGTTTATTGATCCAAAGTTAATTGATGGAAAATCAATAGACAGAGCTTTTGAAAACCCAAAACTTTTTAGCCCTTCAATTAATGTATTGCCTTCTAGAGAAAGTGAAATGATTGATGCTCCAACCTGACTAGATTTTGCAATAACTTCTCTGGCTGTAATTGATTGATAATTTTTTGGATCAACTATTTTCCTTCCATTTAGAATCAATGAACCAGGATCAGTATCAATTTTGCTATTTGCCTCTATAGTGTTATTCGCTAATGCAAGAGCATAAGCAAAAGGTTTCATGATTGAGCCAGGTTCAAAGGCATCCAAGAGCACTCTGTTACGTTGAATCTTCCTATTAGGATTATTTGGGTTATATGCAGGAAAACTTGCAGCTGCAAGTACTTCACCAAGTTTATTATCCAAGATAACGACGCTGCCGCCCTTCGCTTCAAATTTTTTGATGCCTTCTATTAAATTCTTGAATGCAATAAATTGATAATCTTTATCAAGAGTTAGTACAATATCCTCTCCCTTATATGGTTCTCTTAAAATTTCAGGCTTTTTGAAGGGCTCTTGATTCCTGTTCTTGTATATTCTTTTTAATCCATCTTCACCGCTAAGAACTTCATCATAAATAAGCTCGATACCTTCAAGTCCTTTTCCATCTTTTCCAGCAAAACCAACCATATTGGAAAATTGTTCTCCAAATGGATAAATTCTGCTTTCAACCTCTTCAATTTCAAGATAGTTATTTCTTAGCTTTTTTATTTTTTCTAGCTCTTCCAAGGATAAGTCTTTCTTAATAAGACTTTTTTTAGTTAATTTATTTTCAACAAATTTGATTGAGTTACCTGAGATGACAAAAGGAATATCATCCTTCTCTAACCCTTTGAGCCCATAAAGGTCATATTGATTAATTGTTGTTGCCAGGGGAATCATATTGCGATCATAGATAGACGCTCTTAAGATCTTTATTGGTCTTAATCCTTCTGTTAAATCTTTACCCTTGTTGTTTAAAAAATCATCCTGAATAAAAGCTAAATATGCCATCCTAAATAGAATGAGCATCAAGAATATAATAAATAAAAAAAAGACAATTAAAGCTCTCCAGCTTTTGAGCTCTAAAGATTTAGCCATTTGGATCTATCATCCCAAGATTTTCTTTAGCAATTGACTCATTTTTAGCATTTGAATTAAGCATATTTAATTCTGCAATTAGTTTTGTATGCAACTCAAGCAATTTATTGTTTTGAATTTTTAAGATACTTATATTTTCAATAAGCTGGACATTTTCCCATCTAACTTTAATTAAACTTAGGCCTAAGAGGGTATTAATTAATATTAAAATAACTAAAAAAGTATTAATCTTATTCATACTTTTTCGTATGCTCTCATGATTGCACTTCGAGATCTTACATTAGATCTAATTTCTTCAATTCTAGGTTTAATTTTATTTGCAATGCATAAATACTTTTTATTTACTGTAGGATTGATTGGAATATCTTTGTGCATATTACTTCTTTCAGGTTTAAAGTATTCTTTAACTTTTCTGTCCTCCAAAGAATGAAAAGATATGGTAACTATGCGTCCACCAGAAGTTAATAAGCTATCTGCTGTTTTTAAATTTTCTGATAGATCACTTAGTTCATTGTTTATGAAGATACGAATTGCTTGAAAGCATTTTGTTGCAGGATGTTTTTTACCCTTTCTGGGAAAATGATTTTCAATTAGTTGAGCTAATTTTAACGTCGTAGTAATAGGGTTTTTTTGTTGCTCATGAAAGATTAATCTAGCAATAGAGTTAGCATGCTTTTCTTCACCATATTCCCATAAAACGCTGGAAATCTCTTTTTCTGAGGCATTTGCTAACCACTCTCTAGCAGACATTGCTGAGCTCTGATCCATTCTCATGTCTAATGGTCCATCTTTATTAAAACTAAAACCTCTTTCAGCAATATCGAGTTGAGTCGAACATAATCCAAAATCAAATAATATACCTTCAATCTTCTCAATAGATTTGCTTAAATGTCTCTGGTTCAATGTTCCATGAAAAATAGAAAATCTTGTATCTTTAAAGTTTGATGTAGCAAAATTAACAGCATCAAGATCTTTATCAAAGGCAATCAGTCTGCCCTTCTTATTTAATTTAGAAAGTATTCTTGCTGAATGTCCGCCCCTACCAAAGGTGCCATCAATATATGTACCGCTGGGGTTTTGAATAAGTAAATCAACTGACTCTTCCAGCAAAACTGGAATATGAGACATTAATCTACTTGTTTTCTCATAAAAGTTGGCACATCGAGGAAATCAATATCCTCTGCAGACGATGCGCCAACATTAACAACTTGTTTTGTTCTATTGTTTTCAAGACCAACAGGATTTAATTTTATGGTTGATCTCATATTATCAACAGCTAATTTAGGAGATTTTTGTGATACGCCAGTTGCAACCACTGTTACCATTAATTCTTCATCAGCAAAAGCATCGTCGACTACTGTTCCATAAATAATGGTTGCATCGTCAGCAATAAATTTCTCCACAACCGAACTCACCTCATTGTAGTCTCCAAGAGTTGGCTGTTTAGCAGTGATATTTACCAGAACTCCTCTGGCATTTTTAAGATCTATATCTTCCAACAATTCGCTGCCAACAGCTTGAGATGCAGCCTCAATCCCTCTGTTTTTGGCGCCTGATCTTCCTGTCCCCATCATAGCAATGCCTTTTTCAGACATAACGGTCTTAACATCTGCAAAATCCACATTTATGTAACCTGGTTTCATAATAATGTCAGATATTCCTTGAACGGCACCTTTCAGAACATCATCTGCCTTTGCAAAGGCATCCATCATGGAGGTATTTTCTCCCAAAACATCAATAAGCTTTTGGTTTGGTATGGTAATTAAGCTATCCACCTCTGCAACTAGATTAGCAATACCCTTTTCTGCTGAACCTGTTCTTTTGGGACCCTCAAATTTGAAAGGTTTGGTTACAACTGCTACGGTTAAAGCTCCCAGTTCTTTTGCTATTGAAGCTACGACAGGCGCAGCTCCCGTTCCTGTGCCTCCTCCCATTCCTGCAGTAATAAAAATCATATCAGCGCCAGACAACAATTCTTCTATAGTTTCCCTATCTCTTTCAGCTGCCTGCCTTCCAACTTCTGGATTTGCTCCAGCACCCAACCCCTTAGTAACTCCATTTCCGAGTTTTAAAATGGTGGCACCTTTAGCCCTTTCTAATGCTTGAGCATCAGTATTCGCACATATAAATTCAACACCTTGAATATTTTGATTCATCATGTGAATTACGGCATTGCCTCCGGCACCACCCACCCCGATAACTTTTATTCTTGCCTGTTCCGCAAACTCATCGATAATTTCCCAATTCATACTATCCCCTCAGAATGAAAGAGCTTTAACGCTCTCCGGTAAAATAATTTCTAAAATCTCTGTGGATAACTGACCCGCATCCTGTCTGCTTTGCCAACTCTCCAAATTCCATATTTCAAATTTGTCGCCCATTCCAATAAACACAATTTTTTCTGAAAGATTGATTCCTGCGTAACTTCTTAAATCTGCGGGGATTAGAAGTAACATTCTATTGTTAGGCTCAAAGTCAACTTCAAAAGCGTGACCTAATATTGTCCATTGCAATTTTCGAACAACGGGGTCAAGACTTTGCATTTTTTGTAAATTGGTCGACAAGTTTTTCCATGATTCCTCAGGGTAAAGTTTGAGACATGGATACTGTGGATCCCTTGTTAGAACAAGCTTGGATGTTTTTAAATCTTTAAAATTTTCTCTGTAACGAGCTGGAGCTGAGATTCTTCCCTTTGAGTCTACTGAAATTTCGTTGTATCCAAACATTAAATATATATGTATAACACTTATTACACACTTTATACCACTTTTTGTACACTTTTACACACTTTTTTTATTTTTTTTAACAGTGAGTGAGTTGGTCTATAAGCCGGATTCTGTTTTGATGGTTATCTATCTCGACAATATGTCACCATATTGCTCTAGCGACCTACCCGAATTCACAACGAGCAGCTGTTTTGAATTCCTATTTGGTCTTGCTTCAAGTGGGGTTTACATAGCCTTGCTTGTTACCAAGTCAAGCGGTAAGCTCTTACCTCACCTTTTCACCCTTACCCAAAATGGGCGGTTATTTTCTGTTGCACTTTCCATGAGCTCGCGCTCTCCAGGCGTTACCTGGCACTTTGCTCTATGAAGTCCGGACTTTCCTCTGAAAATTCAGCAACCATCCGACCAACTCGAAAGCTATTTTAAACAACATGTTCTATTTAGGGAATTTTTTGTAAATTTCTCTTTTGGGAACTTTGTATATCTTGGATAGAACTTTTGCAGCATCACCTTTGCTCAGAAAGCTCAATAATTCTTCTTGAAGAGTTAAATCAATATCTTTTTTTGAATCTAGAATTTTTAATACAACTGTGATCTCACCTTTTAATTCGCTTTCTGGGATAAAGTTAGACTCACTAATTTCTTTAAGCTGACCTCTGTAGAGAGATTCATGTTTCTTGGTAAGCTCTCTTGCTACAGTAATATCTGCATCTTCATGGATAAAATCTTTGAGAACTTTTAATGAGTTTTTAAATCTTTTAGCTGATTCAAAAAAGACAGCTGTCATTCCATTGTCCTTGATCTTATCAATAAAAGCTCTCTGCTGATTTCTCTTTCTTGGAAAAAAACCTAAAAAACAAAATTCATGTGCTGAGATTCCTGCAAGCTGTATAGCAGCTATTAAAGAGCTTGGACCAGGTATGGCAGTCAATTGATGGTTTGCTTTGATTACTTCTCTAACAATTCTAAATCCAGGATCATTGATTAAGGGTGCGCCAGCATCACTCATTAAAGCCAAATCTTTTTTGTCTTCAAGCATGGATAAAATATCTTTTATCATGCTTGATTCATTATGATCATTTAGCATTAGTAACTTTGCTTTGATATTGAATTCGGTCAGTAATTTGCCTGTAATTCTTGTATCTTCACATAAAATAAATTGGACGTTTTTAAGAATTTCTATTGCTCTGAAAGAAATATCTTTAGAATTTCCAATTGGGCTTGATACTATATAAAACACAGTTATGCACCTAAAGAAATATAATACTATTAAATTTGCTACTAATGCCCTAATTCTTGGGATATTACTGGGATGTTCCTCAGGTCAATTGACTTTTAATGCTGGGCCTATAAATAAAAATGATATTTCATCACCGACTTACTTCAGTAATACATTTCTAAATAGTAACTACAGTGCATCCGAAAAAGAATTCATTGAAAAGATCTTTATGCTTGATGATGTATCTGATGAGATGATCTCAGGACTGGAAACAATTCTACTGAGGGCAAACTTAACAAATAATGATAGGGCAAGATTTGCTACGTTAAAAACTGATATTTTCAAGATAAAAGAAAATTTAGACTTAAAAATAGAAATATCTGCTCCAATAGAATTAAAAGAACTTTATATCGAATCAATCTTTAGGCTTCCCTACAATTTTGAGATTACTTTTGAAGAGCATGAAGATTCTCTGGAATTTATCCAAAATAATAAAAATTTCTGCAACTCCTTTGCTATGGATAGCATCAATGCTATTGCTAAGAGTGATTTAATCAGACATCAAGAAACGATCATTATTTCTGATAATAATCAAAATATGAATTCAATGTATCAAGAAATAAAGGCTGATCTGATATTTTTATACGAGGGTCAAGATCCCCAATCATTTGCTTCACAAATACTACTTGTAGATGCAAGCGATGAAAGGTCAAAAAAAATTGAACGTCTAGCTACTCCTGCAAGGATTCAATTTATTCCAAGAATAAGACAAGACGTTAACATACTTATTTTTGATACTGATCATGACATTCAAAAAAAACTTATTCCAGCATTTAAATATAACTTTGCTAATAAACTTACATATATTTCTACTTCCAAAGCACTTGGATCTGGGTTAAATAAAGGTGAGTTAATTGATTACGAGGATATATTTTTTTCTGGGCCTAATTTTTTTATCAAGGAACCATTAAAGCTAGCCGGAGAAAATTCTCTAATTCAAGCTATTATTAATGACATACTTGTATTAGAAACAATTAAAAATTTAAACCTAAAAACATCTGCAGTAAATGGTAAAACTGGAATACTTTTGTTAGAAGGCGGCTGCACCAAAAGATTTATGAGCGTGTCTAAGCTGAATACTTAGATCGCGCTTGATAGGTTTCTTTCAACAAGTGAAAGGCTATCCTCGAAACCAGGTCTATCAAATATTCGTTTTTGGTAGTCAAGTAATGGCTTGGTGTGCCTATTTAATGGCAAGTTAATGCCCAATGATGGAAGTCTCCATAAAATTGGTGCTAAATAGCAATCACATAATGAAAACTCCTCATTCATAAAGTATTTAAACTCCTTAAAAGTAGGTGCAAGAGAAATAATTTCATGAAGCAGATCTTGCTTAGTAGCTAGAATTTCTTTTTCGGTACCAGAACCCGCTATAAGAATATCTACCAATGGAGATATTTCCTTATCGATTCTTAGCATCAAAGTTCTACAATTAGCTCTGTTTACTGGATATACGGGCAATAATGGTGGATGAGGGAACCTCTCATCGAGATACTCAAGCATTACTGCAGGGCTATAAAGGCCAAGCTCTCTATCTACTAGTATAGGGAGAGTATGATCTGGATTTATAGATAGCACCTCTTCTGGGGCATCGTAATTAGTTGTTTCCTTAATCTCACATGCAACATCTTTTTCTGCAAGGACTATGCGAACTCTATGGCTATAGTGATCGTCTTTATCAGAATATAAAATCATAAATCAACCTCAATGATAATCTTTTTGGTACTCTCTAAAGAGTAAATATGAGAGAGCAGTGAAAACTACAAAAAATAAAATAACGAACCAACCAATTCTCTCGCGTTCAGCTCTCATTGGCTCTGCTACATAGGTAAGAAAGTTAGTGAGATCAAAGATCATTGCATCAAATTCAGCTACAGTAAGCTTGCCAGAACCTTCTTCTAAGATTAGATGCCCACACTCCTCAACAGTGATAATATTTCTGCTCTCATCCCTTTTTACTCCTCCATTCTTTGCAAAGGAAGGAACTTGTTTGCATCCAAGAACTTGTCTGCCTTGATAGGATTCGAGGACATTAGGCATTGCAGTGTTAGGGAAAGCTAGATTATTTACACCATATTTCTTTGACGCATCTTCGTAGTAAGTTCTTAAATAGGTATATATCCAATTACCGCCTCTAGATCTTGCTACAAGAGTAAGATCTGGCGGAGTTACTCCAAACCATTCTTCTGAAATAGTTTTATCAAACGACCCCTTCATCAGATCGCCAGTTTTCACACTAGGATTGAATACCAATTTGTCTAGTAAAATTGATTCAGGGATATCAAGATCTTTAGCAACTCTTCCCCATCTTGAGTATTGTAATGAGTGGCAACCGTAGCAATTATTAATAAAAGTATTTAAACCTCTTTGCAGGGAACTATTATCTAACAATTGCGGCTTGAACTCATCACAGTCACCGTAATCACCACACTCTGCGCCTCCGGCTGCAAAGCTCAAGCTTGAAAATGAAAGCAAGATTATTAGAGAGAAAATTCGCATAACTATAATCTCTCAGGTGGAACCCTAGTTTTTTCAAACGAGGTGTAAATAGGCATTAAGAAAAAGAAGCCGAAATAAATTACTGTCCCAATGACGCTCATAAGTTTTCTGGATTCAGTTACAGGTACTGTCCCAAGATAGCCTAGGGTGAGAAAGCTTGTTGCAAATAGAACAAGGGCAATCTTGCTAAATATTCCTTTATATCGAATAGATGCAACTTTACTTCTATCTAACCAAGGTACTACAAATAAAATAGCTATTGCTCCAGCCATTACGATTAAACCACCAAGCTTATCAGGAACAGCTCTAAGCATTGCGTAATAAGGAGAATAGTACCAAACAGGTGCAATATGTTCTGGGGTGGATAGCGGATTAGCTTCCACAAAGTTTGCTTTTTCTAAAAAATATCCTCCCATCTCTGGAAAAAAGAACATTATTACAGAAAAAACAATCATAAAGACTCCTATGCCAACTAGAGCATTCAGAACTTTGTACGGAAAAAATGGAACACTATCTAAAGGCACCCCATCATCATCAAGATGCTTTTCAATATCAATACCCTCAGGATTGCCAGCCCCAACTTCATGTAATGCCACGAGATGCATAAAGACAAGTGCAATTAAAATTAGAGGCAATGCAACAACATGCAAAGCAAAAAATCTTGAAATGGTTGCACCCGAGATGTAGTAATCTCCTCTAACCCATACTTCTAATGATTCGCCTATATAAGGTATCGCACCAAATAACGAAATAATTACTTGAGCACCCCAATATGACATTTGGCCATATGGAAGAACATAGCCAAGGAAACCTTCTGCCATCATAACTAAATATATAGTCATTCCAAAAATCCATACCAACTCTCTCGGTTTTTGGTATGACCCATATAGCAAGCCCCTGAACATATGAAGATAAACAACTGCAAAGAACATAGATGCGCCAGTGGTATGCAAGTATCGGATTACCCACCCGTAATCTACATCTCTCATAATGAATTCGACCGAAGCAAAAGCGCCCTCTTCCGTGTTCTCATATGGCATCATTAACCATATACCTGAGACAATTTGTAAGATTAAGACTACTGAAGCGAGGGCTCCGAATAAATACCAAAAATTTACCTTTTTGGGAACAGGATGTTTTGATAAATGCCTTTCAAAAGTATTAACAATAGGCAATCTATGATTTACCCAATTAAAAACTTTTCCAAATAGCGTATCCATTAGGCTGTGATCTCGTCCTCTCCGATTGTTAAAATAGTCCCATTAAAAAAGTGAGGCGGAACCTTAAGATTTGTGGGCGCTGGAACGCCTTTGTACACCCTGCCTACAAGATCAAACATTGATCCGTGACAAGGGCAGAAAAAACCTCCCGACCAAGAACTATCCCATGGTTTAGATTCCATTTCTGGATAATATTTTGGAGAGCACCCTAAATGAGTACATACACCTGCTAAAACTGAATACTCTTGGCTTTTTGAGCGAGTGCTATTTAAGCCTCTGTAAGGCTCCTCAATATTCAGAGACGAGGGATCATCCAGCTTAGATTCTACATTAGCAAGACTTTCTAAAGCTTGAGAAGTATGGCGTATTACAAATACTGGTTGTTTGCGCCAAGATACCTGTATTTTTTGGCCTGGTTGAATTTTAGAAACATCCACTTTAACCGCAGCCCCAAGGGCTTTGGCTTTTGCACTTGGATTCCAAGCAGATATAAATGGCGTTACAGCAAAAGGCACTCCTGCAGCTCCTACTGCTGCAGTCATACCAATTAAAACTTTTCTTCTTGTTGTGTTGGGGTCGCTCATTCGGGGTTATATTCTAATGCAAAGAAATAGGATAAACCACTAGCGTTTTGAATATTGTTCCTTCTTTCTGGCCTTCTTCAAACCAAATTTCTTTCGTTCAACTTTTCTTGGATCTCTAGTTAAAAATCCAGCTTGTTTTAGTTGGGGTCTAAGCTCCTCATCAAATGCTAACAAAGCCCTAGAAATACCATGCCTAATAGCTCCAGCTTGACCAAAACTACCGCCGCCTTTAACCATGATCTTCAAATCAACTTTCTCGTCTAGCTCAACAAGCTTTAAAGGCTGCTTAACAAGCATCTGGGCAACCTCTCTTCCAAAGTAGTTTTCAAGCGACTTATCATTAACTGATATATTGCCCTTACCTTTGGAGAGATAAACCCTGGCTGATGAAGTTTTTCTTCTACCAGTTGCATAAAATGTTGTTGATGCCATATAAATTAAATTTCCCAATTTTGCGGTTGCTGAGCTTCGTGAGGATGCTCAGTTCCGGCATATACTTTAAGTTTTTTAATGATTTGATTGCTCAGTTTGTTTTTTGGCAACATTCCCTTAACAGCAAGTTCTATAATCTTTTCAGGTTTTTCATTATTCATAACTTTGAAGGTTTTTGTTTTTAAACCTCCTGGATAAAGAGAATGAGTATAATATTTTTTATCCTCAAACTTATTTCCAGTTACTTTGATCTTTTCAGCATTAATAACAACAACAAAATCTCCACAATCAACATGAGGTGTGAAAATAGGCTTATCTTTGCCTCTTAGTTTGTCTGCAATTTTGGTAGCAAGTCGCCCTAAAACTTTATCTGAGGCATCGACAATTACCCAATGGTGTTCAGTATCTTCTTTTCTAAATGATGGTGTCTTCATAACAGAACTTAAATTAGATGCGCATATTAAAACTATGGGGTAACTTAATCAATGATTTTAATAAAAAATTATTCGCAAGTTTCTACTCTATAAATAGAGCTTCTTGAAGTCTGCTCTTAGCCCTACTCCATAAGTGCTCTAAAGCTTCGCCTTTATAAAGCATCGAAATCGAATCTCTTGTATCCAGAATACACAATTTTGCTCCAGTTGAATAAGTGGTATCAAGAAATGTTATAAATCTTCTAACCAAGGGCAATTCTGAGTCATTTATCTTTTTAAAATTATCAATAAATATCCACTCATGTTTTTTGCAAAGTTCAAGATAATCTTTGGCGATATTAGGCTCATGAAAAAATATCTGAAAATCCAGCCAAGCAAACCTCTTACCAAAACCTTTGCAGGAGAACTTTCTGTTTGAAAGTATTAATTTATCTAAAAAATTAGCATTCTTATCAAATTGATTTATTAAAAATTCTCGCATACTAGAATCATTGATATCCTTTTTCTCAAGACTCAAGAAGGTATGAACTTTGTCAGATCTGTAATCTATATCTCCCTGGAGATGAAAATATAGAAAATCACGCTCAATAAACTTCATAGAACTAATAAATTTTTCTCTTTGAAGGCCGCTTTTATATAAATCATGCACTTGATAATTGGAGGATAGAAAGATAGTTGTATTGGTTTGATTGAGCTCAGTAAGCACTTTACCAATGATCATTGCATCTCCGATATCCTCTATTTGAAATTCATCTAAAAAAAGAACATCAACTTTGCTTAAAACTTTTTTGGTAAATACTCTCAGGGGGTCCTTAATCCCTTGATTTTCCTGCAAAAATTCATGAACATTGATCATAAATTCATTAAAGTGAATGTTTAAATAATTACTGGTGAGGAGTTTGCTTAGATTCTTTAATAATAAAGTTTTCCCTCTTCCAACCTCACCCCAGAGATATACCGATGGAAAGTTTTCTTTTTTCTTTCTAAAGAATCTAGATCGATCATTTTTTTCAAATAATTGGTTTTCATATGTATTAAGAAATTCTAGTTGAATGCTATCGAGGCATATATCCTCTTTAGCAAGAACATCATATAATTTTTTTACAATGTCTAAAGGCAAACATCTGCTCCAAAATTTTTGGTTAAATAAATTATCAGCGCTAATACTTTTATTTTTGTATTCTTGTTCAAATTCAATTGATATTGAGGATGCATTATCCTCAGTTATAACTCTCAAAACAAGTAAACAGCCCCTTTCATCTCTAAATAGGAATAAAACTCTGGGATCGGGGGTGATCATTTCTAAAGATGGAGTTGCAGTTACAAACTACCATGTACTAAATGGAGCCGTGTCGCAAATATTTGTTGAGACAAATAATGGAATAACTTTGGAAGCAAAAGTACTCGGGGTCGATGAGAGGCTTGACTTAGCTGTTTTGAAGATTGAATCCGAACAAGAGCTTATGCCTGCAACTATCGGGGATATAAGTCGCATAAAGTTGGGAGATGAAGTTTTTGCAGCAGGAAATCCATACGGGCTTGGAATCACGCTCTCTAAGGGAATAATCAGTGCTACTGGTAGAGATTATGGAAATCCTTATTTAGATTTAATTCAAACAGATGCTGCAATTAATCCCGGAAATTCAGGTGGCGCTTTATTAAATAGTTATGGCCATTTAATTGGTATCAATACAAAGATCTTTTCTGAGACAGGAGGTTTTCAAGGGATCAGCTTCGCAATTCCAGTTAATAAGATAATATCGATTTCCTCAGAAATTATTCAAAATGGTAAAGCTAAGAGAGCTTGGATAGGTAACTTTAGAGTTAAACCAAAAAGAATTATATTGAATAATCTCCCTTCTAGCATACTAGAAATTATTAGCTCTGATGATGATGGCCCTCTTTTTAAAAGCTTTGATATAAAAGTTGGGGATATGATTATTAGCATTAATAATTCAACAGCAACTTGGGAAAACTTTGTGTTCTATCTAAATAGCGCCTTTCCGGGAGACGAAATTGCATTAGAGATTCTTTCTGAGGGAAAAATTAAAAAAGTTCTTGTAAGAACCGAAGCAGGCTAATCTATTTGGGAAGTCTTTCTATACTAGCACCTAGATATGCTAGTTTTTCTTCTATTCGCTCATAACCCCTATCAATATGATAAATGCGATCAACAATAGTTTCTCCCTTTGCTGTTAAGCCAGCTAATACCAGAGAAGCAGATGCTCTAAGATCAGTTGCCATTACCTCTGCACCAGATATCTCTGGAACACCCTTGATAAAAGCATTGGCTCCCTTAACCGAAATATTGCAGCCCATTCTATTTAATTCTTGAACATGCATAAATCTATTTTCAAAGATATTTTCAGTAACAACTGATGAGCCATTTGCCAAAGCATTCAAAACAGTAAATTGAGCCTGCATATCTGTAGGAAATCCGGGAAAAGGTGCTGTAGTTATATCAATCGGAGTTATTGAATCACTAACAGTAGATAATTGGATTGAATCTTCCATAACGTCTATTTGAAAACCGCAAAGACGAAGCGCCTCTAGAATGTTGGTCATTCTGATGGGTTGAGCTTTTTTAATTTCTACTGTGCCCTTGGATAATGCTGCTGCGACCAAATACGTTCCTGCCTCGATTCTGTCAGCGGGAATGGTGTGTTCGCAACCCCTTAAACTTTTAACGCCCTCTATGATAATTACATCGGATCCTGCACCAGATACTCTTGCACCCATGGAGTTTAAAAACTCTTCTAAGTCTACAATCTCGGGTTCCTTAGCAACGTTACTTAATTTGGTGGTTCCTTCTGCCAGCGTAGCAGCCATCATTAAATTCTCCGTGCCAGTTACTGTAATCCCCTCCATCACAATTTCGGTGCCTTTAAGTTTTTTTGCTTTTGCAAGGATATAGCCATCCCTTAACTCTATTTCAGCACCCAATTTTTTAAGTGCATTCAAATGATAATTTACCGGTCTTGAACCAATTGCACATCCTCCAGGGAGAGCTATCTTAGCCTTACCATATTTTCCTATTAATGCACCCAAAACAAGTATTGAGGCCCTCATGGTCTTAACCAATTCATATCTAGCCGCAACATCATTTAACTTGCTTGCATCAACTTGAAAGTCTCCAGATTCATCGAGGGTTATATCTGCGCCCATTGATCCCAGTAACTCAAACATAGTTGTAATATCCTGCAAGTAGGGTAAATTTTTAAATACTACTGGAGCATCGCATAGGATTGATGCAGCTAGCATTGGCAAGGCTGCATTTTTAGATCCTGCACAAGTGAGAGAACCCTTTAGTTGGTTACCGCCAATTACTCTTAATCTTTCCATCTAAGTCTCAGAGGGTGCTATTAAAGATAGACTCAAAGCATGCAAAGACCCTGATGAGAAAGATTCACTAAAAAAACTTAATACTAACTTATGTCTTTTTAAAATGGGCAGCCCTTCGAACACAGGACTCATAATTTCTAATCGAAGATTGCAACCCTCTTCATTAATAAAGGTTACTTTAGCTTCTTTAAGATTTTCTTTAATAATTGCTTCTATTTTGGAATTTTCCATTAGACATTAATATCTGATGACCAATTTTTAATCACTAGAGAAATTTCATTGTTATTTTCAGCAGCAAGCGCTTGAAATTGGTTTCTAAATGTCAATCCAAGATTGACGCCATTGATAATAATATTGACTATCTGCCACCCATCTTCTCCGTTGTTTCTTACTTTATAGGTAATTGGATAGGTATTACTGCTAGTAATGAGTTTTTGGTTAACATCTACTACTGCATCTTCTTCTTGAGAATTGCTTTCTGGCCAAATCGTTTCAATTTTTTGATCCCCCCATTGCGCTAAAGTTTCTGCATAAGTATCCAGCAATGAGTTTTTAAATACTTCGATGAATTGATTTCTTTCATTAAAAGAAGCGCTTTTATAAAAAGTTCTTCCCATAACCATGGCACCAACTCTTTTGAAATCTACCATTGGTTCAAATATATCTTTTACTTTTTGTTTGAAGGCTTCAGGATCGGATAAAAAAAGCTCGCTATTTGAGACTATCACGGCAACCATTTGTTGGGATTTATCATCAATAAATTGGTGAGGATTTTCTTGAGCGCCTAAACCAGATGTAAAAGCACATAAATAAAAAAGTGCTATATTAGTATGCATAGTTAATTTCATGTATTTATTATAACATTGGGAGCATTTGAACAATCCTATGAAAAACCATAATTTTACAAAATCTGCGCTCAAAACTATCGAAACAGAAATTGAAGCTATAAATCTTCTAAAAAAATCTATAGGTAAAGACTTCAATAATCTATGCCATGAAATTCTAACCTGCAAAGGAAAATTAATCATTCTTGGTGTCGGTAAATCAGCCCATATTGGGAAAAAAATAGCTGCTTCTTTATCTAGCACTGGAACCCCTGCTTATATGATGCATGCAACAGAAGCCGCGCATGGTGATATAGGATTGATTGGGAAAGAAGATGATGTATTGATATTATCAAACTCAGGAGAAACTTCTGAAATAACATCGATACTCCCTGCCCTAAAAAGATCTGCAAGGAATATTTACTCTTTTACAGGAAGCAAAGAATCAACCATAGCAAAAAATAGCAAGCAATCCATCTTAGTTAAAATTAAAAAAGAAGCTTGCCCAAATAATTTAGCACCAACCTCATCTACCACAGCTATGCTTGTTATAGGTGATGCCTTAACGGTTGCGCTTCTTGAGGCCAATGGATTCTCCTCAGAAGATTTTGCTAAAAGCCACCCTGCAGGCGCATTAGGAAAGAGACTGACCACCTTGGCTTCAGATTTGGCAATAACAGGTTCAAAAATTGCGCTTGTTTCTGCAAAAGATTCTATTATTGATGCCGCAATTGTTATATCCGAAAAAAAACTAGGAATAGCGCTAGTCAAAGATACAAAAGGAAAAATTATTGGAGTCCTATCTGATGGAGATCTTAGGAGAGCAATCAAAAGCTCAAATGAGATAAAGACAGAATTGGTATCAAAACATATGTCAAAAAAGTTTATGACTGTTAAGAGTAACAGTTTAGCAATCGACGCTTTAAGGGTAATGGAAGAAAATAAGATTCTAACCGTAGTTGTAAAAGATACCAAAGCAAAGGATTACTTTGGAATACTTACAATGCATTCTTTACTTGAATCAGGCATTCTTTAACAAACATGAAAAAAAATAATCTAATAAAAATATTATTGACTATTCCTTTGCTGTTAACTGGCAATAATACAAACATCTCTGCAGAGAATGTTAGTTACTTCCCCGAAGAAAAAAAAGTTCAGCTTGCTGGCGATGTAACAGTTCAAATTAATGAATGGGAATTCTATGCTCAAACAGGAGATTTTTTATTAGATGAAAAAAAACTTTACCTGAGAGGAAGTGACAGAGTAAGCGCTTCTTTTAAGAATAAAATACGTTTGGTATCTGGGAGCGCTGAATATATAGAGGTTCAATTAGATGAAAGCATTGTATTACAAGGAAGTGCTGAACTTATTTCAGGTCAAGAGACAATAAAATCAAACAAAATAAACTACAACTTCCCAGAATAATTTAAATGTTAGACATAAAAGATCTTTCAAAAGCATTTAATGAAAAACCAATAGTTAACAATGTAAGCATTTCAATTGCAAAAGGTGAAATTGTTGGTTTGCTTGGTCCTAATGGAGCTGGCAAAACTACCATTTTTTATATGCTAGCAGGCTTACTAAAACCAGACACTGGAAGCATAACGATTGACCATGAGGATATTACTTTGGCTCCGATGCATCAGAGAGCAAACAAAGGATTGGTGTATCTCCCTCAAGAAGCCTCAATCTTTCAATCATTATCGGTATGGGAAAATATTTATGGTGCTGCTGAGCTACTTCACAGTGATTTACAAACTAGGCAGGAAAAAACAAATGAAGTGGTTTACGCATTTAATCTTGATGGCATATTGAATCAAAAAGGAAGAACGCTCTCCGGCGGCCAAAGAAGAAGGGTTGAGATAGCAAGATGTATGTTATTTGATCCAAGAATAATCTTGTTAGATGAACCTTTTGCCGGAGTGGATCCTTTGGTTGTAGATGAAATAAATCTTATCCTTAAACAACTTCAAAGCAAAAATATTTCAGTGTTAATTACCGATCATAACGTAAACCAAACGCTTAAGATTTGCGATAGATCTTACATTATCAGCGAAGGAAAAGTGATAGCATCAGGAACAGGGAAAGAATTGGTTGATAATAAACTAGTGGTTGAAAAATACTTTGGTAATTTATTTGCTTAATGTCGATTAAGCTTATAGCTAAAAAATCTCTTCACCAAAGAATTGCTCTTACACCTGCTCTAAAAAAATCTATCGATATATTACAACTATCAAAATATGAGCTACTAGAAAGAATATCTGATATATGTCAGGAAAACCCTTTCCTCAATAAATCTGATGGGGAAGATTTTGTTGGTGATTTCTTGAATGAGGTTCCAGAGTCTCTTTCTTTGCAAGATTCTATTCTTCTTCAAATTCCAGACATCATAAAGGATTTAACTTATCAGGGCATTGCAAAAAACTTAACCTACTGTTTGGATGAAAATGGCTTAATTGATCTTGAATCGATAAACAAGATATCAACCGATCTCAAGCTAAGCACTCGCATAATATGTGATGAAATAATAGAAATACTGCAAAAAAATATTGAGCCAGCAGGTGTATTTGCAAGAAATAATAGGGAAAGCATTTACCTTCAATGCCAAAAAAGAAGGATGCCTAAAAATGTATTAGATTTAGTTCATCACCTGCTTTTTGATTATGGAGGTATGGAATATAAGAAAACATTGGAGCTTGTTTTGAAGAAATTTCCTCACGACATCATTGAAAAGGCAATGAATGAAATAGCTAAATGCGACTTGAGCCCTGGATTAAATTTTAAGTCTACACAAACAATAAGGCCTGATTTAAAAATCAACACTTCAAAAGATGGAGGTATCAGTGTTATCTTCATTAAAGATGACCTGCCAGATATATTATTTGATGAAAAACTCTCAAAAGATTTTCAATATGCTGACAAAACGAATAAGAAAGTAAAATCTCTGATAGATCAAGCAAAGTGGTTTATTTCTGCTATTGATAATAGAAATAAAACCCTAGAAAAAGTAGGCGTATATATGTGCCTCTTCCAAAAAGAGTTTATCTCAGGAAATAGAATAGAACCTAAGCCATTAACTAATATCGAGATTGCAAAAGAGTTAAATGTTTCTCCTTCAACAATTTCAAGGGTAATTCGAGAAAAATTTATTTTGGTAGATGGTAAGAATGTAAGTTTAAAGAAACTTCTAATTCCATCAGTATCTAAAACGAAAAAAATGACTCCTAATGATTTTATCCAAGAAATTTCTCAAATTATCAATACATCAAAAGATGCTTTAAGCGACCAAAAAATTACTAATTTATTAAATATAAGAGGGTTCAATATTGCTCGAAGAACTGTGGCTAAATATAGAAAAATTTCAGGCTTAGATAACTCAAGAAAGCGAAAAGCCATAGTTTGATATAAAATTTGCCCATGCAACCATTTAAAGGGCAAGATTCTATAGTAAGAGCTTTGCTGACTGATTATCCTGATCAGAATAAATCTTTTTCCTTAAATCAGTTAAAAAAAATTGTTGATGAGATAGGTGCGGCACAGATTGCTCACGCACTTGAATCTCTGCCTCCTGAGGAGAGAAAACTGCTTTGGTCTCTTGTTGATCAAACCATTGAGGGTGAGGTCCTTCATGAATTAAATGAAGAGCTTCAACAGGAACTTATCCAAGATATTGACCCAACTAATTTATTTGAAATGATTGGTGAACTTGAGTTGGATGAAATGGTTGATATCTTACAAACCTTACCAAATCAAAAGTTAGAGGATTTTTTATCCAAAGTCTCTAAACAGGATAGAGACAGAATTGAAAAAGTACTCGAATATCCAGAAGATACAGCTGGAGGTTTGCTTAATACTGATGTAATTAGCGTCAAACCTCGTCACACGATAGAGGTCGTTTTAAGGTATCTAAGAGCTAAAAAAGAATTACCACACAATACGGATAAAATATTTGTGGTCTCTAGAGATGATCAATATTTAGGAGAACTTCCCATATCAAAGATGCTTGTATCTGAACCAAACCTTACAGTCAGAGAATTAATGGAGACTGATAAAAAAGCTATCAGTGCTGATACTCTTGATGCAGAGGTTGCAAGGATCTTTGAACAAGATGATTTAATTTCAGCTGCGGTTGTAGATGAAAATCATAAACTTTTGGGAAGGATTACAGTTGATGATGTCTTAGACGTTATTATAGAAGATGCTGATCAAAATTTTTTAGGGATGGCTGGAATTGTTGAAGATACTTTTGCGCCTCCTGGCAGAGCTGCAAAGTCAAGATTCTTGTGGTTATCAATTAATCTAGCTACAGCCCTGTTAGCATCAGCAACAATTAGCATTTTTCAGGAATCAATCGACAAATTGGTCTATTTGGCTATATTAATGCCTATTGTTGCCAGCATGGGTGGGGTGGCAGCAACACAAACGCTAACGATATTTATAAGAGGCATGTCGCTTCAACAAATTAATGCATCGAACATCTCTTGGTTATTTAAAAGAGAGATTGCGGTCTCTATCATAAATGGTCTTGCGTTATCTGCATTAATTGGAACAATAACATTTCTTTGGTTTAACGATATTCTGGTAGCTTCATTAATTTGTATCGCGATGTGCATTAATTTAATTGCTGCAGTTGTTGCTGGTGTATTTGTACCAACTATCTTAAAAAGCCTAAATCAAGACCCTGCTATTGCAGGCAGCGTAGTGGTTACCACTGTTACAGATGTTGTTGGTTTTATCTCTTTTCTGGGGCTAGCAACAATTTATGCTCTTAATTAGAGTTAAGGGTAAGTAATTTTGGATTAGTAATTTCGCCACTTACTTTATAAGTGTAGTTAGATAAATCATTCAACTCTGATTGAAAAAGCTCACTAAAAATAACAGACCCAGCAACACCAGGAATACCGCCAATGATACCGGCATACCAAGGCAAATTTTCTTGAAGCCTTATCCTTAAACCTAAATTTAAATCTAGGGAATCTAGGTAACCATTTTTTTTAAAAATTGATCCCTGCCACTCCATTTTTGCAGCATTAGTTTCCACAAAAAAAGAATTATTGATCCTGGCTTTGTCTTTAGTGAAGACTAGCTTCCCTTCTACCCTGCTAAGCTCTGTTCTTGAATACTCGCTCAAGCTAAGATCTAAATTGACAACTTTACCAAGTAAGCGTTTTAAATTAAATATGCCAATCAGGTTCAAGACTGCAGAGTCAGCAATCTTTTCTTCAAAATTAAGATCTTTGCCCAAGATAGATAAATTTCCCTCTATATCCTTGAGCTTTCTTAGATCTTGAAACTGGAGAGAGGCTCCAAATTTTAGATAATTAAATCCAGACTTTGAATTTGATAGCATTGGTAATTTTGACGAATCTTTAAATTCATAAATTCCATTTAAATGATATAACTTGTTATCAAACCGATAGGAGATAAAGGCATCCTTAGATTCATAGGGTTTTATTGAAAAATATTCAGACTGAACATTGATCTTATTAAGAGAAATAGCACGAGAATTTTTTTGTAAATAAAGATCTAAGTTATCAAGGTGTAATTTATCAATTTTGACATTCTCAAATGTTATCCGTGAATTTAAATTTGGTAAGGCTTCAAGTTTAAATAATGAGTTTTTTTCATCCCTTTTAACTAATTTAAGATTTGAATCTTTTACTATTATTCTTGCAAAGCCAGTTTTATCTGCAACCCAACTTAAATTTAGTTTCGGACCAGTGAACTGCATTTTATCAAGATAAGAGTGATTTTGATCAAGAATAAGAGCTGCACGAATCTCATGCTCTTTATAACTTAAGTCTAGAGACCACTGATTTTCATTAATTTTTTCAAGCGTGGCATCCACACGAGCAGTCTCTTTGAGATCTTTACCAAAAATATCAATAGGGCTATTAACATTAATACCTATCAAATCCGAGTCCATTTTTGCAATCAAAGAATTGTTGCCAAGCTTGATATTTAAGCGTGCGATCGAAGAGCCTGAAATATATTTTTTTAATGCAGCATTAAGATGAAGACTTTCAAGAGGGGCTAATAAATTAATGTTTAATTCAGGTTTGTAGATATCAAGAAATCCTGAAATATTTGAATTAAAAGATGTATCGTCAACACTAATTTTAGCCTTAGAAAATATTTCTTTGAAATCAAGGAGTCTCACCTGATCTGACTCAAGTTTTAAAGCTGATATCTGACTTTTTAGCAAATATTGAAAACCTGATACAACAGTTGTGCTAGAGAATTCCTTATCCAAAAAGTTGTATTTGCCTTTGGTCATTGATGAAGCTTTGAGCTCTCCATTAAGATTCTCAAATATTTGTATTGATGTTTCTTTGAATAGCAAATCCTTGATATTAAAATCATAGATTCCACTTACTTCACTAAAGTGGATCTGTTGAATAAAAATATCTTTGGCTGTAAATAGAGCAGCATCATTATCAATATCCACTCTTATATCTTGAAGCTGCATTGGAATATTTCTGAAATCTAAATTTTGAATAGTTGCTTGAGTGAAGTTTTTCTCAGGGGAATCAAAATAAATCTTAGTTAAAAATTTATCGGCATCTAATTTGCTGATATTTCCCAAAAAATCCTTCAAGCCTCCTGAACGATTGGAAAGCAACCCCTGAATGTCTTCCAGGTTTATTTTTGATCCAGTCAAGTCTAGGCTATGTTCAAAATCAGGATGAGAATAATATTTAAGTTTGAAGCTTGATTTTAAATCTTTGAGGCTTGCAAACAATGAGACTGATTCATTATCAATACTGCTTGAAATATTGGTATTAAAATTTCTAATCAATCCATCAAATCCAATAATAGAAATATAGTTATCAGCAGCTTTAAAATTTAAACTTTGATTCTGATAAACCAAATCACCCGATATTCCATCAATCTTGGTAAAGTAAAGATTTGAAACTCTCCCGCTTTCTAAATGAGCAGAAAGATAGTTATTATTCGACCCAAGATTGCTAGCAAAAATATTCTTTAGATTGAGATCTAGGGTTAAATTTGATCTTTCCATAGAGAAATCTTTTATATTTAATGAATCAAGAAAAGCGCTCCTAGATTGAATGTCTATAAACCCCAAAAAGTTTTCTAGACTAGGAGGCAAGGAGCCGTCATACATAAAAAGTTTCTTATTCTTATAAAGTCCAAATATATTTAAATATATTGGTTCAAAGGTAGCTCTATTTTTTACTGGCAAAACAGATAATTTAATCTTAGTTTTACCTATGCCATCTTTAACACCAAAATTTCCATTTACTAGAAAATGAAAGATATTGCTTTCTGAATATTTGTTATTAAGGTTTAAAAGCAAGCTTGGTTCTTTTACCTCAAAGCTTCCAGAATAAATATCTTTTTCTCTTCCTTGATAAATGGAAAGAGAATTTTTTAGAACTTTTTCTCCATTAAATTGCTGCACCAGGAGTGAATAAAATTTTTGATTAGAAGAAGAACTTAGCTCAATGAATTGATTAGTTTTCTGAGAGTAAAAATTTACACTCAGATCTATTGTATGCATTGCAGAAAGAAGAATAGGTGATGCTACAGGACTATTTCCTGCTGTTTCAAGAGCATTATTGAAACTAACATTGCTTCCAGTAAGGTGGAAGAAAGTTGGTTTGAAATTTACGATTGATTCAAGAAGAGAAATTCCTAAAGTTAACTCATCAGCTATTAAAATTTCAATGCCTTCCTTTTTAATAAGCAAGTCACTGAATATAAATTTTGGATAAAATATATTTCTTTGGGCATCTATTTTGCTGAAAGTAATTTCAACTTTATTATCAAGGTTTACTGCTCTAGATATCAATTCTTTGGGAAATAAAAAGCTTAGGGATATCAGGACAATAAAAACCCAAAGACCAGCAGAAAAGATTGTAAAAATCCCTTTTAAGAATTTCATTTTATATCGAAGATATAATTCCTTCTTATATGTCTACAAAGACTGTATACAAGCGGCCAAAGCAATATATAAGAGATAAAGTTAAATAATAATTTTGAGTAAAAATAGCCATCGGGATACAAGAAAAGGTATTTAAAAGTGAAACCTATTGATCCTAGTAAAGCAAAAATCAAGCCTATCTGAAGATGAGAGAAAAGCCTCAATCGGTATGCATAAGTCCTAATAATCAATGAAAATAGTAGAAAAGGAAGAATATGTGTTCCAATGAATGAAGCTCCAATAAAATCAATTAAAAAGCCAGTTACCATAACTATTATCAGAGAAAACTGTTGAGGAGCAGCATAGCACCAATAAAAAAAAATTAGATAGGTAATAGATATTTCAAAAAAGGGCTTATTAATAAGAGTAGTTAAAAAAGAGTCGGTTAAATAGCCTCCTAGTAGACTTAGAGAAATTATAAAAAAGTCTTTAAAAATCATGTCTTAATAATATAAATATTTGGAGAAGTTCTTGGATCTGCAAGCAATGAAATAGAAATCTCTGTACTATTCTCTGAGGTGGTAACTCTTGATACACTTCCTACCATCAAGCCTTTTGGGAAAATACCTCCGAGCCCAGATGTGAAGACAGGTAGTCCCAAAATGTCATTTGTTTCAAAGCTATTTTTTTCAACTGTGCAATATAGATCCATTGGCATCCCTCTTCCATTAGCGTTGCAATAAATGCTTCCAAAGGATACTGGTAAATAATGCCTAGAGTCAGATAAAAGTATAAGCTTGCCGTAGTTACCTTCGCTGTCAACCAATTGGCCAATTAAGCCAGAAGAATTAAGTACTGGTTTGTAAAGGTAGCTATTTTCTGAAATTAACATTTCATGGACACCACAACAAATATACCTATAAGCATCAAAATTTTTAATAAACGCAGGAACAAGATTATCTCCTTCTAGCAAATTACTTTCATCTGAAAAAATAAACTGTCTTGCTAAAAGGAATTCATAGGCTTGCTCAAGGGATTTGAGTTGAGCTTCTGTTTTCTTAAGATCATCCTTGGTGTCGAGCCATGAGCTAAAAAAATTAAAAATATTAGTCGTCATTAGATCAATAGTAATTACAGAAGATGTTTGAATAATTCTGAGAGATTTTAAAAAATTGTCTTTTGTATCAAAAAATAAAACAAAGGAAAAAAAGATAATACAAAGAAAGTAAGAAAATCTTGAAAAATGTAGAGGCGTATTGCTCGCCATATAACTAACTACTCAGTTGAAAGAAGATCAATATTATATTTATCCATGATCTCAAGAGCTTTACCGCCTCCTCTTGCAACACATGTTAAAGGATCTTCAGCAACGATCACTGGTATTCCAGTTGAGTTTGAAATCAATTTATCTAAATCTCTTAATAAACCACCACCGCCAGTTAAAACAATACCCCTTTCAGCTATATCAGCCGAAAGCTCAGGAGGTGATAATTCTAATGCATTTCTTATTGCTCTAACTATCCCATAAAGAGGATCTTTCATGGCTTCAAAGATTTGATTGCTTGTGAGGGTAAAGCTTTCGGGGATACCTTCAGCGAGATTCCGTCCTGTCACAGTCATTTCTTTTTTTTCAGAATCTTCGGTTGCGCAACCAATATTAGTTTTAAGACGTTCAGCTGTAGACTCACCAATAATACACCCGTAATTTCTTCGAACCCATGATAGAATCGCCTCATCCATCTTGTCTCCCCCAATCTTAACAGACTCTGCATATACAACTCCGTTAAGCGAAAGAATTGCAATTTCTGAAGTTCCGCCACCAATGTCTACTACCATGTTTCCATTGGCCTCCTCAACTGGAAGTCCCGCTCCTATAGCAGCTGCCATTGGCTCTTCAATTAATTTAACATCTCTAGCGCCAGCCCCCAAAACAGACTCTCTGATTGCTCTTCTCTCAACCTGTGTAGACCTGCAAGGAACGCATACCAAAACCCTTGGACTGGGTTTGATGAATCTTTGCTCATGAACTTTTGCTATAAAATGTTGAAGCATTTTTTCAGTTACTTGGAAATCTGCTATGACGCCTTCAGATAGCGGACGAATGGCTCTAATGTTACCTGGTGTTCTTCCCAACATTTTTTTTGCTTCATGCCCAACCGCAACTACTGTCTTTTGCCCTCTTGACTCTCTAATTGCTACCACAGAAGGTTCATTGAGAACAATTCCTATATCTTTGGTATAAATCAGAGTATTGGCAGTCCCAAGGTCAATAGATAGATCATTTGAAAATAGACCTCTTATTGCTTTAAACAAATTTAAATCCAAGGCTCGCCCCTTATTTATGTAAAAAAATTACCAAATGGTTTAATATTCCGCTCTACGTTAATAATATCATATGGATAAACAAACAGTCAGAACAATTTGCTACCTTTCAAGGCTATCTTTGGACCAAAATAGTGCTCAAAAAATTGAAAGTGACCTAGATGTTATTTTGTCAATGATTGATGAGCTTCAAGAGGTGGATACTTCAAAAATTGAGCCAATGTTCAGCCCTATAGAGCAAACGGCAATAGTTTATGATGATGTTATCTCCTCAGATAACCTCAAAGAAGACTTTCTTACACAAGCACCCAATTCGGATAATAACTTTTTTAAAGTTCCTAAGGTTGTCGAGTGATACAAAACAAGACGATTTCCGAGCTTCATGAGATGCTCGCAAACAAAGAAATTACTCCATCTGAGCTTACAGAAGAAAGTATTTCGCTAGCAAAAAGATATGCATCATTGAACTGCTTTAATGTTATTAACGAAGAAGCAGCTATAGCTCAGAGTAGAAATTTGTCATTTGATTCAAATAATCTATTGAGTTGTATCCCAATTGCACACAAAGACCTCTTTTGTATTAAAGATTTAGAAACTACTTGTAGCTCAAAAATTTTAGAAGGCTATAAACCTCCTTATACAGCAACAGTTGTTAAAAATCTTGAAAATGCTGGTTGTATTACTATTGCAAAAACTAACATGGATGAATTTGCTATGGGATCTTCTAATGAAACTAGTTACTTTGGAAATGTTCATAATCCTTGGCTGAAGAATCATGTGCCGGGTGGAAGCAGTGGAGGTGCCGCAGCATCAGTGGCTAGCGGCATAGTCCCACTGGCAACAGGTACTGATACTGGTGGTTCAATTAGACAGCCAGCTGCCTTATGCAATTTAACAGGATTAAAGCCTACCTATGGCAGAATTTCCAGATGGGGGATGATTGCTTTTGCATCTAGTTTGGATCAAGCAGGACCCATAGCTCATACAGCTAAGGATTGTGCTATAGCTCTAGATGCTATGACTGGTCATGACTCTAAAGACTCTACCTCACTTCATCTGGGTAAAACAACGACACTAGAAACGTTAGAAAAACATACCTCATTAACCCTGGGGATTGTAAAAGAATTTAATGGCCAACTTTCTGCAGAAATGGAATTAGCATTTCAAAAATCGATTATGACCTATCAAAGCTTGGGATATAAAATAAAAGAAATTACGTTACCAAATATAAAATATTCAGTACCTACTTATTACGTCATAGCTCCAGCAGAATGCTCATCAAATCTCTCAAGGTTTGATGGTGTAAGATTTGGCTTTAGATCTAAGAACATTCAAAACCTTGAAGATTTGTATGTCAAATCTCGTTCTGAAGGGTTTGGTAATGAAGTCAAAAGAAGGATTTTAATCGGTACTTATGTTCTATCTGCTGGATATTACGATGCTTACTACAAGAAAGCTCAGCAGGTTAGAAGACTGATTGCAGAGGATTTTAATTCTGCCTTCAAGGAATGTGATCTAATACTCACGCCAACCTCTCCTGGCACTACTTTTGCTTTCGATTCAAAGGGCTCCAAAGATCCTACTGAACTATATCTGGAAGATCTTTTTACAATTGCGGCAAACCTTGCTGGCATTCCTGCTATTTCAGTTCCTCAAGCGTTTGTAAATAATCTCCCTTCTGGACACCAGCTTATTGGCCCCCACTTGAGTGAGTCAGCAATACTACAAACTGCTCATCATTTTCAGCTTAATTCTGATTGGCATCTAAAATCACCTTCAATGGAGAGTTTTCTATGACCTGGGAGGCAGTAATTGGTTTAGAAGCGCATGTTCAACTTTCAACGAAGACTAAGTTATTTTCTAGGGCATCCACTAGCTTTGGCGCTGATCCTAACACAAATGTAAATTTGGTGGATTGTGGGCTACCAGGTGTATTACCAACTGTAAACAGAGAAGCTTTTTATAAAGCAATTCGTTTTGGCTTAGCAATTGATGCAACCATTAATCAAACTTCCCATTTTGATAGGAAAAACTATTTTTACCCTGATTTGCCAAAAGGATACCAAATAACCCAAATGGAAAGACCGATAGTTTTGGGCGGATTCGTTGAAATTAATGTTGATGGAATTAAAAAAATTATAAACATTACTAGGGCCCATCTTGAGGAAGATGCAGGAAAATCAATTCATGATGCTGATCCAAACAATAGCTTGATAGACCTCAATAGGGCTGGGACCCCTCTTCTGGAGATAGTTAGTGAGCCAGAAATATCCTCTGCTAAAGAAGCTGTTGCCTACATGAAGGCTTTGCATCAACTAATAACTTTTTTAGATGTTTCAGATGGGAATATGTCTCAAGGTTCAATGAGATGCGATGCAAATGTTTCTATTCGGAAAGCAGGCTCGCAAGAATTAGGCACTAGAACAGAAATAAAAAATATAAACTCATTTAGATTTATAGAAAAAGCTATTAATTTTGAAATCAAAAGGCAAATAAGGGTATTAGAGAGTGGAGATAAAATTATCCAAGAAACTCGTCTCTATGATTCAGTGAAAGATGAAACTAGGCCCATGAGAACCAAGGAATTTGCTAATGACTATAGGTACTTCCCGGAACCAGACTTGCTTCCTATTGTTATTAGTAATGAAGAAATTGAAGAAATTAAAAATAATTTCCCTGAATTGCCTAAGCATAAAAAAATACGCTACCTGAATGACCTGCAGTTAAGTGAGAATGATGCTGAGATCCTCTCTTCAACCAAATCTTTATCGGTGATATTTGAAGAGCTGTTAAATACTGGCAATAACGCTGTACTTGCAGCAAGATGGTTGGTAGGAGATGTCAGCGCACTTTTAAATAAAGATCAAATTGAAATAGAAGAGTCAAAGCTTGATGCTAAATTAATTAGCGAGCTTTTGAAGAATATAGAAAATAATACAATCTCAGGAAAAATTGCTAAAGAAGTTCTTGAAGAATGTTATCAAACTGGAGCGTCTCCTAACTCAGTTATAGAATCAAAAGGCTTGAAACAAATTACAAATACCAATGAACTTCAATCTATTTTGCAAGATATTGTGAACGCAAATCCTGAACAGGTTAACCAATTCAAGTCAGGTAAAGATAAATTATTTGGTTATTTTGTTGGTCAGGCTATGAAAGCAACACAAGGAAAAGGTAATCCGGAACTAATCAATAAAATCTTAAGAGAATTATTGGCTAAGTAACCCAAAGGCTTAAAGTCTCAGCGATAAATGCTGGCTTTTGAACGCCCTGTATCTCCATGGTAACTTCATTTTTTACAAGATAATGACCTGGATTTTTTTCAGTAATATCTTTTACCAAGGTATGCAATCTAACATTTGAATTAACTGCCACCGGACTTAAAAAACGTACCTTATCTAGGCCATAGTTTAGCCCCATTTTTGCTCCCTCCACAAATAAGGCAGTCTCTTGCCCAAGACCCGCACACAGAGAAAGTGACAAGAAGCCGTGTGCAATGGTTGAACCAAAAATTGGTTTTGCTTTTTCAGGATCAACATGAATAAACTGATGATCCATAGTTGCTTCTGCAAATGCGTTAATTCTGTCTTGATCAATTTTAAACCAATCTGTATAGCCAAGATCTTTCCCTATGCATTCAAATAGATCTTCTTTTTTTACAATTGTCATAGCCATTATTAATTCTCCATTAAATGATGTTTGTACTTTTCTCGGAGTTCAACTTTTAAGAGTTTGCCAGTTGCTCCATGCGGAAGGTTGTCAACTTTAATAATATCGTCTGGCAACCACCATTTAGCAACCTTTTCAGACAAATATTCATTAATAGAAGTTTTGTCTAAATCACCCTTACATATAACTAACAGTATAGGTCTTTCATCCCATTTAGGATGAGGAACACCTACCACGCATGCTTCCTCAATATCAGGATGGCCTACTGCAGCATTCTCTAAGTCAATAGAGCTAATCCATTCTCCACCGCTTTTAATTACATCCTTCGCCCTATCCATTATTTGCATGCAGCCATCAGGGAATATAGTTGCAACATCTCCAGTATCAAACCAACCCTCGTCATCAACTGCAGGGGATTCTGCTTTAAAATAACTTTCTATTATCCAAGGTCCTCTTACTTTCAATGCTCCTTGTGCTTTGCCATCTCTTGGCAGCTGATTATTATCATCATCTACTATTTTTAGCTCGACACCGAACAATGGGTATCCTTGTTTAGTTTGCAATGCATATCTTTCTTCATCAGGTAATTGCATCATTTTCTTGCTTGGTAAATTTAGAGTTCCAAGGGGACTCATTTCTGTCATGCCCCAACCGTGTACTAAAAAGGTATTATGTTTTTGATTAAATTCTTTAATCATTGCCAAAGGAGCAGCAGAACCCCCTACCATAACCTTCTCAATGCCCTGTAAAGTTAAATTATTCTCTTTCAAATAATTGAGAAGTCCTAGCCAGACAGTGGGAACACCCATTAAGACAGATGCGTTCTCATTGCTAATAAGCTCATAAAGAGATGCTCCATCCAAAGCTTGGCCTGGAAGAATTAATTTATGTCCATTCATTAAAGTGGTATAGGGTGTTCCCCAGGCATTAACATGAAACATAGGCACAACTGGGAGAACAGAACTATTGGTATCAAAACGAAGAGCATTGCCTGCAGCCCATGAATGCAACATGGTTGATCTATGAGAATATAGTACTCCTTTAGGATTTCCGGTCGTGCCAGATGTATAGCATAGAGCTGCAGCATCTAATTCGTCTACATCAGTCCAATTTTCAATCGGCTGAGTTGATGCCAATAGTTCATCATAAAAATGCAAATTATTGATACCTAATTCAGTGTTCTTTTTTGGCCCCATAAGGATAATATGGGGAGAGTTTTGCAGATGCTCTTGAACTGCCGCAATTAATGGCAAAAAAGTTTCATCGACAAATACAACCTTATCTTCAGCATGATTTAGAATATAAATTAGTTGCTCTGGAAACAATCTAGGATTAATCGTATGAAGTACTGCTCCCATACCTGTTACCCCAAAATAGACTTCAAAATGTCGAGAATTGTTCCAAGCAATAGTACCCACTCTATCACCTTGATGAACACCAAAATTCAATAACATTGTTGCAACCCTTCTTGATCTGGATAGACAATCACCTACTGTAATTTTAGAAATTGAGTTATCAAGTTCTCTGCTAACAATTTCTGCATCAAAAGAGTATTTTTCTGCATGATCTATGAGCTTGGGAACAGTGACATCCCAGTTGAGCATATTACCTTTCATTAGAATCTCCCCTTAAAATATTGAAACGCTTTAACAAAGTATCTTTCTGAAGCTCTCCATGAAGCATTTCTTGCAAGAGCTGTTTCAACTGATGCAAATAAGTATACATTTCTTGCTTTAACGGGTCATTCCATTGCCATAATAAATAACCCAGATTTTCTAGATCGCTTGTTGGATTGCAACTTTTAATTTCAAATTCAAATAGATGCTGAATTTCATAAAAGGCTTTGGGTAAATTTCTTGATGCAAGTATATCCTTTCTATTTTTGTAGTTGAGCACTCCAGCAGAGAATAACTCAAGATAAATCTGATCTAGTAAAAGTGAACCTGTTGCATTTATGAGCACTCCATCCAAATGATTACGTTGTTCTGAATCAATAGTGCAAAATTCAGAAAATTGAATTTTTGGAACACAGTAATCATTAGCATAAAAATTATCCCATATGATTAATTCCCTGTTATGGATTAGCTTTTTTAGTTCTTTTAAGTATTCGGTAGGATAATCTTTGGATACAACTTTTTTGCCGGTAAAAAATAATGCAATACTGGTATCAAGACCACCTAAAAAATCGTGCAGATATTTATTTGCAAAAATATTTTTTTCTTGACTTACTTGATCGGAATAAACCTGAGGGACTGCATATAGTTTGATCGAATTTAAATCTCTTGCTAAGTGATTGAGAATTTCTTGGTGAGTTTTTCCAGAGTTTTCTTTAAAAAGATCATCTAATAAAAGACAACATGATGACAAACCAAGATCGATAAATCTTTTAAACTTTGAAAGTAAAATAGGATAATCTGAGTGAAAATCAAAATCATTTCCTGGAGAGATGCCAAATATTATTTCAATATGATTTTTATCCGCGCACTGGATTAAGCCAGCAAAACTATCTATAAATTCTTGATCATAGTCTTCTCGCCAAGACATCCGATGTTTTGCATCTTCTTTGGGGCTATAAAGATAGTGAGACATACCCAAAGAGCCCATCTGATTAATCAAAAATTCTCTTTCTTTAAAAGAAAGCTGCTTGCCGTAATAACCTTCGATGTATCCAGTCTTCATTTATGATAGCAATTTGAGCAATTTGAATCCTGATTGATACGAATTTGCCTAACACCATTATCACCTAAATTAAAAACAGTTAAAGACTTAGGTGCCATATCTGAATGAATGTAATTCAATAAAACCATGTTCATATAAGAGCCAACCATCCCAAGCAGCATGGGAACAATACCGGCATTTGAGCATGATATTTCTGATTGACTTGTTCCATCTTTAGGAAAAATACATTCATAACATGGGCTATTAGCTTGATTAGTTGTAAAAAAAACCTGGCCTTGATCCCTGCCTGCAAATCCCATCAGCAGTGGTATTTTTAGTTCTTTTGTAATATCAGATATTAAATATCTCGTGTGAAAATTATCAGAACAATCGACAACAACATCGTGTTGGCTGGAAGCTTCGAATAAGAATTGTTCATCAGCTCTTTTGCAAACAGGATGTATTAGCAAATCAGAATAAATATTGTTTAAATGGCTCTGAATTTGTTGGACTTTATTTTTTCCAATGGAGTTTTTTGTAAACATAAACTGTCGGCTAAGATTGCTTTCCTCGACTAAATCATCGTCTACAACTGTAAATTGCTGGAAGCCCGAAGAACAGGCATAGGTTATAAACGGATGGCATATTCCTCCTGCTCCAATAATTAAAATTTTCTGTTTTCGAATTTTTGCTAAATCATTCTCCGAAAGATAACTGCTGTTAATAAGAGCTTTATGAATTTCTTTACTCATTTTTTACAGACATGTATTCTATCAATCCCTTGATAGTCCTTGATATTCTTTACCAACTGAAAACCATGCTTTTGTGATAATCGATTAACTTCTAAAGCTTGATTATAGCCATGCTCAATTATAAGAAACCCTCCTTTTTTAAGAGTTTGTTTGCTTTGTAGAAATATTGTTTTAATGTGATGAAATCCTTTGTCATGGCTGGCTAGGGCTGTAAGTGGCTCAAAACTTAAACTATCTAAATGTGGATCTAAAGGATCTATGTATGGAGGATTAGAAACAATAACATCTAAAGAGTTTTCTAGAAATGTATCCATAAAACTGCTCATGACTGCTGTCACATTTAAAGCTTTGTAATTTTGAATATTCTTCATAGCAACTTCAATTGCACTGGATGAATTATCAATAGCTATAACTTTAGCGTTGGGAAGAAAAATAGACAACGCAATTGCAATACATCCAGAACCTGTCCCTATATCAGCAATCTTACAAAAGCCTTTAGATACTATGCTTCTAACTGCATCTACAATTAATTCTGTTTCTGGTCTTGGTATGAGCACATTGTCATCAACATATAGATTAAGGCCATAAAAATTTGAAACATTGGTAATATATTCAAAAGGAACTCCTTTAGCGTAAAAAGTTAAAAACTTCTTGATTTTAGATTTTAAAACAGGGGAAATAACGGTTTTATGATTAATAATTAAATTAATTTTCTGTTCCTCAAGCCCTATGAAATCCTGAACATCCTTCACGATGTCAGGAAATTCTGTTTCGCATTTTTTAAGAACTAAATAAAGCTCTTTAAAAGAATTAACATTATCAAGATTCAAGATTTTCTAGTTGAGCTAATTGATTTTCTGCAATAAGAGCATCGCAAATTGAAAGAATATCTCCATCCATTATTTGATCAAGATTGTGTTGCGTTAGCTTTATTCTATGATCGGTAACTCTTCCTTGAGGGAAATTATAAGTTCTTATCTTTTCGCTTCTATCCCCAGATCCTACAAGTATTTTTCTTTCGGATGCAATGGATGCTTGCTGATCTTCAAGCTCTTTTTGTTTAAGTTTTGCTGCTAAATGTGCCATAGCTTTTGCTTTATTTTTATGTTGAGATCTGTCATCTTGGCACTCGACAACCATGCCTGTTGGCAAATGGGTTATTCTAATTGCGGAATCAGTTTTATTAACATGCTGCCCTCCTGCACCTGAAGCACGAAAGGTATCTATTCTTAATTCTGATTTTTCAAGTTCAACATCATCCACTTCATCTACTTCAGGCAAAATAGCAACAGTAACGGTAGAAGTATGTATTCTTCCTTGTGACTCTGTTTCAGGAACTCTTTGAACTCTATGAACACCACTTTCAAATTTCATATGCTTGTAGACATTATTTCCATTTAATTTAGCTACTACCTCTTTAATGCCTCCCTGCTCAGCAGCACGAATATTGATTTCCTCTACTTTCCATTTTTGTCTTTCACAAAATCTTGTATACATTCTGTAGATATCTGCTGCAAATATTGCAGCCTCCTCTCCGCCTGCACCCGCTCTAATTTCTAAGAATGCAGCTCCTGCATCAGCTTCATCCCTCGGAAGCAATAAAATTTTAAGCTTGTTATCAATTACATCTAACTGTTTGTCTATAATCGATAACTCATCTTCTGCTAAAGAAACGATGTCATTGTCATCACTGTTTAATAGAAACTTTGTCTCATGTTTTTGTTTTTTGAGATCATTCATCTCATCAAAAGCTTTAACTATTGGAAGGATTTCAGCTAATTCTTTATTAAGCTGTGTATATTTTTTAATATCTGATGCAATATCCTGTTGTATTAAAAGGTGGTTAATCTCCACGCTCCTAGCTTTAAGGTGAATAAGCTTATCTTCAATAGCTTTTAGCATTAGTGATTTCCTCTATCAGTGAATGAAAAACATGGCGCTCAATGTTTAAATCTTGTTTAAGTAATTCGGCATAAAAATTTTCAATAATTGTATGATAATCATCATTTTTTAACTCTTTGAGGTGTTTAACTTCCTTGGGATCCAGTGTTGCAAATAAATCTATTAATAAACTTCTAGCTTTAAAAGACGCTGCCCTTATTTTATTCTTTTGATCCATCTCAGTCAGATTTTTTCTAATTAAATCTTTTGCTTTATCTGCTGCTTGTGCCCTTGAGACCTGATTTCGTTGAGCAATTAATTCAATTTGATCAAGAGTATAAAGATAAGCACCATCAAGATTGCTGATAGATGGCTCAATGTTTCTGGGGACTCCTAAATCAATTAGAATCAAGGGTTTTTTCCTTCTTTCAGTAATTACTTGTTCTATCAAACCTTTGCCTACAATGGGTATTTGACTTTTTGTCGAAGCAATAAGCACATCACAATTAGATATAGAGTTTTTTATGCTATTTAGGGGTTTTGATGTAAGTGTATCAGACCCTAGTTGGATATTTTTTGTGGTTCTATTAACAAACGCTAATTTTGAAATGCCTTGTGAATGAAGATTCTCTAAAATAGAAAATCCAATCTCGCCTGCTCCAATCATTAATACAGAAAGGCTTTGTGGATTTTCAAAAATTTCACGAACAAGCTTAAATACAAGCGTGCTGATTGATACTGGATTTTTACCAATTTCACTATTACTTCTTGCTGATTTAGCAATACTAATGACATCGTTTAATAATGATTCAAAACTCCCTGAAATAAATTTAAGTCGTTTAGAAATATCAATTGATTCTTTAAATTGTCCTAATATTTCATGCTCGCCAATAATTCTAGAATCCAACCCAGTTGCCACCATACATAAATGCATTAATGCATCTTCATTGTTTAAAAAGAAGAAATGTTTGTGAATCTCTAGATTGCACCCCAAGTAATTACATATCACTTCGCATAACTCCTTAGACAGGTCTTGAGCGCTCTCAAAAATTATCTCTGTTCTATTGCATGTGGACAAATTTACCAAAGATGTAATCTCATTATTAAGTTTTGAATTAATTATTGGCCTGAGATCTTTCAACACTGAAGTATTGATTACGAGCTGCTCTCTTTCTTCTAGCGAAGTGTTATGATGGCTTATGCCAAATAAATACAAGCCCATACTCTGGTTAGTGGTTTTTAGTATGTTTTCGGCATGCCAAAGTATTCCAAGTGAAAAAAATGAAAGTAAATACCTTGGTTCTGTACTGGTTAAAAATACTCAATCTCAATTAAAATCCAATGTTGTAGTATACGAGAACGCCTCAGGAATAATTATACAACTTATCAAACCTATTGTTGGAAAGATTGGCGACATCAAAATAGGCTCTAAAGGAAGCAGAGCTGAATTTGTGAATAGTGATTTAAGTTTTGCTCAAGATTTTGAAAAAAGCTTGCAAGCAGATAAAGGTCTGATCATGGAAACTTTGAGCAAATGCTTATCAACAGGCTATTTGAATCGATCATTTCAAGAAATGTATATAGTTTGTAGCAAAAATTCTGAGAATATTCTTACCATTCGTTTTCAAATTATGAACGGATTTAGTGGTGAATTTATACTTAAAAAAGGCAAATGAAAGCTCAATTACTATCATGCGCTAAAATTAACTTGGATCTGAAAATCTTGGAAAGAAAGACCAATGGATTGCATGAAATTGAGTCTAATATGCAATTCATTGATCTCAGTGATGAAATCATCATTGATCTTAATGCATCTTGTTATCAGCTAGATGTTGATGGAGAAATTGATTGTTCTGAAGCTGATAACTTAGTGACTAAAGCTCATCGTGCTCTTCAAAATGAAGTCAATCAAGATCTGCCATGTAAAATTATGATTAAAAAAAATATACCCCTTCAAAGCGGATTGGGAGGAGGTAGTTCAAATTCAGCGACAGTTTTGTTGGCTTTAAATAAACTATTTAGATTAACCCTAACTCTTGAGAAATTAATCAAAATTGGGCTTAAATTAGGATCTGATATTCCATTTTTTATTAGGGGTCAGAGTGGTCTTGTTTTTGGCACAGGTGAACTTTTTAAACCAAAAACATACCCCCTTAAGGATTTTTCATTATTAGTTCCCGATATGAAATCTTCCACCAAGGATCTCTTTAATACACTTGATGAACAAAAAAATAGTTTAAGACATTCTTCGGTTAATAATTTTGAAAGTGTATTTTTTAGAAAATATGACTTAATTAAATCAACTTTAGATAACCTAGATATTAAAAATACAATCTTCCTCTCAGGAACTGGTTCTACTGTTTTTTTTGAGGATCAGGGATTTGCTGAACTTGATAAAATTGCTGAAAAAATTCCCCCTAACTGGAGATCTTTTAAATGCAAAGCATTACAATATTCACCTATTTATAAACAATGGGGTGTAGCCAAGCGGTAAGGCAACGGGTTTTGATCCCGTGATGCGTTGGTTCGAATCCAACCACCCCAGCCATTAATTATGTTAGGAAAGCAAAAAGTAACTCTATTTTCAGGTTCTGGATCAGTCAATTTAGCCAAAGAAGTTTCGAAAATACTCGGAATTAAGCTTGGTGAAATTGAGCTTGGACATTTTTCCGATGGTGAGACAAAGGTTGAGATCCTTGAGAATGTAAGAGGCCATGAAACCTATATAATTCAATCCACTTCTGCACCAACAAATAATAATTTAATGGAGCTGCTGCTTCTTGCAGACGCTCTTAAAAGATCATCTGCAGCAAAAATTACTGCTGTGATTCCCTATTTTGGGTATGCAAGGCAAGATAGACGAGTGCGATCTGCAAGAGTGCCTATTAGCGCTAAAGTCGTTGCTGATATGCTTAACGTTGTTGGTATAAATAGAGTCTTAACTGTTGATCTTCACTCTGAAACTATACAAGGTTTTTTTAATATCCCAGCTGATAATGTCTACGCAACAAAAATAATGCATGATGATATACGGCAAAATTTTAAAGCAACGCCATTAATGGTGGTCTCCCCTGATGTTGGTGGCGTAGTTAGGGCTAGAGCGCTTGCAAAGTTCTTGAAAGATGCAGAACTTGCAATCATTGATAAGCGAAGACAAGATTCTAATAAATCAGAGGTTATGAACATCATTGGAGAAGTAAAAGATAAAATCTGCATTCTTCCAGATGATATTATTGATACTGCAGGTACGATCTGTAATGCAGCCAAAGCGCTTAAGGACGCTGGAGCACTAAAAGTCTTTGCATATATTACTCACCCTGTTTTATCGGGCCCTGCTCTGGAAAGAATTGCTGAATCTAGTATTGATGAATTAGTTGTTACAAACTCAATTGAGCCTTCCCAAGAAGTGCAAAAATGCAGTAAAATACGCACCATTTCGCTGGCACCTACAATATCTGAGTGCATACGAAGATTAAATAATGAAGAGTCCTTAAGTGCTCTATTTTTATAAAAGGAATTTCTAATGTCTGAACAAATATTTTTAAACGCCGAACTCCGCCAAAGACTCGGCACCAATAAAAACAGAGAAATTCGAAGAGAAGGTAGTATGATCCCTGCAGTTATCTATGGTAATCAGCAAGATACAAAGAATATAAAAATTCCCCTCAATCAATTAGCTAAGGCCTCTATGGATGAGAATTTTTATACTCAAGTATTACTTATAAAACTTGATGGGAATGAAGAAAAGGTTGTACTAAAGGAATTACAAAGAGAACCAGAAAAAGGAAAGTTTTTGCACGCTGATTTTCAACGTGTTTCAAATAAAACAAAACTAAAAGTTGTTCTTCCTATTAAAGTTTCAGGCGAGGATGAGTCTTTAGGACTCAAAGAAGGTGGAGTCTTAACAAGGAATCTTGTTGAAATCGAAGTTGCGTGTTTGGCAGGAAACATTCCTGAATTCTTAGACGTGGACATTTCAAATTTAGAATTAGATAAATCAGTAAGACTTTCACAAATTGTATTACCTGAAGGAGTAGAAATTCCTGGCTTAGATGAAGAACATGATCAGCAAGTTCTGATTATACAGATTCCAAAAATTATCGAAGAACCTACAGAGGAAGTAATTCCTGAAGAGGCAAGCTCAGATTTAGAAGTGGATTCAACTTCAGAAGCTTCATCAGAATCTGAAGATGATAAAAACGAAGAGGAATCATAAGTATTCTAATAATCAATGCAAAAATTATGCATGATTGGCTTGGGCAACCCTGGCGAAAAATACATTAACACCAGACATAATATTGGCAGCGACTGGGTTCGCAAAGCACTGGCAACCTACGGAATAGATTTAAAATATAGCGAGAAAGATAAATCTTTCCATGCCAATACTCATGATTCAAATATTGAATGGATAATCCCGGATTGCTACGTCAATGAATCCGGTCAAGCAATAAAGAAAATCCTAACCAATAAACCCTACCCATTGGATAAAATCTTTATAATTCATGATGACCTTGATCTACCTACAGCGGAAATAAGAGTCAAGGAAGGTGGCGGTCATGGTGGACATAATGGATTGAGGGATCTAATCAAGCATTTTTCATCTCATGTTATGAGAATTAGAGTAGGTATCGACCATCCTGGGCATAAGGATTTGGTTACATCATGGGTTCTCACTAAATTCTCTAAAAATGATAGTGATTTGCTTGAGGAATCATTTATCAAATTTTTAAGGGCAATAGAAATGCTCTATGAAGATAAAATTGCAGAAGCACAAAAGTTTCTGCATACACAAACGAGAATTTAATTATGGGGTTAAAGTGTGGAATTGTTGGCCTGCCAAATGTAGGCAAATCAAGTCTTTTTAATGCATTAACTGAATCAAGTATTCCTGCAGAGAATTTCCCCTTCTGCACCATAGAGCCAAATGTAGGCATTGTAAATCTTCCCGATAACAGACTAGATACAATACACGCAATCACTAACTCAGCTAGCAAAATTCATAACACCACTACATTTGTTGATATTGCAGGCTTGGTTAAAGGCGCTGCAAGCGGTGAGGGACTTGGAAATGCATTTCTTTCTAATATACGAGAAGTAAATGCAATTTTGCATGTAGTAAGATGCTTCGAGGATGAAAAAATTGTCCATGTTCATGGGAAAACCGATCCCGTTAATGACTTCGAAGTTATTAATCTTGAATTGGCATTAGCTGATATTGCTATGCTAGAAAACAGCATGCAAAAAATTGAAAAAAAGCTTCGTTCAGGTGAAAAAAACCTTCAAAGAGAGTTTGAAGTGTTAAAGCACTCTAAAGAATCAATTGAAAGCTCTAAAGAGTTAGATACTTCTTTATTTGATGAATATCAAAAATCTTATCTTCGATCATTAAACTTACTATCATTCAAGCCAGTTCTGGTAATTGCAAATATCAGCGAAACTGATTCCCTAAATAATGTTGAACCACTTCTCACCCTTTGCAATGAAAAAGGTTTAAAAGTAATTCAAGCAGTTATAAAGAATGAACTTGAAATTGCTCAGCTAGATCCAAATGAAAGAGATCAATATCTCGAAATACTTGAAATGGAAAATACGGTATTAGAAAAAATAATATTGGCCTCTTATAAGCTACTAAACATGGGAACTTTTTTTACAACCGGCCCAAAAGAGTCAAGAGCATGGAGTTTCAAGCTCGGTTCCACTGCCCCTCAAGCAGCTGGGGTTATTCACTCTGATTTCCAAAAGGGGTTTATTAAGGCCGAGGTTATTTCCTTCGAAGATTTTATTGCATGCAACGGTATGCTTAATGCTAAAAATAATGGAAAAGTTAGACTAGAAGGAAAGGAATACGCTATGTGCGATGGCGATATTACCCATTTTAAATTTAATGTTTGACATGAAGAGAGAGAACTATATTATTGTTCAAAAAATAGGCTATGTAGCTCAGTCGGTTAGAGCACGGCACTCATAACGCCGGGGTCGGTGGTTCAATTCCACCCATAGCCACCAATCTCTAATTAAAATTTTACTTCTTTAAATAAGCTAAAATGATGATTATTGATATTAATGCTAAAAGTCCATCTTGGCCGATCATTCCTATTATTTTGCTTACGTTTATATAAACAGAGCCAATAAAAGGAGCATCCGGTCCAAATATAATTCCTAACAACAACGAAACTACAATAACTGGAATCAGAACATTGGTAAGCTTTTCTAGGAAGCTTTTGATTGAGCCTAAAGTAATATTAAACATTTACACTACCATAAAACACCCAGCAGGTCGTACCTGCTAGGTGTTAATAATAACTTAAGTTAATTACTTAAGAAGCCCGATGAGGATAGCAGCAGCCAAAAGACCAACTAATCCAGCATCACCAAGGTCTTGAATAAGAGCTACTAGATTACCTAGAACATCTCCAAAGAACCAAGATTCACCGAATACGACTCCAGCTACTACACCTAGGCCTACGACAGCAACAAGAATACTTGTCAAACTAGTCACAAGACCTTTAATCATCGCTAATGCATTATCCATAACTTCCCCCTATGTTTATTATGGTTAATAAGACATATCAGATCACAAAATTGTTTAGGATACAAATTATTTAAGAATTAAATAATATAATAATTTGACAATTAGATTATTATTGATCTAGGGCTTTTTTTGAAAGTTTTAATTTTCCTCGATCAAAGCCAATTAACTTGACAGAGATTTTATCTCCTTCATTCAAGACTGAGTTTACATCTTCAACTCTTTCTTGCGAAATCTCTGAAATATGAAGTAAACCATCTTTGCCAGGAAGTATATTAACAAAGGCACCAAATTCAACTATTTTAACAACGGTTCCTTCGTAAACTTTATTCAATTCTGGTTCTTCAATGATCTTCTCTATTCTTTCAAGTGCTGCTTGCATAGAGCTTTTATTTTCTGCAAAAACTGTCACTTCTCCATCATCATTGATATCCACGGATGCTTCTGTCTCGGCCTGTATTGCCTTGATAACTGCGCCACCTTTTCCAATAATCTCTTTAATTTTATCTTGAGCAACTTTAATTTTTATCATGGAAGGTGCAGATTCTGAAAGCTCTTTAGGAGATGAAATAACCTGATTCATCCTTTCAAGAATATGCAATCTAGCAGCTTTTGCTTTGACCAATGCCCTCTCCATGATCTCTTCATTAATGCCTTCAATCTTTATATCCATTTGAAGAGCTGTAACTCCATCAGCAGATCCAGCAACCTTAAAATCCATATCTCCTAGATGATCCTCATCTCCCAAAATATCAGTTAGTACTGCAAAACGATCACCTTCTTTGATTAGGCCCATTGCAACACCAGCAACTGGTGCCTTCAAAGGAACTCCAGCATCCATCAAAGATAATGAGGTTCCACAAACAGTTGCCATAGAGCTAGAACCATTGGACTCAGTAATCTCTGAAACAACTCTAAGGGTATATCCAAATTGATCATTATTAGGAAGAACAGGTCTGATAGCTCTTTTTGCAAGATTACCATGCCCAATTTCTCGTCTCTTTGGTCCCATTGGCATGCTTATTTCACCAACGCTATATCCAGGGAAATTATAATGAAGCATAAATGGATCTTGCTCTTCTCCATGCAAAGATTCCAATCGTTGCATATCTTTAACAGACCCTAATGTTGCAGCTACTATTGCTTGTGTCTCACCCCTGGTAAACAAAGCTGATCCGTGAGCTCTTGGAAGTATAGCTGTCTCTATTGCAAGCGGTCTTACTGTATCTAAGTCTCTTCCATCTATTCTGGGTTGATGGGAAAGTATATTTTCACGAACAATGCTCTTTTCAGTATTCTTAAATGCGCTCAGAACTCTGCCCTTTTCTATATCATCTACATCTTCGAAATCTAAAAGTATTTGTTCTTTTATAGATCCAATAGCATTCCCACGTTCAGATTTATCTTTAATAGTAAATGCTGATTTGATGGCATCGCTATATTTATTCTCAATGTGTTGTTGATAGGCAGATATTGTTGGTATTTCTTCAACTATCCATGGCTCCGCACCACAATTATCTTTAAAAGTGTTGATTGCATCTATAACTGCCTGCTGTTCCTGATGACCAAATAGAACGGCACCAAGCATTAGGTCTTCATCGAGCTCATGCGCTTCTGATTCAACCATGAGAACTGCATCTTTAGTTCCAGCAACAACCATGTCCAACAGGGATTTAGTTAACTGTTCTCTGTTTGGATTTAAAACAAAATTATTATCAATAAAACCTACTTTTGCTGCACCAATTGGGCCCTGAAAAGGTATGCCAGATATTGCTAACGCGGCTGAAGCACCTATCATTGCAGGAATATCTGCATCGCAACCTTTTTCAAGCGACATCACTGTCGTAATAACTTGAACTTCATTGGTAAAAGTACTTGGGAAAAGAGGTCTTATAGGTCGATCAATAAGTCTTGAGGTAAGGGTTTCTTGCTCTGTTGGTCTTGCCTCACGCTTAAAATATCCTCCTGGAATCTTGCCAGTAGCATAAAATTTTTCTTGATAGAAGACAGCTAAAGGAAAGAAATCTTTTGCTGGATCGGATTCTTTTTTTGCAACAACTGTTGCCAGTACAACAGTATCGCCAGTGGTTACCATGACACTAGCTGTTGTTTGTCTCGCTATTTTGTTAGCTTCTAGCTTATAGTTTCTTTCACCGTATTTAAATTCAATGACATCTGCTTTTAGATTTAATTCGTTCACTTATTTTCCTGTTTAACCTCTTAAACCGAGTTCTTTAATTAATGAGGTATATTTTTCTGTATTTTTTTGTTTCAAGTAGGCCAAAAGCTTTCTTCTTAAATTGACCATCCTAATCAGCCCGGTTCTAGAATGATGATCTTTTTTATGAGCCTTAAAGTGTCCTTGTAGCTTATTAATGTTTTCTGTTAAAAGAGCTATTTGAACTTCTGGAGAGCCAGTATCATTATCTCCTGTCTGAAATTTTTCAATAATTTTTGACTTTTCTTCTTTTAAAAGTGCCATGTGTTACTCCTTGGGTATGCTTCTTTTTGATCTAATTCCACGCATACCTGAAGAATTAGAGCGTGTAGCTTATTATTAATCAGGAAATTAAACAAGAAATTCTTTAATTAATTCATTATTCTCAATTCTAGCCAAACCAGCAACTTTACCTGAGTGCTTCAGGATAACTAAAGTTGCATCTAAACTTGCTATCTGTGGCCTTCTGCCATGATGAAGATCAATTAACTCAGAATCAGAAATTTCTAGATTCAAACAGTTTGGAAATATCTGATCTAACTCCAAAATATTGTATTGAGAAATTTTTTCTAAGTTTACTGCATCTTGAAGGTCAAAAATTCCCTGCCTAGTTCTAGTTAAATTAGTGATATGAGCACCAATTCCCAAACTTTCTCCCAAATCACGTGCTATGGATCTGATATAAGTTCCTTTAGAAACTTTCAATTTTAATTCCAATATTGGAAATTCAAATTTTACAAGCTCGCATTTCTTTATATTGACTTCCCGAGCTTTAATAACAATTTCCTGTCCCTTTCTAGCGTATTCATATAATTTTTTTCCTTCAACTTTGATGGCAGAAAATCTAGGTGGAACTTGATATTGAATACCCGTTATTTGTTTAAGCGCTTCAACGACTGCAAAATTAGAAACGGTTTTATTACTTGAAGAAATTATCTTGCCATCGCTATCATCAGTATCCGTAGTGATTCCTAAATGAATGGTGGCTTCATACTCTTTATCTTCATTCAATAAAAAAGCTGAAAGCTTAGTTCCATAATTTATGCCAAGTATCAATAACCCTTGTGCTAATGGATCTAAAGTTCCAAAATGTCCAGCTTTTTTTATGTTGAGTATCTTTTTTACTTTTTGAAGAGCTTGGTTAGAAGAGATGCCAGATGGTTTGTTTAATAATAATATTCCACTAGTCATTAATTGAATCTAATAAACCTGTAATTTTTGAATAGTTATCAAGAGCTTGATCTTCAAAAAAAGTTAATGTTGGGACTCTTTTCATGGTGATTGATTTAGCAAGCTTCGATCTAACCAATGAAGTAAATTTCTTCAAAGCAAGTGCTGAAATCGGTTCTTGTTTATTAAAGTTTATTTGCTTATAAAATATTTTTGCTGAACTAAGGTCTGAGCTACATCGAACTGCAGTAATATTAAAGTCTTTAAATCGGATATCATTAACCTGATTGAGAATGATTGTTGAAATCTCTCTTCTTATAAAGTCCTCAACTCTAGAAACTCTATCTGCAGACATGAATTAAAGCTTTTGCTGTTCTTCTTTTCTGTCAAAAACCTCAATGACATCGCCAGGCTTAATATCTTTGTAGTTTTTGATACCAATTCCGCACTCAGTGCCAGCTTTTACTTCGCTTACGTCGTCTTTAAATCTTCTTAATGAATCAAGTTCTCCTTGATGTATCACAACATTATCTCTTAAAACTCTCACTGGCTTGCTTCTTGAAACGCTGCCCTCAACAACTTGACAACCCGCAACTTGCCCAAACTTGGGTGAATTAAATACCTCAAGAACCTTTGCATTACCCACTATTTCTTCTTTTATCACTGGATCAAGTAAGCCTGAAAGCCTTTGTTTTGCATCATCGATGAGCTCATAGATTATGCTATGATAATTAAGAACCATATCATTTTCTTCGATCAACTTTTTGGCAGCATTATCTGCTCTAACATTAAAACCAAGTATGATAGATTCAGTTGCAAGCGCCAGATTGACATCGGATTCCGAGATGCCTCCAACCCCAGCAGATACAACCTTAATATAGGCTTCATCATTACCTACTTCCCGCAAAGCAGCCGAAATGGCCTCGCTTGTGCCAGCAACATCTGTTTTTAATACTATGTGAAGAGATTTCTTCTGAGCACTTCCCATTGAGTCAAATAAATTACCTATTGCCTCATCTTTATGCTTTAGAACTTTTTTATTCTTAAGTCTTATCTCTCTGTACTCAATAATTTCTTTTGCTTCTTTTTCTGACTGAACAACTTGAAATAAATCTCCTGCATTAGGAACACTATTTAATCCAAGAACTTCAATGGCCTCTGAGGGCCCTGCAGTTTTTAATTTTTGGGATTCAGCATCACTAATATTTTTAACTTTGCCAAATGTCGTTCCACAAACAACTATATCGCCATGAGCAAGAGTTCCATTTTGAACTAACAATGTGGCAACGGCACCTCGAAACTTATCTAATTCTGATTCTATGCAAACTCCTTGAGCGGGGCCTCTAACGTGTGCTTTTAATTCAAGCATTTCTGCTTCGAGGATTAATGCATCCAATAAGTGATCAACTCCCTCTCCAGTATGAGCTGATACTGGTATAACTTGAGTACTACCACCCCAATCTTCTGGAACTAAGTCTTTAGATGCAAGGTCGCCCTTAACTTTATCAATATCTGCATCAGCAAGATCAATCTTGTTGACTGCAACTACAATAGACACTCCAGCTGCTTTAGCATGATTAATTGCTTCCTCAGTTTGAGGCATGACACTGTCGTTCGCTGCAACAACTAAAATTACAATATCTGTGGTGTTAGCGCCTCTTGCTCTCATGGCTGAAAAAGCAGCATGGCCCGGAGTATCGATAAAAGTAATTGTGGAATCCTTTGCTTTAACCTGATATGCACCAATATGCTGGGTAATCCCACCTGCCTCACCATCAGCAACTTTTGCCTTCCTTATATAATCAAGCAATGAGGTTTTACCGTGATCAACGTGTCCCATTACTGTAACAACAGGATGTCTGGAAACTGGTTCATCCGTATAATTTATGTTTCCAATAATTTGCTCTTCTACGGACTCTGTAGATAACGGAATTGGATTATGTCCAATTTCTTCAGTGACTAGAATGGCAGTTTCTTGATCGATAGAATCATTGATTGTGGCCATAACTCCAAGAGACATTAGCGACTTGACCACTTCCCCCCCTTTAAGAGACATGAGTTTGGCAAGCTCGCCAACAAAGATTGTTTCTGGTATCTCAATGTCTTTTTTTATAAATTCTACAGGCTTCGAAAATTGATGAGCACCATCTGATTCAAATCTCTTTTCTTTTCTTGAATACTCTCTTGCAGCATTTGATAATTGTGTACCAATATCAACATTTGGTTTATTTCTATTAGTTACAAAGACTTTTTTAGCTTGAGCGGTTTTTAGCTTGGCTTCTTTTTCTTGATCTTGCCTCTGCTTTATAGCTTCTTTAATTTGATCTTCTCTTTTTTGCTGATGCTCTTTGAGTGTTTCTGCTGCAGCTTTTCTTTTGGCTTCAATATTATCTGTATACGATTTTTGCTCGATGGTTTTTTTTGGGGTAACTGCACCCTTGCTTTTAATTGTTACTCCTGAATCAGAAGTAGAAACTACAGATGTTTTCTTTTCTTTTAGAAATAAAAGTAATTTTTGTTTATCCTGAGGAGTAACCTCGTCAGAATCTTTGGTGTGCGATAGCCCTGCAGCTTTCATGCGATCCAATAGCGCTGCAGGCTCTATTTTAAGAGCTTTAGAAAAGTCTTTAACAGTAATACTCATAATAAGTCTTAATTCTCAAACCATGAAGCTCTAGCCTTCATGATAATATCGGAAGCAATATTGCTATCTATCTTGATAATATCAAGTAGCTCATCAACTGCTAACTCTGCAACATCATCTAAGGTTTTAATTTTGTTTTCTGCCAATAATTCAATTTGTTCATCTGAGAAGCCAAGATCTTGGAGAGCTGAGAGATTATCTTCTTCTGCAGTAAGTTCTCCCATGGCTTCCATTAACGCTGCATCAGCAGAAAGTGTTTTAATGTTTTCAACTTCTTCAGCAGATAAACCCGTACATGAAACCAATACTTGATCATCCGCATAAGTAATTGCATCAAATGTACTCAAACCCTCATTTACTAATTTTTCAGCAATGTCCTCTGAAATATTTAGTCCTTCCATTAATTTTGCTTGGATTTCAGTTTCTAATACTACTTCCTTGGCCTTGGCTTCCTCGCTTGAGATAATATTTAATTCCCATCCTACCAATCGAGATGCCAGCCTAATGTTTTGCCCTCTTGAACCGATAGCCATGGCAAGATTTTCTTCATTAACTGCAAGCTCCATTGATCGAGCGTCCTCATCCATGGTGATTGATTCAACCTTGGCAGGCGCCAAAGCATTTATAACCATTTGAGCAGGATTATCGTCATAAACAATGATATCAATCCTTTCATTACCAAGTTCATTGGAAACAGCTTGAACACGGGATCCTCTCATACCAACACAGGCTCCTACTGGATCAATTCTGCCATCATTAGTTTTTACTGAAATTTTTGAGCGTGAACCCGGATCACGAGCGATCCCTCTTATCTCAATAATATCTTCATTTATTTCTGGTACTTCAATTCTAAATAATTCTGTCACCATCTCTGGACAGGATCTACTTAGAAGTATTTGAGCGCCTCGACCCTCAATCTCCTTAATTTGCAAAACTGCTCTAATACGATCATTTAATTTATAAATTTCACCTGGCAAAAGTTGATCTCTTGGAAGTATAGCTTCAACATCATTATTAATTTCTACAATAATATTGTCCCTAGTGACTCTTTTAACCACTCCACTCAGCAAAGAGTTATTTTGTGATCTGTAAACAGAAACAATATTTTCTCTCTCTGCTTCTCTAACTTTTTGCATCATGACCTGACGCGCTGCCTGAGTCTCGATTCTTCCAAATGCAACATTCTCAACTTCTGTTTTAAATAACTCCCCTTCTGATAAATTTGTCTCTTCTGGTGTTTTATGACTCTCAGGATGAAACTCTGGATCAGATGCGTTAGTAACATTGAAGAATCTGAATGTCTTGTACGTTCCTTCATTTCTGTCTATCTCGACCTGCAATTCTGCATCTTCATGGAAATGCCGGACCGAAGCACTAGCAATTGCAGCTTCAATTGCATTAAAAATTACTTCTTCTTCCAAGCCTTTTTCATTAGATACGGATTCAACCACCGCTAAAATTTCAATGCTTTTCATTTTTTTCCCTCATTCAATAGTGCCCTAAAATCAGGCGATAGATTACATGTTTGGATGCTGGCAAATTGAACAGTGTGTCTGTTATGCTGCTCATCCTCTAGTAAAATATTCTCATCTTCAACACCAACCAAAGTTAGTACTTTTTTACCCTGAATTAAGTGATTTCCTTCTCTGAGTTTTATAGAAACTAATTCACCTAAGTAATTTTTCATTTGGTTGGCTGAAAAAAATTTTCTCTCTATACCGGGAGTTGAGACCTCGAGAATATAATCAAAGTCTGCAAGCTCATCATCAGCTGGTAGTTCAAAATTAATGTCATGCGAAATCTTTTCGCAATCATCTATAGTGGCTCCACCTATTGCATCAATGTATATACGCACAATTGGCTTAGATTTGCCTCTAATTAAATCTATACCCCAAAGCTCACAACCATTGCTATGCACCAAGGGTTCTACAATATTTACAATCTTGTTTTCAAACATTCTTATATAAAAACGGGGCTTAAAGCCCCACAACACTTATTATAACTGGTAGCGGGGGCTGGATTTGAACCAACGACCTTCGGGTTATGAGCCCGACGAGCTACCAGACTGCTCCACCCCGCATCGCAGATGGAGAAGTTTAAAGAATAGTGACCAACTTGGTCAAGTAAAATCATAAAAACCAATGATCGCTTTATTATTAGGTATTGCTATAATTCTTCAACTGCCGAAGTGGTGGAATTGGTAGACACGCTATCTTGAGGGGGTAGTGAGCGAACGCTCGTGCGGGTTCAAGTCCCGCTTTCGGCACCAAATGTGTTATGTTATAATATAACACTATGGTTAAAAAGTTGGTTAGCATTGATTACGCGGGAATTACCCTTGCATCACTTTGCTTTATTCATTGTCTTGGCACCTTATTTATTTTTACTGGGTATACCACCTCTTCTTTTATATTTCTAAATTTTCTTGATAATCCTCAGATGCATGCAGCCTTTATTCTATTAAGTGTATTCCTTGGAATTTTATCTTTGCTGGTTGCGTATAAACTTCTCCACAACTCTTCCAAAATTAACAGAAAAATTAAATCTATCTTAGGATTAGGGGTTTTTTGCTTGTTAGCCGGCTTATCTATTGACCTGGTTACCGAGTCAGGTGCAGCAATCTTTTTTTTGTTGACTGGAGCAGTTGCAATAATTCTCCTTCACATCCAATTATTATTGGTTAAAAGACAAATTACTGATTAGGTAATACTGGGACTTCCTCTGTTAATTCCTCAAGGTCAAAGAGCTCTTCTGTGTTGCTCTGTTTTTGAATGTACGCGTGAGCAAAAGTTAAAACTAAAAAAGCGGCAGCTATAAAAGAAGTTAATTTTCCTAAAAAATCTGCAGGACCTACTGCTCCAAATAAAGAATTAGAGGAGCCACCCCCAAACGCTGATCCAAGATCAGAACCTTTTCCCTGTTGCAATATGATTAAAACAACTAGAACAACTGCAAGTATGACTGTTATAACTTTGATTGCTGTGATTAACATTTTTTTACCTTATGTAAATGAGGATGCGATTTTAGCAAAAGATTTGCCACTTAGGGAAGCTCCACCAACAAGAAACCCATCAATGGCATCAGATTGAGATAATTCAATACAGTTATGTTCTGTAACACTACCCCCATAAAAAATACCCAATAAATTAATATGTTTATGTTGTAACAATAGATCTTTGATATGAAGGTGCATTAGTTCAATTTCATTCTTAGAGGGTAGCTTTCCTGACCCAATAGCCCAAATGGGTTCATATGCTACGAATAGATTAATGTTCTTGCTTAAAGAAAGTAATTCAGAATTAAGTTGCTCTGTTATTGCTTCAAAAGATAACTTAGCCTCATAATCAGCCAGGTTTTCTCCTATGCAATAAATTGCATTAAAGTCCGGTTTGGCAGCTTTTAGAAGTTTATCTCTAATCATATTGCTCGTTTCTCCAAACAGATGTCGACGCTCAGAATGGCCGATGATAGATAAATTGCAATTTAAATCCTGCAACATTTCTAGTGAGATTTCACCTGTTCTTGCCTCGCCATCTAAAGAATCTAAATTTTGGGCACAAATATTTATTTGATGAGCACTTAATTCTGTGCAAAGAGGAATATAAATTGCTGGTGGAGCAACAGCTATAGAGGATAAATCGCCAGAGAAATGGCTTGTAAAATCTTTAAACCATTGTTTGCAAAAAGTTCTGGAGCCATTAAGTTTCCAATTAGCAACTGTCCTAATCATGCTTAAAAAGGCTAGCGAGATCTTTAGCATATCTATTTGCAAGAGCTTCTGATTCTGCTTCAACCATTATTCTAATCTTAGATTCAGTGCCTGATGGTCTTACCAAAATTCTTCCGAAAGGGAGATCATTTTTAATCTTTTGAATACGATTCTTAATATCCTCTTGATTGATGATATTTTTATCATGAACATTTAAGGATATCTCAATTTGTGGCACTCGTTGAAAGTCTTTCAACACTTCTGTAACGCTCTTTTGCATCATTAACAGCGTTGAAATAGTTTTTAATGCAGCCACCGTTCCGTCACCTGTACTTACTTGATCTCTACAAATGATGTGACCAGAGGGTTCTCCACCTAAAGACCATCCCTTGCTAGCAAGTATTTGGCTCACATATGTATCACCCACATCAGATCTTTCAAACTCATAACCTAAGTTTTTAAGAGCATTTTCTAGTCCCAAGTTAGACATTACAGTACCAACTATTCCAGACCATGGACCAATTCTATTAGGGTTGCCGCTTGCTAGAATATATAAAATATCGTCTCCATCCAATATTCTTCCAGTTGAGTCGATAAGCTTTACTCTATCAGCATCACCATCGAGAGAAATTCCAAAATCAGCCCGATGATCTAAAACTACTTGTTTGGCAAGCTCAGGATGTGTAGACCCGCATTTCTCATTTATATTGTAACCGTTCGGACTTGCCCCAATGACTATAACCTCTGCACCAAGTTCCTGAAAAATAGTTGGGGTTACTTTGTAAGCAGCACCATGAGCACAATCAATTACTATTCTAAGCCCCTTAAAGGAAAGATTAGTAGGTACAGTCGATTTACAAAATTCAACATACCTGTCTCCAGACTCATCAAACCTTTTAGCCTTTCCAAGTTTATCTGAAGATACGATTTTAAAATCATTGCTATTTAATAGTTTTTCAATTTTTACTTGAAGATGCTTTGAGATCTTTTCACCGTTACCATCAAATATTTTAATTCCGTTATCTTCATAGGAATTATGCGAGGCACTGATAACCAAACCAAAATGGCCTCTAGAGGATTTGGCTAGATATGCAACCCCGGGTGTTGGCAAGGGGCCAAGCAGCCTTACATTTACTCCAGCAGAAATAAAACCGGCTTCAAGGGCTGATTCAAGCATGTAGCCTGAAACTCTGGTATCTTTCCCAATGAGGACAGTATCTAAGCCCTCCTGTTTAAGAACATACCCAGCTGCTTGACCAATTCTTAAGCATAGATCTGGAGTTATAGTACTTACTACTGGACCTCTAATACCATCTGTACCAAATGTAATATCCATTTGCGGTATTATACTTACTAAGCTTCTTCAGCAGTACCTTTAATAGGAGCTCTCTTTTTAGACGAGGGTTTTGGGGCCTGACCTTGATTCCAATCTTTTGGGGCTCTTGGTTTTGCTCCTGCCATAATGTCATCTATTTGTTCAGCGTCTATAGTTTCGTATGTTAGCAAGGCTTCTGCCATAGCATGCAATTTCTCAATGTTTGTTTCAAGAATGTTTTTAGCCTCTCCATAACATTTATCAATAATGGATTTTATTTCCGCGTCAATCTTATTAGAAGTTTGCTCACCAACCGTCTGATGTTGAATTGCTGCTGATCGTCCCAAAAAGGGATTCGTCTCTTCTTCACCAAATTTTAATGGGCCAAGAGAAGACATGCCCCATTTGGTTACCATATTGGTTGCAATATTGGTGGCCACCTCTATGTCATTTGAAGCTCCAGTTGTTATTGAGTCCTCTCCATTAATAATTTCTTCAGCTAATCTTCCACCAAATAAAGCCGCTATCCTGCCTAATAGATAACGTTTACTTTGCATATATTTATCTTCTTCCGGAAGAAACATGGTTACTCCTAGAGCCCTACCCCTTGGAATAATAGTTACCTTATAAACAGGATCATGCTCAGGCATTAACTTTCCAACGATAGCATGACCAGCCTCGTGATATGCTGTGATTCTTTTTTGGTCTTCGGTCATTAACATAGATTTTCTTTCGGGACCCATCATTACCTTATCCCTTGCTAGATCAATGTGCTGCTGCTCAACCTTCTTGTCTCCCTGTCTTGCAGCAAATAAGGCTGCTTCATTTACTAGGTTTGCAAGATCAGCGCCTGAGAAACCTGGAGTTCCTCTTGCAATAATTTTTGGGTCTACATCAGAAGAAAGTGGAACTTTTTTTAGATGAACATGTAAGATTTTTTCCCTACCATTTAAATCGGGTAAATCAACTATAACCTGTCTATCAAATCTGCCTGGCCTCAAAAGAGCTGGATCTAAAACATCAGGTCTATTAGTAGCTGCAATAATAATAACTCCGTCATTCCCTTCAAAACCATCCATTTCAACAAGCAATTGATTTAAAGTTTGTTCGCGCTCATCGTGTCCACCACCAAGACCAGCACCTCTGTGACGACCAACTGCATCAATTTCATCAATAAATACTATGCATGGCGCGTTCTTCTTGGCCTGCTCAAACATATCTCTTACTCTTGATGCGCCTACGCCTACAAACATTTCAACAAAATCGGAGCCAGAGATCGAAAAGAATGGTACTTTTGCTTCACCAGCGACAGCCCTGGCTAAAAGCGTTTTACCAGTTCCAGGAGGACCAACCATCAAGACTCCTCTTGGAATCTTGCCACCTAATTTTTGAAATTTTGTTGGATCTTGCAGAAAAGAAACTAGCTCGGCAACATCTTCCTTGGCTTCTTCGCAACCTGCAACATCTTTGAACGTAGTAGTGACTTTACCGCCTTCCATCAATTTTGCTTTACTTCTTCCAAATGACATTGGACCACCCTTTCCAGAGATTCCTCCCTGCATCTGACGCATGAAGAAAAAGAAAATGCCTAGAAGTAAAATAATTGGAAAAGCGCCAACAAGTAATTGAGACCACAAGGATGGTTGTTCAACATTCTCGTAATTAACCATAACCCTATTTGATTCCAAGGCATTCTCAATATCCTCATCTCTTTTATAAATGGGATGAAGAGTTTCGAACCGAGAGCCATCCAATCGCTGACCATGGATGGTCATCTGATCACCCTTGAAGGTTACTTCCGCAATATTATCCGAAAGCACATCCTGTCTGAACTCTGAATAACTGATTTGAGCTCTTCTTGAGGAGTTTGCCTCCTCCAGTGAATTGAATAAAAATACCAATCCAAATCCAAGCATGGACCATACAACAATATTTCTAAAAAAATTATTCATATTAAATCTTCTCCTGACAAGTATATCTCACCTGACTTGCTTTTTGATGCAGCGGGCTTATGAGTTAGTACTTTATTAAAATATTGCGATACATCCTGTCTAAATTTTTTGAGATTAGTATTCTGAAAGGTTTTTATTATAAACTTTGAATAGGGACTCTTTTTTAGAAGCTTTTTTGCTGCTTGAAGAGTAATCACATTTAGTTCATAAATATTTTCTTCATCTACATCTCTTATACCTGTAATATTGGGGGCTAAATCTGATATTACAAGATCAAAAGTCCCCATTTTTAAAGGAAATATCTCAAGTTCATCTATGCTTCTTATATCTGTTTGGAAAAAATTTACTCCTACAATGTTATCGATAGGCAATATATCTATAGCATAGACGTCTATCGCTGGAAACTTCGATTTTATATAGTGTGACCATCCACCAGGAGCAGCTCCTATATCAACCACTGAATTAATTTTATTAAAGTCATAGTTAGAACTTCTTAGAATTTCCTCTAGCTTGTAAACGGCTCTAGATCGATACCCTTCTTTTTGAGCTTTGATAGCCCACTTATCTTGTGTATGCACTTAAAGATGCTGGATATCTAGAATTTCAAAATGCTTTGTTCCAGATGGGGTCTCAATAGCGACTTCATCGTCCAGCTCCTTGCCAAGCAAGCCTCTTGCAATCGGGGTATCAATTGAAATAAGTCCTCTATCGGGATCAGATTCGAGGTTACCAACCAATCTATATTGGATCTCCTTATCTTCATTAACATCATAAAGCTTAAGCGTTGCACCAAAAACTACTTTTCCCGAGTAAGGAATGTCTTTAACATCAATGATTACGCAGTTAGCAAGAGTTGATTCAATAATTGCTATTTTTTTTTCAAGAAGGGTCTGTTGTTCTTTAGCAGCATGATATTCAGCATTTTCTTTAAGATCGCCATGCGCTCTAGCTTCAGCAATGGCTTGAGAAATTTCAGGTCTTGCTTTAGTTTTTAATTCATGCAATTGCGCTTTAATCACCTCAAAGCCTTCTTTTGTGAGAGGAGGTTTGTCCATTAAAAGATTATATCAATTAATTTTTATGATTTGCTGAATAGGCTCCACTTCCCAAGTCTCAATATTATTTTTTAAAGCTTCCATAATTGCCAGTCCACCAAAGACAGTTGTTGTACAAAAAATCTTGCTTTCTAGAGCCGTTCTTCGTATGGAAGCCGAATCTGCAATTGATTGTTTACCTTCTGTGGTATTGATTACTAATTGGACTTCTTTGTTAAGCAACTTATCAACCGTGTGAGGCCTGCCTTCCATCACCTTATTAATTTCTTCTACTTCATACCCCAATGCCTTAATTACTGAAGCAGTTCCTTTGGTAGCAACTACAGAGAAGTTATTACCTGCCAACAAAGGCAAAAGCTCAGCCAAATATTTTTTATCAGAATCTTTGACGCTAACAAAAGCTGTTCCTGAAAAATGTAAATTTTTCATAGCGCCTATTTGAGCTTTTGCATATGCCTCCCCAAATGTTCTGCCAATCCCCATAACTTCACCCGTTGACTTCATTTCCGGGCCCAAAATAGGGTCAACATTCGGAAATTTATCAAAAGGTAGCACTGCCTCTTTTACAAAAAATCTATCTGGTAAGGATGGATTGAAATTTTGTTCAGCCAGGCTAACTCCTAACATGGATTTAGTTGCTGCTTTGACAAGCGAGGTGCCAATCGCTTTGGAAATAAAAGGGACTGTTCTCGAAGCACGAGGATTGACTTCTATGATGTAAATTTCGTTCTCTTGAACTGCAAATTGAATATTCATTAATCCGACAATATTAAGTTCTTTTGCAATTGAGATAGCTTGATTGGTAATATCTTCTTGCAACTTCTTTGAGAGAGAGTAAGGAGGTAACGAACATGCTGAATCACCAGAATGTATACCTGCCTGCTCGATATGCTGCAGTATCCCTCCAATTTTTATATTTTCTCCATCAGAAATTACATCAACGTCAACCTCAATCGCATCTTGTAAATATCTATCAAGCAAAATTGGTTTTTTTTCTGATACTTTCTCAGCTTCAATAAGATATTTTTCTAACTCTTCAGGATTATTCACTAACTCCATAGCCCTTCCACCCAGGACGTAAGAAGGTCTAACTACAATGGGGTAACCTATTGAGTTGGCTGCAGTGATTGCTTCATCTACTGAAACAATGGTGGTATTTTTTGGTTGCTTTAGTTTTAACTTGTTAACCAATTCTTGAAAACGCTCTCTATCCTCGGATCTATCTATAGCATCAAACGATGTTCCAAGAATCTTAATGCCATTCTTAATAAGAGTTTTAGCAAGCTTTAAAGGTGTTTGTCCGCCAAACTGAATAATAACTCCTTCAGGATTTTCAATATCAATAATGTCTAAAACTTTTTCATCAATTATTGGCTCAAAAAAAAGACGATCAGAAGTATCGTAGTCAGTTGATACTGTCTCTGGATTGCAATTAATCATTATTGATTCAATATTAAGCTCTTGAAGAGCTTGAGATGCATGAACGCAACAGTAATCAAACTCAATTCCCTGCCCTATTCTATTCGGTCCACTCCCTAACACTATCACCTTTGTATGGTTAGTTGGCCTTGATTCACACTCCCCATCATAGGTTGAGTACATATAGGCTGTTTGGGTTTCAAATTCAGCAGCACAAGTATCTACTCTCTTAAAACTGGGAGTTACACCCAAAGATTTTCTTTTGTCTCTGACTTCAACCTCTGTGCAACCAGTTAGATCAGCAATTCTTCTATCAGCAAACCCTTTTTGTTTAAGTCGCAACATCTCAGTGTTGGAGAGAGTGTTAAGGTCTTTTCCCTCAAGTAAAGCTTCTTCTTGCAAAAGATCATTTAGCTGAGCTAGAAACCATAAATCTATACCTGTACTTGCATTGATATGTTCCATAGTCTGCCCACTTCTTAAAGCATCAGCTACATAAAAAATTCTTTTTGGACCAGGAATTGAAAGCTCATGTTTAAGAAGTTCTTGGTAATTATTAGAGTTAAAATTACAAATTGGCTCCAAACCATAGATGCCCTCTTCTAGACTCATGATTGCCTTCTGGAATGATTCTTGGAATGTCCTACCAATTGACATCACCTCTCCAACAGACTTCATTTGAGTAGATAGTTTTGGCTCTGCTTTAGGAAACTTCTCAAAGGCAAATTTTGGAATCTTGGTAACAATATAATCTATGGTTGGCTCAAAAGAGGCAGGAGTAGCACCTCCAGTAATCTCATTTTGTAATTCATCTAATGTATATCCTACCGATAATAGAGCTGCAATTTTAGCTATCGGAAAACCTGTAGCCTTTGATGCCAATGCAGATGACCTGCTCACACGAGGATTCATTTCAATAACAACTACCCTGCCATCTTCAGGATTAACAGCAAATTGAACATTAGAACCGCCGGTCTCAACTCCAATCTCTCTAAGTATTTTGAAAGATTGATCTCTTAAAATCTGGTATTCCTTATCCGTTAAGGTCTGAGCTGGCGCAACAGTTATTGAATCACCAGTATGGACTCCCATAGGATCAAGGTTTTCAATGGAGCAAATAATAATACAATTATCTGCACAGTCTCTTACAACCTCTAACTCAAATTCCTTCCAACCGATAAGAGATTCATCGATTAATAGTTCATTTGTAGGAGAGAGATCTAAGCCTTTTTCACAGATTTGTTTAAATTCTTTAATATTATATGCAATGCCTCCGCCTGATCCACCCAGGGTAAAAGAGGGTCGAATGATGCAGGGAAAACCTATATCCTCAAGAACTTTTAGGGCATCTTGCATATTGTGAGCTATCCCTGACCGGGGTGTTTCTAGGCCAATTGATTTCATGGTTTTATCAAAGAGCTCTCTGTCTTCAGCCTTATCGATAGCTTCTTTTTTTGCTCCAATTAATTCAACGCCATATTCTTCAAGCACTCCTTTTGAAGCAAGTGTTAATGCAGTATTTAGTGCAGTTTGACCCCCCATAGTAGGCAACAATGCATCTGGTTTTTCTTTTTCAATAATAGAAGCCACTACTTTCCAGTTTATAGGCTCTATGTAGGTTGCATCAGCGATTGAAGGGTCTGTCATGATGGTTGCGGGATTAGAATTTACCAGAATAACCCGAAAGCCCTCTTTCTTAAGTGCTTTGCATGCCTGAACACCGGAGTAATCGAATTCGCAAGCTTGCCCAATAATAATAGGCCCAGCTCCAATAACTAAAATAGACTTTATATCAGTTCTTTTTGGCATCTTGTATTAAGTTTCTAAATTGAGTAAAGAGGGGTAACAGATCATGGGGTCCTGGACTAGCCTCCGGATGGCCCTGAAAACTGAATGCAGGAGCAGTTTTGAGGGCAATACCTTGTATGGTTTGATCAAATAAAGAGATATGTGTAACTTCGATATTTGTCGGAACAGAAGTTTTATCTATAGCGAATCCATGATTTTGACTGGTAATCATGACCTCCCCATGCATAAGATCTTTTACCGGATGGTTGCCACCATGATGCCCAAATTTCATCTTGTAGGTTTTGCATCCTGAAGCTAAACCAAGCAGTTGATGTCCCAAGCATATACCAAATAATGGTAATTTCTTTTCAATGAGTTGCTTGATTAAGCTAATAGCATATCCGCATGGCTCAGGATCGCCAGGCCCGTTAGATAGAAATACAGCATCTGGCTCTAGATTCATAACCTCTTCATAGGTTGATTGAGCACTTACTACTTTTACCTTACCGATATGGGTTCTTAATAGTCGAAGAATATTTCTCTTCACTCCAAAATCTATAACTACAATATTTAAATCATTCGGTAATTCGCCCTTAAAGCCCCAAACTGGTTCATCCCAAAGATAGGACAGTTTTGTAGAAACTTCTTTGGCAAGATCGAGGCCAGCTAAACCAGAAAAAATACTAAATATTTTTTCGGGCTGATTTTTCTGTCTAAGGGAATCAGGGATAATGCAGCCCCTCAGAGAGCCTTGGCTTCTAAGAACATTTGTTAGCTCTCTTGTATCTATATTGGCAATGCCAACACAATCATTTTCTTTGCAAAACAAATCGAGCGACTGCTTGTTTCTCCAACTGGATGGGATAAAAGCTAAATCTTTAACAACAATCCCGCTTGCATAAATACCCTCAGATTCAGAATCTTCAGGATTGGTGCCAACGTTTCCAATATGTGGATGCGTAAATGTGATAATTTGTTTCGCATAGGATGGATCAGTAATGATTTCTTGATAACCAGTAATAGAAGTATTAAATACGACCTCTCCTATACCAATCTTTTCTTTACCAAATCCATTGCCCTTAAAATATAATCCATTCTCAAGGTATAATGTGGCACCAAATGTTTCGAAACTAGGTGGCATCTTTTAGGAAATAAAAAGGATTATTAAGGTCTTTTAATGAGCTAAAATTTGTAGCAGGCATTAAAATTGTACTTTATAGAAAAGACCGCCTGCAGTCTATAAAAAAAGTGAAATAAGTTGAAAATTTCAATAAAAGATTCCTCAGATATAGCAAAAATGAGAGTTGCTGGAAAACTTGCAGCCCAAGTTCTTGAAATGATTACTGAGTTCGTTAAACCAGGTGTGTCTACTGGCGAACTCGATGATCTTTGCAGAGAATTTATAGTTAATGACCTCAAGTCTATACCAGCAAATATTGGCTATAAGGGTTTTCAACATACTATATGTGCCTCGCTAAATAATGTGATCTGCCATGGCATACCATCACATAAAAAAATACTAAAAGATGGTGATATCTTAAATATTGATGTAACAGTTATTAAAGATGGCTGGCATGGCGATACTTCCAAAATGTTTATTGTTGGAAAAACCCAGCCTCACAATGCGAGGCTTGTTCAAGTTACCCAGGAATGTATGTATCTTGGTATCAAAGAAGTAAAGCCTGGAGCAAGGTTGGGAGATATTGGTGCTGCAATTCAAAATCATGCTGAAAAGAATTACTATTCAGTAGTAGAAGATTATTGCGGTCATGGTATCGGAAAAATCTATCACGAAGAACCTCAAGTTCTTCACTTTGGCAAAAAGGGAACTGGTTTAGAATTACAAGAAGGTATGTGCTTCACAATCGAGCCTATGATTAATCAAGGATCAAAATACACAAAATTACTCAAAGATGGGTGGACCGTCGAAACAAAAGATGGAAGAAATTCTGCACAATGGGAGCATACTATTGCCGTAACTGCTGATGGGTATGAAATATTAACCAGAAGAGAGGAAGAAATTGGCATATGATCTTGACTCACTGGATCAAGACGTCAGTCAAAATTCCAAAGCAATCTATATCAATCCAAAAAAGATTAACTTTTTTTTAAAAAAAAGATCAGAAATTTTAGAAAAAAAAATTTCTTCCAAATTTAAAGAACTAAATCTTCATAAAAATAATATTCTTCTTGCTGTCGGTGGATTTGGCAGACAAGAAATTTTTCCAAACTCTGATCTTGATCTGTCAATTCTTCGAGTTTCTTTATCAAAAAATGATGAGCAGAAAATCCAAAAATTTATTTCTTGGATGTGGGATGAAGGATTAAATCCTGGTGCATCCGTTCGAACTTTTAATGAAGCCATTAAAATTAGCAAAAAAGATATTTCAGAATATACAAATTACTTATCACAACGACCAATCTCCATAAACCAAGCTCATGAAGCTATTTTTGAAAAGTTTTGTAAGAAGCAAAAAAATTGCCTAAGCTCAAAAAGTTTTTTTCTTCAGAAATTTGATGAGCAATATCTGAGATACAAAAAATTTGATTCCACAGCATTTAATTTAGAACCCAATATAAAAGAATCTCCCGGTGGGTTGAGGGATTTTCATATGATGATCTGGTTAGAGAACGTTTTTGGCAAAGATGTCCTACAAAACTTTTTATCTCAACACATTTCAACATTTGAACAAAAGGAGATTGAGAGGTCGTTTGATAGATTGAAAGCATTACGCTATTTGCTGCACCTTGAATGCAACCAAGATAGATTAAGTTTTGAAAATCAAATTAAAATTCAAAAAAAACTTTTCCCTAGCAAGAATACAAATTCGGCTGTTGAAAAGCTTATGCGCAACTATTATTTAGATGCCACACATATCCACCAACTAAATGAATTATTATCTAGTTTTGGATCTAAATTCTCTTTCTTTGATCCAAACGTTGATAAAAACATTCCACCTCAAGAGCAAGTTCTTAAAGCCTTTATTCAACTTGGTCAACAAAGACAGAAACAAAAATTTAGTCTAGCGCAATTTTCAAATCTTAAAAAACTAGTAACAGAATATCCAGACAAAAGCTTTCAAAACAAGAGAATTGCATCCCTTTTTATGGATTTTTTGAAATCTCCATTTCAAATGTCCTCACTCTTGAGAATTATGAGACAAATTGGTTTGCTTCAAAAAATAGTGCCTGAATTTAAGAATGTAATTGGAATGATGCAGTTTGACCTATTTCATGCTTTTACAGTGGATGAGCACACCTTTAAAGTCGTAAAAAATATGCGCCAAATGTTTATTGGAAATGCTCCTGAGGATCTTAATCTTGAGAAAGAGCTAATTAGAAAACTTCCAAATATAGAAATCCTCTATTTGGCAGGTTTATTTCATGACATTAATAAAGGTAAAAAAGGCGATCACTCAGAATTAGGCGCAAACGCAGCAATGCGCTTTTCTCTGAAAGCCTCTATGGAAGAATCAGAAGCAGATTTAGTTTCGTGGTTAGTTAAAGAGCACTTAACAATGTCTTCATGGTCGCAAAAGATGGATGTTCATGACCATCAAACAATCATAGATTTTTCTAAAAAGATTGGCTCTATTAACAAGCTAAACTATTTATATATCCTCACAATCAATGATATGAGAGGAACAAATCCTACTTTGTGGAATTCTTGGAAGCATGGCTTACTAAAAACTCTCTATCTTGAAACCAGAAAAGTGCTTAATCAGCTAATAGAAAAAAATCCTAAAAAGCTTGAAAGAATCCTCCCTAATAATATTTTAAAATCATTAGAATTTGATCAAAGACATTTGATTGAAAACAAATGGAATGAGTTACCTCATAGCTATTTTTCTCGGTATTCTATAGACACAATCCTTTCAGATACAAGGCTGCTTGGGTCTTTCAACACAGAAAGTTATAAATCAACTATTGAAAAAATGACCGACTACTATCTCTTGACTGTATATGGACCTAACAGACAAGGGTTATTTCATAGAATTGTTGAAATTATGGGAAAAATAAATCTTGAAGTATTTGATGCAGATATTATGACAGCCGCTAGCAATACATTTGTTCTTAATAAGTTTGTGGTTAAACATAAGCTGCTGGGTAATAAACTTAATAAAGATGACGTTGATAGAATGATCAAGGTTCTTGATCAGAACCTTGATCAATTTGAAAGACCTCTAGAAATTAATAAATCCTTTTTAGAGAATAAATCTAAAATTTTTAACTTTAAAAATAATGTCACGATTACTGGTGTAAAAAATACTCAACGTAAAAGAATAACTATTGAGACCCTAGATAAACCGGGTCTACTAATTAAAATTTCAAAAATTTTTCTAGAAAATGCTATCCAGATACATGCAGCAAGAATTACTACGCTTGGAGAGAAAGTTGAAGATACATTTCTAATCTCTTCTTCAAAAAAAGATAAGCTGTTAGATGAGGATGTCATTAAAAGATTGTCTGTATCACTTCAAAATCTGTAGAATACAAAAGCTATGAATTCAAACTTGATTTTCCCTATAGCGGCAATTGGTATTGCTACTATTGATAGAAAAGAAAATATTTTAGATGTTCTTTATACCGATTTATTCCAAGCGATAAGCGCAGAACATGACTTGCTAAAGATAACCAAACCTTTGATGATTAAAGAGAGAGAATCTTGTGTAATTCAGGAAACAACATTTAAAGAATTTCACCACAACAAAGTCTTTCAATCAGAACTTCCACCTAATAAAGTCTACATTGCTACTTATTTAGCTAAAGACAAGCCTATTACCTCAACCGAAAGTGCCTATCTTAAATTACACCTTCTTTCTTCTCTTATATCTAAACCAAATTCGTTAAATTTAGAGGGCATTTTTAATGCTTTACCTAACAACGCATGGACCAATCTTGGGCCTATTGGTCTGCATGAGATAAAAGAAAAAATAATTGAATGCAAAGCCTCAAACACTCAGTTAGAAATTTTTTCAATTGATAAGTTTCCAAGAATGTCCGATTACGTGGTTCCAGAAGGTGTAAGAATTGCGGATTCTTCTAGAGTTAGGCTCGGAGCATATCTCGCACCAGGAACAACAGTAATGCATGAAGGCTTTGTAAATTTTAATGCAGGGACTCTGGGTCCTTGTATGGTGGAGGGGCGTATTTCTGCTGGGGTAACTATCGATAGTAATTCGGATATTGGAGGCGGAGCAAGTACCATGGGAACACTATCAGGAGGCAACAATATAAAAATTTCTCTTGGGAAAAGATCGTTAATTGGAGCCAATGCTGGACTGGGAATTCCATTGGGAGATGATTGCACTATTGAGGCAGGCTTATATATTACAGCAGGCACCAAGGTAAAATTAATATTAAATGATAAAGAACAGATTGTTAAAGCCTCCGAGTTAGCTGGGTCAAACAATTTATTATTCAGGAGGAATTCAACTACGGGAGCTGTAGAAGCAATAACCAATAAAAAATCAATAGAACTCAATCAAGATCTTCATATGAATTCATGAACACACTAGAGCTAGCGCAAAAACTAATATCTATTAAATCAATTTCTCCTAATGACAATGGCTGCTTTAAAATTATTAAAGATGAAATAATCGGACTTGGATTTAATGTAGAAATTTCTAGCTACTCAAACGTAGAAAATTTGCTAGCTAAACATGGAAGCAAAGGTAAGATTTTTTGCTTTCTTGGACACACAGATGTCGTACCATCTGGTCCAGAGGATCAATGGATTGTTGATCCTTTTTCTGCACAAATTGTTGACAACTCTTTGGTTGGAAGAGGTGCAGCTGACATGAAATCAAGTATTGCAGCATTTATCAATGCTGTAAAAATATTTCTAGCAGATAACCCCGATCCTCCTTTCCAAATTTGGATATTGCTTACCAGCAATGAAGAGGGCGAAATTTCAGACGGGAAAATAGATAAGATAATTGCAGAACTGCAGAATAAAAATATCTTTATAGATTATTGTTTAGTTGGTGAGGCAAGTTCAAAACATTCAGTGGGTGATGTGCTCAGAAGAGGAAGAAGAGGTTCTTTAACAGGCTACCTAACGGTGCACGGAAAGCAAGGTCATGTTGCCTATCCTAAAGAAGTTAAAAATCCGATCCATGCATGCGGGAAGTTTATTGAGAAAATATCTAACATTAACTGGGATCAAGGTAATCAAGATTTTGATCCAACTAGCTTTCAAATTTCTAATATATCCAGTGGCACAGGAGCAACTAATGTAGTGCCTGGAGACCTTCAAATGATTTTTAACTTTAGATTTTCACCGGAAAATACGGCTGACAATTTGAAACGTATCACCTCAGACCTTCTAATTGATTTAAATATAGAGCATTCTCTTGAATGGGTTCAGAATGCAGAACCCTACTATACAAAAAACGATGATTTTATAGAAATTATTCAAAATGCACTGTTAAAGGTAAATGGTAAAAAAGCAATTATTGATAACGGTGGAGGCACTTCCGATGGAAGATGGATATCGCCAATGGGTACTGAAACAATTGAGCTTGGTCCGTTAAATAAAACGATTCATAAAATTAACGAACAAATCTCTCTAGATGATCTGAGCAAGCTAGAAAAAATTTACCTTGCAGTACTGGAAGAAATGATCTAACTCTCTCGTGGTTTAGCTTTTATTACAAAAGATAAAACAACCAAAAGTACCGCAATCGCAAGATAATACTTGATCATAAAATTAAATACTGGCGATATTGAGTCTAGTCCTTCTCCTAATGCTTCGCCACCAAGGAGGCCAGCAAGTACGCCCCCTATTGCGCTTGCAAGAAACCAAAGCCCAAACATTTGTCCAACATACCTCTTTGGTGAGTATCTAGAAAAAGCAGATAAACCAATGGGTGAAAGGGCCAACTCTCCCCAGGTTTGAAACAAGTATGTCAAAACCAGCCATTTCATTCCAACTGGCGCACTTTCCATTGCAAGCTGAACAGCTATGAGCATCACTACAAAACTTACGCCCATAAATAATAATCCAATAGCAAATTTAATAGGCAATGATGGATCGAGGTTGCGTGCAGCTAGGTTTGCCCAGATGCCAGCAAAAATAGGAGCAAAAACTACTACAAATATAGGATTAAAAAATTGCAACCACCCTACTGGAATAATGTATCCATAAACACTTAGATCAGTGTAGTCTCTTGCAAAAATGTTCAAGGAGCCTGCCGATTGATCGAATCCAGACCAAAAAGCAGCAGCACCTACAAATAAGACAAACAATAAAATTAAATTTCTTCGCTCATTCGCTGTTAGACCTGCAAATACAAACAAATATAAAAAATATAATCCTGCAACGATGGTTAAAAAATATGCAAATTGTTCAGCAAAATATCGTGGGTCGATTGTAAAAAATCCAAGCAAACCAGCAACAATTACAAAAAACATTCCAATCAATGTAATGCGTGTGTAGTTAATAAGCTTGGCTCTTTTTGAGACTTCCATTGCATTTGGGTCTAAACCTGCATCACCAAGTAAATGCTTAGATTTAATGAATTGAATAACTCCAAAAGTCATCCCGATCCCTGCTGCTCCAAAACCCCAGTGCCAACCAATTTTTTCACCAAGATAAGAACAAACCAAAAAACCTAGAGTGGAACCAATATTGATCGACATATAAAAAATAGTGTACCCAGCATCTCTTTTTGAGTCTTGATCTTTATCATAGAGTTTACCAACTATGGTAGAAATATTGCCTTTCAGCAGCCCGGTTCCTAGAACAACTAACAAAAGTCCCAAGAAGAAAGTCTGAGTAAGGGGAATGGCAAGGGTATAGTGACCTAGAGCAATGATAACCGCGCCAAATAAAACAGCTTTTTGATGACCTAAGATGTTGTCTGCAAGCCAGCCTCCAGGAACAACCATGAAATAAACAAGACCTACATATATTCCATAAATTGCTTGGGCTTCAATTTGTGACCAGCCAAGACCAGGATTAAAGCCTGTGATAGCGCCCGTCATATAGAGCACAAGCAATGCACGCATTCCGTAGTAAGACATTCGTTCCCACATTTCAGTTAAGAATAATGTTCTTAATCCAATTGGATGACCAAAAAAATTTTTTGAATTGCTCATTGTTATCTCATTTGTTTTTATAATGATAGCTCAAAATGATTAATGACACTAAAGAACGATTAATTTTTCGAAGACTTATTGCAGGTATATATGACTTTTTTTTAATGCTAGGAGTATGGTTTGTAATTGGTTCATTGTTTCTTATTCTGAATTCAAGAGAAATTCTGCATCCCTACTTTGGTCTTCTAATAACCTTTTTAAGTGCATGGTTATTTTTTGGTTATTTTTGGGCAAGATCGGGACAAACATTAGGTATGAGTGTTTGGAAGATAAAGTTAGTACCCCTTGATGGAGATCGTATTACAAAAACAGCATCGTTCATTAGATTGCTAGCAAATTGCCTAACTCTTCTAAGCTTAGGATCATTGCTCCTTTACAGCTTCATTGATAAAGATGGATTAACAATTGCTGATAGAGCCTCAAAAACTAAAATCATAAAGATTTGAATCTGCTTAAAGCATAAAAAAATATTCCTGCCATTAGAGTGCCTATAAAAATTAATGGAGAGAGATTAAGAATGATTGCCATGGAAACAGATAAGTTCTTAAAAAGTGTTATTGCAAATGCTGCCCCCAAGCTTATGGAAACCATCTTTCCTGTTGAAATACTTCTTAACGATACAAAGCTAATTGACCCAATAAAATAGATAATTAGAAAACTTGTAATTGGAATTAGCATATTGATTTGTTGTTCAAGATTGTTGCGTGAAAGAGCTAGTATATTCGATGCATTTTGAGTTTTTTCTATCTGCTGATCATCTAATGTATCTATAAGCAACCTTGATACGCCCCCTTCTGCTAACAATTGATACTTAACTGATTGAGCATTGGGGTTAAATCGAATAAGGATTTGGTTTTCGTCTATGTATTGGATTGAGCCATTATCAAACTCAGGTGTTTCGAATGCATCATTGTTAGAAATTATCCATAACGTTGATAGTAAGCAAGGCAATGAGCAAACATAAATAACAATGCGCTGAGGACTCCAGCCAAGCATCCTTAATAAATCTAAAGAATTAGCATTTCTTAAAAATAAAATTGTTAAAGCGCATCCCACAATTAATGAAGGCTCTATAAAATTTAATGCTCTCTCATCTAACTTAGTTAATAGGTCAAAGATGATTTCGATTATTGATCTCTGCGCTTGAGAATTTATTTCTTCACTTAGTTGAATTATAAAATCAGTGGCAAGTAGAAAAACCATTACCAAACTAACTATTGCCAAAGATTGCAAAATTATATGTAAAAGAAATTTCTTAAGACGCTTCAAAAGATTAACCACATAGTAAGTATTGCTAACAAGGCATAAACAAATATCTTCCCAATGGAGTATTGGAAAATACCAGAAATAGATGAAATTTTATTAGTGAGCATTGCAATAAGCCCAATAATTGAAAACATCACATGCACTGGCCAGAGAGCAAGGTACCAAAAAGATTCTGATTCTGGGTTATATGAATTTCTAAATGCAATTAAAGCTGTTAAGTAAATAAAAAAAATTAAACTAGCGAAAATAAGTTTCTGTGCACTAGATTCGCGTGGCAGCTGTTGCGTAAAGGCAAAAGCAAATAAAAAAAGATTGCAAAACATTAATATAAAACTCATATTCCATTGAATATCGATAAATCCAAGAGAGCTTTTATTATCAAAGATCTTGCTAAATGATGGAGCAAGACTGAATCCATCTTCATTTTTTAAGTAACTTACATATTTTTGAAACTTTATGTTTGTTTGAGAATGGAGAGAATCTACTAAAACTGTTCCATTATAAAAATTGAACAAAAGAAGATTTCCCTCACTAGAGTTTTTCATATTTGCTGAATGAATTATCAAGGCTTCATTGTTGTTAAATGAAGAAAAAACAACATCGTTCAATGAATTGTCATCTAAATTTCTAGATTTAAATATGAGTTGGGTATTTTCATTAATTTGATGAATCTTATTATCGCTTAGTAAAGATAATTTATGCTCAATGCCTTGATCAGCTTTTAATGTTTCTACTAAAGGATTTGAAATTGGTACAACCACTAATGCCATCAAAAGAAGAAAACTACATACAAAAAACCCCTGCCCAACCATTGATTTAAGCAAGTAAATATTGGATTTTGATGCGCTAAAGTACACTAGATGATTGTTGCTTCTATAAAGCTCATTTAAATTAATAAGCAAGCTCAAGAAAAAAGAGAGAGGGATAATAAACGTTAAGAAATCAGGTATCTTAAGGGCTAAAATTAATACTGCACTATACGGATCAAGTAAATCAGCTGCTGCTTTTTCGAAGAGTTGAACAGACCTTGAAAACACTAAAAAGAATAAAATCCCAAAGGAAATCAGCAAGAAAACTTTAAATATATTGCGATTAAGATAATCGTTGTAAATATTTTGTGTATACAACATGTTTAAGTATTTTCTATAGATTACAATACAACTTAAATGTTTAGATAGCTAGGAGACAAAATGGCTTACAAAGTTTTAAATTCAATAACTCTAAAAAATGCTAAAAATAACTATGCAGTCATTGCTACAGATATGCTAGCTATACCCTGTGAAAACAATGGTAAAAAAGCTATTCTTCCTACTTTTATTAGAGACGATAGTCCTGAACTAAAACTGTCCTTGAATGCTATCAATGAAGGTAAATTAAAAAAATTAGTTTCTACATCTTCCAAATCTAAGGCTTCTTTTTTACATGTTTCAGTTCAACCAAAACTTGATGACCCTTTATTTAAGTGGGTTAATTTCTTCAGTGCTATGGTGTCAGATGCGTTAGCTAATAACTGCAAAGATCTTACCATCATTTTAAGTCCTTCCCTTGCTTCAACTCCTAAAATAGTTGAAATTGCAGCACGCACTTGTGAATCCAGTGCCTACCTTTTTAATGCAACAAAGAATAAGACTAAAAAAAATCCTTCATTAAAAAAAGTATCCTTTTTGTTGGATGACTCTCTAAAACAACATACCCGTGTCCTAAAAAACCATATTGCCGTTGGTTTTGCCATAGGAGAAGGTATGAATGCAGCAAAATATCTTGGTGATATGCCTGCTAACCATTGCACACCAAGGATTATCGAGACAAAAACAAAAGCATTAAAAAAAGAGTTCCCAGCACTCAAAGTAAGCTCATTAAATGAAAAAGAAATTACCAAACTTGGTATGGGTTCTTATATGTCAGTTGCAAAAGGTAGCAACGAGCCTCCACGCATGATAATTATCGAATACAAAGGAGCTGCAACGGATGTGAAGCCTGCTGTATTTGTTGGTAAAGGTATCACTTTCGATACGGGTGGGATTTCTTTAAAACCCAGTGCTTCAATGGATGAGATGAAATGGGACATGTGTGGTGCAGCTTCAGTTTTTGGTTTGATGCAGACTATAGCTAGGCTTAAAGCAAAGGTAAATGTCGTTGGAATTATGGCATGTGCAGAAAATATGCCTTCTAGCAAAGCAACCAAACCAGGTGATGTGGTGACCTCAATGTCAGGTCAAACCATTGAAATATTAAACACAGATGCAGAGGGGCGCTTAGTTTTGTGTGATGCATTAACTTACGTAAAAAAATTCAAGCCATCATATGTTGTAGACATCGCCACCCTTACAGGCGCATGCGTTGTGGCACTAGGTAAACATGCCACAGGACTAATGTCTAATGATCAAAAGCTTGCAGACAAAGTTCTAGCTGCAGGAGAAAATGCTGGAGATAGAGCATGGCAACTGCCACTATGGGATGAATACCAATCCTGTACAAAAACGAATTTTGCTGACCTAGCAAATATTGGTGGAGGAAGGGAAGCAGGAACTGTTCATGCTGCATGCTTTTTATCAAATTTTACTCAAGATTATTCTTGGGCACATTTGGATATTGCCGGAACCGCCTGGGTCACAGGACCCAAAAAAGGCGCAACTGGAAGACCTGTCCCATTGCTTGCTGAAATGCTCTTGAAATAATTATCATGCCAAATAAGAGCCCCTATCTCCCAAAAGATATTGAGGAATCTATTTATCATGAATGGGAACAAACAGGGGTCTTTTCTCCGTCAGACAAAGTTAATACATTTTCATTAATGATTCCCCCTCCCAATGTAACGGGTACGCTGCATATGGGGCATGGATTTCAAAATGCCATCATGGATTGTTTGGTCAGATTCAAAAAGATGCAAGGCTATTCAACTCTTTGGCAGGTTGGCACAGATCATGCTGGGATTGCTACAGAGATGGTTGTTGAACGCTTGCTTGCTAAAGAAGGTATTTCGAAAACGAATCTGGGTAGGAAAAAATTTATTGAAAAAGTTTGGGACTGGAAACATCAGTCTGGTGACACTATCACTCAACAATTGAGGAGATTGGGAGGAAGCCTTGATTGGGAAAACGAAAGGTTTACTTGTGATGATAAATATACAGAAGCAGTCCAACACGCTTTTATTGAACTCTTTGACGCAGGCTTAATTTATCAAGGATATAGGCTGGTGAACTGGGATCCAAAATTACAAACATCCCTATCCGATCTTGAAGTTATTAATGAAGAAAGGGATGGAAAAATTTGGACTATACGTTACGCCATTGAAAACTCCGATACTTATGTTGAGGTTGCAACAACTAGACCAGAAACTCTATTCGGAGACATGGCTTTGGCAGTCAACCCTGAAGATAGCAGATACTCTCATGTAATTGGCAAAAGAGCCATCATTCCAACAGCAAACCGCTCTGTTCCAATTATCGAGGATAGCTATGTTGATAGTGCGTTTGGAACAGGTGTTGTAAAAATTACCCCTGGACATGATTTTCATGACTACGAGGTTGGGCAAAGACATGGCCTTCATCTAAACGATAGTGGTGAAGCAATGACTGGAGAAACTTCGATGTTCTTGCCAATTTCTATCATGGATAAAAATGCATGCTTGCATGGCGAGATTCCCAACGAGTTTAAGGGCCTTGAAAGATTCCAAGCAAGAAAATTACTTCTAGAAAAGTTAGGTTCTATGAAGATGCTTGTTGCTGAAAAAGATCATAGGATCAATATTCCTATTGGGGATAGAACTAATGAAATATTGGAACCTTTACTGACAAAACAATGGTATGTAGATGCTAAAACTCTTGCATTACCAGCAATAAAAGCAGTGAAAAATAATGAAATAAAATTTGTTCCACAAAATTGGGAAAAGACATACTTCCAATGGATGGACAATATTCAAGACTGGTGTATCAGCAGACAATTATGGTGGGGACATAGAATTCCGATATGGTTTGATGAAAATGAAAATGCTTATGCAGGAACATCAGAATCACATGTCAGGCAAAAATATAGAATTGATGGTGCCCTAAGACAAGAAGAAGACGTTCTTGATACCTGGTTTTCATCAAGTTTATGGACTTTTGCTACCCTAGGCTGGCCAAAAAAAACAGAAAGATTAGAACTTTTTCATCCTACCTCAACCCTTGTAACAGGCTTCGATATTATTTTCTTTTGGGTAGCAAGGATGATCATGATGACGATCTATTTCATGAAAGAAATACCTTTCAAAGAGATTTTTATAACAGGCCTCATTCGTGATGAAAATGGTCAGAAAATGTCTAAATCCAAGGGAAATATTTTAGATCCTATTGATCTAATCGATGGAATAACTCTCGAAAAATTAATTGAGAAAAGAACTTTTGGATTAATGCAGCCTCAATTAGAGGAAAAAATTATTGCTGCTACCAGAAAGCAATTTCCTAATGGAATTGACTCCTATGGTACGGATGCCTTGAGGTTTACCTTCTATTCCTTGGCAGCACCAGGAAGAGATATTAATTTTGATATTGGTAGAATTGGTGGATTTAAGAATTTTTGCAACAAACTGTGGAATGCTATGCACTTCATAGATTTTCAAATTGAGAAACATGACTTTGAATGGAATCTTGAAGCTAATGCTTTTATGCATCCCTTAAATAGCTGGATGCATAAGCAAATCATCGAGGCATCACAATTAATTGAAGACCATATAAGAAATTATAGGTTTGATCTAGCTTCAGTTACGCTGTATGAACTTGTCTGGTCAAAGTATTGCGATTGGTATATAGAGTTGAGCAAAAATTTACTTACAGAGGCTCAGAAAGAACAACAAAAACTTTTGATAACCGGATTGATCGTTAATTTAGAAGATATTGTCAAATTAGCGCATCCTTTTATGCCTTTCATTACAGAAAAAATACACAGAAAGCTACGAGCAATTCAGGGAAAAGATCAAACAGTATTTTTAGTCAATACTAGTATGCCTTCGCTTAGAGAGCCCGTCATTAAGGACAATGGCTTTATCAATGATGCTATCCAGATCATTTCTTCCATAAGAACCATTCGCAGCGAACTAGAGCTAGATAATCAAATATCTCTTGCGTTAAACGTACCCCAAGATATCTCCAATGAGACATTAAAAGACATGAATGCCTTAAAAGCCCCTCTTGCTAGAATGTGTGGCGTTGAAAACTTAATACAACAAGAGCTCGATCAGTCAACGCATGCAATTAATCTTCTAATTTCTGGAGTGAAATATCAGTTAATTTTTCCTGATAACTTTAATTTTGATAAGATCGTTGAGAGCCTAAGAGATAAAAAAATTAAGATCGTAGAGCAAATTGACCTGATAGAAAGCAAATTAAATAACCAAAATTTTATTACTAAAGCTCCGCAAGATGTTGTTACAAATCAACAACAGAAACTTATTCAACTCAAGAAAGAAAATCAATACCTTGAAGAGAGTATTAATAAATATTCCTAGGGCTATTTCTGAAAAGAATAAATGCTTCCAAGATTGAGAAGTTTGGTGATTTCTTGCAAGAATTCCCTTGTTTCAATAATCAGTGAGTAGTCTTGTAAGTCCTTTGGAGAAAGACTATCTCGATAGAATTTATCAACTAGATTTTCAAGAGCAATAAATTTTTTATCATCAAACAAAAACCTAGAATTGATTTTTAATAACTCTTCCTGTTGGAGCTGCGCTTTGAATCTGAGGCATGCAGGGCCCCCACCATTCATCATGCTTTGCTTTATATCCACATACTCAATTTGAGAAATTGGTGAAATATCTGGGAGTTTTTCAAGCCATCTCTCCACAGAAGAATATTCATTTACTTCCCGAGGGAGTATTAAACACATCTCATTTGAAGAGGGATTTGTTACAAGTTGTGAATTTAATAAATAAGATCCAACAATATCCCCCAAGCTTATTTCTTCGTTGTAAATTTTAATGAATACTGCTTCAGGAATATGTTGAGATATTTGTTCTTGAATGACTTTAAACTCTTCAGGATTACTAAAAGCATCGGCATGAAACAAACAAACGTTTTCGTTAGCGAGACTAACAATATCGTTATGGAAGCTGCCAGCTGCGATTGCTTTTTGGGATTGCTCAATAAAAAAAGTTCTTTTGTCATTAAGCTTATGATTTGATGAAATTGCATGGGATGCTTCAAGGGCTTGTCTTTGAACTATATTTTGTTTTTCAAATATAGACCCTCCGTGTACAAATATCTCAAAACCCGGCGCATCATGCGATGATGCTATTCTTAAATGATTGGCAGCCCCCTCGTCTCCTTTGTAGGATAGATTGGTGATTGGCTCATGCAACTGGCATAAATTTCCAAAAATAAGTTGCATTTGGACATGGGTAAACTCGGATTCAATAGATCTATGCAGCATACTGGTTAAACTGGCAGTTGTAATATGAGCAAGATTGTCTTCACAATCGGCACTTGGAGAAAATGTTCCCGCGTTCGCTGCCCACATAGCAGAAGAAGAGTATAGATTATTGAGAAGTGTGGGAAATTTTGCTGAAATCTTGTTTAGCACTGTTTTCTCTGAGCCTTTAAATCCCAGATTATGTAAAACTTCAAAAATTGGGCGCTCATGCGGAAGAAAAAAACCTTGATGCAATCCAAGACTATAAACTATTTTTGCTTTTTTAATTCCTTGCAGTGCAGCTTCTTTAGGAGAAGAGATTTGATTCTGATGTTTTAGTGATGCAATATTACCCTCAGAAAGACCTCCATAATTATGGTAAGGGGCAACCATACCATCAAGATAAATCTCTGGCATTATTTACTCCCAGCGATTACTGAAGCTTTTGGCCAAGCGCAATAATCGGCTGCATAGTAGCCTGCAGGTCGATGATTGCCACTTTTTCCGACGCCTCCAAATGGCGCAGATCCAGATGCACCAGTAATTGGGGCATTAAAATTTACAATTCCTGCATTAATATCTCTTTGAAAGATTTCAAAAAGCAAATCATTATCTGAGATTAATCCAGCAGATAAGCCAAAATTGGTGCTATTTGCCTCTTTTATTGCTTCCTCAAAATTCTCTACAAATTTTATTTGTAACATAGGGCCAAAAACTTCTTCATCAAAAGATTGTTTTGCATGTGTCATATCAATAATGGCTGGGCTAACTAAGGAGCCATTCTTAAATATGATTCTCCCCCTCAATAATACTTTTCCACCATGATCAATTAATTTTTGTTGGAATGCGATAAAGTTTTTGGCGGCATTGAGATTGATGAGAGGTCCATAAAACTTGGAATTCTTAATTTCGGCACCAATAAGCTTGGCATGCTTCAATAGCCTATCTGCTATTGCTTTGCCATTTGTTGAGTTTTGTAAAATTAATCTTCTGGCGCATGTGCATCTTTGCCCAGAAGATAAAAATGCTGAGCTGGAAATGATTTCAACAGCTCTAGATATTTTTTTAGTTTTCCAGGCAATCAATGGATTATTGCCCCCTAGCTCTAGAGCAAGTATTTTATTGGGCTGTCCAGCTAGATATTTATGAATCTTTAGACCTGACTTTATACCACCTGTAAATAAGACTCCTCTGATAAGTTCATGTTTTATTAAGGCTTCTCCAATACGATAATCTCCTTGCACAAGGTTAATAACTCCCTTTGGTATCCCTGCCCTCTCCCACAGCAAAACCATGGCCTCGCCTACTAACGGGGTTTGTTCGCTAGGTTTAAAAACTACTGTATTTCCTGCAAGCAGCGCAGGGGTTATGTGGCCATTTGGGAGATGCAATGGAAAATTAAAGGGCCCAATTATTGCCATAGGTCCATGAGGAAAATGAGCAATTGCTTGCTGTGATGAACCAAGAGCTTTAATCTTTGAACCCGTTCTTTCTTTATATGCTTTAATCGAATTACCTAACTTAGCAGATGCTGCAGCAACTTCTGTCTTGGAATCTTCAAGCAGCTTGCCAGTTTCTAGAGAAATTAACCTACTTAAGAAATCTTGTTCCTGATCAAGAATCTTATAAAATTTTTTTATAACTTTAAGACGATTATTTAATGAAGAATTTTTCCAACCATCAAAAGCATCGACAGCTGATAAGACTGCTTGATTGGCTTGAGAAATAGAAGCTTGATTATCATTCCATATTTCCTCATGACTCAATGGTGAGAGAGAAATTAAATTTTTTCCCTTTCCGGCTACCCAGTGATTATCTATAAATAACATTAAAATACCATGCTTACAGCATCGCCAGATTTTATCTGTAGTGCCAACCCAGCTTCTTTGGAGATTTCAAGAAATCCATTCTTATTTGAAAATCCAGAAAAAATACACCTAAAATCTGAAATAGAGCAATTTGTTAAATATCCGTATGATAAGTTAGTATTTGAAGTTACGATTTTAGCTTTATAACGGCTTTGCTTTTTTACTATAGCAATATTTTTTGTAACTGCTTCTAAGCAAGGACCAGCATCAAATACATCAACTAAATCATTGGCATAAAATCCCTGCTTTTCCAGTATTCTTTGTGCAGGCAATGCATTTTCATGAGGCTTACCAATGACCTTCCTAGCTTTATTTGGAATTAGATCTTTAAAAAATGGTAATTTTGGAACAGCTTCACTTATAAAGTGGTTATCGATATAACTTAAACTATCGGCCCCATCAAAATCTATATCAAAAAAAATTTTGCTGAAGTGATTCCAAAAGTCTGACTCACCTTCCTTATTTTTCCATCCTCGAATCTCTACAAAAGTTTTGCTATCAAACCTTTTGCTATCAAGTCCCATAAAACAAAGCCTAGATAAGGAAAGCAGTTTACCAACTCCCTTGGATCTTGCCTTAGGTGATAAAAATAATGTTCCAAGCTCTGTGTAAGGAGTCTTACAATGATGTAATTGAAGAGCTTGAAGGCTTTTAGAAAAATTTAAAGTTTTAGAATGGATTTCCTTTGGTTTGATTTTAAAAAAAACTGATGGTTTCTTGCTTGCAACCTTGGTATAGATTGCAGAAATGCCAACTAGTTTTTTCTTGGACTCTAAAACCATTAAGTAACTACCTGGTGCTTTCGAATGAGCTCTAGCTAAGGATGATTTGACAGACCATTCAATTCTATCCTTTAAGTTTTCCTTTGACTTAGGCATGGTGGTCATGACTCTAGCTTCGGAGTCTATGAGCGAATATAGTTGGTTTAGATCAGATAGTTGTGCGAGTCTTACAATCTCCATTCGCTAACCCTCCCCTAATAAAGAATATCTATTATACTACCAGCTATCAATATTTGGCATGGAAGACCAAGGCTCCATGATTTGAAGTGCTTGCCCAGACTGAAGTAATTCAATTGAGATATTATCTGGAGTCTTAATGAATGCCATTCTGCCATCTCTTGGTGGTCTATTAATAGGGATTTCATTTTCTATTAGTCTTTCGCAAGTTTCATAAATATTATCAACAGAAATTGCTAGATGGCCAAAATTTCTTCCGCCATCATACCCGCTTTCATCCCAGTTATATGTTAGCTCTATTAATGGTGCTTTTGTTTTGAGTGCTTGGTTATAGTCACCCTCAGCAGCCAAAAAAATTAAAGTAAACCTTCCAGCATCATTGTCACGCCTGGAAATTTCTTTAAATCCTATCAAAGAAAAAAAACGGAGGGTTTTTTCAATTGAGGTTACTCTCAGCATGGTGTGTAAGAATTTACTCATATTAATCGCACGATAAACCAAAAGATGCCAAATGAAATCAATAACGATGAAATAGCATGCTTAGTTATTTTCAAATAATAAGCTCCAAATAGATAGGAGATAAACTTAAAAACTATCAAAGCTAAAAATGCAAAAATTAATTGGCCGATCTCAACACCTATATTAAAACCCAATACCCCCATCAATAAATTATCGGTAAATCCCGCTCCGGAAAGATTTGAGGCAAACCCTAAGCCATGAATTAATCCAAAAAATCCAGTAATTAAGAGCGGTTTTATCATTTCTTTGTTGTCTCCAATAATTCTTAAGTAACTGAAAGAGAAAAATGCCAAACCCAAGAATAATAAAAAACTTATCATTCCAGTTACATACAATAAAACCAGTAGAGATAATGGAATAAATTTCCAAATTTTGAAGTTTATATTTTTAGAGAAGAGGTAATGATAAAAATACTCATAACCAAGAAAGAATATTGAAAACCCTATGAGTGACTCAACAAGATTCATTTCAGCAATCACGACCCCTAAACTACCGAGAAATATCGAAATTGAATGCCCTACTGTAAAACCAGTAATTGAAAGAAATAATCGCAACCTGGCAAATAAAATTAATAGCCCAAGAATAAATAGCAAATGATCATAACCGGTGAGTATATGTCCAACACCAAAGCTTACAAAATTCAAGACAGATGCTGCTCTGCTATCGGCATTGGTTTGCAGCTCTAAAGCTTTCGAGTCAGAATCTACATTAAAAATAAAATCACCTAAAAGCTGGTCATTGATCATCACTTTTGAAAGATGATTATGCGATGCGCTAAAATCTTGAAATAAAGTAATTTGATATTGGCTTGGCATAGTGTCGCATGTAAGATCCCAAGCAACCTTAATATATCCCGCGGAGGTATTAATGGTTGGCATTGAACTTTCGGTTGCTTTGCAACTTTCTTGAAATTTAAAGGATTGAATAAAGTAGCCAAAAAGTTCTTCAGCATTGTTTATTTCTCTTGGCAAAGAAAATTGTTGGTATATATCAAGCCTAATGTTTGCTTTGATATTTATAGTTGTGTTGGCTTCTTTGTTAAAGATATGAATAGTCGAGTAAGATTCATTTCTGCTATGGGCTTCAATTTGAATTGAAAGCACCACGCCAAATAGAAGAAAAGCTTTATAAATCAGTTGATTTTGTAACGTCATACCACTTTCTTAGATTGGCTAAGTATTCTTGCAATAACGCGTCACGTTTTTGCTTTATAAATTCTGTTTTTACCTGTTCGACGATACTTTCGAATGGCTTTGGTGTATCAAAAGACTTATCAAATAGAATAATAAGATGATAACTTTTGCCTATTTGAATAGGATCAGAAATTGTACCGGGCTTCATTGCCAATGCATTGGCAGTAAGAGTGGGGCCAATATATTCTCTCACTTTTGTTGCAGGCAGCAACCCTTTAGGTACGCGAATAGCTGAATTTTCAGCTAGGTTAAGTGCTTGATCATTTTTTCCTTCTAAAAGAAATTGTTTAGATTCTTGAGCTAATTCGTAGTTTGAAAATTTAAATGTTTCCAAGGATATTTTAGGGTTAGCTAAAAAGAATTCTTGGTTAGAGCTATAAAAAGATTCAAGCTCTTGATTGGAAACTTCAAGTGTATTGATTTCTGAAAGTATACTCTCAATCATCTTTTGAATAAGCACACTTCTTACCTGCGCATTATTTTCTAACATACCCAAATCAATAGCCCTTCTTATCAAAAGCTCTTCATCAATCATTCTTGAGAGAATTTTAGCTGGATCAGTATCAAGCAACCCCGATGATCGAGATTCATCAATCGAATCAAGATATAGCTCAAAACGTTCACGACTGATGGTTTTATCTTCTATTTTTGCAACCCAATCAATAGAGGCAAAATCTAATTCCTCTATGAAACTAAAAAGCACTAAAATTGCTCCCAAAAATAAACCTCCAAAAGCAAAGAATTTACCTAGTTCCTGAAAATAATGCTTTGCAAAATAAGCTTTGGAAGGCTCAGGTAATAATTTCATTTTTATGTGATCAATATCATCTTCTAGATAAATTTCGCCCTCCTCTATAAAGCCAAGTTGATGATAGTAATCCTTTAATCTATGTTGCGCTGATATTGAGATCTGTTTATTTGGATATTTCTTAGCTACAAATTGAATGGCTTCTTTTAATATCTTTTTACCGTAACCCTTCTCTCTTATATTTATGGCTGTAATGACTCTTCCAATTGATGGATCCTCATATCTCAAACCTGGAGGGACTATTCTTAAATATGCCATGATTTCTCCGTCAATTTTTCCAAGCAAATGAAAAGATAAATCGTCATGGCCATCAGCATCTAGATAGGGACAATCTTGCTCGACAACGAATACTTCTTGTCGGAGCTGCATAATTCTGTATAGCTCATGATTGGTGAGATCGTTAAATCGAACAAAGGATATATCTAGATGACTATGCATGATTAAGATTTGAAGAATGTTATTATATCTGTTTTTAAAATGGGTTCAGCTTATGGAAATGCATCAATTTGAATTAAATTCTTTGAACGGACAGCCAATTAATTTTTCTAAATATCAGGGAAAAATCTTGGTAATTGTGAATGTTGCAAGCAAATGTGGTTTTACCCCTCAATACAAGGATTTAGAAGACTTGTATGCTAAATACAAAAACCATGGAGTGGAAGTATTAGGATTTCCGTGCAATCAATTTGGGAAGCAAGAGCCAGGAAGTCATCAAGAGATTCAAGAATTCTGTGAACTTAATTATGGAGTTTCTTTTCAAATGTTTGAAAAAATTGATGTTAATGGAAAGAATGCATCGCCTTTATATGAGTTTCTAAAAAAAGAAGCCCGAGGGATTTTTGGATCTGAATCTATAAAATGGAATTTTACAAAATTCCTAGTTGATCGATCTGGTAAAGTTATCAAAAGATTTGGCTCTAATGACTCTGTTAAAAAGATTGAAAATGAAATAACAAAAATACTCTAAGACAATGTCGCCAAATTATTTTCTTAAAAATGGCATTTTTAATACGATATATTCCTCATCTCCCTTAAGATCCATACACCAATCAAAAAAAATTAGGTATCTAGATAATGTTTCAGAGGAATTAATTTTTGAAAGCTCTGCTGGAATAAAACTTCAGTATTTTAGTTCGCCAAGCGCCCAGAAGGCTGTGATATTCTTACCAGGTTTCTTGGGAAATAAAAATTCAAAATACCTTGTTGGTCATGCCTACAATGCTATGCAGGTAGGAGCTCAAATAGTTCGTATACATCCTGTGGATCACGGAGAATCTGAGCATTTGAATTATGATTTTTTTAAAGCCACAGATATTTCTGCAATCCTAGAGCTTATTCAAGAGATACTAAATAACTCTCCCAGGACTTCATTCAATTTGGTTGGATTTTCTTTAGGAGGAAATATTGCTTTAAGAGTTTCTCAATTTACATTACATAGCAATTTAGAGAAAGTCATAGCAATCTCTCCGGTTTTAAACCCTCAGCAAGCAATGAAAGCCATGGATACCAATTCCAAACTAATCAATCAATATTTCTTACGGAAATGGAAAAAATCTATTGCAAATAAACAAAAATACTTCCCAGATCTTGCACTGGAGAAGTGCTTAAAGTTGAAATCCCTATTGGCTATTACTGAATTCTTTAGGGCTAGAAATGGTGAATTTGCAAGTCTTGAGGATTTATTTGATGACTATGCAATTTGTGGTACAGACCTTAGCTCACCAATGAGAAAAACTATTATATTGAGCTCTAAAGATGATCCCTGTATTCCTATTGACCCATTACTAAAAATAAATGCTAATGAATTACTAGATATTACAGTCACTGAAAATGGAGGTCATTGTGGTTTTCTGGAAAACTTTGCATTTAAATCATCTTTAGAAGACTGGATGATAGGCAAACTATACGAGTAAGCTCATCAACAAAGCATCCTCTGACTTGGGTTTAGTATAATAAGCAACTCTAATTGCATCGGTCTTGAAGCCAAACGAGTGATAGAAAGCAATTGCAGTTGAATTTGATTTTCTGACTTCCAAATATATGATATCAATATCCTGAGCTTTAGCTTGATCTAGAAAAGTTTTTAAAAGAATTTTTCCAACACCCTTTGATTGAAAAATTGGATCGACAGCAATACTCAGCAAATGAGCTTCTGAAATTATTGGTTCGTATATAAGAAAACCCGCTAAAACTTTATTGATAGTTGCCTTAATGGCAACATGCCCAGCTTTAAATGATGACTCAACTTGTTCCATGGTCCATGGAGAAATATTTGTAAGCGTGTCTATTTCATGAATACGCTGATAATCATTAATTGATGCCAAAGAAACTCTTATTAATTCTTTAGATGTATCAACATTTCTTGCCATAGATTCTTCTTAAGATCAGGTTCTGCTAAAAGCTTGCATAGCGAAGGAGCTGAAATTACATTAGATCCTCTAATTTTTTGCGTAAAATCTACTACAACCTTGTATTGATCCTTGATTGAATTTTTTTTAAACATTGCTTCATCTTCTTTGAATTCAAATGTTCCTGATTGTGGAGCTGCCATATTGCCTGATGATTGGAGTATTTTATGCAAGAGGCTTTTTTCAGCCTCTTTTAATTCAACGAATTCCTCTTCATGTAATGCTAAAATGGGTTCTACAAACATATAATTAATGAGCTTAGTTGGGTGCGATGGTTGAGCGACAAAATTCTTTATTCCGATCAGCGATAAAATAGTTATGGAACGTTCCTTCAAATACGACACTCAGTAATTAAAACATGAAAGATATAGCTAGCAAATACAAACCTTACAGGCCAATAGATCTAACCGATCGAAAGTGGCCTAACAACACCATCACAGAAAAACCTCTTTGGTGCTCCGTTGATCTAAGAGATGGTAATCAAGCTCTGATTGAGCCAATGGGTCAAGAAAGAAAGAAAAGAATGTTCGAATTGCTGTGCAATCTGGGTTTTAAAGAAATTGAAGTGGGTTTTCCTGCGGCATCAAAAACTGATTTCGATTTTGTGCGATGGTTGATAGAAGAAAAAAGAATACCATCGGATGTAACTATACAAGTTTTAACTCAAGCAAGACCGCATATTATCGAAAAAACTTTTGAAGCGCTGGAAGGAATTGAAAAGGCAATAGTTCATTTCTATAACTCAACCTCAACATTGCAGCGAAAAGTGGTATTCAATCAGGAACAAAATGGAATAAAAAAAATTGCAACTGATGCTGCTGAGCTAGTAAAAAAATTGGCTCTTGAAAATCCAAAAACTAGATGGTCCTTTGAATATTCTCCAGAAAGTTTTACAGGCACAGAGTACGAATATGCAGCTGAAGTGTGTGATGCTGTTGTAGATATTTTAAAAGATGCAACAGAACAAAAAATTATCATTAACCTACCTGCGACCGTTGAAATGACATCTCCTAATCTCTATGCTGACCAAATTGAATGGATGCATCGTAACTTGAGAGAAAGAGATAATATTATTCTTTCACTTCATCCACATAATGACAGAGGAACAGCAGTTGCAGCTACTGAGCTTGGCCTTATGGCAGGTGCTGATAGAGTTGAAGGAACTCTTTTTGGTAATGGTGAAAGAACAGGAAATGTTGATATTGTTACAATTGCTCTCAATCTACTCACGCATGGAATTGATCCTGAGTTAGATTTTACTAATATAAATCATGTGGTCAGAGAGGTTGAATTTTGTAATAAGCTACCAGTCCATCCCAGGCACCCCTATGCTGGAGATTTAGTATTTACAGCCTTCTCTGGGTCCCACCAAGATGCAATTAACAAGGGATTGCAAGCACTTAAAAAATCTAATGATCCTCATTGGGAAGTGCCATACCTTCCCATTGATCCATCAGATCTGGGCAGAACCTACGAAGCAGTTGTTAGAATAAATTCACAATCAGGGAAGGGAGGAATAGCCTATATTTTAGAAAGTGATCATGGCGTTTCCTTGCCTAGAAGATTGCAAATAGCGCTAAGTAGTGAGGTGCAAAAAGTAGCTGATGAAACTGGAAGAGAGATAGTATCATCAGAAATTTGGGAAATATTTGAAAGATCGTTTGTTAAATCAAATGGCTTAGAACTTGCATCGTTTGAGGTTTCGTCCAAGGAAGAAGGGCTCGATGAGATTACATTAAATATTGTTAATCAAAATCTATCAGAATGTATGGTTGCTCAAGGTGAAGGCCCCCTCTCGGCAGCGATTAATGCATTGAATAATGCTTTCAACACTCATTTAAGTATTAGTGAGTTTCACCAACACTCAATAGGTTCAGGGTCGAATGCAGCAGCTATTACCTATATTGAAATAACTAAAGACAAAACTATTACTCGTTGGGGAGTGGGAATTGATAAAAATACCCTGAAGTCCTCGATTAAAGCAATAATATGCTGCTTTAATAAAATTATTTAAAGTTTGGTTTTCTTTTTTCAAAGAATGCTGAAACGCCTTCTTTAAATTCAGCCCCACCAAAAATTTTATTTTGTATTTCAGCTTCAGCTTCATAAACTTCAAAATATCCCTTATCCATGGCAAGTCTCATCAGCCGCTTGGTTTCTCTTACAGCAGTTGGTGATCTTGCTGCGATTATTGAAGCCCATGCTGCGGTCTCAGATTCAAGCATGTCTGCATCAACTACCTTATTCACTACACCATGTTTTTCACATTCATCAGCAGATATTCTTTTGGCTTCAATGGCATACTCTAAAGCTTTAGCATATCCAAATCCTTTTGGAAGCAGCCAAGCTAAGCCTCCATCGGGAACTAGTGCAATATTGCTAAAAACAGACATAATAAATGCATCACGAGACATAATACGAAGGTCGCAAGCCATAGCATAGGCAGCTCCAATACCTGCAGCAGGTCCGTTAATAGATCCAATGACAGGAATTGGCATTTCAATTATTGCCTTTAAACTGGGTAGGTAACCTCTAATCAAAGAATCTTGTGTGCTTTGCCAGCTAGCCTCTCTTTCTTGTAGATCAGCTCCCGAAGAGAAGCCCCTTCCCATTCCAGTTAATATACAAACTCTTACATTTTCTTCTTGTGAAACCAACTCGGTGGCGCTTTTAAGGTCCCATATGAGCTGTTCATTAAATGCATTCATTGCCTCAGGTCTATTTAGAACTATCTTTGCTATTTTTGAATCTGTATTGATATCTAATAAAAGGGTGTCGTAGGTCATATAATCAAATAATCTCGAAATAAATTTCTTGTTTGTTATGTAGAAGTATAACACCATGACTTTCATCGTCTGATCTTCTCCAGCTAACTCTTGCATCATAACTAGAGAGACTTTCTATGAAAGTCTTTTCAATCTCTTGAAGAATACTAAAATTTGGCATGGGCAAGTTGTTAAACTCAATCCAATGCCTTATAACTTTTCGTCTCAATGACGAGCTTAACTCTTTGAGTTCTTTCTTATTTAGTTCTTCGCTTTTATAAAGATAGCCGTATGCATGATCAAATAAGCTATTGAGAATTACTGTCTCCTCATATGCAAGCTTACCAAATTCGAAAATCTTTTTTGATGCAGCGCCCCATCTAGATTCAATAAGAGGTACAACAGAATTTCTTATAAAATTTCTGTCCATAGTTTCGTTGATATTAGAAGCATCCTTAATGTAGCCAATATCGATCGAATCAAGATATTGTATTAGGTGTTCTTTAGTGATTTGTAAAAATGGTCTAATCAAAAAGCCCTTACCAATAGCTCTTTTTGCACTCATTCCTGAAATACCCTTTATTCCTGTGCCTCTAAATAACCTAAATAATATAGTCTCTACTTGATCGTTCAGGTGGTGCGCCAAACAGATTTGCGGAAATTGATTGGTATACCTTTCAAACACTTTAAGGCGAGCATTTCTGGCTTCTAATTCAAAGCTTTTACTATTACTAGCAATAAGGACCTTCTCAACCAATAGATCAATCCCTAGAGAATGGCAGATAGTTTTACAATGCTCCTCCCACTTATCTGCATTCTCATTAATTCCGTGATTAATATGAAGCGCAGAAACGTTTGCTTTTAATTCATGTTGTTGTTTAAGTGCGCACAGAGCCATTAAAAGAGCGCTTGAATCGGGTCCGCCGCTAAAACCCACAAGAATATCTAAATCAGTATTGATATAGCTCAGAATTCCTTCATGAGGTAAAGTCTTAAGATCCAATTCTTAGAAGCCTTTGGTATCTGCGCTCTAGCAATTCCTCAGTTGATAATTGATTTAATTTTGATAAGGCATCAATCATTGATTTCTTAACCAAGCTTGCCATCTCATCATAATCTCTATGAGCTCCTCCAGATGGCTCGGTTATAATTTCATCGACAATTCCAATTTTAATTAATTCTTGAGCGCTTACCTTCATAGCTTCGGCAGCGTCTGGAGCATTTTCTGAAGATCTCCACACAATGGAGGCACAAGCTTCAGGGGAAGCAACAGAATAGATTGCATGCTCAAAAATTGCGATATGATCTCCAACACCAATTGCAAGAGCTCCTCCAGAACCTCCTTCTCCTGTAACAATTACAATGATGGGTGTTTTGAGCTGTGACATGATTGCTAAATTTTGTGCTATAGCCTCAGATTGCCCTCTCTCTTCTCCCTCAACACCTGGGTAAGCACCAGCAGTATCGATAAAGGTGATAACCGGTAAAGAAAAGCGCTCAGCTAATTTAAAAAGTCTTTTTGCTTTACGGTATCCTTCTGGCTGAGCCATACCAAAGTTTCTTTTTACTTTCTCAGACGTTTCCCTTCCTTTCTCATGCCCAACGATCATCACAGGGATATCTTCAAAACTTGCAAGACCGCCTATGATAGAGGCATCATCTGCAAATTGCCTATCTCCATGAAGTTCATCAAAATCGTTAAAGAGCCTAGGGATAAAATCTGAAATATGGGGCCTTTTCGGATGACGCGCTACTTGGACTTTTTGCCAAATAGATAGTTTAGAAAATATTTTTTTCCTAAGCTTTTCCTCCTCACTCTCAAGAGACTGAATTTCCTTTAAGAGAGAAACATCACCCATAGATGCTCCTCTAAGAGCATCTATTTTATCTAAGATGTCTGCTAGCGGTTTTTCAAATTCTAAAAATTGGTTGCTCATACTAATTAATTCTTAAATCTATATCTGGGAAAGCATCTTTTATAGATGCAATATTATCTTGATTTGGTTGAAATCTGAAATTCTCTCCTAAACTTATTGAGGTTTCTTTATCTTGAAAGCTTAGCTTTATTTCTAGTGCACAATCTCCGGAATCCCAAATCGAGCCATTAATATTCTTCAAGTTTTCCATTCCCGCTTTCAACATAGGCAATTGCTCTTGAGTAATATGCAAGGTAATCGACTGAATGTTTTTATAAATTCCATCCAGAGGGGTCAATTTTTTTACATTCATTTTAAATTGTATCTTGCCCACTTCTTTTGAACGGTAATCATCAACACTGATATCACCAGAAAATATAAGAATGTTATTTTTTTTGATTATTTCATGATTTTTTTGTATCAGTTCATTGCCAACGATTGCATCCATAGACCCAGAGCCATCATCAAAGTTTACAAAATATATTTGTTGTCCTTGCCTATCACGCGTTTGCCTAATGCTTTGAATCAGTCCTGCAACTTTAGATTTTTTAATTTCAGGAGTTAATTCATGAATCTTGTGTATTGTATGGCCAGCCAATGTTCTTCCTAAAGATTCAACAGGATGTCCTGAAAAATAAAAGCCAAGAGCCTCTCTTTCTAATTCTAGGATTTCATTATTACTGATATCGTCTTTATTTTTAAACTTTTCATATGGGTCAAAATCAATTGAATTCGAAGTAAAAAGGTCTCCTCCAGTATGTTGAGTATTACCTTTCTGTGATTCCGATAAAATATCCTCTAAAGAATAGATAGCCACCGACCTACTTGGAGCTAAAGAATCAAATGCCCCTGACTTTGCTAAAGCTTCTATAGATTTTTTGCCTCCAAGTTTGATATCAAATTTTTTTGTAAGATCAAAAAGATTTTGAATTTTATATTTTCCTCGATTTTCTAGGATATGGTTAATAAATGAATCAGCAACGCCTTTAATTGCCCCTAAACCATACTCAATAACATTTTGGTCATTTACAAAGAATTCTTTTTGAGATGAAAGAATATCTGGTTTTTGAACTCTTATGCCCAAACTCTGACACTCTTTAAGGAGTGTATAAATCTTATCGGTATTTCCAAGCTCTGTTGAAAGCACTGCTGCCATAAATTGCTCGGGATAATAAGTTTTTAAGTATGCAGTTTGGTAGGAAATTAATGCATAGGCTGCTGAATGAGACTTATTGAATCCGTAACCAGCAAATTTTTCGATCAAATCAAATATTTTTGATGCAAGCCCTTCTTTTATATTATTTTTTTTGCAACCCTCAACAAATACTGCCCTTTGCTCTTCCATCTCTTCAACTTTTTTCTTACCCATCGCTCGTCTCAGGATATCTGCCTGGCCCAGCGAGTAGCCAGCAAGAACTTGCGCAGCCTGCATTACCTGCTCTTGATATAAGATCACTCCGTATGTTTCAGATAAAATTGGCTCCAAAAGCGGATGGGGATATGAAACATTAATTCTTCCATGCTTTCTATCAACAAATTGATCATCCATACCAGACTCGAGAGGACCAGGTCGATACAAGGCTAATAAAGCCGTTATTTCTTCAAATTTTGTAGGTTTGAGCCTTCTAATGAGCTCTCGCATTCCAGGCGACTCAAGTTGAAAAACAGCAGTAGTTTTTCCAAGTTGCAACAACTCAAACACTTTCTGATCATCTAGCGGGATAGCATCTAAATCTAGGAGATCCTCATCTAATGAATCTTTCATGATATTAATTGCTTTGATAGCTTTACTGATTACTGTAAGAGTCCGCAATCCCAAAAAATCAAATTTCACTAAGCCAATTTTCTCTAAATCGTCTTTATCAAATTGCGTCATTGTTGAACCAGATGAAGAGTCAATGAAGAGCGGGCAAAAATCAGTAATTTGTCCAGGAGCTATCACAATACCCCCTGCATGTTTACCTACATTTCTGGCAATCCCCTCTAACTTGAAAGAGATTTCAATAATTTCTGAAACTTCTTCGTCATTCTGTATCATCTCTTTTAAGAGTGGTTGTTGTTTGATAGCCCTCTCGAGAGTCATACCTGGAACAAAGGGAATCATTTTAGAAATCCTGTCCCCTAATGCATATGGCCGACCCAATGCTCTCGCAACATCTCTGACAACTGCTCTAGCAGCCATAGTTCCAAAGGTAGCAATTTGAGATACCGCTTTGGTTCCATATTTTTGTGAAACATACTCAATAACTAAATCTCTTTTTTCCATGCAAAAATCTACATCAAAATCAGGCATGGAAATGCGCTCAGGATTGATAAATCTTTCAAAGAGTAATCCATGCTCAATCGGATCCAACGCAGTAATTCCTAGAGAAAATGCGACCAAAGAACCTGCACCTGAACCTCTGCCCGGCCCAACAGGCACGTTATTATTCTTTGACCAATTAATGAAATCTGCAACTATTAGAAAGTAACTTGAAAAGCCAGTTGATTTTATTGATTCTAGCTCAAGGTTCATTCTGCTTTGATATTTCGAATGCTCTTTCGGATCAATCTTTGCAAGGAAGGATGCAAGCCCTGATTTGGCCTCAGATTCCAAATAGGAATCGAAAGTTTGCTCTCCTGAAACTGGATATTCTGGCAAAAAGTATTTACCAGTCGTAAAACTTACGTTGCATTTTATGGCTAGTTTGTATGAGTTTTCTAGTGCAGTTTTATACTCAGGAAGGAGCGCATACATTTCCTTTGGACTTTTAAAATACTGTGATGATTTAAATTCTTTTGCTCGATTTTTATCATCAATAACTTTTCCTGTATTGATGCAGACCTTTATGTCATGAATATCAAAATCACTTTGATTTGCAAAAAGAACATCGTTTGTTGCAACCATTGGTATTTGATGCTGCTCCGCCATGCTTGCAAAAAAAGAATTTGCAAATGAATCCCCATCTGAAATGTCATTGATTTCCAAGAACATTTTTTCTTGCAAGGCATTCTTGTAATGCACCAGTAAGCGTTCAATTAAATCATCTCTTCCATTGACAGCGTATTTTCTAGCAAGGCTTCGTTGTCCGCCTACAATGACAAATAATCCATCGAGATGCTTGATAAATTGAGAGAAATGAATGAATGCAACGTCTGAAGTTTTATTTTCTTGAGAGAGAGAAATAATTTTTAGTAGGTTTAATAAACCTGTGTGATTCCTTATGAGCACTAATACTTCATCAATATCAGCCTTACCTTGAACAGAAATTACAGATCCAAGGATGGGTTTGATGCCATTAGCTTCAGCATATGAAACAAATTTAACTGCTGCAAATAGATTGTTAAAATCCGTTAGCGCAACAGCAGGCATTTTTTTCTTGATTGCCTGATCAATAATTTCTTTAGGTCTAAATAACCCCCTGGTAATGCTAAATTCAGATGAGTTTCTTAGATGAATAAACTTATGCTTCAATACTCACCCCAGAAAATGTGATTCTATGAATTGGACTGCGTCCATGTTTTTTAAGAGCTTCTTTATGCAATTTTGTTGGGTATCCTTTATGTTGTGAAAAACCATAATCAGGATAATACTGATCCATTTTAACCATCCAAGAGTCTCTCCATACTTTAGCAATAATTGATGCGGCTGAGATTTCAGCTACCAAATTATCGCCTGATATTATAGCTTTATTTGGTATATCAATTGGCAAGCAAAATTTCCCATCCACAAGAATTTCTTCAGGTTCTATCTCCAAATCTTCAACTGCTTTTTGCATTGCAAGCAAGCTTGCTTGGTGAATATTTATATCGTCGATCGTTTTAGCATCGACCATCCCATAACCAACCCATGCTGATTGCTTTATCTTGATGGATAACTCTTCGCGAGCCTTCACAGATAATTTCTTTGAGTCCGTTAATCCGGGGATTCGCCTCTTTAATATTACAGCGCAAGCGCAAACTGGACCAGCAAGACATCCTCTTCCAACCTCATCTACACCAGCAATCACTTGCTAGAGATTATATAAGATGCAGCTTTTGAGAATCCTTCTCCTTTAATGGCTGATTTAAGCTGAGTAAGAGATTCTTTCTTTTGCTGATCAAAGGATAGCTTATGATAGCTCTCTAGGATTTTTTCAGCAGTAAGGTTGTCTTGTATCAGCTCTGGAAATGCTAATTTATTTAAAATAAGATTGGGTAAGCCAATAAAAGGGGCCTTATTCAATCTGCTTAAAATAGCATAATTTAATCTACTCGTTTTATAACAAATAATTGGTGATGATCCATAGCAGGCCGCTTCTAAAGTTGCAGTTCCAGAGGTAACAACTGCTATATTTGACTTCACAAGAAAATCTCTCATGCTATCTACATCGCAAGTGAACTTAATTAATGCCTTGTTACACAAATCGATGATAAAGTTTTTTTGTTTAACGGATGCAGCGGGAATAAGGAAATGCTTGCTAGAATCTTTGGCTGAAATTTTTTGTGCAAACTCTAGCATTATTGGGAATATATTTACCAACTCGCTCTCCCTGCTCCCAGGAAGCAGAGCAATAAATTCATCACTCTTTTCTTGCTGATAAAAATCTTCAATATTAGAAAATGGATGGCCAACAAAAATAGCTTGAGTATTACTCGCATCGTAGAATTGTTTTTCAAAGGGGAATAAGCATAAAGTGCAGTCGATATATTTTTTGATTTTTTTTATTCTATTTTGTCTCCAGGCCCAAACACTTGGGCTAACTAGCTGAATTGTTCTGATACCCTTTGAATGCATGATTTTGTGAATACCCATATTAAAATCTGGTGCATCAATGCCAATAAAAATATCTATTTGATTTGACAAAAGAAAATCTATAACTTTTTTTCTTATGGTTAATATTTTTGACAGATTTCTAATCGGATCGATTATCCCCATTACATTTAAATAATGGGTTTCAACATTTGGACTTGATAGTCCCAAAGAGGCAAGCTTTTCAAGGCCTATTCCGTAAATTGCAACATTACTTATTTTTCTAATCTCTGTGAGTAGTGCATGACCAAGTAAGTCGCCGGAATGTTCGGTAGCAATAATACCAACATTCAGGGTATTTATGCTCACTATCTCAATATGCCTCTTTCAGAGGTTTTGATAGAGTTTAGAAATGTATCAAGGATCCCTGCGTGATCATGATTGAGCTGCTCGATCGATTTGATTGCTTCTTGAAGACTAAGCCCCTTCCTATAAAGTGCTCTGTATGCTTTTTTAAGAAGATTGATGTTTGATTCATCAAATCCATGCCTTTGGAGTCCAACCGTATTAAGCCCAATTGGTCTAGCAGGATTAGCTGCTATTTTGACATACGCAGGGATATCCATAGTGATTACTGTATTAAGACCCGTAAAAGCAAAATCCCCAATCTTGCAAAATTGATGGACAAGAGTATAGCCACCTAATATTACATTGTTCCCTATGTGCACATGGCCAGCTAAGCCTGAATTATTAGCCATAACATTATTTGAGCCCACTCGACAATCATGAGCTACATGGGTATATGCCATAAATAAATTATTATCTTCAATAGAAGTTATGCCTTCATCTTGCACGGTGCCCCTGTGCACCGTAACTCCCTCTCGGAAAATATTATTCTTGCCGATTGTAAGTAGCGTCCTTTCGCCTTTAAACTTTTTGTCAGGAGTATCTTCTCCTATGGTAGAAAATTGATAAAAGATATTACCAGATGATATTTTTGTTGGTCCTTTAATAACTACATGAGAATGCAATATACAGTTATCACCAATTTCAACATCCTCTCCGATAAAACAAAAAGGTCCAATATCTGCTGAAGCGCTTATTTTTGAACTAGGATGAATGAAAGAAAAATTATCCATTACTTTGGCCTATCGGCACATAATATAGTGGCAGAACAAACTTCTTTGTCCCCCACCATTGCTTTACAATCAAATTTCCAAATCCCCCTCTTATTTCCTACTATTTTAGAAAATAATTCAAGAGTGTCGCCAGGAACTACGGGGTTTCTAAATCTTACATCATCAGCTCCTGCAAAATAATAAATACTCCCGCTATCTGGTGTCTTATTCATAGTCATAAAACCTAAAATACCAGAGGCCTGTGCTAAAGCTTCAATGATAATAACGCCAGGCATCACTGGTTTATCAGGAAAATGACCATTAAAAAAATCCTCTCCAATGGTTACACATTTTTGGGCATGAATAGATACTCCTTCCTCCACTGAAATAACCCTGTCGACAAAAAGGAAAGGAAACCTGTGAGGAAGATGTTTTAGGATATGGTCAATTTGATACATTATTTTTTTCCTAATTGCCTTATAGCTACTGAAGATTTTGCCCAATCTTTATGTTCTTGGGCTGGCATAATGCCTACGTAATTTCCAGGCTCTCTGATACTTTTGGTGATTAAAGTATGTGCTCCGATAAAAACATTGTCACAAATCTCAAGATGTCCAATAACACCTGATAAACCGCCCATTTGTAAATTCTTGCCTATCTTAGTGGATCCAGCAATTGCGCACTTAGCAGCTATAGCACAGTTATCGCCTAATACTACATTATGAGCAATATGCACTTGATTATCTAACTTTACTCCGTTGCCAATTATCGTATCCTCAAGGGCCCCTCGATCAATAGTGCAGCCTGCTCCAAACTCTACATTGTCTCCTACGATTAATTTTCCTAATTGATGAATTTTTTGATATCCATCTTTGGATGGCGCAAACCCAAACCCATCCGAACCAAGAATACAATTATTTTGGATAATACAATTTTTACCAATCACAACGCTTCTCATGAGACTTGAATTAGCGTGTATTATGGTGCCCTCACCAACTACACAGTTAGGCCCAATAAAAACGTTCGGACCGATCACTGCGTCTCTCAGAATTGATGCCGTATCTGAGACTATTGCTCCTTGGTATATTTTTGCAGTCTGATCAACATCAGGATTGGAATTTATTATAGGAGCAAGCTCGATTCCCTCAAACATATCCTCTATAGGATCAAACATCTTACTTAGAATTGCAAATGCGTAATAGGGATCTTTAACAAGAATATAATTCTTGTTATCGTTAGGGCTATAACTGTCTGCAACTACCAATGCTGCAGCTTTGCATCCAACAATATACTTCTCAAATTTCTTAGAAGAGACAAAAGAAATGCTGGAATGAGTGGAGTGCTGTATTGGGCTCAGCGTATCGACAAGCTGATTGGGATCGCCAATCAGCCTGCCGCTAATAATGGATGCGATATTCTCTAGAGAATATATAGTTTTGGACAAGCCTTTACTATTTTGCAGTTGCTTTGGAGGCAACATCAAGCATGGATGTTACATCATCTGTTAAATCCATTGCAGGATCAGCAAACAATACAGTCTCTCTTCCTAGAAGAACTTTAACTTGCTTAGCAGCAATTAATTCTTGAAGAATTTTTTGCAAAGTTGGATTTAAATCTCTAAAAACTTTATCTGCGGTTTCGGTTTGCTTTGATTGAATTTTTCCAATAATAAACTCTAAGTCTTTGGTTTTCTCTTGGATGCTTCTTTGCATGCTAGCAATTTCATCTTGAGATAAGGTCTCTGACTCCTTTTGAAGCTTTTCAGCCATAGCCTGCCTATCAGACTGGAGAGCCTGAGCTCTTTCAACATTTCCAGCATATTCGCTATCGCTCTCAAGAGCTTTGAAAGCATTTTGTGCAGTTTGAGTTGCTAAGACAGCAGTTCTCATATCAATAACTGCCATGCCATCAACAGCAAAAACTCCAGTTGAAAATGTGCTGAATAGAAATAATCCTGCTAGTAGTCTATTTTTCATAATAACCCTCTAAGTAAGTTCGCATATTTTATATGAAATATTCTAAAAAACTAGAATACTGTACCAATTGTGAATTGGAATTGTTCTGTTCTATCAAAAATGCCGTCATTGAAGGGCTGCGAAAAGCTAAAACTCATAGGTCCGAAGCCTGTCATCCATGTGACTCCAACTCCAATTGAATATCTTAATTCGTTAATCGTTGGTTCGTAGCAATTAATTTGATAATCGCGACAATCAGTCTGAAATACATTTCCAAAATCTATAAAGAAGGCGGAGCGCATGGAACGCTGATCATCAACCATGGGTAATTTAAAAATAAGCTGCAGACTGCCCTCAATTAAAAAATTTCCTCCAATCGGATCAAATGCTTGTGAGTAGGCGTAAGGGTTAGGAGCAGGTGTATCAGGCACTCCATCAAAGTCAGTGTCATAAAATGGGGGGCATTCTTCGGTCTCTGGAACAAAACCATAGCATGGGGTAGGAGTTACTCTGGGTCCCAAGGTATTGGATCTAAAACCACGAATTGATTTTGGTCCTCCAGAGTAAAAATTTTCAAAAAATGGTGGGACCTCGGTATCACCATATGTTCCTATGTACCCCAAAGACCCATCAAATCCAAATACTAGATCTGCAAAAGGAAGCGGTCTGTAAAATTTATTTTGTAAATTGAGTTTGTAGTAATTTATATCACTACCAGGGACGGTAGTTTGAAGCATGAGATCAAGCTGAGATCCATTCGTAGGAAACAAACCACGATTGAGTGTAATCCTGGACCAGACTGCCTGCAGTTTTATCACTTCAAATGCAGTACCTTCTGATTTTAAAAAGTCAGCGATTTCTCTTGCTGGCAAAGTACCTTCTTGGATTTCAGTATTATCGTAATTGATATTTAAACCAATTCTTTGAGTTTCACTCAATGGGTAGCTGAACTGAACTCCAGCTCCAATACTATTAGTTAAATAGTTTGCTACATTAAACTCACCATAATCTGTTTCTCTGAAATAGATGCTATAGCCCCTGCTCACCCCGTCCATGGTGAAATATGGGTCAAAGAAAGATATATTATAAAGATCCTGATAAACACTTTTATTCAATCCTATATTTACCTTATTACCAGTGCCCATGAAATTATTATCGGATAAGTTAAGCCCTAAATTTAAACCGAAATCACTGTACCCAATAGATCCACCTATTGAAGATGTGCTCTCCTCTTCCACCGTGAACTCAATATCAATCTGATCTTCTGTTCCTGGCACAGGAATGGTTTCAACATTTACTTCTTTAAAATATCCGAGCCTCTCTAGCCTTATTTTGGATGACTCAATTCTATCGTCTGAAGCCCAAGCGCCTTCAAACTGACGCATTTCTCTTCTCAAAACTTCATCATTAGTTAAAAAATTACCTGCAAAATTAATTTTTCTTGCATAGGTTCTATTTCCAGGTTGAACTATAAAAGTCAGCTCTACGTCTTGACCCGATTCCGCTGGCTCTGGATTGCCTTTGACTTGTGCAAATGTATAACCTTCATTTCCTAGTATTGAAGTAAGAAATTCTTCAATTGCTGTTATTTGAGCCTGGGAGTATATCTCTTCTAATAGTGAGTCGAGAATCGGTTGGTATATGGCTGCATCAACCGGCATATCTCCAATTAAATTGACCTTTGATATCTTATATTTTTCTCCCTCTGAAATACTATATGTTATGAAAATATCTTTTTTATCCTCTGAAACACTTACCTGAACTGACTCCAAAGAAAATTTTAAATAACCTCTATCAAGATAATAGGATTCCAAATTTTCGATATCTCCTTCAAGTTTTTCTTTAGAATATTTATTGTTATTACTAAGAAATGAAAACCATCCACCTTCTTTGAGCTCAAAGGCAAGGGCAAGTTCTTCATTGCTAAAGAGAGTATTTCCAATAATTTTAATACTTTCAATCTGTGCCGAGGTTCCTTCATCGATATCTATTCTTAAATCAATAGTGTTTCTAGGCTTGTTGACAGTTATAACTTCAACCCCAGCACCATATCTTCCTTGTGATGAGTATTGTCTAACTAACTCACCCTTCATGGCCTCCAAGGTAGATCTTTTGTAAACCTGGCCCTCTGCAATTCCAGCACCTTCTAGACCTTTTAGCAGATCTTCTGTTTTCAAAGCTTTATTACCATCGATATCTATCTTTGCAATGGAAGGTCTTTCTTCGACAGAAATAATTAATGCATTACCATCTTTACCAATCTCAATATTATTAAATTGCTCAGTTATAAATAGAGCTCGGATGATCTCTTCTACTTTAGTTTGATCAATCTTATCGCCAACGCTGACTGGTATTGCAGTAAAAATACTTCCCACAGAAACTCTTTGAAGCCCAACAATTCTTATGTCTGAAACCAAGAATTCATCAAATGATTGTAAAAAATGAGCTTTAAAAGAAAGATTTATAATCAAGAAAAAATATAAAAATCTTTTCATTAAATAAACCTTGAAATATCGTTAAAGACTGCAAATAGCATCAAAGCAACAACTGCAATCCAGCCACCAGTATAAAAGTAGTTTTCAACTCTTTCTGATAAGGGAGATCCTTTTAATGCTTCTATGGCCAGCAATGTAAGTTGACCACCATCTAATACAGGAATAGGTAATAAATTTAATACCCCAAGAGAGATACTAAGAAGCGCCATCAAATACAAAAATGGCAACATCCCTACCTTAGCTGTATCTCCAGCCATTTTAACAATTCCAATTGGACCACTCAGATTTTGAGCTCCCATTGAACCAGTTAGCATTTTTCCAACAAATAACAAAGTTTTGGTACTCATGGTGTAGGTATCTTGGACGCCATGCACCAATGACTCAATAACTGACTTTTGCATGCCTGCCGTAATACCAATCACTCTGACTGTTTTACCATCTATTGATTGGCTTGATAAAGGAACCATAAAAGAGAAAAGCTCTCCATCTCTTAAAACCTCTATCGCAACCTCGTCATTGCTGAAGGATGCCATTACCGTAGCAATATCTTCATACGCTACAATGGGCTCAGAGTTGATTGAAGTAATTTTGTCGTTCACTTTGAGGCCTGCAGAAGGTGCATTACTGCTTTCTGAAAAGCCTCCTATATATGGAGCAGTTTTTAACTGCAAATCTAGCCCTAAATAATTTTCAGGTGCTTCTTGCGATAAGTTTGTTGCTAAGAAATTATCTAATCTTAGTGGATATTTAAATTTATTTTCAAAACCTCTTTCGATCTGTAAATCTAACTCAACATTGCTTCCTGAATGACTCAAGAGCTCCAATCTCAAATCTTGAAGATTTGATATTTTTTTGCCATTGATAGCAGAGATAATATCTCCCGGTAGCAAAATTCCTTCCTGGATAATCTGTGGATTATTAATAGCCGTAATTTCAGTGATGAAGTTTCTTTGAATAGAGTTCGCATATATAGCGGCCAGAATAAAGATTGCTAGAATAAAGTTTGCCATAGGGCCAGCAAGCATTACGGCAGCTCTTTTTAGTTTAGGCTGGGCTTCAAATACCATTCTTTGTTGTTGAGGAGTTAAGGAATTCTTTAGTTCTTGATCTTCTTCAAGACCTTTTTCAGTTAACATTGCAACATATCCACCTAAAGGCAAAGCTGATAATGCGTACTCTGTGCCTTTGCTATCAGATTTTTTATACATTACAGGGCCCATACCAATAGAGAATCTGATCACATGTATATTGCACAATCTAGCAACAATAAAATGACCAAACTCGTGAATAGTTATCAAGACACCCAAAAGGATAAGAGCGGAAATAAGATAAATCATTTAGGACAGCGATTTTAACACTTTCAAGGCATATTTGCGTGCATAGTTATCAAAGTAATAAATATCTTTTAAGTTAGAAATTTTAGACCAAGGAACATAATCCATTGTTTCTTGAATAACTCTATAGATTTCCAAAAATTTTATCTTTCCATCAATAAATCCCTTAACTGCAATTTCATTAGCTGCATTAAAGACTGCTCCAGCATTTCCTTTTTTATTTATCACTTCGTATGCAAGATTAAAGCTTTGACGACGATCACTTGGTAATTTTTTAAATGTCAATGTTGTGCCTCTGGTAAATAATTCATCAAAATTAATGGTAAGTCTTTTGTTGAGAATGCCTCCTAAAGCATTAGCAATAGGAATAGTCATACTTGGATTGCTTAATTGCGCTATGGTTGAGCCATCTTTATATGTAACTAGGGAGTGAACAATACTTTGTGGGTGAATAATCACATCTAATTGTGAAGACTTTAAGTTAAATAGATATGCGGCTTCGATCAGTTCAAGACATTTATTTACTAAAGTTGCTGAATCTATAGTAATTTTTTTCCCCATCTTCCATGTAGGATGCTGGAGAGCCTCCTTCAAAGTGACATTAGCTAAATTCTTTAAAGCACTTGAAATAAAGGGTCCTCCTGATGCAGTAATGGTGACTTTAGTTATTTCTTCTAGATTCTTCTTGGAGCCATAAATGCATTGGTTGATTGCATTATGTTCGCTATCGATAGGAATAATTTTTGCTCCAGACTTACGAGCAAGTGGAATTAGAATATCGCCACCAGCAACTACGCTCTCCTTATTTGCAAGCAAGATATATTTTCCTGATTTCACAGCCTGAAAGGTCGATTCCAAACCAGATATCCCACTGATGCCCGATATAACTATGTCAATTTTTTTTGATGCAATTAATCTATTTAGAAGTTTTACTGCTGCCTCCTTGCCATGTTTTTTCTCTTCAATTGCTTGAGAAAAGATCAATCTTGGATGATATTTTGTAATTATTTCATCTGCAGCTTTATGATTTTTGTTGTAGGCTATTCCAGCTAATGAAAATTTAGTTGAATTTGCGCCTATGACCTCAAGCGCACTCTTACCAATACTTCCGGTGGCACCAAGTAAGAAAATATTTTTCATATCAGATTAAAAGAAAGTATTAGCACTATCGGTAAAACAGAGAGGACAGCAATGTGAGAGTCTAGTCTATCCCAAAGACCCCCATGCCCTGGGAGCAAAGATCCTGAATCTTTAAGGTTACTGGAACGTTTTATTAAACTCTCTAATAAATCTCCAGCAAATGCAAAGGGGATCAATAGAATGAGCGTTACAATTATCTTGAACGGCAGAGATAAAAAGAATGCAATAACAGCAGTCAAAAAAGCAGCCATCAGAAAGCCGCCAAGAAAGCCTTCAAGTGTTTTATTTGGACTGATAAGAGGAATAATTGAAGTCTTCCCAAAATTGGATCCTACGATGTATGCAAAAACATCAACCATTGCAGTTTGAAAAATAAGCAAAAACAAAAACAAAAATTTATTTACCCCTAGCTCATTGTGTTCCAAAAAAATAAACATGATTCCAGAGATAAAGCCGACAACTAGAAATTGACATAAAACTATATTGTTAAAAGAAAAAATCGATTGCTGCGATGGCTTAAGAATTGGAATGAAGAATAATATTGCAAGCCAAAATATTCCAATCAAGAAAATATTAAAAACTAAAATATGTGGAAACATGAGAATGCCAATCAATATAAAACTCAAGATTCCTACCCCAGGCCAATAATTTTTATGTGAATTCCTATACCATTCTGTTACCAGTAACATACCAAGCAAATAAACAACCGCATTGATTAAATAAATAGATTGAGTAATTAAAAAAATAATCAGCAAGCCTGCTAACATTAATGCTGAGGGGATGCGCTGTATGATGTTTTTTTTAAATGCGTTTTCCAAAACTTCGTTTAGTCCTTATAAATTTATTCAGACAACTTGCATACTCAGTTTGACTAAAATTTGGCCATAAAGTTTCTACAAATAATAGTTCGGTATATGCAAGTTGATAAAGTAAAAAGTTGCTGATTCTTTTATCGCCCCCTGTTCTGATCATTAGGTCAAGTTCTCTAACAGGCGCATCTAGATATGAGAAAAAACTGCTTTCAGTGATTTTTTTTGTTTGCTTGGAATTGATAATTTTATTAACAGCGCTAACGATATCTGACCTTCCACCATATCCAAGCGCAATATTAAGAATGAGTTTTGGTTTCTTAATATTAGTATCATCTTCGGCGAACTTAATCATTTTAAGAGCATGGCTTCCAAACTTTTTATATTGACCGAAAAAATTTATTTTAACTCCCTCTTCTTTAAGCTCTGGCACCTGATCTTTAATGGCCTGAATGAGCAATTTACCAATTCCAAGAATTTCAGATTTAGGTCTTTGCCAATTTTCAGTACTAAAAGCATATAAGGTCAATGATGCAATAGAATGGCGAATAGATTCCTCTACAATTAATCTAACGGTTTTAATTCCTGCTTCGTGCCCAGAGGTTGTAGATAGCTTTTTTGATCTAGCCCATCTACCATTGCCATCCATGATAATGCCAACATGAATTGGCTTAGGCACAATTTTTGGCATAGCGTTTATATTTCTAAGAGATCTGCCTCTTTCTTTTTTAACTCGCTATCAACCACTTCTATGAACTTATCAGTAACTTTCTGAACTTCATCTTCTAGTCTTCGCAGATCGTCTTCAGAAATTTCACCAGACTTTTGAGATTCTTTTGATTGGTTATTAGCATCTCTTCTAATATTCCTTATTGCAACTCTAGCGTTTTCAGCTTCACTTCTAGCTTGCTTAATAAACTCTTGTCTAGTTTCTTCTGTTAGAACTGGCATAGTTACTCTGATGAGACCTCCTGATGTATTTGGATTCAATCCTAAATCAGATTTCAGAATAGCCTTTTCAATATGAGAAACCAATGACTTGTCCCATGGAGAGATTGCCAAAGTTCTACCCTCTTCTACAGTTATGTTTGCAGTTTGAGATATTTGGGTGGGGTTACCGTAATAATCTACCTTAATGCCATCCAAAATACTTGGATGAGCTCTTCCAGTCCTAATTTTATTAAAATCAACGATAAGTGAGTCTATTGATTTTTGCATTTTTAGCTTCAGTTCTTGAATTAAGTTTTGCATATCTAGGATATTAAAGTCCCCACTTCTTCTCCGCAAGCAATTTGCTTCAAGGCATTTGGCTCACTCCAGTTAAAAACCTTTATTGGAATATTATGATCTCTTGCAAGAGTAAGCGCAGTTGCATCCATTACCTTCAAATTTTTAGTAATAGCATCTTGAAATGAGATGGAATTATAAAATTTAGCTTCGGGGTTAGTGTTAGGATCATCTGAATATACTCCATCTACCTTAGTGGCCTTCAGCATTAAATCAGCCTCAATTTCAACTGCTCTAAGGCAGCCAGCTGTGTCGGTAGTAAAAAATGGATTGCCAGTACCTGCAGTGAATATGACTACGAAACCGTTTCCTAGCAGTTGAATGGCAAGCCTTCGATCATAATGCTCAACTAAGCCAGACATAGAGATGGCTGACATAACTCTTGTTTTAACTCCAGCTCTTTCTAAAGCATCTCTGAGAGCGATACCATTCATGACAGTGGCTAGCATTCCCATGTGGTCTCCTGCCACTCTATCCATTCCTGCTTTGGAGAGCTTTTCACCTCGGAAAAGATTTCCTCCACCAATCACAATGCCAATTTCTGCACCAAGCTCTTTGCAGTCTCTAACTGAAGCTGCCATTTCATCTAGAATTTTTGGATCGATCCCATGTTCGTCGTTTCCAGCAACAGCCTCACCGCTAAACTTAACAAGCAGACGTTTATATTTGAGATTGCTCATGTATTATGATTTTAACTGCGCTGCCACCTCAGCTGCAAAGTCTTTCTTCTCAACTTCAATACCTTCGCCAACTTTAATCCTCGACATTGATACAACATTAGCATTTTTTTCAGCTAGCAATGCGGCAACCGTTTGATCAGGATTCTTTACAAATGCTTGAGAGACTAGGGTAATTTCTGAAAGGAATCTATTAACCTTGCCATCAATCATTTTTTCCATAATGCTTGGGTCTTTGCCTGATTCAGCAGCTTGGGCTTCATATATGGCTCTTTCTCTAGCAAGCAATTCTTTATCAACTTGTTCCGCGGTTATGCAGTTTGGATTAGATGCCGCCACATGCATAGCCAGATCCTTAGCTAAATCAGGATTATCTGCGTCAATAGCTACTACTGCTGCTAACTTTCCGTCAGTATGGAGATAGGTTCCTATAGACTTTCCTTCGGCGACTTGTACCATTCTTCTAATTTGAATATTTTCACCAATAGATTGGACGAGAGTCTCTCTTTCGGTAGCAAAAGCTTCGTTTATTTCATCGATAGCATGGACATTATTTTGAGCTAAGTAGCTTTTTATGTTGTTACAAAAGTTTTGAAACTTCTCGTCTTTTGCAGCAAAATCAGTCTCAGTGTTAACCTCTACTACTGTTACAGAAGAACTAGTCTGATTTACAACTAATGTTCCATCTGCAGCAACTCTAGATGCTTTCTTTTCAGCTTTTAATGAGCTGTTAGACCTCAAGAGGTCTATCGCTTTTTCTAAATCACCCTCGGTTTCAACAAGTGCCTTTTTGCATTCCATCATGCCAACACCCGTCATTTCTCTTAATTCTTTTACTTGGCTTGCTGAAATAGACATATTTATTCTCCTTCTTTCTGATCTTGATCTTCTTGAGATATATCGGGTTGCGGATCTCCAACTTTAATAGAGTTATTATCTTCATCTTTATTTGCAACAACTTCATCATCAGAAGCATTGACATTCGCAGCCTGTTCTTCTAAATCAGGCTCCTCATCATCGGCTGAATTTATAAGATTCACCACCTTTCCAGAAGTTGCACCGACCTTCTTCACTTTAACAACTGGGGCATCCTCATCATCACTGACGATGACTCCACCTTTAATATTAGATAGACCTCTCGCACAGGCCTCAGCTATTACCTTAGTGACAAGTCTAACTGATCTTATTGCATCATCATTCCCAGGAATAATGTAATCTATACCTTCTGGATTTGAATTAGTGTCGACCAATGCGATAATTGGGATTCCCATTTTTCTTGCTTCATTTACTGCAATTCTCTCGTAGTTAACATCAACTATAAATAAAGCATCAGGCAAGCCTTTCATTTCTTTAATACCCCCAACACTAATGTTCAGCTTTTCATGTTCTTTGCTTATTTCTAGGGCCTCTTTTTTTGAGAGCTTTTTAATTCTGCCTGATTCAATCATTTCTTCTATGTCCAATAATCTTCTCACGCTCCCTCTTATTGTTTTCCAATTGGTAAGAGTTCCTCCAAGCCATCTCTTGTCAATATAAGGTAAACCTAGATTGGTAGCTTCTTCTCTAATGGTATTTGCTGCAGATCTTTTGGTGCCAACAAAAAGAATTTTATTGCCTCTTGAGCAGATCTCCTCAGCTTTAGATGCAGCAGCACTTAAAAATTCTTGGGTAAGATCTAAGTTAATAATGCTTATTTTGTTTCTGGTGCCAAAAATATATTTTTCCATTTTTGGGTTCCAGAATCTTGATTGGTGTCCAAAATGCACTCCGGCATTAAGGAGATCTTGTATTGATACTATACTCATATGTTCTCCGGGTTATTCTCCAGCAGTTTTAGAAACAACCTTTTTTAAGGCACCCTATTCCTAAAAATGTTCTGCTTTCGTGTTAAAAGTTCGACAATTCTATAGAAAGAATCTTATTTATTAAAGGTTATTTCGAAAAAATTTGTTAAAGCTATGCATACCATTTGGTTGATCTTTGAGCCAAAGTGCAGCAGCAATAGCGCCCTTAGCAAAAATATCTCTGCTAAAGGCTTGGTGTTGAAAAGTTACATTTTTTTCTGATGAAAAAAAAGAAATGCGATGCAGACCAAAAACATCATGATTGCGCAATGAGATGTAATTTATTCTTATTTTTGGATTCAGTTCCAAGATCTCAGATGATATTGATTTTGCAGTACCTGAAGGAGAGTCTTTCTTTTTGGTATGATGCACTTCTGTAATATCACAATCTGTTATACCCGGATTCTCGGCTATAAAATTTAAGATAGAGGATGAGAGTGTTTGAACACCATATGAAAAGTTTGATGCAAGCATAACTGGTGCAGCCTCAGAATATTTATTTGCTAAATCAATTTGTCGGTTATCTAAATTGGTAGTACCGGAAACAAGAGGTATCTGATAATCGTTAAGTAAGACCTTTTCTAAATCTCCAGGATCAGAGAAATCAATAATGGCTAAAGGTTGGACAATTGCATGACGATGCGATGGATCAAAATCCTTAAAATTTGAGTATTGGTGAGTATTCTTCTGCGCAAGCAATCTTATTAGAGATTGCCCCATTCGACCATTAAATCCATTAATTAAGAAATGGGCTCTATTCGCTTTCAAATTCTTTTATTGCTTTCTTGAATGAAGCTTGAATAGGGTGGCATTGGTCAGAAAATGACTGCTCAAGTTGATCAATAAGCTTAATTTGATCTTTAGATAGATTGGATGGAGTTTCAACCACTACCCTGCAATGCAAATCTCCTCTTGAAGCATTTCGGACTGATGCAGCTCCCTTACCTTTTACCACTAGAATTTTTCCAGTCTGTGTATTCGGCGGTATCTTTAAAGAGATTTTGGAATCAATGGTGGGGATGGTTACCGAACCTCCTTTGATAGCAGTTATTATTGATATAGGTGCTTCGCAATAAAGATCAGACCCATCTCTTTCAAAAATCTTATTTTCTAAAACATTTATAACAACGTACAAATCACCGTTTGGACCGCCCGCAATTGCATTTCCCTCGTTTGCTAATCTAACTTTGTCTCCCTGATCAACTCCAGCAGGAATACTAATTGATAATGTTTTTTCATCTCTAATTGTTCCTTTCCCGCTACAGTTTGAGCAAAATTCTTTGATGATGCTCCCTTCGCCCCTGCAAACAGAGCATGTTTGCTGAACTGAGAAAAAGCCTTGTTGCATGCGAATCTGGCCAGCACCATTACAAGTGCCGCAGGTTGATGGACTTGAACCAGGTTTTGCACCTGATCCGGAGCATGGTTTGCAAGGGTTATCTACAGGTAGCTTGATTGTCTTTTTAATGCCTAAAACAGCTTGTTTAAGAGATAAATCAACTCTAATTTGGAGATCTTGCCCTCGTCTCTGGCGTCTTGATGAAGTTCTACCACCAAAAACATCGCCAAATATGTCTCCAAAAATGTCTCCAAAGTTAAAATCCTGAAATCCAGCACCCCCACCCATGCCTTGAACTCCAGCATGGCCAAATTGATCATAGGAAGATTTCTTTTCTGGATCCGAGAGAATTTCGTATGCTTCTGCAGCCTCTTTAAATTTTTCTTCCGCACTTTTATCATCTGGATTTCGGTCCGGATGATATTTCATAGCAAGTTTTTTAAAGGCTTTTTTTAACTCTTGGGATGAGGCACCCCTGGAAACTCCCAGAACCTCGTAGTAATCTCGCTTGGACATTACTAAGACTTATCTTCGTCTTCTTTAACCTCTTCGTACTCTGCTTCAACTGTATTATCATCTGAATCATTTGACTGATTTGCAGACGGATCAACAGCTTCACCACCATTAGGTGCTGAATAGAGCTTTTGAGCCAATGGAGTTAATTTTTCATTTAGTGCTTTAGTGGCATCCTCAATTTTAGTCAAGTCATCAGACTTAACCGCTTCTTCAAGCATAGCTAAAGATTCATCAACTGAGGCTTTTTCTGCATCAGTAAGCTTTGTTCCAGATTCATTAATCGATTTTCTAGTTGCGTGAATTAACATATCAGCATTATTTTTTGCTTGAACTAAGCCTTCAAATTTTTTATCTTCTTCAGCGTTTGCTTCAGCATCTTTTATCATTTTTTCAATATCTTCATCTGATAATCCACTCGATGCTTTAATCACGATGGACTGTTCTTTACCAGTTTTCTTATCTTTAGCAGAGACATTCAGAATACCATTGGCATCTAAATCAAAAGATACTTCAATTTGAGGCATACCTCTTTGGGCTGGAGGAATGTCCTCTAAGTTAAATTGTCCAAGAGATTTATTTTGAGCAGCTTGCTTTCTTTCGCCTTGAATAACATGAACTGTAACCGCGGTTTGATTGTCTTCCGCAGTAGAGAAAACCTGAGATTTTTGAGTTGGGATTGTAGTATTTTTTTCAATCAAGGGTGTTGCAACACCTCCGAGAGTTTCAATACCAAGTGTCAAAGGAGTAACATCGAGTAAAAGTACGTCCTTGGTTTCTCCTGAAAGAACTGATCCCTGAATTGCAGCACCTACGGCAACCGCTTCGTCGGGATTAAGGTCTTTTCTAGGCTCTTTGTTGAAGAATTCCTTAACCTTGGATTGCACTAGCGGCATTCTAGTCTGGCCGCCTACCAAAAGAACTTCATTAATATCCTTGATGTTTAACTTTGCATCTTCCAATGCTAACTTAACAGGAGCTAAACTTTTATCTACTAGCTCCTCTACCAATGATTCAAGTTTGGCTCTCGTTACTTTATGAACGAAGTGCTTTGGACCAGAGGCATCGGCGGTTATGTAAGGAAGATTCACTTCCGTTTGTTCGCTTGAAGATAATTCAATTTTTGCTTTTTCAGCAGCTTCCTTGAGTCTCTGAAGAGCAAGAGGATCCGATTTTAAGTTAAAACCAGATTCGCTCTTGAATTGTGCTACAAAATAATCAATCAACTTTAGATCGAAGTCTTCGCCACCTAAGAATGTGTCTCCATTCGTTGCAAGAACTTCAAATTGATGCTCGCCATCAACTTCAGATATTTCAATAATAGAAATATCAAATGTACCACCACCAAGATCATATACGGCAATAACAGAATCGCCTTTGTGCTTGTCTAATCCATAGGCAAGAGCAGCAGCAGTAGGTTCATTAATAATCCTTTTCACTTCAAGACCAGCGATCTTTCCAGCATCTTTAGTAGCTTGTCTTTGAGAATCATTAAAGTAGGCTGGGACGGTAATCACTGCTTCTTTAACTTCTTGTCCGAGATAGTTTTCAGCAGTCTTTTTAAGTTTCTTTAATATCTCAGCTGAAATCTGAGGAGGAGCGAGTTTTTTATCATCTACTTCTACCCAGGCATCTCCATTGTCAGCCTTAATAATTTTGTATGGAACCATTTCCATATCTTTTTTTACAACATCGTCTTCAAATCTTCTACCAATGAGTCTCTTGATAGCGTGTAAGGTTTTCTTTGGATTGGTTACTGCTTGTCTCTTAGCAGGCGTGCCAACCAACACTTCACTGCTGTCAGTGTATGCAATAACGGATGGGGTTGTCCTTCCGCCTTCAGCATTTTCAATCACCTTAGGTTGCCCACCCTCTATAACAGCTAGACAGCTGTTAGTAGTACCCAAATCAATTCCAATAATCTTTGACATAATATTTACCTAGTTTTTAACAACAATGACCCTCGCAGGTCTAATAATTCTCTCGTTTATCTCCCATCCTCTTTGCAGCACTTGCATCACATCATCATCGGCAAGCTCTTTATTAGCGATGACCGACACTGCTTCATGCAATTGAGGATCAAATTTTTCATCAACAGGGTTTATGGGTCTTATTCCAAATTTATCAAGGACATTTTCAAAAGACTTTAGAGTAAGTTCTATGCCCTCTCTATCAGAATTGCTTGTACTAGAAAAACTTTTAAGCGCTTGTTCTAGATTATCAATTACTGGGAGGAGCTCCCCAATGAAGCTTTCAAGACCAAATTTATGAGCTTTTTGTATATCAATAACATGTCTTTTATGCATGTTATCTATCTCAGCATTTAACCTAAGACATTTATCTTCAAGTTTTTGAATAATATCAACGCTGGTCTCCTGAGGAGAATTATCAGTGCTAGATTCATCTAAAGGATCCTGATCAACTACATGCTTATCAGCATCATCGACAATATTTTTATCTTTGGATTTCCCCATAACTTATCCTTTTTTAAGATATGGGGAGAAAATTTTCTAGTTCAAGACTAAAGTGTTAAGTTTTTTTTGGTTTAACATAAAGCACCATTGAATGATCAACCAAATCATACCCATAAGCTTTAGCAATTTCTTCCTGTCTTTTTTCAATCATTTCATCATGAAATTCGATAACCTTTCCAGAGTCAAGGCAAACCATGTGGTCATGATGATCATCTGGAGTAATCTCATAGATTGCTCGACCCTCTTCAAAATTATGCCTCATGATCATCCCAGCAGACTCGAATTGGGTAAGCACTCGATATACTGTAGCGAGACCAACATCTTCCCCAGAGTTTATTAGTTCTTTGTAAATATCCTCAGCACTCAAGTGATCGTCTTTATGTTGCTCAAGCACCTCTAAAATTCTTATCCTTGGAAGCGTTGCTTTAAGCCCAGCTTTTTTAAGCTCAATATTTTCTTTGCTCATAGATTCATATTTTTATTTAAACCAATACTAAGTATAATCAAATCCGCCTATGAAACAATTAATCCTCTTTCCTCTTGTTATTACTTTATTCTCGTGTTCTGTATTTGAGCCCTATAAGATTCCGATACCACAAGGAAATATAATTGAGGATAAAGAAATTGCAAAACTTCAAAAAGGGCTTACAAAAGATCAGGTCCAGTATGTGCTTGGAACTCCTCTAGCAAATACTCCCTTTCACAGCCAAAACTGGTATTACTTCTACTCAGTAAAGATAGGCCAGAATGTTATAACTGAAAGAAAGCTTTCTGTTGTATTTGATAAAGAAGGAAGATTGAAAGATTGGGTGTTGGAGGATATGGCTACTCAGTAATATTTTTTCTTCTTCTGTCTTTTGGATCTTGAAATAATTCTCTTAAAACCTCTACCCTATCATCAGGGCTAAGCCTATATTGCTCTGGTAATGGAAGATACTTCCCGTCTAAGAGTTCTCCATTCACGCCTATTTCAAATTCGTTTTGTAAAGGCTCAAGAAGCTCCTGAATATAACTTGTAGATAGAAGCTCCCCTGCAGTTGTTCGGTTTGAAACTTCAATTTCATGAAAAACTTTTAAGTCAGGGTGTTGTATGGAAAAAAATACTCTCATATTAAATAATCTTCAAAAGCCACTTTAAACCTTGCCACAAAGAACTCTAAAGTTGTTTGGTTAATTATTGGTTTTAAAAGCAAGGGCACAGAAAGTTTTGCTTCAAGAATGATGCTCGTTAAGCCTTGATCAATCTCATGAACAGTCCAAGTTGCATCGAACTGCTTTAACGGTCCATCAATTTGTTTAATTTTAATCATATTTTCAAAGACTATGTTTTCTGAGGTGATGGAATAATTTTTAGATAATATATTAAAAGTTAATGAGCCCCTCATGGTGTTTCCACGTAATTCAAGCAAACTTGATTCTAAGCAGCCTGGTAAAAAGAACTTATAGTTTGAAAAATCAGCTATGGCATCAAAAACTTTTTTGGAATCAGCATTGATGAGATGCTGAAAAGAAAATTCTTGCATTTACTATATAAATTGGAATATAAAAATTCCAAAAACTAGCACTGGTGAAATAAATCTTATAAAAAATTGCCAAAGCCTAAAAACAAATTCAGAACCCCCTAGCTCTGCCTTTGCTATCGAGGGATTCAATTTCCAACCAGCAAAAATTGCAACAAATAAACCTCCGAGAGGTAACAAAAATTGGTTGGCAAGCAGATCCATAGAATCCAAGAAATTTCTTGAACCAATAAAGGTATATTCACTCCAAACATTAAAACTCAGAAGACTCCCAAGCCCTATAAACCAGGCAATCCCAGCAAGCATAGATGAGGCAATGGGTCTTGAGAGAATATTTTTTTCTGCAAAAAAGGCTACGCTAGGCTCTAGTAGTGAAATAGAGCTACTAAGAGCAGCAATAGATAACAATAAGAAAAACAAGCCGCCAATAATATTGCCAAAGGGTAAATCAGCAAATATTGATAATAAGCTAATAAAAACTAAGCCGGGACCGCTATTTGGTTCAACGCCGTAAGCAAAAATAATTGGAAAAATTGCAAGTCCAGCAAGCATTGCAATTAGAGTATCAAGCCCAGCAACAATTGCTGAGGATTCATAGATTTCTTGATCTGGAGACATATAGGCTCCGTAACACATAATTGCACCCATTCCCAAGCTTAAACTAAAAAATGCTTGTCCCATTGCGCTTAAATAGGTATTTGCGGTAACGGCAGAAAAGTCAGGAGAAAACAAAAAGCTAAATGCTTGTGAAAAGTTACCATTGATGAATGCGTTAACAACCATAATGATCATTAAGATAAAGAGCATCGGCATAAGTAACTTAACCATTCTTTCGATACCTGAAATCACTCCTGCGGCAATTATCCAAGCAGTAATCAAAATAAATATTGTGTGCCAAAGCAAAAGCTGTAAAGGCGATGACGTAACTTGTTGAAATTTTGCTATGGAATCTATTTCTCCCTCCAAGCCAAGTGAAATAAAAATATAATTTAAGCAAATTCCAGCAAGAACACTATAAAAGCTTAAAATGACTACGCCTGCAATCAGGCCGCCCCAACCAATTGCTTGCCAATTTGAAGAGCTTGCCGATTCAGTTGCTGCATCTTTCATTGTAGATACAGGACTGCCACGATATCTCTTGCCTAACATAATTTCAGAAATCATGATGGGCAAGCCTATGATTAAAATGCATCCCAAATAGATCAAGACAAATGCCCCTCCTCCATTTGTTCCAGCCTTGTAAGGAAATCCCCAAATATTTCCTAAACCAACTGCTGAGCCAGCAGCAGCTAAAATAAAAGTCCATTTACCTACCCAAGTTAAAGTTTCTTTATTCATAATTAGTAAGGGTTTAGTAGTGATGCTCCTGAAATAAGAATACATATTGTAAGCACATATGTAGCAATCTCTCTAGCCTTTTTATAGCGTGAATCTTGTTCAAGAAATTTAGCATTATATTTTTTTTCTAGCCACCATATGCAGTTAAGAACGAAAGCACCCATTAAATGTGCAATAAAAAAATTATTAATTACTATTACTAAGAATGCTAAAAATGATAGGGCTATTCCAATTATGGGATTACTGTTATGCCAACTCCATGAAATCCCAGCTAAGAAAGCACAAATAATTGCCACAAGGTTCATTAAAAATTTAGCAGCATATTCAGGTTCAATTAAAGGCAACCATGGTAAAGCGGTAATAACTACGCAAACAGCCATTGCAGAATATATAAGATTAGTATGATTCATAATGCCAACCAAGATGTTAATATAATTTCATGGCTAAGGCTAAATCTGATGACACAATCGCACTTAATAAAATAGCAAAAAGAAACTATTTTTTAGATGAAATTTTTCATGCTGGCATTGTTTTAAGAGGCTGGGAAGTAAAGAGTTTAAGACTTGGAAAAGTTGATATTAAAGACAGTTACGTAAATTTTAAAAACGATGAAGCATTCATAATAGGAATGAAAATAGATCCGCCTCAGTCGCTGGACAGCGAAAGAGATCAATCTCTTAGGACAAAAAAACTACTGCTCCATAAAAAAGAGCTCCGCGAAATTAAATCAAAGATAGAGCAAAAGGGATTGACCTGTATCCTAACAAAAATTTTTATTAGTTCTAATTTGATAAAATGTGAAATTGCTATTGGAAAAGGCAAAAAACAACATGACCAAAGAGAAACCATTAAGCAAAGGGACTGGTCTAGACAAAAAGATAGGCTGTTAAAAAATTCTCATAAATAAGTTTTTTCTATATAATTCATCACCCTTAGGGGGCGTATTGGGTTCGACATTTGAATTGGAAACCAAACCGCATGCCAAGATTGTGATAACTCTTGTAAATAAATATCTCAAAAAATTTAGTTGCAGATAACAACTACGCTTTAGCCGCTTAATTGGCTAACCGATATTAGAATTGTCCATGGTTCAAAGTATTGGTCGCATTCATGGACTGGCAGTATTTTTTTGCCTCAAAAAAAGACTGCGAGATTATTTTGTAGGCTAGCTTGAATCGCCCTGCTCCTCGGGCCGTGAAAGTTAAACATAAAGAGTAAGCTAAGCATGTAGAAGTAAAGCGGAAAATCAGATGGACGCGGGTTCAATTCCCGCCGCCTCCACCATGAAAAAAGCAATGTAAAGTTGTAGACATTGCGTATTAAGATAATTAAACTACTGCAACTTATGGCAAACTCAAAACAATCAATTAAAAGAGCAAAGCAAAATGACGCACGCTATGTGCTTAAGCATGCTCAAAGATCCAAAGCAAGAACTGCAGTCAAAGCTGTAAAAAATGCTATTACGGCAAAAGACACAGAGACTGCCAAAAAAGCTTTAATTCAAGCTGAAAAACTTTTAGATTCTACAGCGTCAAAAAAAGTCATCCACAAAAATAAAGCTGCCAGGCTGAAAAGCAGGCTAAGTAAAGCTGTAAAATCTCTTAGCGTTTAATTAAAAGAGCTATAAATCTTTTCTAAGAGTTTCTTAACTCCAAGTGACGTAACTGCTGAAATAGGATAAAGATTTCTTATATTAAGCTTTGATAATTCCAGCCCAAGTTCTTCAAGTAAAGGCTTTGAATCCTCAAAAATATCGCATTTATTGACAGCCACAAAGATATTTTTCTCCAAAAGAGATATGTCGTATTTTTTAAGCTCCTGATGAAGCTTTTTAAACTGTTGAACTGGAGATAATTCAGTATTTATTGGATCCAATAGAAAAAGTAAAGATTTGGTTCGAGAAATGTGCTTAAGAAATCTTAAACCTAATCCCAAGCCTTCTGATGCGCCTTCAATAATACCTGGAATATCGGCAATAACCATGCTTCCATACCCCATTTTTACAGTTCCCAGATTTGGACGCAGCGTAGTAAAAGGATAATCTCCAATTTTAGGTCTAGCGGCAGAAACAGCACTTAGAAATGTTGATTTTCCAGCATTTGGAAAGCCAACCAAACCAACATCTGCTAAGGATTGAAGCTCAAGTTTTATATAGAACAACTCTCCTTCTTCACCCTTAGTGGTCTTTCTTGGAGCTTGATTAGTGCTTGACTTGAAGCGTGCATTACCAAGACCCCCCTCCCCGCCTTTGGCTAAAGTATATTTTTTGTTAGGTTCGTTACAATCCTGAATCAGATTATTTGTGGCCTGATCTAAAATCAGTGTGCCCAATGGAATTTCAAGAATTAGATCGTTACCATCCGCACCAGTCTTATTTTTTCCAGCTCCTGGCCTACCATTTTGAGCTTGGAGAATTTTTTTATGATGGAATTCTATGAGGGTGTTTATGCTATCTTTAACATGAAAAATGATATCCCCACCACGACCGCCATCACCGCCATCAGGACCACCGCGTGGTATAAATTTCTCTCTTCTGAAACTAAGGCATCCTGAACCACCGTTGCCAGCTCTGATTTCAATCAGAGCCTCGTCGATGTAGTTCATTTTAAGCGGATAATACGTTTACGGTTTTTCTTTGATTTGGACCTTTGTAGGTGAAGCTCACAACACCATCTATTTTTGCGAACAAAGTATGATCTTTACCCATTCCAACATTTTCTCCTGGATGAGCATTAGTACCTCGTTGACGAATTAAGATTTCACCAGCTTTGACAGTCTGGCCGCCAAATCGCTTAACTCCCAATCTTTTAGAATGAGAGTCTCTTCCATTCCTACTTGATCCACCAGCTTTCTTATGTGCCATTTTATTATCCTGCTGTAATCTCTGTTACCTGAACTTTATGAAATCTTTGACGATGCCCCTGAGTTCTCATGCTGTGTTTTCTTCTCTGAAATCTAAGAATGGTAATCTTATTACCTTTAGTTTCTTCGATAACTGTCGCTTTGACGCTAGCATTCTCAATAACCGGTTGACCGATGGAGACATTATCACCGTCTGAAACAAGTAAAACTTGATCAAAAACGACTTCATCGCCTGCATTTTTATCTAGCAATTCAACTTCAAGGATTTGATCGATTTCAACCTTGTGTTGTTTGCCACCTGTTTTAATAACTGCGTACATAGTATTAAGAATTTGTGGGTGAGAAATATACGCTTATATCATTAAATTATCAATACTTATGTATAATTTCAGCTTCTTTATAAATGAATAATTTATTTTCTAATAAATCGCTTTCGGAACTAGATAAAGTATCTAGTTTTCTAAAAATGGATGTCTCGACTGAAAAGATAATTAAAAGTCTTTATGAATATATTTTTACCAAAGACGGAAAAAAGCTAAGGCCGTTAGTAAATTTATTATTCAGCAGGGGATATGGTTCGAAGAACCGTCTCGAATTAGCAACAATTATAGAGCTGTTACATGTGGCAACCCTTGTGCATGATGATGTAGTTGATAAAGCTTTTTTAAGAAGAGGCAAACAAGCTGTTAACAAAGTATGGTCAAATTCACATAGCGTCTTAATAGGTGACTACATCTATTCAAAAGCTTTTATCAAAATGGTTGCCCTAAAAAGGCTAGATATATTGAAGGAGCTATCAAATGCCACTAATGACATCGCTAAAGGTGAACTTCTGCAATTGACCCTATTTAATTCAAGGGATGTTGTTACAAAACAACAATGCTTAAAGGTTGCATATTATAAAACAGGAAGGTTATTTGAAGCTTCAGCTCTAACAGGAGCAATGTTAAGGTCAAGTCATAAAAACTTTTTAGCTCTCTCAAGCAAATTTGGTAAAGATTTAGGCATAGCTTTCCAGATCAAAGATGATCTACTCGATTTTAAAATACAAAGTAAATCAGGTAAGGAACAATTTAAAGATTTTGTAGAGGGAAAATATACTCTTCCACTGGTTCTAGCTCTTCAAAAAACATCACTCATAGAAAAAAAATTTTTAAATAGTAAATTTGGTAAAAAATTGTCAAAAGCAGATAAAGAAAAAATATATGACATTATGGATTCCTCAAAGGGAATTAGTAGTTGTGAAAATATCCTTAATGGATATGTAGCATCGGCACAAGAAGTTGTGAGTAAACTTGAAAAATCTATGGATTGTAATGATTTGAATCAGTTAATAAGCTATTCTTCTCTTAGAACTATATGAAATTCATACCCAAAGAAAATTACTCAAAGTCTGATCTAATAGCTTGCGCTAATGGCGCTCTCTTTGGAGAAGGAGCTGGAAGACTTCCATCTGATGGAATGCTAATGTTCGATAGAATATTATCAATAACTAAGGATGAGACAAAAAAAGGTCAAATAATTGCTGAGCTAGACATCAATCCTGACTTGTGGTTCTTTGACTGCCACTTTAAGACTGACCCGGTTATGCCAGGATGTTTGGGTTTGGATGCTATGTGGCAATTAGTTGGCTTTTATTTATGCTGGCTAGAGCTCCCCGGGAAAGGAAGAGCTTTGGGAGCAGATAAAGTAAAGTTTTTTGGACAAGTCTTGCCTGAAGCAAAATTAGTGCGTTATGAAATTGAAATGCGCAGAGTAATCAACAGAGGGAAGCTTGTAATGGGAATCGGTAATGGAAATATGTTTGTTGACGGTAGACACGTATATAGTGCCGAAAGCTTGAGAGTAGGTTTGTTTGAAGATACGAGTGAATTTTAAATGAAGAAAGCAGTGGTTACTGGAATGGGTGCAATTTCATGTATTGGAAACACTCTGAAAGAAATCACACAAAATCTTAAACTTGGTAAATCAGGAATAATCAGAAATACATCCTACGATGGATTAGGAATGAGGAGCTTGGTCTCAGGATCTATCAACTTAAAGCTTGAAGATTTAATTGATAGAAAGCTTTTAAGATTTATGTCCAATGCTGCTGGATACTCCTATCTTGCAGCAAAGCAGGCCTTAGAGCATGCTGGACTTGGTGAGAATGATATTCAAAATCCAATGGTTGGAGTAATAGCTGGATCAGGGGGTGCCTCTCCAGTAGCTCAACTTGCTGCAGCAGATATAGCAAGAGAAAAAGGAGCTAAAAGAATTGGTCCTTATGCCGTAACAAAAACAATGGGGTCTACTGTATCTGCATGCCTTGGTACTGCCTTAAAAACCAAAGGAGTTAATTACTCTATTACTTCTGCTTGCTCTACAAGCGCACACTGTATTGGACAAGCTGCAGAAATAATTCAACAAGGCAAACAAAATATCATCATTGCTGGAGGAGGAGAAGATGAACATTGGACGCTTTCAACTCTTTTTGATGCTATGGGGGCTCTTTCATCAAGATTTAATGATACTCCTGAGCTTGCCTCCAGACCTTTTGATGAAGAAAGAGATGGGTTTGTTATCTCTGGAGGCGCAGGCATCCTTATTATAGAAGAAGAGGAACACGCAAAAAGAAGAGGAGCTCAAATTCTTGCTGAAATAACTGGATATTCTGCAAATTCTGATGGCTTTGATATGGTTTCTCCATCAGGCGAAGGTGCTGAAAGATGCATGAAGGCAGCGCTAAAACAACATGGAAAGAGCGTGGATTATATAAATGCTCATGGCACGAGCACACCAGTGGGAGATATTGCTGAATTAAATGCAATTACAAAAGTTTTTAGAGAAGCCAGTCCAATGATTTCATCCACTAAATCTATGACGGGACACTCTTTAGGAGCCACTGGTGCTCAAGAGATTATTTATTCATTGCTAATGATGCAAGAAAAATTTATTGCGCCATCAATTAATATCGAAAATGAGATAGCTGAAGCAAAAAATATTAATATTATTAAAGAAACAGTTGATAAAGAGATTTTGTCATTTATGAGTAATTCCTTTGGATTTGGTGGCACAAACGCAAGCTTGATTCTTCAAAAGTACTAGTCCACATCCCAAGGATAGCAACTAGGCAAATCTGAACTCACTTTTCCTGGAAAACTAGGCGATCTTTTCTCAAAAAATGCATTCACGCCCTCTAGAGCATCTGCAGATTTTGCTCTTTCTCGGATAATTATTGATTCCAACTCATGTGATTTTATAGGGTCATTATCACCAAGTGCACTCCAAATAAGTTGTCTAGACATGGCAATAGAAACAGGCGCAGATCTAGCAGTAAGCTCTTGTGCAAAACTTATCACTTGAGCAATAAAATCTTTCTCATCAAAAATGTAGGAAATTAAATTAATATTTAATGCCTCCTCAGCTGAGATAATTTTTCCAGAGAAGCATAATTCCAAAGCTTTTGATGCTCCTACTATTTTGGGTAGAAACCAACTACTGCATGCATCATTTACGATGCCTCTATTTAAAAATACAAATCCAAAACGAGCATTGCTAGTTGCAATCCTAATATCTGCAGGCAATTGCATAGTTGCTCCTATCCCCACAGCAGGTCCATTGCAGGCAATAATTATAGGTTTAAGAAAACGATACATCCTCAGAGTTAAAGTGCCTCCAAAGTCTTTTTGCTCTGCTTCGCTTATATTTTTACGAGATGATTTAAATGCATCCACCCCAGAGGACAAGTCTGCCCCTGCGCAAAATGCCCTCCCGTTACCAGTAATGATTACTGAATGAATAGAATCATCTCTTTCAAGATCATCTAACATACTTATCATGGTGTAGCCCATTCTGCTAGTAAAAGCATTGAGCTTATCTGGTCTATTTAACTTAATAAGGGCAATATTATTAAGTTTTTCAAGGATGACTTGTTCTTCTTTATCAGAAGGGGATGTCATCTTCGCTATATTGAGGCTCTTGATTTATGTCTTCTGCTGCTGGTGAATGAGGTTGCGAGTGACCTCCTCCCGCTTCTGAACCCCTTGAATCAAGCATAGTTAGATCGCTTCCTACTATTTCAGTTGTGTATCTGTCAGCACCTGATTGATCCTGCCATTTTCGTGTTTGAAGCTTCCCTTCAACGTATACTTTGGAACCCTTATCTAAATATTGCTCTGCAATTTCAGCAAGCTTTCCGAAATAGACAACCCTGTGCCATTCTGTTTTTTCTTTTTGTTCGCCTGTTTCTTTATCTTTCCATGAATCTGAAGTCGCTAAAGAAAGATTGGCAACCGCCATGTTGGTTTGGGTATATCTTATTTCTGGTTTTTGACCTAAATTTCCAACTAAAATTACTTTGTTAATGCCTCTGCTCATAAAAACCTCTTATAATCACATAGTGTAACCTGATTTATTTTTCCAGCGAAGGCTTACTTTAACTTAATGTCAAAAATATCCATCAAGGGTGCTAGAACCCATAATCTTAAGAATGTTTCTTTGGATATTCCCAGAAACAAACTGGTTGTAATTACTGGTCTATCAGGATCTGGTAAATCGTCTTTAGCTTTTGACACTATTTATGCCGAGGGACAGAGAAGATATGTAGAGTCTTTATCAGCCTATGCCAGACAGTTTTTATCATTGATGGAAAAACCAGATGTTGATCAGATTGAAGGCCTATCACCTGCTATCTCAATAGAACAAAAATCAACCTCACATAATCCTAGATCAACTGTTGGAACCGTAACAGAAATCTATGACTATTTAAGACTTTTGTATGCAAGGATTGGCTCACCAAGATGCCCCACTCATAATGAAATCCTTGCAGCAAAAACAATATCTCAAGTATCTGATGATATATTAAAAATTAAGGAGGGTTCAAAAATAATGATCGTAGCTCCTCTTGTGAGAGAAAAGAAAGGGGAGCATGTTGGTATATTCGAAGAATTAAAAAAAGAGGGTTTTTTAAGGGTAATTGTTAATGGTATAACCTATCCTATTGAAGAATTTCCTTTGCTTGATAAACAAAAGAAACACAATATTTCTGTTGTTATCGATAGATTAATTGTAAAAACTACTGAAGAAAATATCCAAAGATTAGCAGACTCCTTAGAGACTGCCTCTAAATTGAGTAACGGTTTGATTGATATCATCATCTTGGATGAACAAGATAAGGTTCTTAACTTCTCAACAAACTTTGCTTGCTCAAAATGTGGTTATTCAATAACAGAACTTGAACCCAGAATGTTCTCTTTCAATAATCCTATTGGCGCATGCAGTAAATGTGATGGATTGGGAGTAATACAATACTTTGACAAAGAAAAAATGGTGGAAGACCTAGATATTTCGATAAACGAAGGTGCAATCAAAGGATGGAACAAAAGAAATAGATTTTACTACCATCAACTCAAATGCCTTGCGAACCACTATGGATTCTCATTAGAAACTAAATGGTCAAATTTACCTGATGAGATTCAACATATAATCCTATATGGATCTAAAGAGACAATTGATTTTTCTAAACGCTTTTCAAGTGGAAGCAGATTTGTTCGCAAACATAGATTTGAAGGGGTCATTCCTAATACTGATCGAAGGTATCGAGAATCAGATTCTGACTATATTAAAACAGAGTTAGCTAAAATGTTATCTGAAAGCAGTTGCGATGAATGTCATGGCTCACGATTAAATGAAGCATCAAGAAATGTACTTATCGATGATGTCCCAATTTATGACATCGTTAGTCTTAAAATTTCAGATGCTCTTGAATTTATTAAAAATATTAAGCTTCAAGGGTCTCAATTAAAAATTGCAGACAAGATACTTAAAGAAATAAATGATAGATTATCTTTTTTACTAGATGTCGGCTTGAATTACCTTACCCTGGAAAGGACTGCGGAATCATTATCTGGTGGAGAATCTCAAAGAATCAGGCTAGCAAGTCAAATTGGATCTGGTCTTGTGGGAGTTACGTATGTTTTAGATGAACCTTCAATTGGTTTACATCAAAAGGATAATGAGAGGCTACTTAAAACTCTAAAACACTTGAGAGATCTTGGAAATACTGTGTTGGTTGTTGAACATGATGAAGAAGCTATTAGGAGCGCTGACCACATTATCGATATTGGGCCTGGAGCTGGAATACACGGGGGTAAGATTTGTGCTGAGGGCAGTCTAAAAGAAATTCTACAAGCCAAAGAATCAATTACCGCGGAATACCTTAATGGTAAAAGGAAAATTGATAGTAATTTAAATCCAAAGAGGCCCTCTCAGTTTATTAAAATTTTTGGAGCAGAAGAAAATAACCTTCAAAATGTTAATGTAGAAATACCTATTGGCTTATTTACTTGCATCACAGGAGTTTCTGGTTCTGGAAAGTCCTCCTTGATAAATCAGAGTCTTATGCCAATGGCTGCTTTTATTCTTAATAAAGCGAAACTTAGCAAGAAAATTAAACTTAAAAAAATAGAAGGTCTAGAGAACTTGGATAAAGTTATTTCGATTGACCAATCACCAATTGGAAGAACCCCTAGGTCAAATCCAGCTACATATACTGGAGTTTTTTCTCCTATCAGAGATCTATTTGCACAGTCTGAGGAAGCTAGATCAAGGGGCTACAAACCTGGAAGGTTTAGCTTTAATGTTAAAGGTGGAAGATGTGAAGCCTGTCAGGGAGATGGCATGATCAAAGTGGAGATGCACTTCCTTGCTGATGTTTACGTTACTTGTGATATTTGTAACAACAGAAGATATAACGATCAAACATTAGAAGTTAAATTTAAGGGCAAAAATATCTCTGAAGTATTAAACATGACGGTAGAGGATGCTGTCGAATTCTTTGATGCAGTTCCTGCCATTAAAACTAAACTCGCAACACTTCTAGACGTAGGCCTTGGATATATAACCCTAGGGCAATCTGCTACAACCCTATCTGGAGGTGAAGCTCAAAGAGTTAAACTAGCTAAAGAATTATCTAAAAGAAGTACTGGGAAGACTCTCTATATACTGGATGAGCCTACAACTGGATTGCATTTTTTTGATATTGAGCTTCTGCTTGGAGTTCTAAAAAGACTCTCTAATCAGGGAAATACAGTAGTCGTTATAGAGCATAATCTTGATGTAATTAAATCAAGTGACTGGATAATTGATCTAGGTCCTGAAGGGGGCACAGATGGAGGTCAAGTCATTGCTTTTGGAGATCCATCCAAAGTAGCAAAAAATACTAAATCCTATACTGGAAAATATCTTAAGAAATTATTAAAAAATAATTAGGCTGCGGTTTCTTTTTGATTTGACTCTATGGTTTTATTGTTGAGATCTCTATCAACCCACTCAACATAGGCCACATCAGCCTTATCTCCATTTCGAAAACCTGCCTTAATGATCCTCAAATATCCACCATTTCTTTCTTTAGAGCGTACTCCATAGACTGTAAATAATTTTCCTACCGCAGCATCATCTCTCAATTTATTAAATGCAAGCCTTCTATTAGCAACTGTATCTATCTTCCCAAGATTAATAAGCGGCTCTAAAAAAGATCTAAGCTCTTTTGCCTTAGGAAGTGTTGTTTTAATTAGCTCATGCTCGATAAGAGCTAAACTAAGATTCTTAAACAATGCCTTTCTGTGCGATGAATTTCTATTAAGTTTTCTTCCTGATTTCCTATGTCTCATAAAACTATCTCATTATCCAAGTGGAGGCCAGTTATCTAGAACTGTTCCGAGTGAAAATCCTCTAGAAGCCAAAACATCTTTAATTTCATTAAGAGATTTTTTACCTAAATTTGGAGTTTTTAAAAGGTCAAATTCTGATCTTTGTATTAAATCACCAATTAAGAATATGCTTTCAGCTTTTAGACAATTAGTTGACCTTACAGTAAGCTCTAATTCTTCTATGGATCTTAATAGCAAAGGATCAAAATCATTTTGCTCTTTTTTGGCTTCCTGCTCAGCAATTGCATCAAGATTAACAAAAGATGCAAGCTGTTGTTGTAAGATTGTAGAAGCATGCTCAATAGCTAATTTTGGATCGAGAGTACCGTCTGTCTCTAATTCAATGATCAACTTATCTAAGTCAGCCCTTTTTTCAAATCTAGCATTTTCAACTGTGTAAGCAACTCTTCTTACTGGACTAAAGGATGCATCTAGTTTTAAAGCTCCAACTTGAACTTCTTCCTCTCTCAGATCGCTAGGCTCGTAACCTCTTCCAACTCTAACAGTGGCAGTCAAAGACAGTTTAACTTTATCAACCAATGAAGCAATGTGGTGATCAGGATTAGGAAGCTCCACATTACCTGGAACTTCAAAATTTGCTGCTGATACTTCTGAAGGACCATCCATGTTTAAGGTGATCTCTGCAGAATTACCTTCAATTATAGAAATCGGCATATCTTTTAAATTAAGAAGAATATCTATTACATCCTCTCTGACGCCCTCAATAGTACTATATTCATGAGATACGCCATCAATAGAAACACTTGTGATAGCTGCACCAGGCATTGATGAGAGAAGAATTCTTCTCAAAGCATTGCCAAGAGTATGCCCAAAGCCTCTTTCTAGTGGCTCTAGAGTAATTTTAGAGGTAGTTGGATTAATATCCTCTACCTGGATTTCAGTTGGGACTAGTAAGTCAATGACAGATGTTTGCATATTTTTTCTTCCGTTATTTATTATTTTGAATAAAGCTCAACAATAAGGTTCTCATTAATTTCCATGCCTAAATCTGCTCTATCTGGAGCGGACTTAAACACACCCTTAAAATTAGTTCGATCAACTTCAAGCCAATCACAAGCCTCGCGTTGATCAGCTAAGTCAAGTGAGCCTTTAATTCTTAGTTGCGATTTTGATTTTTCACGAATTGATATCTCATCATTTGGTTGAACTTGGTAAGAAGGAATATTCACAACTGAGCCGTTAATCATTACAGCTTTATGCGAAACTAATTGTCTGCCTTCAGCTCTAGTAGAGGCAAATCCCATACGATAAACTACATTATCAAGGCGTTGCTCAAGGAAGCTCAATAAGTTTTCACCAGTATTTCCTTTGGCTTTAGCAGCTTTTTTGTAATAATTTCTAAATTGTTTCTCCAAAACTCCATAAATTCTTCTTACTTTCTGCTTTTCACGAAGTTGCAATCCATAATCTGATAGCCTTCCTCTGCGCAGACCATGCACCCCAGGAGCTGTATCCATATTACATTTGGACTCAACAGCTCTGACGCCACTTTTTAAATATAAATCAGTGCCTTCCCTTCTTGAAAGCCTTAATGATGGACCTGTGTATCTTGCCATAGTATTTCCTTAAACTCTTCTCTTCTTGGGTGGACGACATCCATTATGAGGTAATGGTGTCACGTCTGTAATGCTTTTAATTTTTAATCCGCAAGCATTGAGTGACCTTATTGCAGATTCTCTTCCGGCACCAGGGCCCTTGACCTTAACATCTATATGCAACATACCAAATTCTCTGGCAATATTTCCAACTTTTTCAGCAGCGACCTGGGCAGCAAATGGAGTACTTTTTCTTGAACCCTTGAAACCAGAGCCACCTGACGTTCCCCAACAAACAGCGTTACCCTGTTTGTCAGTAATAGTTATGATTGTGTTATTAAATGAAGATTGTATATGTGCAACACCTTCAGATATTACTTTCTTAACTTTTTTCTTGATTGAAGATTTATTTGATTTATTAACTGCCATTTGATTACGCTCTCATTGGTTTTTTAGGACCTTTTCTGGTTCTAGCATTATTTTTAGTATTTTGACCACGAACAGGGAGTTTTCTTCTATGCCTGATTCCTCTGAACGCCCCAAGATCCATAAGTCTTTTAATGTTTGTACTAATTTCTCTTCTGAGGTCGCCTTCAACAGTATATTTACCGACTGCTGTTCTAATATTCTCAAGATCATCCTCAGAAATTTCTGAAACTTTTTTTGTATAATCTAATTTTAATTCTGTGCAAATTTTTTGCGCAGTTACTCTTCCAATACCAAATATGTGAGTTAAAGCAATCTCGAGATGCTTATTCTCTGGAATATTTACTCCTGCTATCCTTGCCATAAAAATTATCCTTGTTTTTGCTTGTGCTTGGGTTCAGTTTTACAAATAACATAAAGCGTGCCTTTTCGCCTTACTAGCTTGCAATTTCTACAAATCTTTTTTATTGATGCTCTTACTTTCATATTATCTTCTGTAACTCTTTAAATTAGCTTTCTTTAACAAGTTGGAATATTGAGATGACATCATGTGTGATTGAACCTGCGACATGAAGTCCATCAATACAACAACAATAATAAGGACTGATGTGCCTCCTAAATAGAATGAAACACCAGCAAAATTAATCAACCCAAGTGGAAGTAAACAAATTAATGTTAGATAGATGCTTCCAAAAACCGTTAACCTGGCTAGTACATTATCTATGTAACCTGCTGTTTGTTCGCCTGGTCTTATGCCGGGTATATATGCTCCAGATCGTTTTAAATTATCTGATACTTCTTTAGTGTTAAAAGTAAGAGCTAACCAAATAAAGCAAAAAGAAATTATTAAAGTTGCAAATAATAATACATACAATGGCTGGCCAGGATTTAAGGCTAACGAGATAGTCTGAAGAAATGAAAAAGATTCATTTTGACCAAACCAAGTAGATAATGAAGCAGGAAAGAGTAGAAATGTGCTTGCAAAAATTGCAGGTATAACACCAGCCATATTAACCTTGAAAGGAAGATGGCTGGCTTGAGCTTGCATAAGCTTTCTGCCCTGTTGTCTTTGTGCATAATTAACGGTGATGCGTCTTTGACCTCTTTCAATGTAGACCACAATAGCAATGAGCACCATAGCAAGTACGCCTATGCTTAATAATAATAAAATGTTTAGGTCGCCTTGCCTCGCTTGCTCAAGAGCTTGTCCTATGGCGCCAGGGATCCCAGTTAGGATACTGGTTGCAATAATAATTGAGATTCCGTTACCAATACCTCTTTCAGATACTTGTTCGCCAAGCCACATCAAAAATACAGTGCCTGCGACAACGCTTACTACTGCAGTAATGAAGAAAGAAGGTCCTGGTTGGTAAGCGAGACCGCTAGAGCTAAGAGTTGCAGCAAGAGCTGATGCCTGAATAAGAGCTAAAAATACAGTCCCGTATCTAGTGTATTGTGTGATTGTGTTTCTACCTGCCTGGCCATCTTTCTTTAGATCTTGAAGATATGGGATAGAATTGCTAAATAGCTGCATGATAATTGCAGATGAAATATAGGGCACCACATTAAGAGCAAATATACTCATTCTTTCTAACGCGCCGCCAGAAAATAAATTAAAAAGTTCAAGAATAGTTCCTTGGTTCTGATCAAACAATGAAGCAAGTCTGTCTGGGTCAATTCCGGGTATTGGAATATGTGTACCTATTCTATAGACAATAATAGCCATGAAGACAAATCTTAGCCTTTTCCAGAGATCGCTCATGCCTTTATTCTCTGCCATCTCTAGCTAACCTTGCCTCCGGCTTTTTCAATAGATGATTTTGCTCCCTTGGAGACTTTAATTCCTTCAACGTTAATAGCTTTAGAAAGTTCAAATTCTCCAAATATCTTAACTTTTTGAATGGATTTACCAATGACTTTGTATTCTCTAAGAGTGTCCATAGTTACTAAATCTAAATTAGATACATCTCTTAAATTAATCTCTTTTAAATGATTGTTTACTCTTGATGAGAAGCCAAACTTAGGCAATCTTTGTTGTAAAGGCATTTGTCCACCTTCAAAACCTCGCGCTACATTACCGCCAGATCTTGATTTTTGGCCTTTATGGCCTCTACCAGCGGTTTTACCTAGACCAGACCCAATACCTCGACCAACACGCTTTTTATTTTTGGAAGTGCCTTTGCTTGTTAAATTATTCAGACTAACCATTTTATCCTTCTACTATTTCAACCATATCTCTGATTTTATTGACCATTCCTCTTACAGACGGAGTATCTTCCAAAGTTACAGTTTGATGAATTTTTCTAAAACCTAATCCCTTAACACATAATTTATGTTTTTCAATTCTGCCTATTGGGCTTTTAATCAATTTAATTTTTAGTTCTTTAGCTGCCATTAGATTTCCTCTAATTTCTTACCGCGCCTTTTAGCTACATCTTGGGGCGATTCCATAGACTTAAGAGCATTAACAGTTGCTCTTACAACATTGACTGGATTTGTAGAGCCATAACATTTTGCTAAAACATTTTGCACACCGACAAGCTCAAGAACGGCTCTCATTGCTCCGCCTGCAATTACACCAGTACCCTCTGCAGCTGGCTGCATGTAAACATTTGCGGAGCCATGTTTCGCATTCACTGGATACCACAAAGTATTTCCGTTAAGACTAACATCTACCATATTTCTTCTAGCATTTTCCATTGCTTTTTGGATTGCAGTTGGAACCTCCTTTGCTTTACCTCTGCCAAAACCAACTCTACCCTTGCCATCACCAACCACTGTAAGAGCAGTGAACCCAAAGATTCTTCCTCCTTTTACAACCTTGGCTACACGGTTTACCTGAACAAGTTTTTCTTCTAGAACGTCTTGCTGTAACTGTAATGCTTCACTCATTTAAAACTCCAATCCTGCTTCTCGCGCTGCTTCCGCAAGCGCTTTAATCTTACCGTGGTATCTGTACCCAGATCTATCAAATACAACGCTGGAAATACCCACTGATATTGCTCTTTCTGCAAGCCTTTTACCAACCTCTTTAGCAGCGTCAATATTGCTGTGATCTGCTTTAAAATCTTTTTCATTTGTTGATGCTGAAGCAATAACTTGGGACCCTCGAGCATCAAAAAGTTGCGCATAAATATTTTTAGAGGACTTAAATACCGTTAACCTTGGTTTAGCTTGCTGAGCAATTCTCTTCCTTGTTTTCGCTGCTCTTCGTAGCCTTGAATCAACTATAATCAATTTATTTGCCCCCAGATTTCTTAGCTTCTTTTCTCTTTACGTATTCATTGGAATACCTTACGCCTTTACCTTTATATGGCTCAGGTCGTCTGTAATTTCTGATTTCTGCAGCTACTTGACCTAGAATCTGCTTATTGAAACTTCTTAAAATAATTTCAGTTTGAGTTGGTATCTCTGCCTCTACTTCGTCAGGAAGTTGATAGATAACCGGATGTGAAAAACCAAGCGTTAATTCAATTGACTTACCATTGAGCTTAGCCTTGTATCCTACGCCCCTTAGCTCTAATTTCTTCTCAAACCCCTGAGAAACACCGATTACCATATTATTAACAAGCGCTCTAGTGGTCCCTGCTAAAGTATTAGATTGTTTTGACTCCTCATCGTATGCAATGGTGATTTCTTGTTCACTTTGATTTAATGAAACAGTGTCAGGAACCAAGAACTCGAGTTCGCCCTTTGCTCCAGTTACTTTTACAGAACTTCCCTGAAATGAAACAGTAACGCCTGCAGGTATGTTAATAGGATTATTTGCTACTCTAGACATGAATTAAAAAACCTCACAAAGAATTTCGCCGCCAATATTCTGTTTTTTTGCCTGTTTGTCAGTCATTAATCCTTGGCTCGTTGATAAAATATAAACACCCAATCCATTTTTTACTGGAGTCAATGCGCCAGCACCTGAATATCTTCTTAAACTAGGTTTACTAACTCTCTTTAGCTTTCGAATTGCTGGGAGGGAATCATTATATTTTAAAGCAATGTGAATAAAATCTTTCTCTGCTTCTGTTTTCCGTTCTACAGATTTTAAATACCCCTCATTAACTAATAATGATACTAATTCAAATCTAAGTTTTGAAAAAGGCGAATTAATAGTCTTTTTGCCTCTTAAGAGGCCGTTTCTAATTCTTGTTAAACAATCTGATATGGGATCTTGATAACTCATAATTTCTTACCAACTTGATTTTACTAATCCAGGAATCTCACCACGCATGGCAGATTCTCTGAGTTTAATTCTGCTGAGCCCAAATTTTCTATAGACTGCATGAGGTCTTCCAGTCATAGCGCAGCGCCTAGTTTGTCTAATGGGAGAAGCATTCCTAGGAAGTTTTTGCAATTCTGTAAAAGCTGCCATGCGTTCTTCATAATTTAGGTTTGAATCAAGATACTTCTTTTTTAGTTCAGCTCTTTTTGCAGCATACTTTGCTACAGCTTTAGATCTCTTGTTTTCTCTTGCAATAATTGATTTTCTTGTCATAACTTAACTCTTAAATGGAAACTCAAGGACTTCTAAAAGGATCTTTGCATCTTCTTTATTTTTTGCTGAAGTATTAATACAAACATCCATGCCTCTAATCTTATCGATGTTGTCATAATTGATTTCTGGAAAAATGATCTGTTCCTTGATACCCATGCTGTAATTACCCTGTTGATCAAAAGATTTAGGGTTTAATCCTCTAAAATCTCTTTCTCTAGGGATAGCGATGTTTACCAGCCTTTCTAAAAAGTCATACATCCTATCTCCTCTAAGTGTAACTTTGCATCCTAGAGGCCAGCCATCACGGATTTTAAAACTTGCTACTGATTTTCTTGCTTTAGTAACAACAGGTTTTTGACCAGTAATTGCTCTTAAGTCGTTAACCGCAGATTCTAGATGCTTCTTATCATTAACAGCCTCACCAACACCCATATTAATTACAACCTTGGTTACCTTAGGCACAGCATTAACGTTAGATAAACCTAATCTTTCCTGAATCACAGGAACCATTTCTTTTCTAAATCTTTCTTTTAAATTCATATTAAATCTTCGTTTGATCTGATTTGAACACTCTTACTTTTTCGGAACCTTCAACAGAAAACCCTATGCGATCAGCCTTTTTCTGCTTTGGGTTCCAAATGGCAATATTAGAAATATTGATAGAGGATTCTTGTTCGACTATTCCGCCAGTAACTCCTAATTGAGGATTTGGTTTGGTATGTTTTTTAACAATATTAACCCCAGTTACTAAGGCTCGATTATTTTTTAAGATCTTTTGGATAGTTCCTCTTTTTCCAACATCTCTTCCCGCGATAACAACAACTTCATCACCAGTTCTAAGTTTAGTTTTAGTGTGCAAAGTAGACATTTTTACAATACCTCGGGAGCTAAAGATAAAATTTTCATGTGACTTCCTGCTCTCAATTCTCTAGTTACAGGCCCAAAAACCCTTGTGCCAATAGGAGCTTTTGATGCATTCAATAAAACTGCAGCATTCTCATCAAATTTAATAAGCGATCCATCTCTTCTTCTAACGCCTTTTTTTGACCTCACTATTAAGGCATTTAGAACTTGCCCTTTCTTAACTTTTCCTTGAGGAATAGCTTCTTTAACAGCTACCTTAATAATATCTCCGATATTGGCATATCTTCTTTTAGATCCACCCAAAACCTTAATGCACATCACAGATCTTGCTCCACTATTATCGGCAATATTTAAAATAGATTGCATTTGAATCATATGTCATCTCCAACCGGTATTTCAGTGCCAGCATTGTTAACTTTCTCACTTTCAATCAAGACAAAAGATTTTAACTTAGAGATTGGTCGACACTCTTGAATACTAACAAAATCACCTATCTTTGCCGTGTTATTCTCATCGTGAGCATGGACTTTAGTAGAACGTTTGATAACTTTTCCATACTTAGGATGCTTAACTTTTCTTTCAATTTTTACAGAAATAGTTTTGTCAGCCTTATCGCTCACGACTACTCCAGATAATACTCTTCCCTTTGACTCCATATTTTTAGCCTTTTAATCCTGCTAATGCAGTTTTTATTTGTGCAATTTTTTTTCTCGTTTCTTTTAAATGATGAGGTTTTTCTAATTGCCCAGTCTTATGTTTCATATTGTTTTGAAATAGCTCTTCTTTATTATCTAGGAGCATTTTCTGTAAATCAGTGGAAGACTTATCTGCCAAGGATTTAAAAAAACTTTCATTTTTCTTTGCCATAATTAGATTGCCTTTTTAACAAATGTTGTTTTAACAGGTAATTTGGCAGCAGCAAGCCTGAATGCCTCTCTTGCAATCTCTTCTGATACTCCTGACATTTCGTAAAGCATTTTTCCGGGTTGAACTAAGCTTACCCAGTATTCAACATTACCCTTACCTTTACCCATTCTTACCTCTAATGGTTTTTTAGAAATAGGTTTATCAGGGAATAATCTAATCCAGATTTTTCCACCCCTTTTGATATACCTAGTCATAGCTCGTCTAGCAGACTCGATTTGTCTAGCAGTAATCCTTCCTCTTGTGGAAGCTTTCATACCAAACTCACCAAAAGATACTTGATTGCCATTTTGGGCTAGACCTCTGTTTCTGCCCTTATGCATCTTTCTAAATTTTGTCTGTCTAGGTTGCAACATAATATTTAAATTTATTCCTCAGTTTTAAATGGATCATCAAGAATTTCACCTTTAAAGACCCATACTTTGACTCCTATAATTCCATATGTAGTTAAAGCTTCTGATGTTCCATAATCAACATCCGCTCTTATTGTATGCAACGGGACTCTGCCCTCTCTATACCATTCAGTTCGTGCAATCTCTGCTCCACCTAATCTTCCAGATACCTCAGTTCTAATACCTTTAGCACCTGACCTAAGAGCACTTTGAACTGCTCTCTTCATTGCTCTTCTAAACTGGACTCTTCTTTCTAACTGTTGGGCAATTCCTTCTGCAAGAATATTGGCATCTAAGTCTGGCTTTTTAACTTCTTTAATATTCACCGATGTTGGTTGTCCAACGATTTTATTAATAGCCTGTTTAAGGTTGTCTATTTCTTCACCTTTTTTACCAATAATGACCCCAGGTCTAGACGTATGAATAGTCACAATATAGCCTTTTGCAGATCTTTCGAGATCTATGTTACTAACGGATGAAAATCTTAGCTTTGTCTTAAGAAATTCTCTGACTTTAAGGTCATGAACAACATTTTCCTTATATGCTTTACCTTGAGCATACCAATTAGCATTATGCTTCCTGATAACACCAAGCCTCATTCCTATAGGACTAACTTTCTGACCCATTGTCTACTGCTCCTTTCCTTCTAGCATAATTTCAATATGGCAAGTGGGTTTAATGATTCTATCTGCTCTGCCCCTTGCTCTAGGCTTCATTCTTTTAAGTCTCATTCCTTGATTAACAATAATAGATTTAACAAAGAGTGAATCTATATCAGCTTTGTCATTATGTTCAGCATTAGCAATTGCTGACTCTAGTAACTTCTTTACTATAGCGGAAGCTTTTTTCTTACTAAAAGTCAGAAAATCAAGTGCTTCTTGAACATGTTTCCCTCTAACTGCATCGGCCACCAACCCTGCTTTTATAGGAGACAATCTTATAGACTTTAAATAAGCTCTTGTTTGGGTCATTTTGCTTTCCTGTCTCCTGAATGCATTTTGAATGTTCTAGTTACCGCAAATTCACCTAGCTTATGACCGACCATGTCTTCATTAACAAACACTGGCACGTGTTGTCTGCCATTATGTACTGCAATAGTTAACCCGACCATTCCAGGAGTAATCATTGACCTTCTAGACCATGTTTTGATTGGTTTTTTGCTATTTTCTGCTATTGCCTGATCCACTTTCTTTTGAAGCGATAGGTCAACAAATGGCCCTTTCTTTAACGATCTCGGCATTATTTTTTACCTCTTCTTCTAACAATTAAGTTATTTGATCTTGTATTCTTTCTTGTCTTATAGCCTTTAGTTGGTGTTCCCCATGGTGAAACAGGATGTCTGCCACCTGAAGTTTTTCCTTCACCACCACCGTGAGGGTGATCTATTGGGTTCATTGCAACACCTCTAACAGTTGGCCTTACACCTCTCCAACGCTTAGCTCCAGCCTTACCTATAGATCTAAGATTATTTTCTTGATTAGAAACTACCCCAATGGTAGCCATGCAAGATGATAGAATTTTTCTCATCTCACCTGATTGAAGTCTTAAAGTAGTATATATACCCTCTTTAGCTACAACCCGTGCTGAAGTTCCAGCACTTCTTGCAAGCTGAGCACCCTTTCCAGGCCTCATTTCAACACAATGAACATTAGTTCCAAGAGGAACATACTCTAAAAGCATTGCATTGCCGGGTTTAATTTCTGTTTTTTCTGATGCAAAAATAGAATCGCCAATATTTATTTTAGCAGGTGCCAAAATATATCTTCTCTCACCATCGCTGTATTTAATCAAAGCGATGTGAGCAGTTCTATTAGGATCGTATTCAATTCTCTCAACTATCCCAGGAACATTTAGTTTATTACGTTTAAAATCAATTATTCTATAGAATTGTTTGTGGCCGCCTCCCTGATGACGAACAGTGATTCTGCCTTGATTATTTCTACCACCATTCTTAGACTTCTTTTCAAGCAATGCTTTATGAGGCTTGCCCTTATGAAGATCAGATTTGATTGAGATTACAAACCTTCTACCTGGACTGGTTGGTTTAGCTTTAATGACTGCCATTAGTTAATGCCCTCAAATTGAATTTGAGATCCTTCTTGAAGAGCGACAATTGCCTTTTTATAGTCGGATCGTTTGTACTTCCCAAACTTGTTACGTTTTGTTTTTCCTTTTGAGATACATGTGGTGACAGAGCGAACTTTGACATTGAATAATGACTCAACTGCTTTCTTAATTTCAAGTTTATTTGCATCCAAGCTAACCTTGAATGCAACCTGATTAAGGCTAGAAGCAAGCATGCTGCTCTTCTCAGTAACTAAAGGAGCTTTAATAATTGTAAGAAGTCTTTCTCGATTCACTTCATCCACTCCTCAATTAATTTAAAAGCCTCTGGAGTAACTGCAACTCTCTCAGATCTAAGAAGTAAAACTGGGTTAATTTCTTTAACAGTTACAACTTCAAGATTAGGGATATTTCTCGCAGACAGATATAAGTTTGTATCTAACTCATCGACAATTATGAGGGTATTTTCGAGTTGAAGCTCTTTAAGATACGATGCCATCAGCTTAGTTTTAGGTTCTGATAACTTTGGAGTTGATATTGCTAGCAATCTTTCTTGCCTAAGCAATTCAGATAATATAGATCTGATAGCGGCTCTATACATTTTTTTGTTAACTTTTTTAGAATAATCTCTTGGTGATGAAGCAAATGCTACTCCGCCACCTCTCCACAAAGGGCTTCTAATAGTTCCAGCCCGGGCTCTGCCTGTTCCTTTTTGTCTAAAAGGTTTTTTACCGCCGCCTCTTACATCGGATCTAGTCTTTTGACTATGACTTCCTTGTCTAGCACCAGATAAAAAAGATGTAACAACTTGATGAACTAAATCAGAGTTGTACTCATTGGAAAATATTTCATCAGAAATTTGAATATTTTGTTTTGCGCTATCTTGTGAAAGTAAATCTAATTTCATGATTGTGCCTTTTTAACAGCTGGTATTACTCTAACAAGTGATCCTGTTGCGCCAGGGATAGCTCCCTTTACAAATAAAAGGTTGTTTTCTAAATCAGCCTTCACTAATTCTAGGCTTTGGACAGTTTTCTGCACATTGCCCATTTGACCTGACATTTTTTTGCCTTTCCATACTCTGCCAGGAGTTTGACATTGACCTGTGGAACCATGGGCTCTATGTGATAAAGAGTTACCGTGTGTTGCATCCTGCATTCTGAAGTTATGACGCTTGATTACTCCAGCATAGCCCTTACCTTTAGAGGTTCCAGTTACATCGACATGTGTAATATTTTCAAAAATACTTACATCCATGTGTTTGCCTTGAGGGAATTGATCAAGATTTTCGGTTTTAAACTCTACTAGGTAACCTGGGTCCAAATCAACCTTTTTAAAAAACTCTTGCTGCGCTTTGTTTAAAGTAGCTTTTCTAAAATAATTTTTTGAAATTAGAACTGATGAATAGCCATCATTTTCAACAGTTTTATGAGAAGCTACAAAATTTCCAGCTACAGAAATTACAGACACTGGTATGGAGGTTCCATCTTCTTGAAAGACTCTGGACATCCCAGCTTTTTTTCCAATTAAGCCTATGCTCAATTTATACTCCTTACGGGGCTCTAACCCTCTATGGCCGCTTATGGCGTTATTAACTTAAACTTATTTGGACATCCACGCCTGATGCAAGATCAAGCTTCATTAGAGCATCAACCGTTTTATCGGTTGGCTTTAGGATATCCAACAACCTTTTGTATGTTCTAATCTCATATTGATCTCTTGCATCTTTGTCTTTATGAGGAGAAATCAATATCGTAGTTTTTTCTTTTTTTACAGGAAGCGGTATTGGACCTTTGATCACTGCTCCAGTTTTCTTTGCAGTTTCAACAATCAATTTTGTGGAAGAGTCAATTAGACGGTAGTCAAAAGCCTTGAGTCTAATTCTAATTGCTTGGTTTTCCATCTTGCTTCTTGTCTTATATATTTAAAGGTTGCGTATTCTATGCTTCAACAAAGGCTTATGTCAATAAAAAATAAGGGTTTCTAAGCAGTTTTCAGTTCTTGCGCTATGTTGTTTGGAACTTCAGCATATTTAGTAAATTCCATTGAGAAACTAGCTCTTCCTTGAGTAGCTGATCTAACATCAGTGGCATAACCAAACATCTCTGATAGAGGAACTTCAGAACGCACGACTTTACCCGAAGGTATTTCATCCATTCCAAGAATAATACCTCTTCTTCTATTCAAGTCACCAACAACATCACCCATAAACTCTTCCGGTGTGACAACCTCAACTTTCATAACAGGCTCTAGTAAAACTGGATTTGCTTTGAGGGCACCTTCTTTAAGAGCCATAGAACCAGCTATTTTAAATGCCATTTCACTTGAATCAACATCATGGAATGATCCATCAAAAAGAGTAGCTTTGAGAGCAAGCAAAGGATAGCCTGCGATCACGCCATTTTGCATTTGTTCTTGGATTCCCTTGTTAACAGCTGGAATATATTCTTTTGGAATTACGCCTCCAACTATAGCATCAACAAATTCATATTCATCATCTAAACCAAGAGGTTCTAGCTTAAGCCAAACATGGCCATATTGGCCTCTTCCACCACTTTGTCTAACAAACTTACCTTCAATTTCAACAGATTTTTTTATAGTTTCTCTGTATGCAACTTGAGGTCTACCAATATTTGCCTCAACAGAAAACTCTCTTCTCATTCTGTCAACTAGTACGTCTAAATGAAGCTCGCCCATTCCAGAAATAATTGTCTGACCAGACTCTTCATCACTAGTAACTCTAAAAGAAGGATCTTCTTGAGCAAGTTTTCCTAAGGCAATAGACATCTTTTCTTGATCAGCTTTGGATTTTGGTTCAACGGCAACTGAAATTACGGGTTCAGGAAAATCCATTTTTTCAAGGATAATTTGATTATTTGGATCGCATAGTGTATCCCCGGTAGTGATATCTTTTAAGCCAATGCAAGCAGCGATATCACCAGCTCTAATTTCTTTAATCTCGTTACGATTATTGGCATGCATTTGTACCATTCTTCCAATTCTTTCTTTTTTATCTTTAGTTGAATTTACTGCCTGATCTCCAACTTTAACAACACCAGAATAAACCCTTATAAACGTTAGAGTGCCAACAAATGGGTCTGTGGCAATCTTAAAAGCAAGAGCTGAAAATGGTTCATTGTCCGAAGATGATCTTTGAGAAGTTTTTTCTTCTTTTCCAGGAATAATACCTTTAATTGCTTCAACTTCATCAGGAGCTGGTAAATAATCAATCACAGCATCTAATACTGCTTGGACGCCTTTATTTTTAAAAGCTGATCCACAGAATGCTGGAACTATTTCATTGGCAATAGTTCTAATGCGAATGCCTTTTTTGATGTCATCTATGGATAAATCTCCTGACTCAAGATATTTATCCATGAGCTCTTCATTTGCCTCTGCTGCAGATTCGATCATTTCTTCTCTTAGCTTTTGACATGTAGCAATCAAATGCTCTGGAATATCTTTTGCTTCAAAAGTTAACCCTTGATCATCTTCATTCCAATAGATGGCCTTCATCTTAATAAGATCAACAACTCCCTTAAAATCTTCTTCGGCACCGATGTTATATTGCATGGGGACAACATTTGCCTTCAGCCTATCTTTGATCTGTTGAGTCACTCTTGAAAAATCTGCTCCAGCTCTATCCATTTTATTTACGAATACAATTCTTGGAACTTTATATCTATTTGCTTGACGCCAAACTGTTTCAGATTGAGGTTCGACACCTGAAGTACCACAAAAGACAACTACCGCTCCATCAAGTACTCTTAAAGATCGCTCTACTTCAATGGTAAAATCTACGTGACCGGGAGTATCAATGATATTAATTCTATGCTGAGGATATTGTTGCTCCATACCACTCCAAAAACATGTGGTTGCGGCAGAAGTAATAGTGATACCTCTTTCTTGTTCTTGCTCCATCCAATCCATGACAGCAGCACCATCATGTACTTCACCAATTTTGTGAGACAACCCTGTATAAAATAGAACTCTTTCAGTGGTGGTAGTTTTCCCAGCGTCAACGTGGGCACAAATACCAATATTTCTATACTTATTTAGTTCGGTTTCTCTAGGCATAATGTTTAAAAAATAATATTAAAATCTGAAGTGGGAAAATGCTTTATTAGCTTCAGCCATCTTGTGAACATCTTCTCTCTTTTTGATAGCAGAACCTCTGCCTTCTGATGCGTCTGATAATTCACCAGCTAATCTTAACGGCATTGACTTTTCAGATCTTTTTCTAGCAGCATCAACCAACCATCTCATTGCAAGAGCTTGTCTTCTTGCTGGTCTTACCTCAACGGGGACTTGATATGTAGCGCCACCAACTCTTCTTGATTTAACTTCAACAACGGGTCCAACAGTCTCTAATGCTTTCTTAAAAACATCAACGGGATCAGTCTTCATTTTTTGATTAATAGTATCGAATGCTCCATAAACTATATTTTCTGCAACTGACTTTTTTCCATCCTTCATGATGTGATTCATGAACTTAGCAACAATTACATCTTTAAATTTTGGATCTGGTAATACTTTTCTTTTTTCTGGACTTCTTCTTCTTGGCATGTCTATTTACCTTTTTTTGCGCCGTACTTTGACCGACGCTGTTTTCTATTAGCAACACCAGAAGTATCTAAAGCTCCTCTAACAGTGTGGTATCTGACTCCAGGAAGATCTTTTACCCTTCCACCTCTGATAAGCACAACTGAGTGCTCCTGGAGGTTGTGTCCTTCACCGCCAATATATGAAGTTACTTCAAATCCAGAAGTAAGTCTTACCCTGCATACCTTTCTAAGAGCTGAGTTAGGCTTTTTTGGAGTGGTAGTATATACACGTGTACAAACCCCTCTTTTTTGGGGAGAGTTTACTAATGCTGGAACATCAGTCTTTCTAGATTTTGGTTTTCTAGGTTTTCTAATTAATTGATTTACTGTAGCCATACTATTTTGTTGCCGCGATTGTATATAGGTGTTGTATTTTGGTCAACATTATTCTTCAGATTCCTGTAACTCTTGCCTAAGAGCTGCTTCAATTTCTTCAGCAGTTAACATTGAATCATCAAGACCTGCTGATCTTAACTCTTTCATTTTGTTGTGATACTCAAGTCCAGTTCCTGCAGGAATAAGTCTACCAACAACAACATTTTCTTTTAAACCTCGTAGTTGATCTATTTTCCCTGTCACTGATGCTTCAGTTAATACCCTAGTTGTTTCTTGGAAAGAAGCAGCTGAAATAAAGGAATTAGTTGAAAGAGAAGCTTTGGTAATACCTAACAGCACTCTTTCGAATGAAGCTGGAACTTTTCCATTAGTCTCGGCTTTAGCATTTTCCTCAACAAGATCAGCATACTCAACTTGATCGCCCTGGATAAACTTAGTATCCCCACCGTCAAGAATCAGAGCCTTTCTAAGCATTTGCCTCAAAATTGTTTCAATGTGCTTGTCATTAATTGATACACCCTGAAGTCTATAGACATCCTGAATTTCATTGACAATAAAATTTGTTAATTCAGGGACGCCTCTGAGTCTTAGAATGTCATGCGGACTTAATGGGCCGTCTGAAATGATATCTCCTTTTTGAACAGACTCGCCTTCAAAAACCGTCAACGTTCTGTGTTTTGGTATTAACATTTCTATATTTTGAGACTTTTTAGTGGCTCCTTCTGGGGTAATTACAAGCCTAACCTTTCCTTTAGTTTCCTTGCCAAAAGAAACGATTCCAGATGCTTCAGCTAAAACAGCTGCATCTTTAGGCTTTCTTGCTTCAAATAAATCAGCAACTCTTGGGAGACCGCCAGTGATGTCTTTAGTTTTAGAGCCCTCCAATGGAATCCTTGCTAAAACCTCACCAGCTGTAATCTTTGAACCATCTTTAATATTGACTAAAGCTTTTGCAGGAATAGAGTAAACAGCTTGTGTTTTCTTATCTCCAACCGTAACAGGCTTACCTTTGCCATCAACTATAGATAAAGAGGGAACGAGGTCTTTGCCCGCAGAAGGTCTTTCTGAAGCATCAATGACCTCAATGCTACTCAATCCGGTTAGCTCATCAGTTTTAGATCTGACAGTAACTCCATCAATTACATCAGAAAAGGTAATCGTACCTTCAACCTCTGAAATAATAGGTCTAGTATACGGATCCCATGATGCAATACGTTGATCAATATCAACAGCCGCATTATTTGCTACATATAAAGTAGACCCATAAGGAACTTTATGCTTTTCAACAAGTCTTCCTTGATCATCATGTAATTGAACAATGGTATTTCTTGAAACTACAACTTCTAATTTATCTTTATTAGTTACTGTTCTCATATCATCGGAGAACTCAACTTTTCCAGCGTTACTAACAACTACGGCATTATCTTCAGAAGAGCTAGATGCTGCGCCACCAATATGGAAGGTTCTCATAGTTAACTGAGTTCCTGGCTCACCAATTGATTGAGCTGCTACAACACCCACTGCTTCACCCTTGTGAACCTGGTGACCGCGAGCTAAATCTCTTCCATAACATGAAGAACATACGCCATAAGCAGCTTCACAAGTCATAGGTGATCTAACTTCTAGTTCTGATAAATTCAGATTTTCAATTAGACCGATAGAATCCTCATCAACCATATGACCAGCAGATAAAACTATATCTCCTGCAACATTAACCAAGTCTTTAGCAAGCACCCTACCTAGAATTCTTTCAGTAAGAGGTTGAATAATTTCACCACCTTCGATGATAGAAGTTAATGAGATACATTGGTCTGTTCCGCAATCCTCTTCAACTACAACGCTGTCCATGGCAACATCGCACAATCTTCTAGTTAGATAGCCTGAATTAGCTGTTTTTAAAGCTGTATCAGCCAACCCCTTTCGGGCACCATGTGTAGAAATAAAATACTGCAATACTGATAAACCTTCTCTAAAGTTAGCAGTAATTGGAGTCTCAATAATAGACCCATCAGGTTTTGACATGAGGCCGCGCATTCCGGATAGCTGTCTAATTTGTGCAGGCGATCCTCTGGCACCAGAATCAGCATAAATAAATACTGAATTAAATGATGGTTGCTCTACTTCATTACCATCTTTGTCTGTTACCAAGTCTACAGAAATTTTATTCATCATGGCTTTCGCAACTTTTTCATTAGCTCTTGACCAGATATCAATGACTTTATTATATCTCTCACCCTGAGTAACAAGACCAGTAGAGAACTGAGATTCTATTTGTTTAACTTCTTTCTCTGCTGCTTCAATGATCGAATGTTTTTCTTCAGGGATTATAAAATCATCTACACCTATAGATGATCCAGAGCGTGTAGAAAAGTCAAACCCAAGGTACATTAATTGATCAGCAAAGATTACTGTTTTCTTGAGACCAGCTTTTCTATATGAAATATCAATGAGATTGGTGATGGCCTTTTTATCCAAAACCTTATTAACATTGTCAAAGCCTACTTCAGCAGGGGTAATTCTCCATACCAAGACACGACCTACTGTAGTTTGTTCAACAAAACTTCCTTTGTCAGCATTAACGATTCTAACTTTTATTGATGCTTGAAGATCAATAGTTTCTGTTTCAAAAGCTCGTAATACCTCGTCTGGATTAGAAAAAACCCTGCCTTCTCCTTTGGAATTGAACCTATCTCTTGTCATGTAATAAAGACCAAGAACAACATCTTGAGATGGGTTGATAATAGGAGCACCGTTTGCTGGAGATAGAATATTGTTGGTCGACATCATTAAAGCTCTGGCTTCAAGTTGGGCTTCGATTGTCAGAGGTACATGCACAGCCATTTGGTCTCCATCAAAGTCAGCGTTATATGCAACACAAACAAGAGGATGAAGTTGAATTGCCTTTCCTTCAATAAGAATGGGTTCAAATGCTTGAATACCAAGTCTGTGAAGGGTAGGAGCTCTGTTTAGTAAGACGGGATGCTCTCTGATCACCTCATCTAGAATTTCCCAAACTTCTGGTGTTTCTCTTTCAACTAATTTCTTTGCAGCTTTAATCGTGGTAGCAAGCTCTTTTTGCTCAAGTCTTCCGTATACAAAAGGCTTGAATAATTCTAAAGCCATCTTTTTGGGCAAACCGCATTGATGAAGTTTTAGATTCGGCCCTGCAACAATTACTGATCGACCAGAATAATCAACTCTTTTACCAAGAAGGTTTTGTCTAAATCTTCCTGCTTTACCTTTAATCATATCAGCCAATGATTTAAGTGGACGCTTATTGGTTCCAGTAATAACTCTTCCTCTCCTTCCATTGTCAAGCAATGCATCAACACTTTCTTGGAGCATTCTTTTTTCATTGCGAACAATAATTTCAGGCGCACTAAGCTCTAGAAGTCTTTTTAACCTATTGTTTCTGTTTATAACTCTTCTATAAAGATCATTTAAGTCTGATGTAGCAAATCTGCCGCCTTCAAGAGGGACTAAAGGACGAAGATCTGGAGGAAGAACAGGAAGAACATTCATGATCATCCATTCAGGTTTATTTCCAGAATCTTTGAATGCTTCTAAAAGTTTTAATCTTTTAGAAAGTTTTTTTAGTTTTGTTTCAGAATTAGTTTCTGGAACTTGCTCTCGAATAATCCTAATTTCTTCATCTAAATCTAGCTCTGAAAGTAATTTTTGAACGGCCTCAGCACCCATCTCAGCTGTAAATTCATCGCCAAACTCATCAAATGCCTCGATATATTCCTCTTCAGTGAGTATTTGACATCTCTCTAAATCAGTAAGCCCTGGATCGGTAACGATATAGCTTTCGAAATATAAAACTCTTTCAATTTCTCTGAGCGTTAAGTCAAGCAATAGACCTATCCTAGATGGTAAAGATTTCAGGAACCAAATGTGAGCCACTGGAGAGGCTAGCTCTATATGACCCATTCTCTCTCTTCTTACCTTGGCAAGAGTAACCTCTACGCCACATTTCTCACAGACAACGCCCCTGTGCTTCATGCGTTTGTATTTACCACAAACACATTCATAGTCTTTTACTGGGCCAAAGATTTTTGCACAGAAAAGCCCATCTCTCTCTGGTTTAAAAGTACGATAATTAATTGTTTCGGGTTTTTTTACCTCTCCAAAGGACCATGACCTAACCATTTGTGGCGAGGCCAATCCTGCAGAGATAGTTGAGAAATCTTCTTTATTAGATTTCAATGAATAAACTAAGTCTTTCAATTAAGGCTCCTAATTATCTTTATTTAAGTCGATGTTAATACCAAGCGATTTAATTTCCTTGCTAAGAACATTAAATGACTCAGGTACGCTCGCGTCCATGGCATAGTTACCATCGACAATATTTTTATACATACTTGTTCTTCCTGGTACGTCGTCAGACTTCACTGTTAGCATTTCTTGTAATGTATAAGCAGCACCGTAAGCCTCTAGTGCCCAAACTTCCATTTCACCGAATCTCTGGCCACCAAATTGAGCTTTACCTCCGAGAGGTTGTTGAGTCACCAAGCTATATGAGCCAGTTGATCTTGCATGCATTTTGTCATCAACAAGATGATTGAGCTTCAACATATACATATAACCAACGGTAACAGGGCGTTCAAATTGTCTACCTGTTCTACCATCAAAAAGCACTAATTGGCCAGATTCATTTATTCCTGAAAACTTAAGCAAATCTTTGATTTCTGCTTCTTTGGCACCATCAAAAACTGGGGTTGCTATTGGCAAACCATCTCGCAAATTATTAGCTAAATTAATGATTTCTTGATTATTAAGAGAGTCAAGATCTTCTTTGATAACAGCATTCTTATTGTAAACTTGATCTAAGAATTTTCTTAAATCGTCTGCCTTGGCATGCTCTTTGATAAGATTATCAATCTTTTGACCAATTCCTTTTGCAGCGGCACCCATATGGGTTTCAAGAATTTGCCCAACATTCATCCTTGATGGAACTCCAAGCGGGTTCAATACTATATCAACAGGATTTCCTGATTCATCATAAGGCATGTCCTCAACGGGGACGATCTCAGAAATAACTCCCTTGTTTCCATGTCTACCAGCCATCTTGTCTCCAGGCTGGATTCTTCTTTTAACTGCAAGGAAGACTTTAACAATTTTAATAACACCGGGAGCCAGATCGTGACCTCTGGTGATCTTCTTTTTCTTCTCTTCAAATCTCTCAGCGATATGTTTTAGATTGGCTTTTAAAGCTTTCTCGATGGTCTCAATATCAGTGTTAACTGCATCAGATTTAGTTCTAACACCTAGAAGATCATCAACTGCGAGTTCCTTGAGGTCTTCAACAGAAACTTTGCCTTTCTTAAGAATTTTGCTTGTTGCAATATCATTACCCTTAATTAAATCAATAAGACGAAGTTTTGTTGCTTCATAAACAATCTTAATTTCATCGTTCATGTCTTTTTTAGCATCTTCAAGGTGCTCTTGTTCTATATCTTTAGTTCTTTTGTCTTTATCAACTCCGTCTCTAGTAAAGACTTCAACGCCTATAACAGTACCATTTGTGCTTGATGGAACTCTTAATGAAGTATCTTTAACATCTGAGGCTTTTTCACCGAATATTGCTCTAAGCAACTTCTCTTCTGGAGAGAGCTGAGTTTCGCCTTTTGGTGTTATTTTTCCAACTAAAATATCGCCAGCATTTACTTCCGCACCAACATATACAATTCCGCATTGATCAAGTTTGCCAAGGGAGCCTTCTCCAACATTTGGAATATCGGAGGTTATTTCTTCTGAGCCAAGTTTTGTATCCCTTGCAATACATGTAAGTTCTTGAATATGAATTGAGGTAAATCTATCTTCGCGTGCTACCTTCTCAGATAAAAGAATAGAATCCTCAAAGTTATAACCATGCCATGGCATAAATGCAATCCTGATATTCTGGCCTAAAGCTAGCTCTCCATTATCAATTGAAGGACCATCCGCAAGAATATCTCCTGCTTTCACTTTATCCCCAACAGAAACCAATGGCCTTTGATTTATGCATGTGTTCTGATTAGATCTTGTATATTTAATTAAGTTATAAATATTGACTGGCTCATTCGTATTTTTATCAGTTACCCTAACAACTATTCTTGCTGCATCAACGCTCTCAACAACTCCATTATGCTTGGCAACAACACATACTCCAGAGTCACGAGCAACCACTGTTTCAAATCCTGTTCCAACAAGTGGCTTTTCAGGCCTTAATACAGGGACTGCTTGGCGCTGCATATTTGAACCCATTAATGCCCTATTAGCATCATCATGTTCCAAGAAAGGGATTAATGATGCCGCAACAGAAACTACCTGTTGTGGAGCTACATCCATAAGATCAATTTTATCTGAGGATATTAGTGTTGAATCACCCCTTGATCTTACTGGAACAAGATCATCGGCAAAAGTATTATTCTTATTTAATGGAGCATTGGCTTGAGCAATAACATGGTCTCCTTCATCAATAGCTGAAAGATAAACTATCTCCTCAGTTACCTTACCATTAATAACTTTTCTATAAGGTGTTTCGATAAATCCAAAATTATTAGTTCTTGCATAACAAGCAAAAGAATTTATCAAACCAATGTTTGGCCCTTCAGGCGTTTCAATAGGACAAAGTCTGCCGTAATGGGTTGGGTGCACATCTCGTACTTCAAAACCTGCTCTTTCACGCGTCAGACCTCCTGGGCCCAAAGCAGAAACTCTTCTCTTATGTGTTATTTCCGACAATGGATTGTTTTGATCCATAAACTGTGACAACTGACTTGAACCAAAAAATTCTTTTATAGCGGCAGTAACTGGTTTTGCATTAATTAAGTCTTGGGGTCCGAGTTCATCAGCTTCGGCCATACTAAGTCTTTCTCGAACAGCTCTCTCTACCCTAATCAGTCCTACTCTAAATTGGTTAGCTGTCATCTCTCCAACAGATCTAACTCTTCTATTCCCTAAGTGATCTATATCATCAACAATGTCATGCCCATCCCTAATATTAATGATACCTTTCATGACAGAAATAATGTCTGAGAGATCAAGCACACCTGGAATTTCTTTTTTATTCTCAAGTTTCAGTCTTCGGTCAAACTTCATTCTTCCTACATCAGATAGATCATATCTTTCAAGATTAAAGAAAAGATTATTAAACAATTGTTCGGCGGAATCTCTAGTTGGAGGCTCACCTGGTCTCATCATTCTGTATATTTCAACCAAAGCTTCCATTCTGTTGGTAGTTGGGTCAGCACGAAGTGTATTAGAGATATAGGGACCTTTTTCAAGATCATTGATATAGACGCAGTTAATTTTAGTTATGCCGTTGGCTATCAGTGCATCAAAGATCTTTTCATTAATTTGATCATTAGCAGCAAATAATACTTCACCTGTTTCTTGGTCAACTACATCATGTGCCAGCACTTTTCCATAAATAAATTCTCTTGAAAGCTCAAGATTTTTTAACTTTAGTGACTCAAGCTCCCTTACGTGCCTTGCTGTAATCCTCTTATTTGCCTCTACCAAAACTTTGTTCTTGATGGTTATATCAACTGGCAGAGTTTCACCTCTAAGTCGTGAAGGTATGATTTCAGCTATAACTGTATCTGCATTAATTTCATAGGAATCAACTTCAAAAAATGAAGCAAGAATTTCTTCTGTTGTCATATCAAGCGCTCTAAGAAGTATAGTTGCAGGAATTTTTCTTCTTCTATCGATTCGACAAAACAGAATATCTTTGGCATCAAACTCAAAATCTAACCATGAGCCTCTGTAAGGAATAACTCTTGCAGAATAAAGAACTTTGCCGGATGAATGAGTTTTGCCTTTATCATGATCAAAGAAAACTCCGGGTGATCGATGAAGTTGATTAACCACAACTCTTTCAGTACCGTTAATGACAAAAGATCCATCGTCTGTCATTAGAGGGACTTCTCCCATAAAAACTTCACCTTCTTTTACATCTTTAACTTTTTCAAAATTTGTTTCTCTATCGTAAATCACTAACCTGACAGTAATTCTTAGAGGTGCTGAATATGTAAGACCTTGAACCAAACACTCTTGAACAGTGTATGCGCTGTTGCCTAACTCATAACTAACGTACTCTAGAGCAGCATTGCCTGAAGCAGAAGTTATTGGAAATAACCCCTGAAAGACTTCTTCAAGTCCTTGAACCCCTCTTGCAGAAGCAACAACATCACGTTGAAGAAATGATTTATAAGAATCTAGTTGAGTTTCTATTAAATTAGGAAGCTCCATGATCTTTGGAAGACGACCAAAGTTCTTTCTGATTCTTTTTTTCTCTGTATAACTGTATGCCATATGCTGCTCTATTTAGTATGTTTATTTGTTAAAGTAATTATTTAAGTTCTGCTGTAGCTCCAGCTTCTTTTAATTGAGCTAGCGCGGCTTCAGCTTCATCCTTTTTCATAGCTGCTTTAACAGTTCCAGGTGCTCCATCAACTAGGTCTTTAGCTTCTTTTAAACCTAGACCAGTGATGCCCCTAACAGCCTTAATCACATTAACTTTTTGGTCGCCTGCTGCTGTAAGAACAAGATCAAACTCATCCTTCTCTTCTACAGCTTCGGCATCGCCTCCCCCTGCTCCTGCAGCTGGGGCTGCTGCAACTGCTGCCGCAGCTGTAACACCAAATTTTTCTTCAATTGCTGAGATAAGATCTACTAGATCCATCACAGACATCTCTTCTATAGCTTTTAAAATATCATCTTTGCTTGTTGCCATTTTTTTCTCCTTTATTTAGGCAGTTGCCTGTTTTTTGTCACGAACTGCTGCTAGCACCCTTGCAAATTTGCTAGGAACCTCATTAAGCAAGGTAGCAAATTTTGAAATTGGTGCTTGCAAGACATTAGCAATAAGTCCATATGCTTCTTCTCTTGATGGTAAATTTGCAAGAATATCAACTTGTGCTCCAGTCAAAAGCTGACCCTCAACAGAAAGTGCTTTTATTTCCAAAGCTTCAAAGTTTTTTGCATAAGTTTTGAGCAACCTTGCAGCTGCTCCCGGTTCATCAAAAGAGAAAGCAAAGAGAGATGGCCCCAAAAGAACTTCATTGGTACAACCAAAGTCAGTTCCTTCAAAAGCAAGTTTTGCTAATGAATTTTTTATCACTTGGATATGAATTCCTGCATCTATTGCCTTTTTTCTAATTTCAGTAAGTTCTGAAACCTTTAAGCCTCTAGCATCAGAAATGACCAAAGAAGATGCTTTTGAAGCAACTTCTTTAACTTCTGATACTATCCTTTCTTTATCGTTCCTAGCTAATGCCACAACAATTCTCCTTTTTTTATGCCTTTCGGCTTAAGGTGACAAACTGCCAAGGCAATTTGCTCACCACCTGCGTAGGAAATTAAGCTTTCGCACCTACGGTCTTTGACGGCTGCGCATTACGCAACAATCAGAAAGCTTGCAAGCAAGCTTTCAAAATCAAACAAATGATGAAAGATTAATCTTTAATCCAGGTCCAAACGTGCTGCTAAGATGTGCTGACTTTAAATAGACACCTTTTGCACCTGCTGGTTTAAGTTTCTTTAATTCATCAATTAAAGCAGTTAAATTTTCTGAAAGTTGATCTTTAGTGAAACCAACTCTACCAATAGTTCCATGAATAATTCCATTTTTGTCATTTCTAAATCTGATTTGACCTGATTTTGCATTTTTGACTGCTACTTCAACATTATCTGTTACTGTTCCAGTTTTAGGATTAGGCATTAGACCTTTTGGTCCCAGAATTTGTCCAAGCTGGCCAACAACCTTCATAGCAGCCTGAGTTGAGATAACTACATCTACAGATATAGCTTCTTTTTTAAATAACTCTGCAAGATCTTCCAAACCTACATGCTCAGCACCTGCAGATTTTGCAGCTTTGGCAGCATCGCTGTCTGCAAAAACAGCAACGGTAACTTCTTTACCCAGAGAATTAGGTAAGGTAATTGCGCCTCTAACATTTTGATCAGATTTTTCAGCGGCAATACCTAGCTTGAAAGCTATATCTATGGATTCGGTTACTTTTGGAGATTTAAATTGATCAAAAATTCCAAGAGCTTCTTCAAGATTGTACTCTTTTTCAAAATCAACCGATTGTTGAATGAGTTTAAATTTTTTGGAAATATTAGCCATTAGTTTACCTCTACACCCATACTTCTAGCAGTTCCTGCAATTATTTTTACTGCCTGTTCCATATCATTCGCATTTAGATCTTCTTTTTTCATTTCTGCAATTTCTTCAAGTTGTTTTAAAGTAATTTTTCCAACTTTATCTCTATTTGGAACAGGACTACCTTTTGAAATGCCTAGAGCTTTTCTAATAAGAACTGACGCAGGAGGAGATTTAATACTAAAATCAAAAGATTTATCCTCGTATACATTGATGATTACGGGTAAAGGCAATCCTTTTTCTTTATCTTGTGTTGCCCCGTTAAATGCATTACAAAATTCCATAATATTAATGCCTGCCTGACCAAGGGCAGGACCAACAGGTGGTTGAGGTGAAGCGCCACCAGCAGGAACTTGAAGCTTGAGTACTTTTTTTAATTTTTTCTTTTTTGCCATTAGGTTTTCTCAATTTGCATAAAATCTAAGTGAACGGGTGTTGAACGACCAAGTATTTGCACTGCAACTTTAACCTGGTTTCTTTCGTAATCAATTTCTTCAACTACACCATTAAAATCATTAAACGGACCATCGCAAACTCTAACCACTTCGCCTGGTTCAAAGATTGTTTTTGGCCTTGGAGCCTCTTCGCCAACTTCAATTCTATTAAGGATATTATTTAAATCACTTTCAGAAATTGGCTTTGGTTTCTCATTGGTTCCACCTACAAATGTGCTTACTCTTGGCGTATGCTTTACGAGTTGCCAAGTATCATCATTGAGTTCCATTTGTATCAGAATGTAACCTGGAAAGAATTTTCTCTCAGTCTTTTTCTTCTTACCGCTTTTAAGTTCAACCACTTGCTCGGTAGGAACTAAAATTTCGCCAAAATACTCACTGAGATTAGCTAACTGAATTCTTTCTTCAATTGCAGTCTTAACTTTTTGCTCATATCCAGAATAAGCTTGTATTACATACCAATCCATAATTATCCAAGTACCAATTTAGTTAGCCAGCTTAGCAAAGACTCTAGTCCCCAAAAAAATAAGCAAAGTAAGACGATCGATATAAACACAACTAAAAATGTCTGGGTAGTTTCGACCCTAGTTGGCCAAACAACCCTTCTAAGTTCATTTCTGGACTCAGACATCAGCTTTAGGGAGGATTTTCCAAAGGTGGTACTAGCCATCACAACAAGCGCTAACAATATCACCCCGACTACCCCAAGGACCCTATATAGAAATGCAACTTCAGAATAGTATGCATTTCCAACAACTGCCAAAGCAAAAAGACCAAGAACAATTACCCACTTAGCCTGATTTACAATGTTAGAGCTTTTTTCTGCAGACATATTGTTTATATTCCTAACTCACTTGGCAGGCCAGGAGGGACTTGAACCCCCAACCTACGGTTTTGGAGACCGTCGCTCTACCAGTTGAGCTACTGGCCTATCTTTTCTCCCATGTTTCAAACAGACAAAAGTGCCGAGACAAGTCTCGGCACTCAATCTAAATATCCTTTACTTAATAATCTTAGCTACTACGCCAGCACCTACAGTTCTGCCGCCTTCTCTAATCGCAAATTTAAGACCTTCGTCCATAGCAATTGGATTGATCAGTGATACAACCATTTTAACGTTATCACCTGGCATTACCATCTCAACGCCTTCTGGAAGCTCACAGGCACCAGTTACATCGGTAGTTCTGAAATAGAACTGTGGTCTATATCCTTTAAAGAATGGAGTGTGTCTACCCCCCTCTTCTTTGCTAAGAACGTATACTTCTGCTTCAAAATCAGTATGAGGTTTTATAGATCCTGGCTTACCTAGAACTTGACCTCGCTCTACAGCTTCTCTGTCAATGCCCCTTAAAAGGACTCCGCAGTTTTCTCCTGCTCTTCCTTCATCAAGAGATTTTCTGAACATTTCTACACCTGTACATGTTGTTGTTTTTGTATCAGTAATACCAACAATTTCTAGAGGATCACCAGTTCTAACAATACCTCTTTCAATTCTTCCTGTCACAACTGTACCTCTACCGGAGATAGTAAATACATCTTCAATAGGCATCAAGAAAGGCTTATCAATATCTCTTTCTGGCTCTGGTACATATGAATCAAGTGCTTCTATCAGTTTAATAACAGCAGGTGCACCAATATCCGAGGTATCGCCTTCTAATGCTTTTAATGCACTACCTACAATAATCGGAGTATCGTCGCCTGGGAAATCATATTCAGTTAGAAGTTCTCTGATTTCCATTTCAACTAACTCTTGAAGCTCTGCATCATCTACTTGGTCAGCTTTGTTAAGGAATACCACAATTTTAGGAACCCCAACCTGTCTTGCCAAAAGAATATGCTCTCTGGTTTGAGGCATAGGGCCATCTGCAGCACTTACTACCAAGATTGCGCCATCCATCTGAGCAGCACCTGTAATCATGTTTTTTACATAGTCAGCATGACCTGGACAATCAACGTGAGCATAGTGTCTATCATTGGAAACATACTCCACATGAGAAGTATTAATAGTAATACCTCTAGCTTTTTCTTCAGGAGCATTATCAATACCGTCAAATGCAACAGCAGATCCGCCATAAGTGTCAGCACAAACTTTTGTTAATGCCGCAGTAAGAGTTGTCTTACCGTGATCAACGTGACCAATAGTACCCACATTGACGTGAGGTTTGGTTCTTTCAAATTTTTCTCTTGCCATTTTTTGCCTCTCTAAGATAAATTCAATATTTAAAATGGAGCTCATAACCGGACTTGAACCGGTGACCTCTTCCTTACCAAGGAAGTGCTCTACCGACTGAGCTATATGAGCCCGATTATTAATGCATCCAAATTTAAGGTGGCGTATTATCCCCTTAAAAATTAATAAACTCAACCTTTTTTGAGTTATTTAAACATTAATAAATGGTGGAGGAGGAAGGATTCGAACCTTCGAAGCACGAGGCGGCAGATTTACAGTCTGCTGGGTTTGACCGCTCCCCAACCCCTCCGATTTAAAGGGGTGTATTTTTGTTCTAGAATGGCTTCAAGTCAACTAAAATTTACAAATTGAAAACACTTAATCAGCTAAAACTTCATTTCAAAGACCAAAATGAGATTATCTTTGAGCATTTCTCTGAAATAGATTCAACCAATACTTACTTGAAGGACAAACAGGAAGATTCTAGAAATAGAAGAATTTCTATTGCGCTTGCCGACCAACAATTAGCTGGCAGAGGAAGATCAGGTAAAAACTGGTACAGTCCCAATTCAGAAAATCTTTATGTAAGCTTTAAATTTAAGCTGGAAGGCAGGTTACAACCTTTGAGTTTAATTGTAGGCGCTGAATTATGTAAGATAATTAACAATCTTTCAGAGAAGAAAATTGCTCCCAATATAAAGTGGCCAAACGACATCATTTTGGACAGAAAAAAAGTGTCCGGAATACTAGTTGAAACCGAGATCGATAATGGGGGTTTTATCTATACAGTGGGAATTGGAATAAATTTTATGTTACCAAATAAAGCGGAAAACCACTGGGGCATTATTCCTCAGGTTAAACAATTGAACAGGTTTGCTATTACTAAAGAACTTTCTCTCTTTATTCAAGCTTTGACACAAAATGGTGTACCCAGTAATTGGCAACAGGATTGGGAACAAGCATCAATTCATAAGCGTAATTCAATAACTCTTAAGACAAACAATAGTGAAATTATTAAAGGGGAGTATTTTGGTATATCAAATACAGGTTCATTAATAATAATAACCAACGGGGAAAAAAAAGAGTTTGCTTCTGGTGAATGTTCTTTAGAATACTAAAATGCTGCACGATATTTTTTTTAGACCACTTCTTGACCAACCCAAGGAAAACGAACAAGAAATAATCTTGGGAGCTGGATGTTTTTGGGGAGTGGAGAGACGTTTGTGGCAATTATCTGGGGTTACCAATACTGCTGTAGGCTATTCTGGAGGACATACCTTGAATCCTACCTATAAAGATGTTTGTTCAGGAGCCACTGATCATGTTGAAGTAGTTAAAGTCACTTATCTAGATAGCCCTGAAACATTGATGAATATTTTAATTAGCTTCTGGGAAATGCATGATCCGACTCAAGGGATGCGTCAAGGAAATGATATTGGAACTCAGTATCGCTCAGTTATCTTTTATAAGAATGAATCTCAGCTTGATATCCTTAATGATTCCTTGAGAAAGTACCAAAATATTTTAACTGAAAAAGGGTTGCAAACTATTACAACAACCATAGAACGGGCGCAAACTTTCTTTTTAGCCGAGGACTATCACCAACAATATTTACATAAGAATCCAAATGGATATTGCGGGCTAGGCGGAACAGGTTGTTCTTTTCCCCAATAGATTTTTATATATAATACTCATTCCCAGCCACCTTAGCTCAGTTGGCCAGAGCAGTTGATTTGTAATCTTCAGGTCGTCAGTTCGAATCTGACAGGTGGCTCCATTGTTATAAACTAAAATCAAATGAAAGTTTAAAAATTCTTCCCCTAGGATCGTGCACTCTTGTATCAAAGCTAAAATCAGGTTCATCGTAAAGAAGAGGCGCCCCTCTGTCTGTAAAGTTCTCAACGGAAAATAATAAATCTAAATTTCCACTTTTTAACTGGATAGATTTTTTTAGAGATAAATCGTGAACCAAGAAAGAATTGACCTTGTTTTGGTAACCCAAGCTTAGAGCGTATGGAGAAATATCCCTATTGTTGCTATAGCCACTTATGTATCTAGAAATCAATCCAACGTCATAAGAACCAAAAAAATAATTGATAAATAAATTAATTCTATTTTTAGGCAATGAATGTGTGTGTGCATCAAAATTAAACTTCCCTACTCTATTGATTAATTCCTTATGAACATGCCCTTCCTCTTCGTGATCTTCATCTGCATCATGGTTGGGAGTTAAAAATTCTCTTAACTGAGTTCCTTCGATTTTAAATATTAGGTTTCCTTTTGATATTGATTTAGCAAACTCTATATGAAAATCTATACCACTGACGAGCGTACTTTCTTCATTAAAGTAGGTTGTAGTAACTCCAATTAAATCTCCAAATTGATTTCTTGAAATAGATGAGCTATACGGGTCTTCTTCAATAAGCGCTTGGGCGCTCTCTGCTTCAACTCTGTCTTTATAATCAATCTCCCACCAATCAATCGTAAACTTTATATTTTCACTTAAATCAATTAACAAGCCGAAATTTTGATTATCTGAGGTTGCTGGTTTTAAATTTGGGTTCCCAAGCTGTGCAAGTCTTACAAATGGCGAACCGTTGATATCCCTAACGCTGCCAAGTTGGATGTCCGATGAATACATCTGAGCCATAGAGGGTGCAGTAAATGATGAGCCTTTGGAAGCCCTAAAAACTATATTCTCATTGAAGTTATGACGAAAACTTAGTTTAGGGTCTGTAGAAGAGGAGTTAACTAACCTTTCATGCCTTGCTGAAAATCGCAGTTCGGTATTTTCGAAGTATTTATTAACTTCAAAAAATAAAGCCTGTTTGTTTCGAGAAGTAGAAACATTTTTTCCTCCTCCTAGAAATAGTAAATCAGATTGATTAAGCTGCTTGCCATCACTATCAAAGTCGACTCTACTTAAATCATTATACTTAATGCTCAGATCTTCCCAATTTAGCTGAGTACCAAAAACAATATCAAAATCAGCATAACTTCTTTTTCCAAGAAAGTTTAAACTTATCAATGAAGCTTCTTTAGTAGATTCTTCGGCTCCTTTTATAAAGTCAATTAATTCAATTGGATTAATTCTTGGTTCGAAAATATTCCAGGTAGACTGATTGCTAGATCCGCCCTTTCCAGCTATAGCAGCTTGAAAACGAGAATCAATGATATCGGGTCTTGAGTGTTTATTATTATGGCCAGAAAATACAAGAGAAGATTCAAAATCATATTCAGCGATTGAGAATGAAATAGATTCTGCGATATGATACTGGAAAATTTTCTTCGGTGAATTTGGAGAAGAAAATGCAGAACCAAGGGGCCTGCCGTACCAAAGAATAGGGACACCAAATGGATTGCCTCCCTCATCTACACCAACCTCTTTAGAAAGAAATGATAGTGCTGGATATGAAGGAGACTGAGGATTATCGTTTACATCAACTTGGGAAATCATCATTGTTAGATCGTATGATGCGTTTCTAAAATCTTTTACAAAGTTTAGATATCCTTTTGCATGGTCCTCATCATTGACCACGTTAAACCTAGTGCCATATTGAAATTTACAAAACGGTTGCTGGATAATGCCGCCATTTTCTAGACAATTAATATCTTTGACCCACTGTCCGTTTGTATAGGAGCCGGCATATGCACCGCTACTCACTTCTGTGTCTTGCAGAACCTTGAAGGTATTGCCTAGTGTACTAATTCCTAGTTCAGCAATTCTTGGAATCTCGCTAGCGCTTAGTGGACTTTTATCGAGTAGATTTATGCCAAAAGTTACTTGGCCGCCTAAAAAACTGTTTCCACCGAGATAGCCAAATACGATATCTTTCTGAGAATAATTATCTGCCTTGTTGTAATCAAGTTTAATGTTGTGGCCTTTAAAATCTTTGCGCGTTCTTATATTTACCACACCTGCAACAGCATCTGACCCATATAGTGAAGTAGCGCCCTCTTTTAATATTTCAATTCTATCGATTGCTATTTCAGGAATAATATTAGTATCAACGTATCCCTCTCCTTCATGCGACGGCGTTCCAGAATGAGTTTGTCTTAGGGTATTGATAAGTAGCAAAGTGGACGCATGATCAAGCCCTCGCAATGTTATTGAGCTCATCCCTTGGTCTACTCCATCTAGAGTATTTGACTGAAAATGAGAACCAGAGCTTACGGTTAAATACTTATTGATTTGACCCAAGGTTGTAACTCCAGTGCTAACAAATGCTTCTCTGCTAACTAGATCTACTGGGGAAGCATCGCGTTCTTTACTTTCCAAATAGGAGCCAATAATAATAATTTCCTCCTCATCGGAGGCAAACGAAAAGCCGAAAAAAAACGAAATTACCAATAAAGATATATATCTATGCATAGTTTGAGTTAACAATGTTATGTTATAATATAACACTCTTTCAATTAGCTCTTCAAGATCTGCTCAAAACTATGCACTATAATTCAAAAATGTATTCCTACAATGATTTTTTAGAAGACACAATTGATAAATATGAACTCCCCCATCTCTGGAATAAGGCAATACAACGCCAGCTAAATGAAATTCAAAAAAATCAAAAAAGAAAAAGTGTCCCCAAAAGTAATAATCCTTTTGTAACTATTGATGGCGACGATGCCAAGGACTTTGATGATGCGGTTTATTGTAAAAAGATCAAAAATGGATTTCTGCTAGAGGTTGCAATTGCAAATCCTGCTGCCTACATTGAAAAAAATTCTGCGCTAGATCAAGAAGCGTTGAAAAGAGGCACCTCTGTCTATTTTCCTGGCCTAGTAATACCTATGCTTCCTGAACTTCTTTCAAACGAACTCTGCTCTTTAAATCCAAATAATCCAAAATTAACTATTGTATGTTCCATGAAATTTGATAATCAGGGGAAGAATGCTTCCTATGATTTTATGGAGCGAGAAATAATTTCTCAGAAAAGACTAACTTACAATGAAGTGAATCATTTTATAGGCGGAAGTACAGGCAGGCTTTCAAAGGACATCAAGTCGTCGCTTCTTGCATTGCAGGAACTCGCATCAAAAAGACTTTTATTGAAAAAACAAAGAGGCGCTTTGTCAATCAATTCATCCGAAATAGAAATAAAACTTGATGCAAACAAGTTACCGATAAAAATTAATAAAAGAAGTACCGGTGCTGCCGAAAAAATGATTGAAGAAGCAATGATTGCAGCAAATATATCTGCTGCGCTATTTTTAGAAGGACATAACAGAAAATTGCTTTATAGAGTCCATGAAGAACCTCAAGAAGATAAATTAAAAACTAGCCAAGAGATTCTGCAAACCAAAGACCTCAATAAACTCCCAACTGCTCAATTCATTAATGCGATGGCAGAGAGATATGCAAATAATGCTCTCTCCAGTCTACTAATACTCCAAACGCTTCCAAGAGCAACTTATGAAATTGAAAATAAGGGTCATTTTGGACTTGGTCTCAAAAATTATGCACACTTCACCTCCCCAATAAGACGTTATCCAGATTTAATTTTGCACAGGCTAATACTTTCAATAATTCGAAATGATAGATATCCATACAAAGATGAGGAACTAAAACTAATTGCTGATCTATCATCCAAAAATGAAAAGAATGCTGATCAAGCAATGAGAAATTTACAACAAAAACTTGTTTGTAAGTATTTAGAAAAGAAAAATGGTGAAATATTTAAAGGAGTTATTTCAGGTTTATCAGACTTTGGCGCATTTGTGATTTTAGATGATTATTTTTCTTCAGGATTAATCCATATCAGCAATATTGGGAATGGAAGATATATTTTTGATGCAAAAAAAATAATTATGCGAAATAAAAAAAATGGTCATACTCTTAAAGTGGGTATGCTTGTTGAAGTTAAAATACTTAATGTAATCCCAATGGAAGGTAAAATTGACCTCAAGCTAGTGAGAATTAATGCAAAAAAATAATCATTTAAGGCAAGGCTTTCATGTTGTTGGTGCGTTACTTGAAGAGAATCCTGAGAATATAAAAAAAATTTTTATCCCCACGGATAGAGCTGATAAACGCATTCTAGAGATTATTGAAAAGGCGCGCAGCCTTGGTATTTCTGTGGAGAAAAAAAAGAAATTAAAAAAAGAGCCTGAAGCGTTGGTAGGTAATGATAATTTACTTTCGCAGAAAGATTTAAAAGAGCTACTCAACGAGACTGATAGAAAAACTACACTGCTGCTAATAGATAACTTATCAGACCCTAGAAATCTTGGAGCTTGTATAAGATCTGCAGCTGTAGCAAATATAACTGGTGTAGTGATCAATAAATTTCATTGCTCACCCATTACAGAAACTGTTCGAAAAGTATCTGCTGGAGGCACTGAATCAATACCCATTTTTGTGGTATCAAATTTTGTGAATGTGCTAAAAATGCTAAAAGAAGGTGGCCTAGAAATTATTGGTACATCTGAGCGAGCAACTATGCATTACACAAAAATTGATATGAACAAAGCAGTGGCAATTGTGGTGGGCTCCGAAGAAAAGGGAATTAGGGAGCAAACCCTTAAAAGTTGCGACTATGTAGTGAATTTATCTTCCAACAATGCTTTTAATAGTCTCAACGTTTCTGTTGCATCCTCTATAATGATCTTTGAAGTAATTAGGCAAAAAATATAGGTATAATCCCTCTTCATGCTAAAGCAAAGAACTATAAAAAATCCTATCAAAGCAGTAGGCGTTGGTTTGCATAGTGGTCAAAAGGTTGTATTACAATTGAAGCCAGCTCCAGCTAATTCTGGCATTAATTTTGTTCGTTCAGATCTTAGGCCTGTGGTTATTATTCCTGCTATTTTTGAATATGTTGGAGATACCACCCTTTCGACAACACTTTTTAAAAAAGGAGCAAGAATAGCAACCATTGAGCATTTACTATCAGCTGTAGCTGGCCTAGGTTTGGATAATCTGATTATTGAAGTAGATGGTCCGGAAATACCTCTGATGGACGGAAGCGCTGGTCCCTTTGTCTTTTTGATACAATCAGCCGGCATTGAAGAACAGGATGTGCCGAAAAAATTTATCAAGGTCAAAAAAGAAGTTCGAGTGGAGTCTGGTGGAGCATACGCTGCCATTAAGCCCTTTGATGGTTTTCAAGTCTCATTTACGATTGAATTTGCTGATCCTGTAATTAGCAAGTATGTCTCTAGTTCGACAATAGATTTCTCTTCCACCTCTTTTGTTAAAGAAGTTTGTAGAGCTAGGACATTTGGTTTAATGAAAGACTTAGATTATTTGCAGTCTCAAGATTTGGCCCTTGGCGCATCAGTGAATAACGCAATTGCAGTTGGTGAAGATGGCATTATCAATGAAGATGGTTTACGTTTTGATGATGAATTTGTTAAACACAAAATGCTAGACGCAATTGGTGATCTGTATTTATTGGGGCATAACTTGATTGGAGAATTTACAGGTTTTAAGTCAGGTCATTCTCTAAATAATGAGCTGCTAAGAAAAATACTAAACTCTGAGGATGCATGGGAACTTGTAGAATTTGAGGATTCTGCCAATGCACCAATTTCATATGCTAGACCTCCTTTTGAGGTGGCTTAATCATTAAACATGTCGTTATTAAGAAAAATTTTTCCTTCGAGTAACGATAGATATCTTAATAGAATAAGAAAAATTGCAAACCAAGCAAACAAGCTTGAAGATCGGTATGAATCTTTTTCGGATCAAGAGCTCTCTAATATACATAATGTATTACGAGCAACTGAAAAAGAAGATTCTGAGTTAAAAGCAGAAGCATTTGCTGCAGTTAGAGAGGCTTCAAAAAGAACTCTTGGATTGAGACATTTTGATTCTCAGCTTCTTGGAGGGCTGTCTTTGGCTGAGGGCAATATTGCTGAAATGAAAACAGGAGAAGGTAAAACCCTTGTTGCAACCCTTCCTGCCTTCTACAACTTTGTCCTAAAAAATAAAGTTGTAATCGTTACTGTGAACGACTACTTAGCTAATAGAGATGCTGATTGGATGAGACCAGTTTATGAAAAATTAGGAATGAGTTGCGGTGTTATCTACTCAAATCAACCTTGGAATGAAAAAAAAGAAGCTTATAAATGCGATGTCATTTATGCAACTAATAATGAGCTAGGATTCGACTATTTAAGAGACAACATGGCTCTTAGGTCTGAGGATAAGCTTCAGTGCTCACTCGATTTTGCAATTGTTGACGAAGTCGATTCAATCCTCATTGATGAGGCTAGAACTCCGCTAATCATCTCAGGACCTTCAAGCGATAACCCTGAATACTATAAAGATCTGAAAGAGATTATTCCCTCGCTCAAAAGACAGCTTCGTGAAGAAACTGAAGAAGAACCTCTTACAGACGAAGAAAAAGGAGACTATTTAATTGATGAAAAGATGAGATCTGTAGAGTTAACAGATGAAGGTTATGAGAAAACAGAAGAATTCCTTATCCATAAAGGCATTCTGCAGGAAAATGAAAATCTTTACACATCCTCAAACCTTAGAATTATGCGTTATGTTCACGCTACCTTGAAAGCAAATTATTTATTCAAAAAAGATATTCACTACATAGTCAGAAATGGAGAAGTATTGCTTGTTGATGAGCATACTGGCAGAACAATGCCAGGAAGGAGAATTAGCGAAGGCGTGCATCAAGCATTGGAGGCTAAAGAAAATGTTCAAGTACAAAGAGAATCTCAGACACTTGCAGCCACTACGTTTCAAAATTTTTTTAGACTATTCAAGAAGCTATCTGGTATGACTGGTACCGCAGATACCGAAGCAAGAGAATTTAAAGAAATATATAACCTCAATGTTGTGATCATACCAACCCATAAACCAATGGTTCGTTATGATATGAATGACGTTGTCTTTCTTACTAAGGAAGCGAAATATAAAGCACTAATTGATGAAACTGACAAACTGAGAAAGCAAAATGCTCCAGTACTGATTGGAACTGCTTCAGTAGAATCCTCAGAAATAATCTCATCATTATTAACAAAAAAAGGGATAGTTCACCAAGTCCTTAATGCCAAGCAACACGAACGTGAGGCAGAAATTATAGCTAATGCAGGCAAACCCAGCGTAGTAACGATTGCAACCAATATGGCTGGAAGGGGAACAGATATTGTTCTGGGAGGCAAACGTAATGACCAAGATGAAGAAGGTTGGGAAAAAAACAATCAAATAGTGCTAGCAGCTGGTGGACTTCATATACTTGGAACTGAGAGACATGAATCTAGAAGGATTGACAATCAATTGAGAGGACGAGCCGGTCGTCAAGGAGATCCTGGCTACTCTAGGTTTTTTCTTTCCCTAGAAGATGATTTATTAAGATTATTTATCTCTGACAGCAGAAGAGCTTTATTCGAAAGATTTGGCATGGGAGACGACCATATTGAACACAAAATGCTTTCGAGAGGAATTGAAAATGCTCAACGCAGAATTGAAAATAGGAACTTTGATCTTAGAAAAAATCTACTTGAATATGACGATGTAGCAAATGATCAGAGGCAAGCTGTTTACTCTTTAAGGGACCAATTACTTTTTGAGGATAATATCTCAGAAAATATTTTGTCATTGATTGAGGGGGTCTTTAGTGATGTTGTTCTGAATTACTTCCCAAAGGATTCCATCGAGTCCCAGTGGAAACCAGGTGCTTTAGATAGCCATTTAGAAGAACATTTTGATATTCAATTAAACATAGCTAAAAAAATTAAAGAAGAAAAATCTTGGTATGTAGATGATGTAATAACTTTTGTCACACAACAAGCAAGAAATTTCTACCATGAAAAATATGCAATATTAGGTGAAAACATTCACTCTCTTGAAAGGCAAGTAATGCTTCAAGTCCTTGATGCATATTGGAAAGAGCATTTGGCTGAAATGGATCATCTAAGGCAAAGTATTGGCTTAAGAGCATATGCTCAAAAAAATCCTAAAAATGAATACAAACGAGAAGCATATGAAATGTTTGAATTTATGCTCTCTCGGATAGATGAAGAAACGATTAAATTATTATTTAATTTGAAACTAACCTCTGAGGAACAAATCAAAGAACTTAAAAATCGAGCTATGGAAGAGCATAAGAAATCTCAATCTCGATCTTTGGGCATTCATCAGGATGCTCAGCTAGAGTCAGAACACCAAACAAATTTAAGATCAAAAGATTTTTCTAAAGAAGAGCCTGTAAGAAGAGATCATCCAAAAATAGGCAGAAATGATCCATGCCACTGTGGATCTGGTAAAAAATTTAAGCAATGCCACGGAAAGGCTTAGGCGTTTGTTATACGCAATTACTCCAAACTTTATTAACGAGGAAGACTTAAGTAAGTTTCTTTCAAACATAAGTATGTACCCGATATCTCATCTTATTCTTCGAAATAAAAATCACTCATTCATTGACATGATGTATTTTCGATCATTGGCATTGAATTCGTTGCAGACCAATATAAAAGTTATTATCAATCCAAATGATATTCCTTTTAATAAGATCCATGAAAGTCAATACATCCATCTCAATTCAAAAAATCTGTTTAAGGCAACGACAAACAAGTTATGGGCTAGCGCTAGTTGCCATAATATCGAAGAAATTACTGCTGCCAATAAGTTAAACCTAGAGTTCGTTTTCTTGAGCCCAGTATTAGATACAAATAAATATCAATTTAAACTAGGCTGGGAGAAATTTTCTAAACTAGCAAAAGAATCAAAGCATCCTGTTGTTGCCCTTGGTGGAATTGGACAAAATGATTTAGAAACTGCTATATCTTATGGAGCTAGCGGTATTGCGGGAATCTCAATGTTTGGAACTTAATCCAAGTCGTCTAGTTCTATAGGCCTAGATATTACATGCTCCTCATTTGCCCATTCACCCAAATCTATAAGCTTGCACTTTTGTGAACAAAAAGGCCTAAAGGAATTATCTTTAGATAAATCTGCTGCCCCATCGCACCTTGGACATTTATTCATAAGACAAGGATAAATAGTAATCATTCATTTTTTTTACAGATTTCTTGAGTTGAGATAAATTGCCATCATTGCAAATGATATCATCAGCAAGTCTTAATTTTTCTGCTCTGGATAATTGGCTATTAATTATTGATTTAATACTGTCTTGATCAACTCCATCTCTAGCAGAAGCTCTTTGAATCTGAACTGTTTCTGGTGAGTCAATGAGAAGAACTCTTTGATAATTTTGCTGAGAGTTTGTCTCGAATAGCAGAGGGACAATGATAATTTTATAAACTGAATTAGCTGATGCTATGAAAGAGTTTACTTTCCTCGCTACTTCAGGGTGGATGATGCTTTCAACAAAAGATTTGTGGTGAGAGTGTTCAAATATTATTTTTCTTAACTGCTTTCGATCAATTTGTTCATTAGAATCTAAAATGACATTACCAAATTTCTCTACCAGTAGCATGCTAGCTGGAGTACCAAAAGCTATACATTCTCTGGCTAGATCATCCGTATCTACGACATCAATCCCAAGGTCTCTAAAAAGCATGCCAGCAGAAGATTTACCAGATCCTATTCCACCAGTTAATCCAATAATCATTAATCTACTTTTATGCTTGTTGGGACATTATGATTCCAAGAAGACTTCTCTACTCTTTCAGATATCTTCCACAAGCCTTCCTCTTTTAAATATTTATCGTGGTACCACATGCCTAGAAAGAAAGTATTTCCATCCGGAGTTTGCATGGGATTGAAACACATGATACTTCCAGTAGCATTATGATGATCTATAAAGTTAATATCAAAATTGGAATTAAAATGTTGGTAATTAGGAAAATGATCTAGCGCTCTTGTTAAGTAATGTACTATTTCTTGTGGGGTGCCAGCTATACCACCAACTGCTGTGTAGTCTATATATGCATCTGAAGTAAAAATACTATAAAACTTTTCAAAATTTTTACTATCTACAGCAGTAGCATAAGTTGTAAGAAGTTGTTGAATTTCCAATCGGTTAATTGCTTCCGTAATATCCATGTTTTCATTCTGCAAAAAAAAAGCCCTTCAAGCAATGCTTAAAGGGCTAAAAATAAAAGCCTGACGATTTCCTACTCTCACACAGGGAGACCCTGCACTACCATTGGCGTTAGTTCGTTTCACTTCTGAGTTCGAGATGGGATCAGGTGGTACCAAACTGCTATTGTCATCAGGCAAATTGGTATGCAATTTCAATTCACTGCAAAACTTGTAAGTAACCCTACATAGGGTTACATGATCAAGCCTCACGAGTTATTAGTACAAGTTAGCTCAATGCCTCACAGCACTTACACATCTTGCCTATCAACGTCATAGTCTATGACGACTCTTTAGGAGTTCGAAAACTCTGGGAGATCTTATCTTGGGACAGGTTTCACGCTTAGATGCTTTCAGCGTTTATCCTTTCCAAACATAGCTACCCGGCAATGCCACTGGCGTGACAACCGGAACACCAGAGGTTTGTCCAATCCGGTCCTCTCGTACTAGGATCAGCCTCCCTCAAATCTCCAACGCCCACAGTAGATAGGGACCGAACTGTCTCACGACGTTCTAAACCCAGCTCGCGTACCACTTTAAATGGCGAACAGCCATACCCTTGGGACCTGCTCCAGCCCCAGGATGTGATGAGCCGACATCGAGGTGCCAAACACCCCCGTCGATGTGAACTCTTGGGGGGTATCAGCCTGTTATCCCCGGCGTACCTTTTATCCGTTGAGCGATGGCCCTTCCATTCAGAACCACCGGATCACTAAGACCTAGTTTCCTACCTGCTCGACCCGTCGGTCTCGCAGTCAAGCATCCTTTTGCCTTTATACTCTATGCACGATGTCCGACCGTGCTGAGGATACCTTCGTACTCCTCCGTTACTCTTTGGGAGGAGACCGCCCCAGTCAAACTACCCGGCACACACTGTCCTTGATCCGGATTACGGACCTAAGTTAGAACCTCAATTTTACAAGGGTGGTATTTCAAGGACGACTCCACTAAAACTGGCGTTTTAGTTTCAAAGTCTCCCACCTATCCTACACAAATAAGATCAAAGTCCAGTGTGAACCTATAGTAAAGGTGCACGGGGTCTTTCCGTCTAGCTGCGGGAACACTGCATCTTAACAGCGATTTCAATTTCACTGAGTCTTGGGTGGAGACAGTGTGGCCATCGTTACGCCATTCGTGCAGGTCGGAACTTACCCGACAAGGAATTTCGCTACCTTAGGACCGTTATAGTTACGGCCGCCGTTCACCGGGGCTTCGATCAAGAGCTTCGCCTAAGCTAACCCCATCAATTAACCTTCCGGCACCGGGCAGGCGTCACACCCTATACTTCCTCTTACGAGTTTGCAGAGTGCTGTGTTTTTAATAAACAGTCGCAGCCACCTGGTATCTTCGACCATGCCGAGCTCAAAGAGCAAGTCTTATCACTCAGCACGGCACACCTTCTCCCGAAGTTACGGTGTTATTTTGCCTAGTTCCTTCACCCAAGTTCTCTCAAACACCTTGGTATACTCTACCAAACTACCTGTGTCGGTTTCGGGTACGGTTTCTTATAACCTGAAGCTTAGAGGTTTTTCCTGGAAGCATGGTATCAACTACTTCGTACAAAAGAGTACTCGTCATCAGCTCTCGACCTTAAGATACTCCGGATTTACCTAAAGCATCAGTCTACCACCTTAAACACGGACAACCATCGCCGTGCTAGCCTAACCTTCTCCGTCACCCCATCGCAGTTACAAGAAGTACAGGAATATTAACCTGTTTCCCATCGACTACGGCTTTCGCCCTCGCCTTAGGGGCCGACTCACCCTGCCTCGATTAGCGTTGGACAGGAACCCTTAGTTTTTCGGCGAAGAGGTTTTTCACCTCTTTGATCGTTACTCATGTCAACATTCGCACTTCCGATACCTCCAGCATGCCTCACAGCACACCTTCAACGGCTTACGGAACGCTCTCCTACCATCTTTTAATAAAAAAAGATCCGTAGCTTCGGTTCATGATTTAGCCCCGTTATATCTTCCACGCAGGCCGACTCGACTAGTGAGCTGTTACGCTATCTTTAAAGGATGGCTGCTTCTAAGCCAACCTCCTAGCTGTTTGTGCCTTCCCACATTGTTTCCCACTTAATCATGATTTGGGACCTTAGCTGACGGTCTGGGTTGTTTCCCTCTCGACTACGGACGTTAGCACCCGCAGTCTGTCTCCCATGCTGTACTCATTGGTATTCGGAGTTTGCATCGGTTTGGTAAGTCGGGATGACCCCCTAGCCGAAACAGTGCTCTACCCCCAATGGTAATACATGAGGCGCTACCTAAATAGCTTTCGAAGAGAACCAGCTATCTCCGGGTTTGATTAGCCTTTCACTCCTAGCCACAGCTCATCCCCGCATTTTTCAACATACGTGGGTTCGGGCCTCCAGTCGATGTTACTCGACCTTCACCCTGGCCATGGCTAGATCACCCGGTTTCGGGTCTAATCCCAGCAACTGAACGCCCTATTAAGACTCGGTTTCCCTTCGCCTACCCTAAATGGTTAAGCTTGCTACTGAAATTAAGTCGTTGACCCATTATACAAAAGGTACGCCGTCACCCAGTAAACTGGGCTCCGACTGCTTGTAAGCATAAGGTTTCAGGTTCTATTTCACTCCCCTCGCCGGGGTTCTTTTCGCCTTTCCCTCACGGTACTGGTTCACTATCGGTCAGCTGAGAGTATTTAGCCTTGGAGGATGGTCCCCCCATATTCAGTCAGGATTTCACGTGTCCCGACCTACTCGATTTCACTTCAAAAGATTTTTAATATACAGGGCTATCACCTACTATGGCCATACTTTCCAGAATGTTCTAATAAATCTTATGAAGCTTAAGGGCTGGTCCGGTTTCGCTCGCCACTACTCCCGGAATCTCGGTTGATTTCTTTTCCTCTAGGTACTTAGATGTTTCAGTTCCCTAGGTTTGCCTCTTATACCTATGTATTCAGTATAAGATAATATGCTTATGCATATTGGGTTTTCCCATTCGGAGATCTTCGGATCAAAGCCTGTTTACTAGCTCCCCGAAGCTTATCGCAAGTTACAACGTCCTTCATCGCCTTCAGCTGCCAAGGCATCCGCCTTATGCTCTTAATTACTTGATCATATAACCCTATAAAGGGTTTGAGATTTTTTTACTTGTTAAATGCAGTGATCTAAATATGTTTTGTAAACAAAACATATTGAGAAATTACATACCAAAACCATAAAAAAACAGTTCTAACATTGTTGGTTACTCGTGTGGGTGTGCAAACACAATAAAAGTTAAGGAGGTGATCCAGCCACAGGTTCCCCTACGGCTACCTTGTTACGACTTCACCCCAGTCATGGACCACACCGTGGTAAGCGCCCTCCCGAAGGTTAGACTACCTACTTCTGGTGCAATACACTCCCATGGTGTGACGGGCGGTGTGTACAAGACCCGAGAACGTATTCACCGCGGCGTGCTGATCCGCGATTACTAGCGATTCCGACTTCATGCAGTCGAGTTGCAGACTGCAATCCGGACTACGAAAAGTTTTATGAGATTAGCTCCAGCTCACGCTTTGGCGTCCCTCTGTACTTCCCATTGTAGCACGTGTGTAGCCCTACTCGTAAGGGCCATGATGACTTGACGTCATCCTCACCTTCCTCCGGTTTATCACCGGCAGTCCCCTTATAGTTCCCGGCCGAACCGCTGGCAAATAAGGGTAAGGGTTGCGCTCGTTATCCGACTTAACGGAACATCTCACGACACGAGCTGACGACAGCCATGCAGCACCTGTCACTTGGTTCCAAAAGGCACTCTCTCATTACAAGAGATTCCAAGGATGTCAAGAGTAGGTAAGGTTTTTCGCGTTGCATCGAATTAAACCACATGCTCCACCGCTTGTGCGGGTCCCCGTCAATTCATTTGAGTTTTAACCTTGCGGCCGTACTCCCCAGGCGGACAACTTAATACGTTAGCTGCGCCACTGAAAAGCATTGCTTCCCAACAGCTAGTTGTCATCGTTTACGGCGTGGACTACCAGGGTATCTAATCCTGTTCGCTACCCACGCTTTCGCACCTCAGTGTCAGTACAGAACCAGGAGGCTGCCTTCGCCATTGATATTCTTCACAATATCTACGCATTCCACCGCTACACTGTGAATTCTACCTCCCTCTTTCGTACTCTAGTGAATCAGTTTTGGATGCAGTTCCCAGGTTGAGCCCGGGGCTTTCACACCCAACTTAATAAACCACCTACGCGCGCTTTACGCCCAGTAATTCCGATTAACGCTTGGACCTTCCGTATTACCGCGGCTGCTGGCACGGAATTAGCCGGTCCTTATTCTGTAAGTAATGTCACGGTACATTGGTATTAACAATATACTTTTCTTCCTTACTTAAAGTGCTTTACAACCCGAAGGCCTTCTTCACACACGCGGTATGGCTGGATCAGGCTTGCGCCCATTGTCCAATATTCCCCACTGCTGCCTCCCGTAGGAGTCTGGGCCGTGTCTCAGTCCCAATGTGGCTGATCGTCCTCTCAGACCAGCTAAAGATCGTCGCCTTGGTGAGCCTTTACCTCACCAACAAGCTAATCTTACGCAGGCTCATCTAATAGCGAGAGCATCAAAGCTAAGCCCTCTTTCTCCCTAAGGACGTATACGGTATTAATCCGAGTTTCCCCGGGCTATCCCCTTCTACTAGGTAGATTCCTACGCGTTACTCACCCGTCCGCCGCTCGTCAGCGCGAGATTCAGCAAGCTGAATCAAATGCCTGTTACCGCTCGACTTGCATGTGTTAAGCCTACCGCCAGCGTTCAATCTGAGCCATGATCAAACTCTTCAATTATGATCAATGAATTGCCTTTTTCAAAAGACAAAAAAAATAAATTTTCTCGTATATGAACACCCACACGAGTAACCAAAAATGTTTACAGAACTAACCGCTTCCTGAGCGGAAGGTGCATTGTACATGTTTTGTAAAATTTGGGTAGATTTTTTTTATTAATTTTTAGATTTATCTACAAGCTTATCTTTACCCAAAAATTTCATTTTAGATCTGATATCTAAGCCAACTTCTTCGATAGAATGTGCAGCAAGATTTTCTCTATTTTTTTTCATTATTGGTCCGCCAGAACCATCATTGCTTTGTCTGCAATCTTCAAGGAAATTATCAGCAAATTTACCTGATTGAATATCTGCAAGTATTTTCTTCATAGCATCTTTGGATTCTTGACCTATGACCCTAGGCCCACTTACGTAATCACCAAATTCAGCAGTATTAGAGATAGAGTAATGCATGTTTGAAATTCCGCCCTCATAGATAAGATCAACAATTAATTTTGTTTCATGAAGGCATTCAAAATATGCCATCTCTTTACTGTAACCTGCATCGACAAGGGTTTCATACCCAGCTCTTATGAGCGCAGTTAGCCCTCCACAAAGAACAGCTTGCTCACCAAATAAATCTGTTTCTGTTTCTTCTCTAAAAGTTGTATGCAATACGCCCGCTCTAGTTCCACCGTTTGCTTTTGCGTAAGAAAGCGCTATGTCGAGCGCAGAAAATTTAGCACTTGAGGTCTCTTGATAAACAGCTACTAATGAAGGAACGCCTCCCCCATTTTGAAATGTGCTTCTAACAGTATGACCGGGTCCTTTAGGAGCTATCATAACTACTGCATTTTTTTCGTCTGGAATAATCTTTTTAAAATGAATATTAAAGCCGTGCGCAAAACCCAAAACTGCATCTGTTTTTAAATTAGGCTTAATCTGATTAACAAATATACTCTGCTGAAACTCGTCTGGAGCAAGCATCATCACAAAATCTGCTTCTCTCACAGCATCAGAAACTTCCATCACAATGAGACCAGCACTCTCAGCTTTCTTCCATGAGGCAGAACCTCCTCTTAAGCCAACTACAACATTGACACCTGAATCAAGTAAGTTATTAGCATGCGCATGCCCCTGTGATCCATATCCAATAATTGCTACTTTTAAGCTCTTAATAATTTCTAAGTTAGCATCGTCGTCGTAAAAAATTTTCATTCTGTTACCTAAATTGTTAAGTGTTTTTCTGATTTATGCATACCTATGCATCCAGAGCGTGATAACTCAATTAAGCTTTTTTTATTAAGCGATTTTAAGAAATCATCTATAGATGCTGAGTTGCCCATGACTCCAAGAACCACAATAGAATTATCCTGTTCAATTATGTGATGCTCAAAATATTTAAGTTTTCTTTTAAAAGTTTGGTTAAATTGTTTTGTTGAGATCTTTAGTAAGACATATTCAACTTCATGATGAGAGCCTTCCGTTAGGTCAGATACTTTAATAACATCTATTAATTTATTAATTTGCTTAGTTATTTGCTCCACAACATTTTCATTACCTTGGGTGGTAACAGTCATTCTGGAATAGGATTCGTCAAATACCGGAGCAACATTTAAGCTATCAATGTTGTACCCTCTTTGATGGAATAAACCTACAATCCTCGCAAGGGCACCAGGTTTATTTTCAATTAAAACTGCTAATGTTCTCTTCATGCTTTTTTATCTTTAGCAACCCACATATCTTTCATACTGCCATTAGGGGCAACCAGCATTGGGTATACATGCTCTGATGGATCAACATAAACATCAATAAAAACTAATCTATTTTTAAGCGAAAAAGCTTTTTTAAAAACTTTAGACAAATCCTCCTGCTTGGTTACCTTAAATCCAATATGTCCGTAGGCTTCAGCAAGTCTAACAAAATCAGGTAAAGAATTCTGATATGTGCTGGCCGAATGCCTTTTGTTATAAATCATATCTTGCCATTGTTTCACCATTCCGAGCGCCTCATTATTGATGTTTACAATCTTGATAGGCAAACCATACTGCAAACATGTTGAAAGCTCTTGAATACACATTTGTATACTCCCCTCTCCAGTAACACAAACTACCTCATCTTTTGGAAAAGCAAGTTTGACTCCCATAGCTGCTGGTAAGCCAAAGCCCATTGTTCCCAAGCCTCCTGAATTCACCCATCTTCTTGGTTTATTAAATTTGTAATATTGAGCAACAAACATCTGATGTTGGCCTACATCAGATGTAATCCACGCATCTCCATTTGTTGCATGGTAGAGCTCTTGCACAACAACTTGAGGAAGGATCTTCTGATTTTTTCTTACGTGCTTCCAAAGGTCATGATTAAGACCATGCAGTCTTTTCCATTCATAAATTTGTGACATCCACTGGTCAAGTGCCTCAGAATCAATCTTAATCTTGGACTTTTTAATCTCTTTTATTAATGCCAAAACGGACTCTTTTACTTGACCCACAATTGGAATATCTGCATTTATAATTTTTGAAATAGAAGCAGGGTCCACATCTATATGAACGACTTTTGCATTGGGTGCAAACAATGCAGGCGTATTTGTAATCCGATCATCAAACCTTGCGCCAATAGCGAGGATCAAATCTGCATTATGCATTGCCATGTTTGCTTCATAAGTTCCATGCATGCCCAACATACCCAAAAATAACTTATCTTTAGGTGGATAAGAGCCTAGCCCCATTAAAGTATTGGTTACAGGTACTTTTACCAACTTATTTAATGCAATAAGTTCTTTGCTTGCATTTCCAAGCACAACACCACCACCCGCATAAATAACTGGTCTCTCAGAAGATAAAAGAGCTCTAGCAGCTTTCTTAATTTGACCAGGATGGGGATCTATTTTTGGTTTATAAGATCTGATATTGATGCTTTTAGGCTTTTTGTATTCAAACTTCAGGTTTGGATCTGTCATATCTTTAGGAATATCGATGACTACTGGACCAGGTCTTCCAGTGGTAGCAATATAAAAAGCTTCTTGAACTACCTTTGGAATATCTTCAGCTTTATTTATGATGTAGCTGTGCTTTACGATAGGTCTTGATATACCGATCATATCAGTTTCTTGAAATGAATCTGTTCCTATGAGATGACTTTGAACTTGGCCGGAAATAACTACGAGCGGTACTGAATCCATGAATGCAGTAGCAAGACCAGTAATAGCATTGGTTGCACCGGGTCCAGAGGTAACTAATACCACTCCGGCTTTGCCAGTCGATCTAGCATATCCATCTGCTGCGTGAGTAGCTCCTTGCTCATGCCTTACAAGAATGTGCTCTATGTGTTTTTGCTTGAAAAGTGCGTCGTAAATATGTAAAGCAGCGCCTCCAGGATAGCCAAATATATATTTAACACCCTCCTCTCGAAGAGCGCGCATTAGAAGGTCGCCGCCAGAAAACTTCATGGATTTAAAATAATATCGGTTGTTTATACATTAATTACTGATAAAAACAAGAATATAGCTACATAAATAGCTGTTCTTGTAACCTTAAAAAATCTTCTGGCACTTCTGCGCAAAAATCCACCATGCTGCCAGTCGTATCATGAAACTTTAGTTGATGAGCATGCAGAGCTTGTCTTGGAAAAGCATGTGCAATTTCAGCATGCTCGGAAGAGAAATAATTGGGATTTAAAGATTTCACTTTATATAGCTGATCGCCGACTATCGGAAGACCAGCATCTGTTAAATGCACTCGAATTTGATGAGTTCTTCCAGAAGTAATTTCCACATCTATTAACGAGAACCCATTCTTTGTTATATTTGGAAAAATCGATGTGAACGCGTCACGTCCGTTTTCATTGATTTTCATTTTAATCCTGTTTTTAGGATCTCTTCCAATTGGACCATCAAAATATCTAGTCGCTTTCACCTCTCCATAAATAATCGTCTTGTAAGCTTTATACACTTCTCTATCGTGAAGTTGGGCAATAATGGATTTGTGAAATTTTAGAGTTCGAGCAATAACCATAATGCCTGAAGTATCTTTATCTAGTCTATGCACAATCCCATTTCTAGGAAGAGACGTTAACTCATTAAAGTGAAATGCCAAACCATTTGCGAGCGTGCCCGATTTTATGCCAGCTCCAGGATGCACAACCAAATCAGAAGGCTTATTGATTACAATAAAATGCTCTGACTCATGGATAATATTTAAAGGAATATCTTGTGGCTCCCATGATTCTTCTGTGATATCACTTGGCTCAAGCGAAATCTCATCGCTTGTAAAAACTTTATCTCTGGGCTTGCCCAATTCTCCGTTTAACAAGAGTTGCCCATTATCAATCCATTTTTTTATTACTGACCTTGAATAGTCACTCCATATGGAGCTTGCTGCCTTATCCAGCCGTTCTCCTGCTAAATCTTCAGTAATGGTAGCCTTGAGTTGCATATAAGAAAATTTATTGTCTATTTAATCGCCCTTGCAATGCCATTGATTGTACAATACCAATCGATGCTTAACTCTAAAACTTTAAAACTAATGCTGACTATTGTGGTTTCAGCTTCTGTTATTAGTTCATGCAGTAAAGATACTGAGGAGGTTGAGCGCCCAGAACAAATTTACTATGAGCTTGCGCAAACAAGAATGAGAGCAAAAAACTTTTTTTCTGCGGTTGAAGCTTTAGAGATGATAGAAGCAAGATATCCTTTTGGAAGATACGCTGAACAAGCTCAATCAGAACTAATTTATGCTCATTACATGAATGGAGATGATGAAGCTTCCCACTCTGCTGCAGAAAAATTTATCAGACTGCATCCAAGACATCCAAATATTGATTATGCCTACTTTATGAGAGGACTAGCAAGCTACACCAGAGACAAAACTTTATTTGTAAGGTTGTTTAATGCTGATCTTTCGCAAAGAGATGTCAGCGGAGCCAAACAAGCCTTTGCCGAGTTAACAGAATTTTTAACTAGATTTCCTAATAGCCAATATGCGCCCTACGCACAACAAAGGCTCATTTACCTAAGAAACTTAATTGCGCAAAGTGAACTGAGTGCAGCTGATTACTATGTTAGAAGGGGTGCATACATTGCCGCGATCAGGCGAGCAAAATACGTACTAGAAAATATTCCTAATTCGAGTCAAAATCTTAGGGCTCTAAAAATTTTAAAACTTTGCTATAAAGAATTAGATTATTTAGAGCTAGAAAATGATATTGATCTTGTGATAGCACAGAATTTTTCTGAGTTGGTTGAAGCAAATAATGATGAGCAAGGATTTTCTATCTGGCCATTCGGTAGGGAAAAAACCCCCGCTCCTCAATCCTAAGAGATTTTACTCTCCCCACATACCAGCTAACCCGTAAGCAACTGCAAATTCATCTGGATTATCAAAATTCTCTGCCACTATTAGAGATCATATTAACCTCTAGTTAACCTTAAATACTTCAATATTAATTTCACCAGAAATTAGATCTATCTCACCTTGCATGTAATTTATGCCATCCGTTACATCATCTAGAGATTTAATAGAGATAATTTTGCCATCTCTTGTCCAAACGCCCTTCAAAATACCTGCGGCTAAATCACCGTCTGGGCTAATACCGCGACCATGTCCTTCGAAAGTTCCTTGATTCCTTGCGGTATCATTTGATTTAAGCGTATACGACAGATAAACCTTGCCGTATTGCCCTGCAGCAGCGCTAGTGGCATTAATAGTGCTTTGATCTTGCTCAACAGTGATAGATGTAATATCAAATTTAGACTTAAAGCTATCTCCGGTTACATTAAAAGCAAGCGCGTTAAGACTTAATACTAAAAAACAAGTTGAAATAATAATTTTAAGTTTCATTTTCTTCTCCAAAAATATTTACCTTACTTATTTTTAGGAAGATGGCAAATTATGATGAGGTTTGATGTATTTTTTTAGATACTACGTAAGCTCCAGGGATATAAAGCAATGCAATGATTGTTGCCCCAAATATTCCTCCACTCATTGCCCAAGCAAGTGGTTGAAAAAATATGCTAGTTATCAAAAGTGGCAAAAAACCTCCAAGAGTTGTAACCGAAGTAGTGAGTACATGTCGTGTTGAGCGAACAACAACATCCACTAACCCATCGAGGGTTAGATTTTTATTTTGATTAGCTTCTTTGATATGAGATAAAACTACAATAGAGTCATTGATTGATAAGCCAATTAATCCTACTGCGCCAACTAAGCCAATAAACCCAAAATTTGCTTGCCCTAAAGTTAACCCTACGAATGCAAGACCAATACATAAAATAGCGACACTTAAAATAAGTCCAGCTTGTCGAAATGAATTTAAAGCTGCTACAAGAGAAACAATAATTAAAATGATGAAAAGAAATGCGGTTGAAAATAAATTCGCTTGAGATGAAGACCTAGCCTCTGCTTCGCCTGATAAAACCAATTTGTAACCCTCAGGCAAGGTATTGCTAAAATCACTAATTGCAGTTTTTATTAAGTTTTCAGTATCCGATGCAAGTTTATCTGGCCAAATCCAAGCTCTGACACCATTTTGTTTTATGCCTTGATATCGGTTAATAAAATTGGGTCTGCTAGTTACTGAAAATTTGCCAAAAGAAGCTATGTTTTCGGTTTCTAAGCTTCCAGGAAAAGATAAGCTTTCAATAGCTTGCATCGGATTAGATGCATTATCACTTAAAATTTTAATAGGGATTTCTTTTGAGCCTTCAATCATAGTTCCAACATATCTACCCTCGTTTGAGATTGATAGCTCATTCAATATTGCTGAGCCATTGATCCCGCTCAAACTAATGTTTTCATTATTAAAAGCAAATTCATAATTAGTGGTGATTGCGGATAAGTCTGATTTAGTTAAAAAAACATCGGGGGCATCGGAGAGTATTAGCTCCAACTTATGCCCAAGTTCACGCAAGATAGATATATCGTCTCCAAGAATTCTGTATTCAATGCTAGCAAATACAGGTGGGCCAGAATCAAATTTATCTGTTATAACTTTTAAATCTGGATTTAAGTTTGCTAGCTCTCTGCCTAGAGAGGGAATTCTATCCATCATTGCTGTGTAGCTATTGACCATGAAAAAACCTTCGGCTCTATTATTTGATCCTAACGGAGAGTCTCCCCCAATAACGTTATACAATACCCTTGGCATTTTTCTGCCAACAAACCAAATCTCATCTTTGACTTCAAGACCTAATATTTGATTAATATCAGTTGAAAGCTGCTTGATTCTTTTCTCTGAGCCCTCAGTAGAGGTATTCTCAGGAAGCTCAACTAACACTTTAAACATTGGTCTATCAAGCTCTGGAAAAAAGTCCTGCTTTAAAAATGGAAAGGATAAAAACCCTAAAGTAGGCAAGATAAATGCAATGAGGATTGCCCTTCTTGGTTTAGAGAAAGACCAAGTGAGAAACAGCCTGTAACGTTCTGTTAACCGAGGATTTGAATAGCCTTCGGTAAATAACTCCCTGCCTTGAAAAAATGAAACCTTTTCAATGAGATTTAAAAAGACTGGAACTACAAATAAAGCTAAAAAAAATGATGCTGTGATTGAGAGGATTACTGTTACACCCATTCCTCCTACAAATTCGGCGCTTGGTCCTTTACCAGCAACTATTGGAAAAAATGCAAACGCAGTAGTTGCAGTAGCAGCTGCAAGAGGAATCCAAAGATGCTGTAAACTCAAGTGCGCTGAAGCCCTAGGAGGATGTCCTGATTTTCTGCGAAACTTGTAGTCCTCAACCATGATGATTGAATTGTCGATTAAGAGCCCTAAAGCAATGATGATTCCAGTCATAGAAGTCTGATGCAAAGGAAGACCTACAATATTGCATCCAAAAAGTACCAAAAAAATTGTTAAAGGAAGCGTGATCCCAACAATCAGAGCTGATCTCAAACCTAATAAAAGATAGCTCAACAAAATAACTATATTGGTCGCAAAAAAAATGCTTACAGATAAATCCGTAAACTTATTTTCTAAAAATAATGATTCGTTATAAATTTTTGAAATAGTTATTTCAGAAGGAATGGTTGCACGAAATTCTTCAACGGCAGTTTCAATTTGAACTGCATAGGAATCCATTCTTTGACGAAAAGCACCTCTAATATCCACAAGTACCGATCTTTTGCCATTATGAAGCACAATCTCCTCTGAGGGAGTTTGGGGTGACAGAATGATTGAGGAAGCTACATCTTCCAACCGGATAATCTCTAAGCTGGCAAGTGTCTTGATTGGTATTTGCTTAATTTCATCTAATGACTCTAAGTTATCTTTGGATTTGATAAGAATTTGGGAAGCTCCAGAAGTATTTATACCAATTGGCTTTTTGTTATCAAATGAATTTAAGACATTGGCAACATCATTAAACTTTAAGTTCAACAGGGCTAATTTTTGCGAATCAATAGATACGATTACTTCTTCATTGGCAGCTCCATAAAGAAAAGTCTTATCAGTTGCTCCACTGTATGCCAATCTATTTTTTAAATCTTCAGCAATTCGTGAGAGAAGGATAATTGGAGTATCTCCTTCCCCAGTCCAATTGATTGCATACAATAGAGTTGTTGGAGGTCCACTCGATCTAATCAATTGAGGATCTACACCTTCTGGCAATAAATACTTAGCTTGATCTATCTTATCTTGGACCTCTGACCAAACCTGCTCTATGAGTTCTTGAGGGACATCATCTTTCAATTCTATTGCTGTTGATGCAAAACCTTCAGCAGCCACTGACTGTATTTCATCAATTTCCTGGACTTCTCTTAATTTTGCTTCCAAGGGATCTAGAATCTGTGTATTTATTCTCGCTGGAGATGCGCCTCTATATACTGTTTGAACTGTGGACCACCTTTGAGCTAACTCTGGATTTTCTTGTCTAGGCAAACTATTTAACGAAAGAAAACCTGCCAGGCAAATAAATGCAAGTAGCAAGACAAAGACCCTTGGCCTATCAATTAAGAGATCTAAGAACTTCATTGATTAAGAAAGCGCTGTCCTTCTATTACTTTTGAAGCTCCGCCTGTTATAACCCGATCACCAGTTTTGATAGTGCCAGATATAAAGGCATATATTCCATCGGTATATTCCAAAGATACAATTTCTCGAACAACAGATTTGCTGCCATCTTGGTTGTCTATGAGCGAATAAATATTCCACAAGCCTTGATTACCTTGAGATAGTGCAGTTAATGGAACCCATGCACCCCTTGAAGAGATTTGAGTTTTCAAAACTAGATTAGTGACCTCTCCAGGAGCAATAAATTCTTTGAATGAAAAGATAGCAAGTCTATTGCCAGAACCAACATTTGTCATAGGTGATAAACGTTCCAGCTTGGCCTGATAGACATTATTTGACAACTCAAATTCATATAGTTCCCCAGGCACTAAAAGATCTAAGTATTTAAGGGGAATTGAAACTTGAGCTTCTACTTGTTTAGAATCAATAATTTCCAATACTGGCTGCATTGGATTAACCATAGACCCTGTATCATAAAATCTTTGCTGAATGAAACCATCAAATGGTGCGATTAACTGAGATTGTCTTAATTTAACTTTAAAGAATTCTACTTGAGATGCTGCTATGTCATATTCAGCAACAGCTTTATCATATTCTTGAGAAGACACAAATCCATCCTTTTTGAGATCCTTGTATCTGTCTAAAACTAGGCCTGATAATTTTTTTTGAGCAACTGCTTGATTATAGCTTGCATATATTTCACTGTTATCAAGCGAGGCTAAAACATCACCGGCATTCACTGAATCGCCAATGTCAGAGGGGAAATTATTGATTCTCCCTTGAATTTCAAAGGAAAGCATTGCTTGATTTTTTGGCAATATCCTCCCCGAGAGCTTCCGTGAAACCAGATAATCATCTTGTAAGTTAAGAGTAAGAAGCTCAAGAGAGCTTGGGAGAGAATGGGCATTGGTGCCAATAACAAAAAGTAACAAAAATATGGCTGGTTTTGTATAAAAACTAAACAAGCAATATCGCAGTTTTTTAAAGTATAATGTATTCACTGTCAACATATTATATTATATGTTTACAGTGTCAACATTAATATGAAATATCATCACGGCAATTTAAAAAAAGTACTTTTAAAATGTGCTTGCGAGACCTGTGAAACAGAAGGAGCAGAAGCGCTTTCTCTGCGCGGTCTCGCTAAAAAGGCTAATGTTTCTCAAACGGCTCCATACAGACACTTTGCTACTAAACAAGAATTGTTGGCATGCATTGCTGAGGAAGGCTTTAAAAACCTTAACAAACAACTTACCAAAATTTTAAATGACAGCTATTCCTCAGAAAGAGATAGGCATATAGCTGCTGGCAGAGCATATATTGATTTTGGATTAAATAATTTAAATACCTACAATCTTATGTTTAGCGATAGTATCAGAGATTTTTCGATGTTCGCAGGTTTGCATGTTGCTTCAGAAGATTGTTTTCAAACCCTCAAAAAGATCATTAAAAGGGTTTTCAATCTTCCAGATGAAGAAGCTGAATTGAAAGGGATGCAATTATGGTCAATGGGTCATGGGCTTGTGATGATCCTGAACAAAAGAAAAAAAGCTCCTACTCAAGCAAGAGCTCAAGATTCAACCGCTCTTAAACTGATGGATAAAGTCAGTGCAAACTTAGATAAATTCTTGGAAAAGTTTCTAGATTAAATTGTTATTTAACCAACACTGTAATTGTCTCTGAAACAATTGGTGTGGGGTGAGGAATATGAGCAAAGTTTCCCAAGACTAGAGTTAATTCGTGCGCTCCACTTTCTAAGGTTATGGTTGCCTCGGTTTGCCCTTTTCCAAAATGGATATGATTAGCGTCCGCCGGAATTGGTAAAGTAAAATCTGTTATCGCTGTATCTACTAACAAATGATGATGGCCAGTATTGGGTGCATCGTAACCCGCAGGAGCAACCCCAAAATTTTCTAAACCAAATTTAACTTTGAAGGTTCTAGCAACTTCAGACCCATCTGTTGGTTCAATAAAATAAACCTTAGGATTATTAGCATACATGAATGCAGGAATTATAAAGACGCTCATCAATATTAATAATCTTACTTTCATCATAGATATCCTCCATTGGCATACATTAAAGTATTAAAGCTTTTTTTGTTCAAAACGCTCTTAACAGATCCAACAACAATGGAATGTGTATGATAATCAAAAACTTTATCTACTTCGCAAAAAATATTTGCCTGTGCATCTTGAATATATGGAGGATTATCAAGCTCCCAATTATCAAAATGAAATCTCTGATCCTCTTTATCTTTTGAACTGCATACATTAGCAATCTCAATATGATCTTTAGTAAGAATATTTACTGCAAATTGCGAGCCAATTTTTAAGATATTATGGATAGATGCCTCCTTATTAACGCATACCAAAAGAGAGGGCGGATCCACTGACAAAGAGGTGACTGAACTGACGGTCATTGCAAAATTTTTCTTTTGCTGACTCTGAGCAGATACTATACTTACAGAAGCAGCTAGATTTCTCATGGATTCTAAAAAATCTTTAATATTCATAGGTATATTGTGTCACAAAAACCAAAGTTGAGAATAATAAGTGGGTCCTTGAAAGGCCTGCAAATAAATTTTCAAGCATCTGAAAATCTGCGGCCTACTCCACAAAGAACTAAAGAAACTCTTTTTAATTGGCTGCAATGGAGCATAAAGAATGCAACATGCTTAGATTTATTCACTGGCACTGGCAATCTGGGCATTGAAGCGCTCTCAAGAGGGGCTAAGGAGGTTATCTTCGTAGATAACAATAAAGCTCATATTAAATCCCTAAACGAGTTATTGGTTCAGATAAATATGAAAAATAGATCGAAGGCAATTACGCAAGCAGCTTTAAAATTTTTAAATGGCACGCTTCAGAAATTTGACATCATCTTTTTAGATGCTCCATTTGACTCTTCGCTCAATCAAGATGCTTTGTCACTCATAGCAGAAAAAAATATACTTCTTTACAATGGACTGGTTTATTATGAGCACTGTCAAAAACTCAGTCCCTTGGACATCCTGCCATTTAACATCATCAAATCTCAAAAAACTGGGCAAGTCTACAGTTATTTGTTGAACAAAGATTAAAGATGAGAATAGCCACAAGAAAATCACCTCTTGCAATCTACCAAGCTGAACTGGTCAAAGAAACCATTGAAAAGAATTATAAAAATATCAGCTGCACTTTGATACCTATGATATCTCAAGGTGATGAGCTTTCAGGCCCACTGGAAACTCATGGAGGAAAGGGGCTCTTCATTGGGAACTTAGAAAGAGCTTTGCAAGAAAACAAGGCAGATATAGCAGTTCATAGCCTTAAAGATGTTCCAGCTATCTTGGCTGAAGAATTTTCTATAGTTGCAACTCTACCAAGAGAAGATCATAGAGAATTTTTTTTATCTCCAAATAATCTTAAATTAACTAGTGAGCCACTTAGGATTGGTTCCTCATCTCCTAGGCGCAAAGCACAGTTATTACACATTAACTCCAAACATAGCATAACCCCCATTAGGGGTAATATTAATACAAGAATCAATGCCATTTCTGAGCTCAGCCTAGATGGAATAATGGTTGCAAGAGCTGCTCTTAATAGATTGAACATAAAAGATTTAGGGTACATATTAGACATTAATGAGATGATGCCTTCTGCCTCACAAGGAGCAATCGGAATTGAAGTTCTAAAATCTCATTACAGCGACGAGTTAAGACAAATCATGGAAACAATAAATTGCCAAAATACTTTTCGCGCCACTCACATTGAAAGAATATTTGTGGCAAGCATGCAAGGCGATTGCAACTCACCAATGGGTTGTTTTTGTGAGATAAAGGATGATGTGATTAATTTTTCATATCAGCTACTTAGCTTAGATGGAAGTCAACAAGTTACCAATACGCTTCACTATCACAAAGACAAATTCATGCAAGAATTAGAGAAAGAAATAGAGATGCTCTATTCAAGCGGGAAACAAAGCATTATTTATGATCATTAATACCCGTCCTGAAAAACTATCTAGAGACTTAAATTATTTAGCCAAATCTATCGATATTGAGCTAACTAATATTCCTTTAACAGAAGTCAAGATTAAAGATTTTTTGACACAAGATGAGATTGAACTATTAAAAAAGATCTCAACCTTTGAAGGCATTGTATTTACTAGTAGCTCGGCTTGTAAATATGGAATCAAGAAGATTCAAGATTTTATGGAAATCGATGACTTGCGATCATCAATTTATGCCATTGGGCCAGCTACTAAGAAAGAATTAGCTGAGCATGGTTTGGAGTCTTTTTTACCAAAAGAATTTAATTCGAAAGGTATATACAAAATGCTGCAAGATCATCGAGTTGACAATATTTTATTGGTGTGTGGAACCAATAATGAGGCTATCTTGGAGGAGTATTTCAATCGAAAAATACCGAAGCTTGAGGCTTATGATGTTATCCCCTTAAAATTTAATATTGCAAAACTGAGAGTTATTCCTAAAGCATCTAGCTTGTTAATTTTCAATCTAGCAACCTTTAAATTAATTGAAGATGAAGTGGAAGATCTATCAAAGAAAAATTTCACCTGGATCTGTGCATCCCAACGTATTGGTGAGTATATAGAGAATAGAAAAGCAGGAACGGTTGTGGTTTCAGCGACTCCCAGCAACGAAGATATGCTTAAAAGCTGTATTTAGACTACTTTTTTCCGTTGCCACCACTTTTCATAGCAGCAAAGAAAGCATCGTTGGTTTTAGTAGATTTTAGTCTTTCAATAAGGAATTCGATTGCTTGAGCATCCTCCATCTCATCAAGGATTTTTCTAAGAATAATCATTCTTTGCAATTCTTCATCGGAGGTCAATAGATCATCTCTTCGAGTGCCAGATCTTCTGATATTAATAGCAGGATATATTCTTTTTTCAGCAATTTTTCTTTCAAGGTGTATTTCCATATTGCCTGTTCCTTTAAATTCCTCATAGATCACTTCGTCCATCTTTGATCCAGTGTCAACTAAAGCTGTAGCAAGTATTGTTAAACTTCCGCCCTCTTCTAAATTTCTTGCTGCACCAAAAAATCTCTTTGGTCTCTCTAGTGCATTCGAATCAACGCCACCTGAAAGAATTTTTCCTGAGGCAGGAGCAACAGCATTGTATGCTCTTCCGAGACGAGTGATCGAATCAAGAAGAATCACAACATCTTTTTTATGCTCAACCATTCTCTTGGCTTTTTCTATCACCATATCGGCAACTTGAACATGTCTAGAAGGTGGCTCATCAAAAGTACTTGCCACAACTTCACCCCTTACAGTTCTCATCATATCTGTAACCTCTTCAGGCCTTTCATCAATCAATAGAACAATGAGTTCTGCTTCCGGATTATTTTTTGTAATTGAATGAGCAATGCTTTGGAGCATAAGCGTCTTACCAGCCTTCGGTGGAGAAACAATTAATCCTCTCTGGCCTTTTCCGATAGGGGCAGTTAGATCAATAATCCTGGAAGAAAGATCCTCGTTTGATCCAGTGCCCTGCTCAAGTACCAACCTTTTATTGGGAAATAAAGGGGTTAAATTTTCAAAAAGTATTTTATTATTCGCCTGCTCTGGTGTCTCGCCATTAATGGTATCAAGCTGAAGAAGTGCAAAATAGCGCTCTTGGTCCTTTGGAGGACGAACTTTACCAGAAACATGATCTCCTTTTCTCAACCCAAATTTCCTAACCTGGCTGGGAGAAACATAGATATCATCTGGGCCTGCGCAATAAGAGCCTTCTGGTGATCTAAGAAATCCAAAACCATCGTTCAAAATCTCAAGAACACCGCCACCAAAAACATCTTCGCCATCGGAGGCTTTTTGCTTAACGATTCTAAAAATTATGTCCTGCTTTTTAAGACGACCTACATCTTCAATTCCTAAAGAAGTAGCAGTTTCAACAAGCTCATTAATGCTTTGTGATTTCATTTCAAATAAATCCATTTATTGATCCCCTGGAAATGTTTTATTGTGTAATTTGAACGCTCTTAGAAAGAGACAGAACTATGATAATGTCTCAGTTAGCCCTTTGTAAAGCTATATTTCAGTATCGACAAATGCAGTTAGCTGTGACTTGTCAAGTGCACCAATTTGGATGCCTGATACTTCCCCAGCTTTAAATATTGCAAGAGTTGGTATAGATCGAATGCCATACTGGACAGCAATATCTCTATTTTGATCAACATCAATTTTACATACTTTAATTTTGCCATCTTTTTCATTGGCAATCTCTTCAACTACGGGCGCCACTTGCCTGCAAGGTCCACACCAAGTCGCCCAAAAATCTACTAAAACAGGTGTTTCACTTTTTAAAACCTCTTGTTCAAAATTGTTTTGATCTACTTCAATGACTTTACCCATCTAAATACTCCTCTGCTATAAATTTTGATGCATACGAAAGGATTGCATCAGCACCTGCGCGTTTGAAACACAAAAGAGATTCTATCATAACGCCTTGAGTAAGCCATCCTTTCTGAATTGCTGCATGAAGCATGGCATATTCTCCGCTCACCTGATAGGCAAAAGTAGGCAAGTTAAAGGTATCTTTAACTTTTGACAAAACATCAAGATAAGGCATGCCTGGTTTCACCATCACAATATCAGCGCCTTCATTAATATCTAACGCTACCTCCTGCAGAGCCTCTTCAATGTTGCTGGGATTGATCTGATAGGAAGTTTTGCCTTGGTTGCCAAGGTTAGCTTTTGATCCTACAGCATCTCTAAATGGCCCATAAAATTGAGAACAAAATTTAGCGGCATAAGATAGTATGAGTGTGTCTTTAAAATTATTGCTCTCTAATGCGTTTCTTATCACTCCTACTCTGCCATCCATCATATCTGACGGAGCTAGGATTGTAGCTCCAGCATCAGCAAGCATAAGTGATTGGGAGCTTAAGATTTCAACGGTCTCATCATTTAAAACTTTCCCGTCTTCAAACAATCCATCATGCCCATGATCTGTATATGGATCGAGCGCTACATCAGCAATAGTAATTAATTCTGGAAACTCTTTGCTAATTTTGTTTAGTGCTTTATAGAGAAAATTCTCTTCTTTTAACGCAAAGCTTCCCAAAGGATCTTTTAACGAAGAGTCAACAGAGGGAAATAATGCAACTGTGTAGATCCCCAATTTCATCAATTCTTCTATCTCTCTTATCAAACCAGATTCATTAAAACGATAGACTGATGGCAATGAATCAATTGCGGTAGCCTTCTCTTTTTGCTCAGCAATAAATAATGGTTGAATAAGGTCATGCTTTGATAGCCGGGATTCCTGAAGAAGACTAATAATTGCATCACTTTGACGTAACCTACGCAATCTAGTATTTGGGTATTTTCTATAAGTCTTCATGTCAATCTGTTGTTGCTCCGAGCGAAGCTGAAGTTACTAATTTTTTATATTTTGCAAGAACTCCTGTTGGCTCATCTTTTGATGGCTTTTCCCAATTAGTTTTTCTATTTTCTAAAGTTAGATTATCAATCTCAATGTTGATTGTATTTGATTCTGCATCAATCTCTATCATATCTCCATCTTCAATTAAAGCTATTGGTCCCCCATCTTCAGCCTCTGGAGAAATATGCCCCACAACAAATCCATGCGTCCCTCCAGAAAATCGTCCATCCGTTATAAATGCTACTTTATCTCCAAGCCCTTGTCCCATAATTGCAGACGTTGGCTTTAACATTTCTCTCATTCCGGGACCGCCCTTGGGACCTTCATATCTAATAACTACAACATCTCCTGCTTGGATAGATTTTCCTAAGATAGCTGCATTGCCCTCTTCCTCTGAATTAAATACTTTTGCTCTTCCAGAAAATCGTGTTCCCTCTCCGCCTGTTATTTTTGCAACTGCTCCTTCGGGAGCTAGATTTCCGTAAAGAATTCTTAGATGACTAGTTGGTTTAATTGGGTCATTAAAGTTTCTAATGAGAGGTCGCTGGTCTAACCGCTCAATTGCACTTAAGTTTTCAGAAATTGTATTACCAGATACAGTTAAACAATCTCCATGCAGCAAGCCCTCTTCTAGGAGCATCTTCATTAGCGGAGCAATGCCTCCCTTCATATTAAGTTCTGACATGTAGTGTTTTCCAAATGGCTTAATATCTGCCAAGACGGGTACCTTTGATCCAATTCTGGAAAAATCGTCAAGATCAAGAGAAACCTGTGCTGCCTTTGCCATGGCAATTAAATGCAACACTGCATTAGTAGAGCCTCCCAATGCTATGACTGTGGTTATAGCATTCTCAAAAGCCTCTTTGGTCATAATATCTCTGGGTTTAATATCTTTATCAATTAAATGACTTATCGCACGAGCAGCATTAATACAATCTTGATGTTTATCAGCAGAGAGAGCATCTTGGCTGCTGCTACCAGGTAATGACATACCCATTGCTTCAATTGCAGATGCCATGGTATTGGCTGTATACATGCCTCCACATGAACCAGGCCCTTTGACTGAAATTTTTTCAACTGCAATCAGCTCATCTTCTGAAATAGTGCCTTTAGAATATTCGCCAGTTTTTTCACAAACAGAAACATAGTCTGTATTTTTAGAACTGGGTCTAATAGATCCGCCATAAATAAAAATACCTGGTCGATTAAGTCGTGCAAGAGCAATTAGTGCTCCGGGCATATTTTTATCGCACCCACCAACAGTAATAATTCCATCATAACCAAGGCACCCAACAACTGTTTCAATTGAGTCAGCAATTACTTCTCTTGATACAAGTGAGTATTTCATGCCTTCAGTTCCCATTGAAATGCCATCAGACACTGTAATAGTATTGAATAGCATTCCCTTAAGATTTTCTTGATCTAACGCTTGATTTACAGCGTCCGCTAATTCATTTAGATGCATATTGCATGGAGTAACCTGAGCACCCATGGAAGCAATCCCAACTAAGGGTTTCTTAAAATCAGCATCTGTTAAACCAACACCACGCAACATTGATCTCGAGGCAGCTTGCATGGGCCCGTCAACTAATTTACTAGAGTATTTTCTATTAGCCATTTTAAATAGTAGAGTACCTTACTGCTGCGTGCATAAGTTCTTGAGTATATTTTTCCTTAGGAAAATCAAAAACATCATTGGCATTTCCAGCTTCTACAATCTTTCCATTCTTCATCACAACAATCTTATCTGAAATAGATCTAATAACTCGAAGGTCATGACTGATGAATATGTATGATAATCCAAGTTCAGACTGCAAATCTTTTAATAATTCTAATACTTGAATCTGAATAGATCTATCTAGAGCAGAGGTTGGCTCGTCAAGAACTAAAAGTTTAGGTTTTAAAATAATTGAGCGAGCAATAGCAATTCTTTGCCTTTGCCCTCCAGAAAATTCATGAGGATATTTATTTTTATCATTGGGGTTTAAGCTGACTTTTTCCATGACATGATCAACTAAATCATTATTTTCAGATTTAGTGTTATGAAAATGTAATTTTGCACCCTCTTTGATAATTTCCCCTACTGTCATCCTGGGAGATAAGGAACCAAAGGGATCTTGAAAAATTATTTGTATATCTTTCCTAAGTTTCTTTAATTTATTTGGAGCCATTGAGCCAATATTTAGACCATCGTAGAGAATATTTCCCTGATAAGGCAAAAGATTAACAATCGCTTTGCCAAGCGTGGACTTACCTGATCCAGATTCACCAACTATGCCTATAGTTTTTCGAGCATCCAAGCAAAACGAAACGTTATTCACCGCAGTAAAAGTATCCCTGGTAAATAATGATTTGGTAGGCACATTATATTTCACAGTTAAATTAGAAACCTCTAATAACGGCCTAGTCATAAGACCCGAATTTTTCTTCGGTGATGGCTCAGATTGAATTAATTTTATTGTGTATGGATGTTTTGGAGTGTTAAAAATATCTTGAGTCAATCCTTGTTCAACAACTTTACCTTGCTTCATAACAACCAATTGATCGCTAAATTTTCGAACAAGCCCTAAATCATGAGTAATAAATAATATAGATGCGTCAACTTCATCCTTTAATCGACTCATTAAATCAAGGATTTGTGCTTGAATAGTTACATCCAATGCAGTTGTAGGTTCATCTGCTATTAATAACTGTGGCTTATTCGCTAAAGCCATTGCAATCATTACTCTTTGTCGTTGACCACCAGATAATTCAAAGGGATAGGAAAAATATTTTCCTCTTGGAGATGGAATTTCAACAAGCTCTAGAAGACGTAAAGACTCATTCTTTGCTTCTTTTTTTGAAATTTTTTGATGAATTAAGATAGCTTCTGTTATCTGATCGCCAATCCTATGGAAAGGATTTAGAGATGTCATTGGTTCTTGGAAAATCATACAAATCTCATTTCCTCTGATTTTCTTCATAGCAGAAGGTTGAATGTTTATAAGATCTACACCATTAAATTCTATAGATGAGTTTTCAGAAATAATGGATTGATGCTTTGGAAGAAGTTGGCAAATTGACATAGCAGTGACAGATTTACCAGAGCCAGATTCTCCGACCAATCCTAAAATTCTATTTCTGCCTAAATCAAAAGAAATATTATCAACTGCAGTAAACAACCCCTGTTTTGTCTTAAATTGGATGGTTAAGTTCTTTATGGAAAGTAAATTACTCACACCAACCCCTTATAGTCATAGCAATATCATTTAGGGCCGCACCACATGCTGGTATCTTATTGAAATTTATAAAAGCATGAAACATATTTGGATAGTGAGATTGAGTAATATTAAAACCTTTCTTATACATATCGAGGGCAAACAATTCTGCTTCACCTGAGAGCGGATCAAAGCCAGCTGTAACTATATGCGTAATTGGATATTGAGAGACTGTTTGTGAACTGAGCATCAAATTAAAGCAAGGATTCTTTAGATCAAGTGCATTCGATTGGTACTTTTTCCAAAAAAAATTCATAGACTTTTTAGTTAAATAAAATCCTTCTGCGTATTCAGACATTGTTTTGCTAGAACAACTAGGATCAAGCATCGGATATATTAGGCATTGATGCTTAGGATATGGTGCATTATCTGTTATAAGTTTTGTTGTAAGGGATGCTGCCAAACCTCCACCAGCGCTATCCCCGCATAAAAAAATATCATCAATATGAATGCCTTTTGTTTGTTGAAGATGATCCAATGCTAGCTCTGCATCAGTCAAGTCAGCTGGAAATGGAAATTCAGGTGCAAGTCGATAATCCAAAGCAATGATTCTCAATTTTAGTATTGATGAAAAATACATTAAAAAATCATGGTGTGTTTCTTTGCCTCCAAATACATGCCCTCCCCCATGAAAAAAAAGCATTGTCTTGTTATATTTCAAATTTGATGGGGAGTATTCCCTGAGCAGAATTTCAGTGCCTGATGAATTTAAAAATTCATCTTGATAGACAACTGAACAAATTGGGGTATTTGAAAGAGAAAGCTTAACTGCCTCTCTTTCAATTCTAGCTGCAATAATATCAGTATCCTCACTCAGCATTGGAAGTTGTTTGGAGATAAAATTAATAATTATTGAGGATTTAAGATCCAGAACTTGGCCATTTAAAAATAGCGATTTTCTAAAAAATATAAACTTTAAAATCCAGTCTGGTGTTTTGCAAAAAATTTTATAAATTATGTTTAACACTTATTTTCGCCCATCATTAGATGATTCATGATGTAAAATTTTTAAATGACTTACTATCTAAAGCACCTATATCTATCAAAGAAAATTTTTGTAATTGCTGTGTTGGCATTGTTATCAAATTCTAATGATGCATCAATTTTCAAAGAAAACAATTATAGCCCCCTTGAAGAAGATGAGGCATTTAAAGTAAGTTTTTTTCTTAATGCCGATCATCTAGAGGTCTTTTGGGAAATAGCTCAAGATCACTATCTATATATCGAAAAAATTTCAGTTCTAAATGGTATGCAAGAAAGGATTGAATTTAGTTTTTCGGAAAGACAAATTACTAAAATAAAAGACTTATTTTTTGGAGAAACCAGTATTGCTGAAAACTTCTTTAGCCTAGATATACCTTATAATGAAAGTGATGATAATAGCATCGAGGTCATAATTAACTATCAAGGGTGTAAAAAAGATACTTACTGTTATCCAGTGATGTCAAAAAAATTCCCCTAAATTCGTTTAATTTCAATAAAAAAGCGATTAAAATTCACGAAATGAACATTTTGATATTAAATGGCCCCAACTTAAATATGCTGGGAATAAGAGAGCCTGAAGTTTATGGTAAAGAAAGCCTCGAGGATATAAGAACAAATATACAAGAACTTGCTGATAGAAAAGCTTTTGGTTTTGAGTTTTTTCAAAGTAATGCTGAGCATGAAATTGTTGAAAAGATTCAATCTGCTTTGGGTAAATTTGACTCTATAGTTTTTAATCCTGGAGCTTTTACACACACAAGCGTTGCTATAAGAGATGCTTTACTAGCGGTCTCCATACCATTCTATGAAGTTCACATTTCAAATGTCTTTGCACGTGAAGAGTTTAGAAAGAAATCTTACTTCTCTGACATTGCTGTTGCAGTGATAAGTGGTTGTGGTTCTCAAGGTTATGAATTAGCGATTAGAAATAGTATTAAGGAATAAAAATGGATATCAGAAAAATTAAAAAACTAATTGAAATGCTTCAGGAATCTGATTTACGAGAAATTGAAGTGAAAGAAGGCGAAGAGTCTGTAAGAATTGCGAGAGGTGGAAGCATTGAGCACTTTCAAGCTCAACATCCTATTCAAATGAGAGCAGAATCCCCAACGCCTGTAAAATCAATCCCTGTTGAAGATGCTCCATCCAGCTTCTCTGGAAACACCGTTTGCTCTCCAATTGTTGGAACCTTTTACAGAAAGCCTGCTCCAAATAAACCTGCTTTTGTTGAGATTGGTGACAAAGTAAAAGCAGGAGATGTGATTTGTATTGTTGAAGCAATGAAAATGATGAATGAAATCAAATCCGAGTTTTCTGGTGTTGTGAAGTCTATTGAAGTAGACGATGCTGCGCCTGTTGAATTTGGCCAGGTCTTGATAGTAATAGAGTAATGTCCCATAAAGTTTTAATTGCCAATAGAGGCGAAATAGCTCTTCGTGCTCTCAGAGCTTGTAAAGAGCTTGATCTTAAAACTGTAGCCGTTCATTCCGATGCGGATATTGATCTCAAACATTTAAGATTTGCCGATGAGACTGTTTGCATAGGGCCCGCAAGTCCTCTAGAAAGCTATCTGAACGTGCCCTCTATCTTATCAGCAGCTGAAGTTACAGGTGCAGATGCTATTTATCCCGGATATGGATTTCTTGCAGAAGACCATGAGTTTGCAGAGAAATGTGAAGTTAGTGGATTTAAATTTATTGGACCAACTGCAAGCGTAATAAAAAAAATGGGCGATAAAATTACAGCAAAAACTATTGCTGAAAAAGCTGGCATCCCAACTGTCCCAGGTTACAAAGATGTCTTGCCAGATGATGAGAGTAAATTATCAAAAATAGCTGAAAAAATAGGCTTCCCAATAATGATTAAAGCTTCGGCAGGCGGTGGTGGCAGAGGCATGAGAGTTGCACGCAATATAAAAGAGTTTTTGGATGGAATAAATATTACTAAGCAAGAGGCAAAGAATGCTTTCGGTAACGATACTCTTTATCTTGAGAAATATATTGAAAACCCTCGTCACATCGAAGTCCAGGTTTTTGGAGATGGCAAAGGGGGCGCAATTCATTTAGGAACAAGAGATTGCAGTCTTCAAAGACGTCACCAAAAGATTATTGAAGAAGCCCCTGCGATAGATTTAGATGAGAGCTCATTAAACTCAGTCTTAGAAGCCTGTGTTAATTTATGCAAAAGCATTAAATACGAGGGAGCTGGAACCATTGAATTTCTTTACAAAGATGGATCATTCTTCTTTATAGAAATGAATACCAGGATACAGGTTGAGCATCCAGTTACTGAGATGATAACAATGTTCGATCTTGTTAAGGCTCAGCTTAAGGTTGCTTTAGGCCTTGATATTACATTAAAACAAGAAAACATTACTTTTAAAGGTCATGCAATGGAATGCAGAATTAATGCAGAGGATCCTTTTACCTTTATACCTTCACCAGGTCTAATCACTAAGATGCACCCACCAGGGGGATTTGGAGTTCGCTTTGATTCCCATATTTACTCAGGCTATCGAGTTCCTCCCTACTATGATTCGTTGCTAGCAAAAATCATTACCGCAACCAACAAGCGATCCTCTTGCATCAAAAGAATGAAAAATGCACTTGATGAGTTTTTTGTAGAAGGCATTAAAACCAACCATCCCTTGCATCTTTTATTAATGGAAGACAAAACCTTCTGTGATAACAGGCACGATATTAATTATCTTGAAGGCACTTTCATGAAACAATTTAATAATGACTAGTGAATATAATCCAAAGGAAATAGAAGCATCAATCCAGGAATACTGGAATCAAACCAATACTAGCTCCGTTTCTAAGATCGATACCCCAAAGTATTATTGTCTTTCAATGTTCCCATATCCCTCAGGCAAATTGCACATGGGCCATGTTAGGAACTATACAATCGGAGATGTGATCTCACGATTTAAAACAATGAATGGATTTAATGTCCTCCAACCTATGGGATGGGATGCCTTTGGATTGCCAGCTGAGAATGCTGCTATTGAGAATAATGTTGCTCCAAATATTTGGACTGAAAAAAATATTTCTCATATGAAGCAACAATTTAAGAAACTAGGTTTTGGATATGACTGGAGCAGAGAAATCAATACATCGAATCCAGATTACTATAAATGGGAGCAATGGTTTTTTATTCAGCTTTTTAATAAAGGGCTAGTTTACAGAAAAGAATCGGAAGTCAACTGGGATCCCGTCGATGAGACTGTATTAGCAAATGAGCAAGTTATTGATGGTAAAGGTTGGAGATCAGGAGCTATAGTTCAAAAAAGAAAGATAGATCAATATTTTTTAAAAATTACTGATTATTGTGAAGATTTGCTCGAAGGTTTAAATACCTTAACCGATTGGCCTTCTCAGGTTAAATTAATGCAAGAAAACTGGATTGGAAAATCTAATGGAATATCTTTTGATTTTAACATCTCCGATAGTAACAAAAAATTTAGAGTATTTACTACCAGACCAGATACTATTTTTGGAGCAACATATTGCGCTATAGCAGCTGAACATCCTATTTCTCTATCATTGGCAGAAAATAATTCAGAGATAGCTGCATTTATTGAGAGTCAAAAAAATCTAGATAAAACAGCTGCCTCTATGGCAAAGCTAGAGAAAAAAGGTATTGATACAGGTCTTAAAGCAATCCATCCAATTACAAAAGAGCTTCTACCAATTTGGATTGCCAACTTTATTTTAATGGATTATGGAGAAGGTGCTGTAATGTGTGTGCCAGCTCATGATCAGAGAGATTGGGAATTTGCTACCAAATATGATTTAGATATTAGGCAAGTAATTGCGGGGAGCTCTGAAGATACAGATATTACTCTCTCTGCTATTGAGGAGAAAGGCAACTTGATCAATAGCAATACTTTCGATGGTTTGAATTTTGAGCAAGCTTTCAATCGTATTAGCAAAGTTTTAGTAGCTGAAGCCAATGGAAATGTAGAGGTTAATTATAAATTAAGAGATTGGGGCATATCCAGGCAAAGATACTGGGGATGCCCAATTCCAATAATCCATTGTGATAAATGCGGCATACTGCCTGTTAATGAAAAAGATCTTCCCATCCAACTGCCTGAAATAGAAAACATTAGCACAAGAGGACTCAACCTTAATAGCTTTGAAGAATGGAAAAAAACAACCTGTCCTAATTGCTCTAACTCCGCCCAAAGAGAAACAGATACTTTTGATACCTTTTTTGAGAGCTCATGGTATTTCGCTAGGTTTGCTGGACCATCTGATAGCGCGATGCTTTCTGAAGAATCAAAATATTGGCTCCCAGTGGATCAATACATCGGAGGAATAGAGCATGCAATCTTACATTTATTGTATGCAAGATTCTTTAATAAACTAATGAAAGAACAAGGCCTCATTGAAAATAGCGAACCATTTACAAAACTGCTTACTCAAGGAATGGTTCTTGCAGATGCATATTACTACTTGAATGAAGATGGAAATCCAGTTTGGTTAAATAAATCAAATGTTTCGGAATCAGAAAAAGGCTTGATTTCTGTTGAGGGTAAAAAGGTCATTAAAGACGGAATGTCAAAGATGAGCAAATCTAAACTTAATGGTGTAGATCCTGAGGATCTCATGGAAAGATATGGAGCTGATACCATTAGGCTTTATACGATGTTTGCAGCTCCAGCAGATCAATCCCTTGAATGGTCAGACACATCAATTGAGGGCTCTGCAAGGTTTATCAAAAGACTTTGGAATCTTGTTGACTCAATGCGATTTCAAAATCTGCAAGAGCCAATTGAACTGGAGAAAATTGCAAAAGAGCTTCGATATAAAACTCACAAGACTCTTCAAAAAGTCACCAACGATTTGGGAGAGCGCGGCTCCTATAACACTCCAATTGCTGCTACTATGGAGTTGATTAATGCAATACCAGAAGATTTTAAGTCTAAAGAAATAATTGAAAATAATAAATTTGTTGTACAAGAATTGATAAGCTATGTATTGCGAATGCTTCATCCATTTATACCCCACGTGACACTAGAACTATTGAAAAGGTTTGAAAATAAAAAGTTAGTTGATATTGATCTTTCTTGGCCTCAGCTTAGAAAAGATTTATTAATCCTAGATGAAGTTGAAATTGTCATCCAAGTTAACGGGAAAGTTAGGGGGAAAATGCTTTGTTCTTCTGATAGCGAGCAACAACACATAGAGCCTCTTGCTCTGCAACATGAAAATGTAGCAAAATTTGTCGATCCAGAAAATCTTGTTAAAGTAATCTATATAAAAAACAAATTAATTAACTTGGTTGTTAAATAAGTTATGGCAATGTTGAGTGTTTTTGATGATTATCCAATTCATCAAACCAATGAACCAATTCTAAATCCGGTTACTCCTGAAAGGAATTTTTATGAACGTTATTGGTTTAATGGTTTCTGCCCAAATAGAAAACTAATGTTTGGAATTGGCTTTGGCTTTTACCCTAATAGACAAATCAATGATGCTCATTTCAGCATCTCAGTGGATGGCAAGCAGCACTCATTTCATGCAAGTGCTAGGATCAATCCATTAAGAATTCCAATGAAAATTGGTCCATTAGAGCTTTCTGTAGTTGAACCTATGCGAACTATCAACTTCACTATCGCTCAGAATGAGCATCCTATCAGTTGTGATCTTACTTTTTCTGCTAGATCCGCTGCATTTTTAGAGCCGCAATCTATTTTAAAACAAGATGGAAGAGTAATTCTCAATACTCATAGATTTACTCAGCTTGGAAGGTGGAGTGGCAGGATAGAAATTGATGGCACAGAAATTGAGCTAAGTGATATATATGGAACCAGAGATAAATCTTGGGGCATTAGGCCAGTAGGCGAACCAGAATTGGGTGCTCCCCCTTCATCGCAACACGAACCAGGTGTTTACTGGTGCTGGGCTCCGATTCACTTTGAGTCATTTGCCACATTATTTGGAACTTTCCAAGATAGAGATGGCTCGCCTACACAAATTTCAGCTCATAAGATATCTCTATCTTCAAGCCCATCATTTAAAGACGACGAATCAATTTCCGAAGATCTAAAGAATATTTCGCATTCCGTTTCTTGGAAAAAAGGCACACGTTGGTCCACTGGAGCCATAATCTTGGGAGAAGATCAGCAAGGAAATTCTATGAATATTGAACTAGAGACCCTCGGTCCAAAATTTTATTGCAAGGGTATTGGTTATCAACATCCTGAGTGGGGTCATGGAATTTGGAAAGGTGAAAAAGTATTTGGATATGAGTGCTGGGAGCTAGATACAATAAATCCTGAAGACTATACCTTTTTTCATGTTCATCAAATTGCTAGGGCAAAATTAGGAGATAATTCTGGATTTGGGACATTAGAAAACCTTCCAGTTGGCAGGCATGATCCCTCTGGATTCAAGGACCTGTTTGATGTTGCTCAATAGATTAATCGTCTTCATAGCTATTTGTATTCTTGGTACATGTTCAAGTTTTCAATATGCACCCAAAGAACCACTTAAGGTTAAAACGCTAAATGTTTCTGCAGAACTTTCTTTAAAAAATAGACACTATTTAAATCGTTTCTTTATAGTTGATCCAAAAAGCACAAATATTTTAAGTATTCAATTCAATGAGTTAGAGAATAATTATTCATACTCAAGCAGCTCTGTTAAACCAACGCAGTCAATAATAAATATTCAGGCAGAAGTAATTTTTAACAACAATCAAATGAGCTCAATATCTTTCAAAGAGATCTCTCAGAGAAGCATTCCTATTTTAGAGTCTAATCCAGTGGCAAATACTCAATTAAAAAGAGAATACTTAGAGTTAATGCACCGAGAGATTATAAATAAAATTTACTTGAAACTAAGCACACAGTAATTTGAATCTATCGTACCAACAATATAGCCCTATCAAAGCTGAAAATAAATGCCTTTTTGTTTTACATGGAAGTGAAATTCCGCTTCGCAATGAAATAAAGGATGCGCTTAAACTAAAGATTAATGAAAAGAAAGATTACAAAATCAATGTAGTACACCACGATGAATTTGAAAATCTTGCAACCATAATTCAATCTATTTCCGGAGGCTCTTTGTTTGGAGATAAAATGCTCTTAATAATCCAGCACCTTGAAGGCAGATTTCCCGAGACATTAAATACTTTTCTTAATAGCTTAACTGAGCAAAGTTTTAATAATGCTAAAATTATCGTTGAAACTAGCTCGCCTCTTCCAAAAAATAAACCTTGGAATAGCAACTCCTATTTATTAACGATAAATTGTGAGAAATTAAATACCTTCGAAGAAAAGATTCGATTAAAAAAGAAGCTCTCCTTCTTAAGCGATGAGTTGTTATCAGCTTTTGGAAAAGAGATTTTTATAAATCATGAGGGCAATCTTCTTGCCTCAGACAATGCGGTCAAGATTCTTGAGTTTCTAAGCACTAATCAAGAAGAGAATAGTTTTAATACACATTTCTCATCAACGATGGATATTTTTGCATTGGAAGATCTAGTGTTAGCTCAAGATTTTGAAAAACTTTCGCTGCACCTTGCTAAATTGAAAAAGGAGCAACCGGAAGAAATTATCCCCATTACTTGGATTGCAAATAGGATATTTTTAGTAGGCTTAATTATGAAATCTAATCCAAAATTTTCAAACCAAGAGCTAAAACAATTAAAAATTTGGTCAAACAAACTAGCTCTTTATAAAAACTTGTTCTCGAACATCGAACTAAAAAAGATATATGCAATGCTGGATAAAACTCATTTAACTGACAAAGCAAATAAAGGTGCGTCGCATCAAAAAAACTGGAATCTGATTGAGGGAGTCTTTGCTGAGCTAAAAAGCTGTCTCTAAAAATTTATCGAATTGGTTTTTTAGATCCATAAAAATAGGATGGTCTTTACTGAAAATATAGTTATTCCCTTCTATTTCATTAATGGGCATGATGCCTTTCGTTGAACTTGTCAAAAATACAACATTCGCCTCAGCAAGCAAATCTATATGACATGGCTCTTCAGCTATTTCAAAGCTTTTGGAAAAATTCTTTATCAAAAGCTCCCTAGTTATGCCTGCAAGAATATTTGCTTCTCTGGGGGGAGTCATGATTTTTGCATCTTTCACAATAAATATATTGCTTGAGCCAGATTCTGTAATGAAATTATTTCTATGCATAATTATTTCACTGCAACCGGCAGCGTAAGCTTGATTCATAAGCAAAATATTCCCCAACAATGCCGTAGACTTGATATCACATCTTGCCCAACGAATATCCTGAACTATCTTTGCTTTTTGCGGTGCTATAGTTTGACTTGTATGGGCAGCATATCCGAAAGATTCACATTGTAAATTGTTTGAGTATATATGGCTTCTGGATTTATCTACGCCCCTAGTAAGCTGATAATAAACATAACCGTTAGAATTATTAAGTGCAAGGTTAGCTAACTCTATTATTTCAGCTTGAACAACACTATGCTCAACTTCTATTCCAATTGCATGACAGCTTTTTACCAATCTCTCCATATGCAAATCCATTGCAATAGGTTTGCCCTTGAAAAATGGAACTACCTCATAAACAGCATCTGAAAAAGTATAAGCCCTGGAAAAAGGAGATATCTTTATTTCCTCAACAGGAAGAATATTCCCGTTAAAAATACCTAGCATTGAAGACCTATCCCAAATTAAATAGATTCAAAAACCACATAATGATTTTTGAAATAAGCCTGCCAAAAAAACCTTTGGATTCAATATTCTCTAAAGCTACGAGATTGGAGGTAGCAATTACAGACTCCCCTGATTTTACAGATAAGCTTCCCAAGACATCTCCTTCAACTATAGGTGCCTCAATATTATTATTAAAGGTGTAGTCTATTTTTAAGTTTGGAAGATCGGCCCTAGGCACAGTTACAACCAAGTCATTGGGCAACCCTAATGGTACTAAATCTTTTTGTCCTCCCCAAACATCAGCAGATCTGACCTCCTCGTTGCTGCTTAAAAGTTTTTGGGTGACAAAAAATCTAAAGCCATACTCCAATAATCTTTGGGACGAGTTGAAGCGCTCTTCTTCAGAATTTGCCCCTGCAACAACCGCTATTAGTCGCATTGACCCTCTTGCTGCTGAGCTAATAAGACAATAACCGGCAGATTCTGTATGGCCTGTTTTAACTCCATCAACTGTATCATCTCGCCAAAGAAGTCTGTTTCTGTTGAGTTGCCTTATATCATTGAAAGTAAAGCTTCTTTCTTTATGGAGCTGATAATGCTCTGGAAAATTATTAATTAAATTTTTAGTAATTGTTGATAAATCTCTTGCAGAAGAAAAGTGATTGGATGAAGGGAGGCCAGTTGAGTTTTCAAACAACGTATTTTGTAAGCCCATGCTTTGGGCGTATGCATTCATAATATCTACAAAACCTTCTTCTGTTCCACCAAGATATTCCGCAATAGCAACCGAAGCATCATTTCCAGATTGAATAACGACCCCTTTTAAAAGATCCTCAAAACTTACCCTCTTCCCTTCTTCAATAAACATTCTTGAGCCTTCCATTTTCCAGGCTTTGCTGCTGATTAAGACCTCATCAGTTGGTTTGACAAGATTTCGATGCAACTGATCAGCAGCTATGTATCCTGTCATTACCTTAGTCATACTGGCTGGTTCTATATGATCATCAGCATTGAACTCAGCAAGCACAGTGCCAGAATTTGGCTCTATCAAAATATAGCTCGAGACATTGATTTGTGGAGGGCGAGGAACAATATTTTGAGACTCAACCAAAGAACTCTGTATTAGTAAAAAGGTTATTGATAAAAATCTAAGCATTCTCATATCCCAAAATTGTTGCTAACTCCTGAACTACTTTTGCGTAAAAGTGGCTCCGATTATATGTTGTTATGGCAATAAAGTTTTCTGAACCAATAAAGTAATTCTGCCCGTCATTAGATTCATATTCAAGCAACATAAAGTTTTTTCCCTTGAGTTTTTTGGGTGGGACTATGTATGTTTCAATAAGTTCAAATGAGAGCTTTTTTCCAACTTTATTAAACAGAGATTTATCAGAAATTTTAAAAGTATTGTCTATATTCCATAAAATGGGCAGGTCTCGCACCCATCCATTCAACATAAGATAATTAGCAATACTCCCAATTGCATCCTCTGGTGAATTTAATAAATCAGCTCTGCCATCATTATCAAAATCTACAGCAAAGTTTCTGTAACTGCTTGAGATAAATTGACCAAATCCCATGGCTCCTGCATAGGATCCCTTGATGCTATTAAGAGCTAATTGATTTTCATTAACCAAAAGAATAAATTCCCTCAACTCACTTCTAAAGAAAGTTTCCCGTTTTGGATAAAAAAAGCCAAGCGTCACAAGGGCATCAATTACCTTGTACTTGCCCATAATTTTTCCATATCTTGTCTCAATTCCCAAAATAGCAGCAACAACCTCCTTGGGAACACCATATGTCATTTCTGCCCGTATAAATGTTTCTTGGTAGTCAGAGAGAAAAGCCTTTCCATTATTAATTCTTTGTTCTTCTATAAATAGTTTGCGGTACCTATCCCACGTCCAAGTAAATTCTGCGGGGGATGAAATGGCATCAATAATTGATTGTTGATATTCAGCATCTTGAAGAATTGAAGAAACATAAGATGCATTTATGCCATAAGTTTTTTGCATTTCATCAATGAAATCTTGGATCTTAGGATTGTTTATATCTACTGAATAAATGGGTTGAATGCTTAGCATGCAAAGAATTAAAAAAATCTTTTTTTTCATGATATTACCTTTGCATTAATGTTTTGTGACTGCCTATGGACATTATAATCCCAAATAAGATGAACAAAGTGATCATGGATGAGCCGCCTTTGCTAATGAATGGTAATGGCATTCCAACAACCGGTATTAAACCAATAACCATGCTTATATTTACCAACAAATTAAACAGAAATGTTAGCAGCAGCCCTCCAACAACTAATCTACAAAAGCGATCACGGGCATTTAAGGCAAAATATAATGTTCTCAGGCTTAGAATAAGAAATAAACTTAGGATAACTACTACTCCAATAAATCCAAATTCTTCAGCAGCGACCGCAAAGATAAAGTCAGTTTGTGTTTCTGGTAAAAAATTAAAGTGGGTTTGAGAGCCTTCTCCATAACCTTTGCCAGAAATTCCTCCGCTGCCAATAGCAATTCTCGATTGAATGATGTTCCAGCCTGAACCAAAGGGATCCGATTCGGGATTAAAAAGTGTCAAAATCCTTTCTTTTTGAAAAGGTCTTAATAGATTGTTCCAAATAAATGGTGAAGCAATTATTAAAATCCCAAATGTAATGCCAATAAAAGACCAGCTCAGTCCTGCTAGGAAAAGTACGAAAAGTCCAGACAAAGCAACAAGCAAAGAAGTTCCTAAGTCAGGTTGGATTGCTACGGTAAGAGCTGAAATACCAATAATAAATAAGCAAAAAAAGGTATCCTTCATACTGATTGGCAATTTCTTATATTGAAGATATGTTGCCATACTAAGCGGGAGAGAAACCTTAAAGAGCTCTGAGGACTGAAATGAGATTCCTAAAACCCTTATCCATCTTTGTGCTCCATTTATCTCAGGACCAAATAAAGCAGTTATTAACATTAGGATAAAAGAACCAGCAAGTAAAATGTATGCAAGACGCCTAAAGTGCTCTGGGTCTATTTGTGCTAAAGAAAAGAAAAGAGCAAATCCTATGATGACAAAAACTGCTTGCTTTAAAACTATGTCGAAACTTCCTTCCGATGCGCTATATAAAAAAAACAGTCCAAAAATAGTTAACATCAAAATACATGATGCAATAATCCAATCTCCATAAAGTTTAATATTCATTTTTGAATTAGAGCCTTAAGAACTTCTATTGCAACAGGTCCAGCAACCAATCCACCGCTCTCGCCATTCTCAATTACTACACTTACAGCATACTCTGGGTTTGGCATTGGACCAAAGGCAATAATAATTGCATGATCTCGCTGCAATACATCAGATCTAATTTCAGCATATGCTTCCTTTGAATCCAAGCTAACAAGCTCTGCGGTCCCAGTCTTAGCTGCAACTTTAAAAGACTTTAGTTCACTTAATCTTCTAGCTGTGCCAGAGGGACCTTCGACAACTAACTCGAGTGCTTTGTGGAGCTTTGACCAATTGATATCTGAAGTTTTAATAGCAAGTAACTGATCGGATTCGTTTTGGCCAAAATGTGGGAGCCTAGCTGCACCCTTATTTGCTAATAAAGATGCATAAAATGCAAGCTGAACTGGCGTTGCTAAAATATATCCTTGTCCAACACCCATATTCACAGTGTCTCCAGTAAACCAGCCTCTGTTATATTGTGCATACTTCCATCCGGGAGTAGGCAATAATCCTGGATCTTCATCAAAACAATCAAGGCATAATGCTTTTCCAAATCCCATACCATCAAGGTGCGCTGTTAATTGATTGATGTCAGATTGATATGCCAAATCAAAAAAATAAGTATTAGAGCTTTGAACCAGAGCTTTTGTTAAATTTACTGCGCCATGTCCCCCTTCTCTCCAACCTCGGTATATCCTTCCATCTTCAGGTAGCACAAAAAAACCTGGATCGTTAATTGCTCTATCCCATGAAGTCAATCCTGCGTTGAGCCCATAAAGAGCAATTGCAGGTTTGATTGATGAAGCTGGCGGATACCTTCCTTTTAGTGCTCTATTAAAAAGGGGTTTATTAATATCTTGAATAATGGAGTCAAAAGATTCCTGATCGATACCATTCGCAAACTCATTAATGGAAAAAGTTGGTGAACTGTATGCCACATTTAATCCTCCTGTAGGAAGATGAATTGCAACTACCGCTCCTCTTTTACCATTCATTGATTGGTGGGCGGCTTGCTGTGCCGCAAGATCTAAGGATGTGTGTAGGTCTTCTCCTGGAGAGCCCTGGAATACTTTTACTAAATTATGAAGCTTCCCCTTGGCATCAATTTCAAAAATTTTTTTACCATAACTGCCTGAAAGTGAATCGTTATAAATTTTTTCTAGACCGAGTTGGCCCTCTATCAAACCAGGAGCATAGATATATTCCGCATCTTTCCAATTTCTTGATGGGATGCCTGGTAAATTTAATATGTTTGCTGAGGCTCTACTTGTGTACCCAACTGCATGGGAAAACAATTCTGGGAATTGACTAATTCTTCGATAACGTTTTCCAATAAATGCGCCTGGAAATCTAAACGATCTTACTTGAAAAGATGCGATCTGCTCATCTGTTAAATCTTTAATAAGAACAAGCTCTCTATTAAAAGTTGCCTTGGACTTAAAAAGCTTTTCATAGTTTTGCTTAGCATTATCGGATAGAGGAAGCACCTTTGAGATCTGATCCAAAAATATTGTTAAATCCTGTATTTGAGATGGAATGGTAACCAAATCATAAGTTGCTTGATTTCCCACTAGCAGATTTCCATTTCTATCAAAGATCTGGCCCCGTAGACTTTGAACAGGTACCGTATAAGTTCTATTGGATTCGGCGGCTGTGAGGTAGGCTTGATTAGTGCTGATTTGAAGATAGAAAATTCTACCTAGCACACCAATAAATAAGACAGTAAAAATGATGAAAGAAACAAGCGCTCTATTTGAGAAGCTATTTCGCTCTTTCTGTCTTTCTTCGAATTGCACAGCTATTTATGATATGGATGATTTGCTTGAATTTTTATTGCCCTAAAAATTTGTTCTACCAAAATGATTTTAAATAATCGATGAGGGAAAGTGAGCTTTGAAGCTGAAAAAATATGATCAGCCCTCTCTAAGAGCGTTGAAGAAACTCCATGCGATCCTCCAATGATAAAATCAATATTGGAAGTAGTAAGTTGAGCTTGCGCTAAAAAATTTGCAAAATCAGCAGAACTGATTTCTTTACCACAATTTTTATCCCAAGCTATTACTAAGGCATCTTTTCTTAATTTACCAATGATCGCTTCTGATTCCCTGAACTTAATTTGATCTGAAGTATCGTGTTGTGAAGATTTGCAGGCAATGTCTATAAACTTTATTGAATGAAGAGATCCAAGTTGCTTAATGTAATGTAATACCCCTTCTTCTTCCCAAATTTTAGACTTATTTTGGATGGAGAGTATTCTAAAATGCATACTCTAAGAATAAGCCCCCCATAGTCCCTCTAAATCATAAAAATCTCTAGTGTCTGAGAGCATAATATTAACCACTACCTCTCCGCCATCGATAAGGACCCATTCAGCATTTTCTTTGCCTTCTATTCCCATAATTGAATGATTGTTTTCTTTAATGGCTTCAATCACTTTATCTGATACAGCTCTAGCATGAGTGCTTGAGGTAGCAGTGGCAACTATCAACCAGTCTGCAAAATTAGAGGTTTTACTTATGTCAAGACTACAAATGTTTTGGGCTTTGAGATCTTCTAAAGCATTCATGCAAATAGTTAGGGTATTTTCTTTATTAGACATAGTTGGATATTTTGGTTTTTAACTTGAGAAATCTAAGCATTTGATTTCTACTTAGAATATAAAACTTATGGAAATAAATCTATTAATTATTTTTGGATTCGCAATTCTGGAATGCGCAATGATTGTTGGGATTTTTCTACCTGGTATGGGGCCTCTCTGGGCTGCAGTAGTAGCAGCTGGCTTATCAAATACCCCTATTACATCAGTTATTTTCATGATATTCGTTGGCGGCATGCTTGGAGACCTTGCAAGCTGGATACTTGCAAGGTTTATTTATAGCAAAATTAATCTAGAAAACTTAAAGCTCAAAACCGCTCAGAAAAAGACACAATGGATAATGCAGAAATATGGAATGTTTGGGATAGTGTTTGGAAAAAGTTTTGGTCCTATAAGAGGCTTGCTTCCACTGATAGCCGCAATAACTCAGTATCCTGCTTATAAATATATATTAGCAACATCTTTGGGCACATTGATTTGGGCTTTAGTTGCAAGTATTCCAAGTTATTATGCCGGAGTATACGCAAGCGAAATTGGGGAGCAGTATCAACGAATAATCTATATTGCTATCTATTCATTTATACTGATATTTACAATTTGGTTTTTAATAAAATTCTTAAAAGGGAAAAATGATAATTAATAAAAAATGGGTACTCAAAAAAAGACCAGAGGGATTAGTTAAAAATACGGATTTCGAACTGATTTCTGAAAATCTTCGTGAAATTGAGGATGGGGAAATTCTTATTAAAAATGAATACCTATCTTTTGATCCCACTCAAAGAATGTGGTTGACAGACTTACCTGGATATTTGCCCCCTGTGCAAATAGATGAAGTTGTCAGAGCAGGAGGCATTGGAAGAGTGCTAGAAAGCAAAAACCCAACTTACAAAGAAGGTGATTTGATCTTTGGGATGGTAGGATGGCAGACCCATCTTATTACCGAAGCCAAGGAAGAAGATAGATTTAGATTGATACCTGAGTTGCTACCAATACCCACTATGCTCAATGTACTTGGTACAACGGGCATTACAGCTTACTACGGACTCATAGAGCTTGCAAAACCAAAAGCTGGGGAAGTCGTGCTTGTGTCCGGTGCCGCGGGAGCAACCGGATCTGTGGCTGCACAATTAGCCAAGGAAGCTGGTTGTCATGTAATTGGAATTGCTGGAGGAGAGCAAAAGTGTAACTGGCTTAAGGGTTGTGGGCTAGATACAGTCATAGATTATAAAAATAGTAATGTCCATGAAGAATTGTTTAAGGCAGCACCAAATGGAATAGATATTTACTTTGATAATGTAGGTGGTCCACTTTTAGAGACAGTTCTATTCCTAATTAATATGAATGCCAGAGTTATGCTTTGTGGAGGTATATCTGGTTACAATGCAACCGAGCCCCAACCTGGTCCCAGAAACATCCTTAACCTAGTTGTTCAAAGAGCTACAATGCAAGGATTCTTGGTTCTTGATTATCTGCCAAAGTCCCAACAGGCTGTTGAGAAACTTGCTGGTTTAGTATTAGAAGGAAAAATTAAGCACCTTGAGGATATTCAAGAGGGACTAGAAAATTGCCCGCAAACCCTGAATAGATTATTTACAGGAGAAAATTACGGCAAACAAATGCTAAAACTTTAGTTCTTGCTACCTGCTATTTGATCAAAGTATTTTGATAAGTAATTAAGCCTTTGCCCAGCATCAAAAGCTTCGAGTATCTTTTGCTTATCCTTTGCTGCCAAAGGAATCAAACCTGCAAGGTGGTAGCTCACAGAATCAGCTGAATCTAAATTAATTTCAAGTGGCATAGATTTTATTTGAGGATGCTGCTTGAGCTGAGAAAGAATCTGAATTAGATCAGGATACTGCGCTAACAAAGCCTGATCATCAACTTCAGGATCTTGAATATTTTCAACTGTTCCAATATTCAATCCTAATTGATTTTGCTCCATTGTCTTAATTTTTGTCCTGTGAATACCTCTAACAGTTATCCCAAGCAAACCATTTGGTAATGTATTGAAATCAATGATTTCTACATATGTGCCATGCTCTAATATTGAAAGCTGATTTTCTTTAGACTCTTTTTGAAGGACGATGACAAAACCAGAATCAGCCTTCATACAATCTTTAACCATTTGAATATAGCGTGGCTCGAAGATCTGAAGAGATTGGATATTACCAGGTAATACCACAATCCCTAATGGAAAAATAGGCAGCGATTTAAGCATTGAATGCTTCCATGAGTGAGTCCTTAATAATTACACTATTTTTATTTGTCATGATTAGAACTATATCTAGTTCCATAATTATTTTTTTCAATTCTTTGGTTGCCTCTTCAATTGAAGAAAATGCATTTTTGTTATTTAGCACTCCCTTAGGATCTACCCAAACAATATGCTTCATTCCAATCGGAGCATTGAAAAGAGTTTGATTATGGAAGCCTGATGACATTGTGTTTGATGCAAGCTCGATAATAGCTCCAATTTTTTTATTGGGATGTTTCTTGGTAATTGCTTCGGTAGTTGCCCGAATTGCAGTTGGATGGTGAGCAAAATCATCATAAATGATGTGACTGGAACTTTGATAAACGATCTCCAAACGTCTTTTCACGCCTCTAAATTGTTTTAATGCTTCAAAAGATTGTTGAAAGCTGATTCCAATAATTTTGGCAGCTTGCATTGCCATCATGGCATTAAGGTAGTTATGTCTTCCCGGGAATGGAAGCTCAATAGTAGAAAAATTCTGTTCTTCAGTAATGATAAATTGGTCATCATCAGATAGGGCAAGAGATTTGGCATCATTGACAGCAATTGTATTTGACCACGTGCCAAGTTGAAGAAGTTGGTTGGTGTGCAAATCATCCTTCTGATAAACAATGAAGCCATTATTGGGAATGGTTCTTACGGCATGATGAAATTGTCTTTTTATATCATCAATAGAGCTAAAAATATCAGCGTGATCAAATTCAATATTGTTAATAACAAAGATATCAGGATAGTAGTGAATAAATTTTGAGCGCTTATCAAAAAAAGCAGAGTCATATTCATCTGCCTCAATGACAAATATTTCAGCATTTTGGTTGCTTGCAGAAAATTCGCCTGAGTTGTTAATGCCACCGATAAGATAATCTACAGACAAATCATTCAATGAAAGGATATGTTTTATCATGTAACTAGTAGTGGTCTTGCCATGTGTACCAGCAACAGCAATGACTTTTCTTTGTTTCAAGATTTTACCTAAAGCCTCCGGCCCAGAAGTATAGTTTTTATGATTGCTTAAAATCTCTTCAACCCAAGGGTTTCCTCTAGATAGAGCATTGCCAATAACATAAAGATCGGCTGGTGGGAGATCGCCTTTATAGCCCTCAAAAATTTGAATTCCCAATTCAATTAATTGATCTGACATCGGAGGGTAAAAAGCTTTATCAGAGCCAGTAACCTCATGCCCCTCTTGTAATAATATTCTTGCAAGGCCACCCATGAAAGTGCCGCAAATACCGAGAATATGGATCTTCATTTTCTTTATATATCCTTCCTGCTAACATAGATGAAAATTACCAATAAATAAAGTCATGAAAAAAAATGCATTCTATGCTCAATCTGGAGGAGTAACCTCGGTAATAAATGCTACCGCTTACGGCGTGATAGATGAGGCTCGAAAGAGCAACAAAATTGGAAAAATATATGCTGGTAAAAATGGTATTTTAGGTGCGCTTCGTGAAAACCTAATAGATACATCCAAAGAACCAAAAACATTTATAGATAGTCTTCAATACAGACCTGGTGGCGTCTTTGGTTCATGTAGATATAAGCTTAAAGATTTTGATACTAATAAAAAAGAATATTTAAGATTAATGGAAGTATTTAAAGCTCATAATATTGGTTATTTTTTTTATAATGGTGGAAATGACTCTGCAGATACCGCATTCAAAGTTGCGCAAATTAGTAAAAAGCTGGGTTATCCATTAAATTGCATTGCGATACCTAAAACTGTAGATAATGATTTAGCTATCACAGATAATTGCCCTGGATTTGGATCTGTTGCTAAGTATGTTGTGACCTCTACAATTGAAGCGGCTTTAGATGTTGAATCCATGGCAGAAACTTCCACCAAGGTATTTATATTGGAAGTCATGGGAAGGCATGCTGGCTGGATCGCAGCATCAAGCTCTATTGCACAAGAAAGTCATCCTGGTGCACCAGACATAATACTATTACCAGAAATAATATTTAATCAACCTAAGTTTCTAAAGAAAGTTAAAGAGGTGATTGATAGTAAAGGGTTTTGCGTTATTGTTGCCTCGGAAGGATTGAAAAATACATCTGGAAAGTTTGTGAGTGAAAGTGGTCTGAAAGATGCTTTTGGGCATAGCCAACTAGGAGGCGTAGCTCCTTACTTGGCTAATCTTATTTCACAAAAGACAAAACTGAAAAACCATTGGGCAGTAGCAGACTACTTACAAAGAAGTGCCAGCCATGTTTCTTCAGAGATTGATAGAAAGCAAGCTATTAAAGTAGGACGAGAGGCTGTGAAATATGCTCTTCAAGGCAAGACATCAGTGATGCCTATAATAAAGAGACTTCAAGACAGCCCCTACAGGTGGAAAGTTGAGGCAGCTGCATTATCAAAGATAGCAAATGTAGAGAAGGTTCTACCTAAATCTTTTATCTCCAAGGATGGATTTGGAATCACTGATAAAGGAAAAAAATACTTTAAACCTTTAATTGGAGGCCAAAATAAAGAAATGAAGCAAAATGCTCGTTATCTAAAACCTAAGTGCATTATGGTTGCTAAAAAATTATCTGCTTGGAGGTAAGGCGTTTAGTCGTTTCACCAATTTGGTCAATAAATCTTGAAGCTCATTGATTTCATCTTGAACTAAAAAAGAGGCTAGACGTACATTTTTCCCCTTCGAAGAGAGAAATAATTGTTTCTCTCCATTGGATTTGATGGTTGTTTGAAACCTTGCAAAAGCTCGATATTCCTCAAAAGAGAAATCTTTAAATACTCTGCCTTTTTCAACTTTTACTTTTGTCGGATTAATAAAAATTAATTCTCTTTGTGAGCTCCATCTAAAGTTTAAGTAAAATCCAAAGCCTACAACTGCCAGCTCAAGACCTGCAAAAGGTAAAACTAATACTGCTCCAAGATACCAAAAGAATGAAGCAATTCCCAAGCAGGTAGTGATAATGACAGCAAAAAAAAGAATTCTTTGAAAACCAACTAGAGAATAGTTTGGTTTTAATTCTATGCGATAATTATCTTTTGGATATTCTTTGAGGTTAATCAAAATGGTTACAAGAAGCGAATTTACTAAGTATTTTCTTCCAGTTTATAACCCTGGACAATTTATTCCAACTAAAGGAAAAGGATCTTTTGTATGGGATCAAAAAAATAATAAATACCTTGATTTTGCATCCGGTATTGCAGTGTCCTCTCTTGGCCATTGTCATCCAGATTTAGTTGATGCTCTGAATCAGCAATCAAAAAAACTTTGGCATCTCTCTAACTACCTAACTAATGAGCCAGCCATTAAATTAGCAAAAACATTGTGCAAAAAAACTTTTGCAGAAAAAGTATTTTTTTCTAATTCAGGAGCCGAAGCTGTTGAAGCGGCAGTTAAAACTGCCAGAAAATTTGCTCACAATGAGTATGGGAAAGGTAAATCAAACATAGTGGCCTTTGATGATGCATTTCATGGAAGAACGCTTCTTACGATTGCATTGAATGGCTCCAAAAGAATGACGGAAGGCTTTGAACCCCTACCCAAAGGTATTATCCAACACCCCTATAATCAAATTGATGGTTTAGAAAATTGCATCAATGACAAAACAGCTGCTGTAATTTTGGAATTGGTTCAAGGAGAAGCAGGAATAATTCCAGCTCAACAAAAATTTGTAAATGCAATAAAAAGACTGTGTAAACAACACAATGTTCTAATCATCATTGATGAGGTGCAATCTGGCGTTGGACGAACTGGTCATTTGTTTGCATACGAAAAATACAAGATACAGCCTGATATTGTTTGCTCCGCAAAAGCACTTGGAAATGGAATGCCAATAGGCGCAATGCTGACTTCAACCAAAGTTGGAAAATACATGCAGCCAGGAGCCCATGGTTCTACCTATGGAGGAAACCCCCTAGCATGCGCTGTAGCATTCGAGGTGATCAATAAAATTTCAAAAAAATCTATTCTTAATGGAGTTCAAAAAAAAGAAAAAAGATTCTTAGATGGCCTAAACAAGATTAATGCATCATTAAATTGTTTTGATGAAATAAGATCAGCAGGATTATGGATTGGCTGTAAACTCAGGGTCCAATCTAAGCTAAATCTAGATAATTTAATGCAAGCAGCATACTCCAATAAGCTCATGATCTTAAAAGCTAATAACAATACTATTAGGATTGCTCCAAGTCTTATTATTGAGGATAAATTAATTGATGAAGGTCTTGAGAGGTTAAAAAAATCTATTCAGCAACTTCTTGATTAGGAATTACCTCTTCAAGATTATCTACTTTTCTGTAACCTTGCGGCAACATGAGTCCCCTCTTTGCTCTTGCGGCAAAGTAATTTTCTAGATCTTTAATACCAACTTTCATAAACTGCTTTCCGCTATGGATCTTGAGCTCTGAAATATCTCCGAGCAAACAAACAGCTATTAATTTCTCTTCTCCAGACTCAAACTTAGGAGTAGGTATGTTGATAATTTTATTTCCCTTGCCCTTACTCAATTGAGGTAATTCTTCAATGCCAAAGATAAGCATTCTTCCAATATTTGATATAGCAGCAATATAGGTATGATGGTTTTTAATGGAGCGAACTCCTAAGACATTTGCACCTTTTGAAAGCTTCATAAAGTTTTTGCCACTTTTAGTTCCGCTCACTGCATCGGATAATTGCGCAATAAATCCATAACCCGCATCACTTGCTATCAAAAACCTGTCTTCATCATTACCAATGGTAGTAGCAACAAAGCTTTCACCAGATTCTAGGTTCACTTTTCCTGTTAAAGGTTCACCTAAACCACGTGCAGACGGAAGTGAATGTGCTGGCAATGAAAAGCTTTTTCCGTTGCTTGCAAAAAAGACACTCTGTTGATTATTTTTACCTCTTGCATAATCTTGAAGAGAGTCTTCGCCTCTGTAACTAAGGCTCTTGCCATCGATATCATGGCCCTTTGCCGCTCGAATCCATCCTGCCTTAGAGAGAATTACAGTGATAGGCTCAGATGTTAAGATATCTTCATCTGTAAAAGCTTTTGCTTGGGAACCTTCCTCTATAGGGGAGCAACGCTCATCTCCAAACTCAGCAAGGATCTCATTTAATTCATTTTTAATATAGGTTTTAAGTCTGGACTTAGAATTAATAATTTTTTCAAGCTCATCAAACTCTGTAGATAGCTTGGCTTGCTCTTCTTGAAGCTTTATTTCTTCTAATTTTGCTAATTGTCTTAAACGGATCTCTAAAATTGCATTTGCCTGAACATCCGAGATTTTAAAGCGTTTGATGAGATCTTTTTTTGGCTCATCGCTGTTTCTAATAATTTTTATAACTTCATCAATATCTGCAAAGACAATCAATAATCCATCAAGGATATGCAATCGATCTGAAACTTGGTCTATTCTATGTTCAAGCTTTCTAAGTACGGTGGATTGTCTAAACTGCAGCCATTCCTTTAGCAATTCATTTAGAGAAAAAACTTTGGGTGAACCTTCGAGGTTTATAACGTTAAAATTTGCTCTAAAATTCTTTTGTAGATCGGTAGTTGCATATAAATGGTTGATAACTTCCTCTGCATCGATGCGATTAGATTTCAAAGAAATAACTATCCTAGTTGGATACTCATGATCCCCTTCATCACGAATATCCACAATCATTGGAACTTTCTTTTTATTCATTTGGTCTGCAATCTGTTCCAATACTTTTGCTCCTGAAGTTTGGTAAGGCAGAGCATTGATAATGATGTCTGTTCCCTCTTTTTCCCATGCTGCTCTCATTTTGAATCCACCCCTGCCGGTTTCATACATCTCGAGCAACTCTTCTGGTGAGGCAATAATGGGTGATTTATTACTAAAATCTGGACCTTTAATATATTTCATTAATTCTTTTACGGAGGCTTTGGGATTGTCTAAGAGATAAATGGCAGCATTAATTACTTCAGTAAGATTGTGCGAAGGAATATCTGTTGCCATTCCGACAGCAATGCCAGTGGTTCCATTGAGCAAAATACTAGGGACTTTTGCTGGCAATATTTTTGGTTCTAATAAAGATCCATCAAAATTAAGCTGCCAATCTACTGTCCCGAGCTTTAACTCATCCAAGAGAAGGTTAGCAAAATTTGTTAGCTTAGACTCCGTATAACGCATAGCTGCAAAAGATTTGGGATCATCTTGGGTTCCCCAATTACCCTGACCATCAACTAGTGGGTATCTAAAGGAAAAATGCTGCGCCATTAAAACCATGGCTTCATAAGCAGCGCTATCTCCATGAGGATGAAACTTACCAATAACATCTCCCACGGTTCTGGCTGATTTTTTATATTTGGATGCAGCATTCAACCCGAGCTCACTCATTGCATACAAAATGCGCCGCTGAACGGGCTTCATCCCATCTCCTAAATGAGGTAGTGCACGATCAAGAATGACATACATTGAATAGTTTAGATAAGACTCTTCTGCGTAGTCTCTTAAACTAATTCTCTCTAGACCTTTTTCATTCATTTTATATTGCTGCTATTTTTCCTTTCTTCTCAAGCCATGTTTTTCTATCTGTTGCCCTCTTCTTAGACAGCAGTAAGTCCATGGTTGAATTCACATTATCTTTAGCCTCTACAGTAAGTTGTAGTAAACGGCGGGTAGCTTTATCCATAACCGTCTCTCTAAGTTGATTAGGATTCATTTCTCCAAGACCTTTGAACCTTTGAATATCTATCTTAGGCTTGCCTTGTCTTGTCTTTAATTCTTCGATTAGTTTTTCTTTCTCCTTTTCATCAAGAGCATAAAACTTCTCTTTACCGCAATCTATTCTATACAAAGGAGGCATAGCAACATAAATCCTTCCAGCTTCAACCAATCCTCTGTAATGTCTTAAGAAAAGTGCGCATAACAGGGTGGCTATATGAAGTCCATCGGAATCAGCATCAGCTAAAATACAAATTTTTCCATATCTCAACTGACCTATTTCATTGCTGCCAGGATTTACACCTATAGCTGTTGCAAGATCTTTAATTTCTTGAGATTTAAGAATTTCATCACTTTCTAGTTCCCAGGTATTTAAAATTTTTCCGCGCAAGGGCATGATTGCTTGAAAAGATCTTTCTCTAGCTTGTTTTGCTGAGCCTCCTGCGGAATCTCCTTCAACTAAAAATAGTTCGGTTTTATCTAACTCATTACTATTACAATCAGCTAACTTTCCTGGAAGTGCGGGCCCCTGAAAAGCTTTTTTTCTGTCGACCTGTTTAGCATCTTTGGAACGAGCTTGAGCAGATTTTATTGCAATATTTGCAATTATCTCGCCCTCCTCTGTGTGCTTATTTAGCCAGATACTGAAAAAATCTTTAGTCGATGCAGCAACAAAAGATTGATGGTCTTTGGAATCAAGTCGTTCTTTAGTTTGCCCGGCAAATTGAGGATTCTTAAGTTTAGAAGACACAACAAAACTAGCATTACAGATAGTATCGTCAGATGTTAATTTCACCCCTTTGGGGAGCAAGTTTCTAAATTCACAAAATTCTTTTAGAGCCTCTAAAAGACCTGATTTGAATCCACTAAAATGAGAGCCGCCCTGAGCTGTGGGAATTAGATTGACATATGTTTCGCTGATTGGATTCTTTGTTGATACATCTGACCAATTAACAATAAAATCAAGCCCATTATCTTTTTCTAGCTTAGAACAATGCACTGACTCTTTGAGCAAGAAGTGTGATGATTCCTCAGACTCAGCTAAATAGGAAGCGAGCCCGTTTTCAAATTGCCATTCAATCCTTTCACCTTTTTTCTCATCAAAGAATTGGATTTTTAACCCGGGGCAAAGCACCGCTTTTGCCTTAAGTAAATGCTTTAGAGACTGCAGTTTTAAGTTAGTGGTTTCAAAATATTTTTCATCGGGAATAAATAAAATCTTGGTGCCAGTATTTCTTGCTCCAACAGAGCCTACTTCGGTTAAATCTTTAATCTTTTCGCCTCCAGCAAATTCCATCTGAACTTCTTGGGCATTACGTTTAACAGTAACTATCAGGCTCTTAGATAGCGCATTTACGACCGATACCCCAACACCATGCAATCCTCCAGAAAAGTTATAATCCTCTCCTGAAAACTTTGCGCCTGCATGAAGTTTGCACATGATAAGTTCTACACCAGTAACTTTATGCTCGGGATGAATATCGGTTGGCATACCCCTTCCATCATCGGATACTTCAATAGAGCCATCTTTATACAAATTGACTTTGATTGAAGAACAATGGCCAGCTAGAGCTTCATCTACTGAATTATCAAGTACTTCCTGAACCAAATGGTTAGGAGTAGATGTATCTGTATACATCCCAGGTCTTTTTCGAACAGGATCTAACCCTGAAAGTACTTCAATAGATTTAGAGTCGTAATTACCAGCAGCCATTACTTATAAATCTTAAAGCCTTGTTCTTTGAACTCTTGGGATTTCTCTTGCATACCAATTTCAACCGAAGCAATATTATCTTCTCGATTTCGGATATCCTGAGAAATTTTCATAGAACAAAACTTGGGCCCACACATTGAACAGAAATGAGCAGTCTTGCCAGATTCTTTCGGCAAAGTCTCGTCATGGTAATCCCGCGCAGTAGTGGGATCCAAACCTAGATTGAACTGATCTTCCCATCTAAATTCAAATCTTGCTTTTGAAAGCATAAAGTCTCTTACATAAGCTCCTTTATGACCTTTTGCAATATCTGCTGCATGTGCAGCAATTTTGTAGGCAATCAGACCTTGTTTTACGTCTTCTTTATTGGGTAAACCTAAGTGCTCTTTTGGGGTAACGTAACACAACATAGATGTTCCAAAAGAACCTATATTTGCAGCTCCTATTGCTGAGGTAATGTGATCATAACCAGGCGCTATATCTGTAGTAAGAGGGCCCAAAGTATAAAAAGGTGCATCGTGGCACCAATCACTTTCTAAATCCATGTTTTCTTTAATGAGGTTCAGGGGAACATGCCCAGGGCCTTCAATCATAACCTGCACATCATGCTTCCACGCCTTTTTAGTCAATTCTCCCAGAGTTTTCAGCTCAGCAAATTGAGCTTCATCGTTAGCATCTGCTATGCTTCCAGGCCTTAAGCCGTCTCCTAAAGAAAAAGAAACATCGTAGGCTTTCATGATTTCACAAATATCTTCAAAGTGAGTGTAAAGAAAGTTTTGTTGATGATGTGCCAGACACCAGCCTGCCATAATGGATCCGCCTCGAGAAACAATTCCTGTGAGCCTCTTTGCCGTTAAAGGAACGTACTCAAGCAAAACACCTGCATGAATGGTGAAGTAATCCACTCCTTGCTCAGCTTGCTCTATTAAAGTCTCAGAAAAAACCTTCCAATTTAATTCTTCTGGCTTGCCGTCAACTTTTTCTAGGGCTTGGTAGATGGGCACTGTTCCAATTGGCACAGGTGAATTTCTAATAATCCACTCTCTGGTCTGATGGATATTTTTTCCCGTAGAGAGATCCATCACAGTGTCCGCACCCCAATTAGTAGACCATACTAATTTCTCTACCTCATCATCTATATTTGACCCGAGGCTAGAATTGCCAATATTTGCGTTCACCTTAACCAAGAAGTTTTTACCAATTATTGTAGGCTCAAGCTCTGTGTGTTTAATGTTAGCAGGGATAATTGCTCTCCCTATAGAAACTTCATGACGGACATATTCTGGGGTAATCACATCTGGTAAATATGTTTTGTAAGGGGAGGAAATTTTGAATTCTTTTGCTTGACTTAGTAGCTCATTTTCTCTGGCAGCCACGAATTCCATCTCTTCAGTAATGATTCCTCTCTTTGCGAAATGCATTTGAGAGACATTGCTGCCTGTCCTATGAGCCACCCAAGACTCTCTTAATTTTGCTATTCCTTTAAGAGTAGCCTTAAAATCATGGTCCCCCAAAGGCCCAGAGGTATCGTAGATCTTGAGCGGAGGATTATCGATGGGATTACCAGTCTGAGTAATTTCTTTAAATGGGACTTTTAAAGAAGAGTTTTTTCCAGCAGTAATAAAAACTTTTTTAATATAATCTTGCTTGGTTGATTTTTTAGACATCTTTAAGTCTGAAATTATAGCTTATTCTATTGCGGCAATTGGGGTTTAACTAAGTAAAAAACAATTAAAGTTTTAGTTAATTTTTTTGCCCAAATGTTGACAGTGTAAACATTTAGGTTATTATGCTCATCTTTGTAATATTATGAAAAATTTTATAAACAATAATCTCTCATTAAAAAATCAAGAATTGATATTATTTAGTTCAATCCTATTATCGTTTAATATAGTTTTAGTGATATTTTTTCAATTAACAAAGGTGTAATCTTTTTGAAAACTAAGTTTATTAGCTTTTTTTTGTTTTCTTTTTTATTGGGAACTTCTCTCCACGCTGAGAATCTATTGGATATTTATAATGAAGCATTAGAAAATGATCCTCAATACAAAGCAGCAGAATATTCACTGTTAGCCAATAAAGAAATTGCTGTTCAAGGAAGAGCACAGCTACTTCCAAACATTCAATTATCCGGTCAAACTAATTGGAATGAATACTACGAAGATGACATGTTGCAAAATGAGTACAACAACTTCTCATCCCAAGCGAGACTTTCTCAACCTCTTTTTAGACTAGACTCATGGTTTGGATACAAACGGTCAAAACTCCTAACTGATGCATCAGAGGCAGAGTTTGCATTCAATCAACAATCACTCATTGTGAGAATTGCTGAAGCATACTTCAATGTACTGCGCTCTATAGATAATTTGAGTGCTGCATTATCAGAAGAAAAAGCTATTCAAAGACAACTAGACCAGACCAAGCAAAGGTATGAGGTTGGTTTGTCAGCGGTAACCGAGGTTCAGGAAGCGCAGCTTGCTTATGATTTGAGCTTGGCAGCTAAAATTCGTGCTGAAGGTCAAATATTTACTGCAAGGGAAGCATTAAATGCAATTGTCGGTAGAGATATATTTTCTATTGATGGATTAATTAGTGAGCTGAATGTTCAAAACCCAGTTCCTGCAGATAAAGATGAGTGGGTGAGCAAAGCTCTTAATAATAATTATCGTCTTCAAGCTGCGCAATTAAGAAAAATGGCAGCAAAAAATGCCGCGCGTGGAGCAGCTTCAGATCACCTTCCCAAGATAGATATTGTTGCAAGTAAATCAGAGTCAGAAACTAACCAGTACTCATATGATGGGTTAAATACAGGAAGCTTCCAAATCACTGTTCCAGATGTAACCCAAAGAGAGAACTATGCACTGCAATGGAGTGTTCCAATCTTTCAGGGAGGTGCCGTTAACTCTAGAAGAAAACAAGCCTACGCAAGTTACAACCAATCGGAACAAGATGCCATATTTGCAGAAAGATCTGTGATCCAAGAAACCAGATCTCAGTATTCAAATGTTGTCACTCTTGTGGCCAATCTAAAAGCCCAAAAGCAAGCTGTTATTTCTGCTTCTACTGCACTTGAGGCAACAAGAGTCGGCTATGAAGTTGGAACCAGAAACATTGTTGATCTTTTGCAGGCAGAAAAAAGCCTCTACTCTGCTGAAAAAAATCTTTCGAATGCTAAGTATGATTATCTTCTTTCTATCCTCAAACTGCACCTAGCTGCAGGAACTCTTCAGCCACAAAACCTTATCGAAATTAATAACCTGCTTGGGTAATGCCTGAACTTCCAGAAGTAGAGACTTCTGTCAGAGTACTAAAAACATTTGAAGGTAAAGTTCTAGAAAATATTTCCATCCTTAACCCTAAGTTACGCTGGAAAGTAGATACCAAGAAAATATCCAGCATAGAAAACCTTCTGATTGAAAATATTTTTCGAAGAGCTAAATGCATTGTGATGCAATTTAAAAACTCATTTCATGTTTTGCATTTAGGTATGACCGGAACTCTCCGAATTCAAGATGCGGGAAACAACAGAACCGAAAAGCACGACCACTTAATCTTTCATTTTCATGACAAATGCTTTGTGTTTAATGACACTCGAAAATTTGGTTATTTTAAAATATTGAACATTGAAGAGTATAAAAATTTTGATTGCAAACTTGGCCCAGAACCACTCTCAAAAAACTTCAATGCAAAATACTTAGAAGATCAAACCACTAAATCCTCTGCTGCTATAAAAAATTTAATCATGGATCAAAAAGTGGTTGTTGGAGTAGGCAATATCTATGCTAATGAAGCCCTATTCACTGCAAAAATTCATCCACTTACCAAGGGAAGTCAATTAAGTCATGATGAAAGAAAGCAGCTGGTTGCGGCTATCAAAACAGTGCTTACTAAAGCAATTGCACTCGGGGGAACAACCCTTAAAGACTTCTATACCCCTGAGGGAAATAAGGGTTACTTTAAGATTAAATTAAAAGTTTACGGTAAAGCTGGAGCGCCATGTCCAAATTGTAATGAAATAATATCGAAAATAATTGTTGGTCAAAGAGCAAGCTTCTTTTGCAGCTCTTGCCAAAAAATTAGCTAAACTTTTTGTTTAGTGCTTTTACTATATGCTCGGGTACGAACCTAGCGACATCGCCACCAAACTGAGCTATTTCTTTCACAAGACTCGAGGAAACATATATGAGGGTATCTTTTGGAGTAAAAAATATGCTTTCTATATCTGGTGCAAGAGATCTGTTCATTGTTGCAAGCTGAAATTCATATTCAAAGTCAGCAACTGCCCTAAGGCCTCTGATGATAGCTACCGCATGATTTTCTCTTGCAAGATCTACAGTTAGTTTTTCTGAATAACCCAAACTTTCAATTTTTGGATTATGTGAAAATGTCTCATCAATTAAAGCAAGTCTTTCCTCTACAGAGAAAAGAGGCTGCTTGGCTTTGCTAGCAGCAACTCCAATAATTACCTTATCAAATAATGATGCTGCTCTTTCAACAATGTCAATGTGCCCGAATGTTAACGGATCAAAAGAGCCTGGGTAGATTGCAATCTTCATGCATTCATAATACTAAACAATGATCTTCCTTAAAAGCAGACATAAAAAATAAGGGTCCATAAGGACCCTTATCTAGGTTGATGATTTTTGTTACTAAAACATATCGTTGTTCATGACTTTATTCCAAGCTGAAACAAAATCTTTTACAAGCTTTTCTTTAGCATCATCACTTGCATAAACCTCTGCAAGAGCACGAAGTTGAGAATTTGATCCAAATACCAAATCAACTCTAGTTGCAGTGCTTACTTTTTCACCAGAAACACGGTCAACTCCTTCGTAGGTGTTGCCAGTACCATTTGGCTTCCAAGCAACTGACATATCTAGTAATTTTACAAACCACTCATTTGAGAGAGTATCCTTGCTATTAACAGATAGACCAGAATCACTATTAATGCCAAGCGATCTCAAGCCACCAACCAATACAGTCATTTCTGGAGCTGTAAGTCCTAATAACTGAGCTTTATCTAGCAGCATCTCTTCAGCTGGAATCGTTGCTGATGGTCCGTAATAGTTTCTAAATCCATCTGCAACTGGCTCCAAGACTGCAAATGAATCAACATCAGTTTGGTCTTGACTTGCATCCCCTCTTCCAGGAGTGAATTCAACGCTAATCCCGGTAGCTTTCTCAATACCAACATTACCACCAAGAACAATGACATCTGCAATGGATGCGCCTGTATCTGAAGCTATTTGCTCATATACTGCTAAAACTTTTTGCAGTTGAGTGGGTTTGTTTGCCTCCCAGTCTTTTTGAGGAGCTAGCCTAATTCTTGCTCCATTAGCTCCGCCCCTAAGGTCAGAGTTTCTAAAAGTTGAGGCACTAGCCCATGCTGTTTCAACTAGCTCTTGAACAGTAAGACCAGCATTAGAAATAGCTGATTTCACATTGCCAACATCATAAGTAGTGTTACCAGCTGGAACTGGATCTTGCCAAATAAGCTCTTCAGCAGGAACTTCTGGTCCTAAGTATCTGCATTTTGGACCCATATCTCTGTGAAGCAATTTAAACCATGCGCGAGCAAAAGCATCAGCAAACTCCTCAGGGTTCTCATGGAAACGCTTGGATATTTTGTTATATTCAGGATCCATCCTTAAGGCCATATCGGCAGTCGTCATCATGGTTGGAACTTTAATTGAAGCATCTTCAGCATCAGGTGCCTTATCTTCTTCAGTTTGACCAACTGCATGCCATACAATTGCTCCAGCAGGAGTTGTATGTTGTTCCCACTCGTAGCCAAAAAGTAAGTCAAAGTATCCATTATCCCACTGGGTTGGATTAGAAGTCCAAGCCCCCTCGAAACCACTGGTAATCGTATCCCTACCTTTTCCTGAACCAAATTTACTTGTCCAACCAAATCCCATTTCTTCAAGTGCAGCACCTTCAGGCTCGCGACCAACATTAGAATCTGGACCTGCACCATGGCCTTTACCAAAAGTATGACCACCAGCAACAAGCGCAACTGTTTCTTCATCATTCATGGCCATGCGACCAAATGTTTCGCGAATATCTACAGCACTTTTTAAAGGATCAGGCTCTCCATCAGGACCTTGAGGGTTAACGTAAATAAGACCCATTTGAACTGCTCCTAATGGATTTGCTAAATCTCTTACGCCGCTGTATCTCTCATTAGTAAGCCATTCAGTTTCAGCACCCCAATTGATGTCCTCTTCTGGAGCCCAAATGTCTGGTCGGCCGCCACCAAATCCAAAGGTCTTTCCACCCATTGACTCAATTGCAACATTACCTGCGAGAATTAATAAATCAGCCCAGCTGATTTGTTTACCGTATTTCTTCTTTATCGGCCAAAGGAGTCTTCTAGCCTTATCTAAGTTACCGTTATCTGGCCAACTATTCAATGGTGCAAATCTTTGTGCGCCAGTCCCTCCGCCGCCTCTACCATCGCCAATTCTATAGGTTCCAGCAGCATGCCACGTCATTCTGATGAAGAAAGGACCATAATGACCATAGTCTGCTGGCCACCAGTCTTGGGAATCTGTCATCAAATCTGTTAAATCTTTTTTAAGTGCCTCGTAATCTAGTTTTTGAAATTCTTCAGCATAGTTAAAGCCCTCATCCATAGGATTGCTTTTTTTATCATGCTGATGCAGGATTCCAAGATTTAACTGATTAGGCCACCAATCTTTATTAGATGTGCCTGATGAGCTGTTAGAAGCTAGACTTCCATGCATCACCGGGCATTTATTTTCAGTTTCGTTACTCATAATATTAACTTCCTTTTACTTTAGTAAAATGTGATCTCATAGGTTACAGAGTTTTAATCTATTGGTAAATATAATAATAATGAATCTTATATTCGATTTTATAAATGATAGAATAGCTTTTAATGATTACCTTAAAGCAACTAGATTACGCGCTTGCCATTGAAAAAAATTTACACTTCAAGAAAGCTGCAGATGAGTGTTTCATTTCACCATCAACCTTAAGTAATGCAATTACAGAGCTTGAAGCTCACTTAGGGCTTCAATTATTTGAGAGAAACAATAAACAGGTTATTGTGACCCAAGCAGGAAGGGAAATACTCCAAAAAGCAAAACTAGTAAAAAATGAGATTAAAGGAATAAATGAACTGGCTGAAATATTTTCAAAAATATCTCGTCCAATATCACTAGGAATCATCCCAACCATAAGTCCGTATTTCTTACCACTGATCTTGCCAAAGATTGAAAAAGAGCTTCCTTCGGTTTCACTTAAAATTGAAGAAAGCCAATCAAATATTTTGGTTAAACAGGTAAAAGAAGGAGATCTAGATATAGCTATCCTTGCCCTTCCTTACGATACCAAAGGATTAAAAACCTATCCATTTTGGGGAGAAGATTTCTTCTTAGTAACTCACCAGAACGATAAACTTGCAGGCAAATCTGAGATAAAGGCAAGCGAATTACATGAATCTAAATTAATGCTCTTATCAGATGGGCACTGTTTGAAAGATCATATTCTTGATGCCTGTAAAATTCGATCATCTATTTCCTACTCCCTTAAAGCCTCGAGTTTGACTACTCTCATTCAATTAGTAAAAGGAAAAATGGGATCTACCCTAGTTCCTCAAATGGCCTTGAAAGAGTTAGTAGCGAATCAAAAAAATTTATTTGTCTCTCATCTTAATGAACCGGGCCCGCATCGAGAAATAGCATTGGTTTGTAGAGAGCATTATCCCGATCAAGAAAACATTACCAATCTATTAGAGATTTTTAGTAATGTTTTTAAGCAATAAATGAGTTCACTGTCATTATTTTTTAGAAGCCCAGAGCTCTAATTATCATTGTTAATGCTAATAGAAATAATATAAGCTTAAGGCCCTTATCAAAGATATTTTGTGGGATCTTATCTAAAATTTTTTTTGCAACCCATGCTCCAACAAACCCTGTAAGGGTGGTACAAATTATTAGAGTCAAAAAATCTAATAAGGCAAATTTAAATAGTGTGATAAAGGCAATAATTTTCAAAAGATGCTGACAAACCATGATGGCTCCATGAGTAGCAATAAGCTCTTTTGATTGCAGATCCTTGGCAGCCAAGAATGTAGATACCACAGGACCATTTGCACCTACCACCATTCCAACCCCTGCAGATAGCGCCCCACAAAATAAATCAGATAGCTTGTTAGTAATAGCTTTTAAAGATGTCTTAAAAAATAACATCCATAAAATAAAAGCACCTATTAAGCCAAGAATTACATCTTCAGAAACTAAAGAAAAAAACAGTACCCCAAAAAGTGATCCAATAGCGCTTCCAACTACCACCCTTTTTAAGAGAGAAAAGGCTATGTATTTTCTAAATAGAAATGCTCGAGATAAATTATTAGAAATCTGGATAACAGCATGTAATGGAATAAGTGCATTTGGAGAAAAAAATTGTCCTAAGCTGGCAAGCATAATCATGCCACCTCCAACGCTTGCAACGGATGTTATAAAAGAAGTTATAAAAGAGATCAATGAAAAGATAACAATGATCTCAAGCTCGCTCATTTCTTAGCTTTGATGTTTGAGATATTCCTGAATAGCAAGCTTATCTTCTTTTGTGTCTGCTAAGAATGCTTGCAAGAGTTTCTTTTCTAGGTCAGGCATGCGGCCTTTCGACATCTCTTTGATTTGTTGATAGAACCATGCCATAGCTCCAAAAGCATTAATGGCTTGAATCAAAGTAAAGGGGCTATTGGGAGAAAAAATCCATGGACCAAGAGAAAGAGTTTTTTCAAAATTTGGAAGTTTTTCTATCTCACCCGTAAATAATTTTTTTATACAATGGGGGTCAGCACATAGAGGTCTGCCCACACCAACGATTTGGCATATCTCACTTGCAAGCGCATTCTCCATACCCTGTTTTGTTCTAAAACCACCGGTTACCATTAACGGCATTTTCACAGCGTCCCTAATTCGAGCTGCGTAATCCAAGAAGTATGCTTCGCGAGCAATGGTACTATCTTTACGAATTTCACTTCTTTCAGGGTTAATACTTATATTATCCACTCCGATTAATTTTGGTTGCTCATAGGTGCCGCCAGATATTTCAATTAAATCAACTCCTGCATTTTCAAAAATTTGCGCTACCTCGATACTCTCTTCAGCAGAAAAGCCACCTTTTTGAAAATCTGCTGAATTTAGTTTTACTGAAATTGGGAAATCATTTCCAACTGCTGCCCTGCAGCGTTTAATAATTTCTAAATGTATTCTAGTCCTATTTTCTAGAGACCCACCCCAAGCATCAGTTCGAGTATTAATATCAGGTGACAGAAACTCGGAAAGCAAATATCCATGAGCTGAATGAAATTGAACGCCAGTAAAACCGGTTTCCCTAGCAATAGTAGCAGTGAATACAAATCTTTCAATTAGCTCAAGAATTTCTTCTTCGGTCATTGGTTTGGGTATCCCAAACTTTCTACCAGGAATTTTTAATCCAATATCTGAAGGCGCTTGAGGCGATGGATTTATCTCTCCAGGAGTTTGTCTGCCCGCATGCGAAATTTGCATCCAAAGCTGCGTGTCATTTTTAGTACCTGCTTCAGCCCATTTTTTTAATGTTTCCATTTGAAGCTGATAATTCGATTTATCAATCACTACATTAGCCGGACCTTCAATACATCGTCTATCTACCTGAACGTTCCCTGTCAGTAAAATACCAATATCACCCCCAGCCCAGGTATCGTATAGATTGATATGACCCTCATGCGCTAAGTTATCGCCCTTCGCAATTCTTTCTGTCATTGCGGCTTTGCAAACCCTATTTTTAATGATCTGACCACATGGCAAAGTGTAAGAAGATTGAAGCATTATTAAATCCTATTCTTATTAATTAGATTATTAGAACGATATTTATCATATGTAGATATCATGGAAAAGCTAGTAGGCAAATGTTTAGGACTAATTTTTTTCTTTGAAAATTGAATCTAAATATCCCATTAATTGAAAGTCGTATCTGCTTTTTGCAGAAAACTTACCATTTGCATTCCAAGCCTGATAGGAAGATTGTTTGTATGGCTCAATTTTATCTCCAGTAACGGTAACTCTTTGAATGATTCTCTCTCCCTCAAAATTATTGACTACATAATGCTGAGTGGAACGATTATCCCACATAGCTACTGTGTGTTTTTGCCATTTATACCTAAGCGAAAACTCTGGCTTTTGAACCCAAGAGGTTAGAAATTTTAGAAAGTGCTCACTCTCTTCATGAGCAAATTCAACGATACGCCTAGTGAAGTGTTCGTTTACATAAAGGACGGGTTCATTGGTATCGGGATGCTTTCGAACTACCGGATGAATTGTCATTTTTTCTGGATGAAGATGCGGCGAAGCATCGTGCAATGCTGAAAGCTCCATGCACATGTCTTGAATGGGCTTTGATAAAGCTTTAAAAGCTGCGACCAAGTCGGTCCACAATGTATCCCCTCCTACCTCTGGTAACTCTACCATGTGAAGGATGGACAACAGTGCTGGCTGTTCTTGAAAAGTTAAATCTGTATGCCACTCATCAGCAATGCCACCTGAAGATGCAGCTAATTCAAAGATTTTAGGATGCTTGATATTTGGATTATTTATATGCGGATGACCCTGCAGCTCACCAAACTTTTCTCCAAATGCAACATGATCCTCAATAGAGATTTTTTGATTGGGGAAAAATAAAACTTTATGTCTTGAAAGCAGATCCTTGAGCTCATTTATAGCATTGCCCTCTACTTTTTTTAAATCAACATTATTAATCTCTGCTCCAATCGAAGGCGAGATCAACTTAAGCTCAGAAAAAAAAGACATTAGAACATATTAAATGATTTACAAAAGTTAATAAAAGCAAAATCGGGATGATATAAATAAAAACGGCGGTACTAAATACCGCCGTTTTTACCTTAAGAAACTTATTTCTTTTTGGTGGCTGGTTTTTTAGCTGCTGGTTTAGCTGCTGGTTTAGCAGCTGGTTTTTTAGCGGCTGGTTTTTTAGTAGCCATTTTTTCTCCTTAAAGAAAGGTTATTTTTGCGAAATGTATTCCTATTTTTTTAGTTTGTCTACAATTATTTTAATGAGTGACATGAAAAAAAATTTCTCTTTGAGAATGTTCCTAGGACTTTTGGATTTTTTTAGGAGGTTAGGTTGAGCAACGGTTAATAATTAAAAAAATAATGTAAGGATAAAACTTTCTTCAAAACTATTTTTTAGCTAAGACTGGATGTGGTCAACGAATAATCTTTTTTCTTAGTCGGATATTTTTTGGAGTAACTTCAACCAGTTCATCGTCTTCAATAAACTCCAATGCTTGTTCTAAAGTATGCTGAATATGGGGGATTAAAATTAAGTTTTCATCATTGCCAGCTGCTCTTATGTTTGTGAGCTGTTTTCCTTTAGTAGGATTAACCGGTAAATCATTTTCTCTTGAGTGAAGCCCAACTATTTGTCCTTTGTATACCTCTGTTCCATGACCAACGAACATTTTGCCTCTGTTCTGCAAATTAAAAAGTGAGTAGGCTAATGTCTTCCCACCTATCATTGATACAAGCACACCATTTTGTCTTTTTGCTATATCTCCTTTCTTTGCTACTCCATAATGATCAAACACACTAGTTAGAATTCCAGTGCCCTGTGTCAATGTTAAAAAACTAGAGCGAAAACCAATTAAACCTCTAGAGGGAACAATGAAGTCCATTCTTAATCGTCCATTTTCAGTGACCTGAATCGATTTAAGATCGCCTTTTCTAAGACCCATTTGCTCCATAATTGCACCTTGATGAATATCCTGAATATCAATCACTGCAAGTTCGTATGGCTCATGTATCTCGCCTTCAATAGTTTTTTGAACTACTTGGGGTTTAGAAACTGCAAGCTCAAAGTTTTCTCTTCGCATCGATTCAATTAATACCGATAAGTGAAGCTCACCTCTACCTGATACCTTAAATTTATCCTGAGATTCTCCTTGCTCAACACGAAGTGCTACATTATGAATTAGCTCTTGCTCTAATCTTTCTTTGATATTTCGTGAAGTGACATACTTTCCTTCCTTGCCAGCAAACGGAGAGTCGTTAACTTGGAAGACCATGCTGACAGTTGGCTCATCTACTTTTAGAGATGGCAGTGGATGAGGAAATTCAGGATCACAGAGTGTATCGGAAATATTCAAATCACCTATCCCTGTAATGCAAACTATCTCTCCAGCGTGCGCTTCAGTTACTTCAATTCTCTCTAGACCGTTATAACTTAAAACCTGCAATATTTTTTCTTTTCTGGCTGGCTTACTTTCATGGGTTACTACTATTCGATCATTTGGTTTGATTGAGCCTGAATAAATTCTTCCAATACCTATAGTTCCAACGTACGAGTTATAGTCGAGAGCACTAATCTGCATCCTGAAAGGTGCGTCCCTCTCGACTTTAGGAGGTTTCACATTGTTAATGATCATGTCAAGGAGCGGAATCATATCCGATGAGAGGTTATCTGGCTCAAAACCAGCAATACCTTGAAGTGCTGATGCATAAATAATAGAAAAATCTAGCTGTTCATCTGTTGCACCAAGATTATCAAATAACTCAAATACCTGATCAATGACCCAATAAGGTCTTGCCTCTGGTCTATCAACTTTATTAACGACTAGAATTGGGCATAAACCTTTTTCAAATGCTTTTTGGGTAACAAATCGTGTTTGAGGCATTGGGCCATCTACAGCATCTACCAACAAAAGCACTGAGTCGACCATTGATAGAATACGCTCAACCTCACCACCAAAATCAGCATGTCCTGGTGTATCTACAATATTGATATGGTGATCTCGCCACTTAATTGCGGTATTTTTTGCAAGAATAGTGATGCCACGTTCTTTTTCTTGATCGTTGGAATCCATAATGCAAACGGCATCCATGTTTTTGCGATCCAGTCCTCCAGATTGCTTAAGTAATTTATCTACCAGGGTGGTTTTACCATGATCAACATGCGCAATGATTGCAATATTCCTTATTTTTTCTTGATTCATAATAAAATTTAAGAAGAAAGATTTACTTCGAGATGTTGTATTTTCCTTTGAAGCCGACAGTATATGGTGTTCCAATTTCTACTCAAGCATTTTTGATTATTTCTGATAAAAATTCATTAAAGACTGGGAATTTGTCTTTGCGTGATGGTGGGCCCGGTAGGATTTGAACCTACGACCAATGGATTATGAGTCCACTGCTCTAACCACTGAGCTACAGGCCCTAAAAGCTTGTGTATCTTAAAGAATTTTTATTTCTTTGGATAGTTTAGGGCTGAAGAAATTTAGACTTCCAACTGCCCTGCTTTTTTGTAAATACTTGTCTTTTATTGAGCCGATTTCTATCGCCGCTCCAAAATTCAATGTAATAAGGAGTAAACTGAAAGCCGCCCCAATATTCCGGTCTCACTGAGGTATCGCCTTTTTCAAGCACAGCCTGATAATTCTTAACTACCTCTTCGTAGGATTTAATTTCTTGCGATTGTGCTGAAGAAATAGCAAGCGCATTCTTTTCTGGATCCCTAGTCTTGAAATAAGCATCGGATTCCTGTGCAGGTAATTTTTCAATATGTGCTCGCATTCTGATTTGAGCATCTGTTGCATTCCAATAAAATAAGGCTGAAATTGTTTTATTGGCCTCAAAAGCTTTCGCCTTAGGACCATTGTAATTACTAAAGAAAACCCAACGATCATGCTCAATATATTTTAGATTTACAAACCGTGAATCTACTAGTTCTGTTTTTGGATTGTAAGAGCTGATAGCAATTGCCTGAACCCTAAGCTGTCCAGCATTAACAGCAGCCTGGTACCAATCCTGGAAGATAAGATAAGGTTCTTCGGATGAAATATTATTAAATTTGATCATGCCTGACTAATCGTCAAGAAAGCTTTTCATATGACTAGATCTCGATGGATGTCTAAGCTTTCTAAGGGCTTTCGCTTCTATCTGACGAATTCTTTCTCGAGTAACATCAAATTGTTTGCCTACTTCCTCTAGTGTATGGTCAGTATTCATTCCAATACCAAATCTCATTCTAAGAACTTTTGCTTCTCGAGCCGTCAGACTTGATAGCACTTCATCGGTCGCAAGTTGCAAGCTCTCAGTTGTAGCATCGTCTAAAGGCGATGTGATGACAGTATCCTCTATGAAGTCCCCAAGATTAGAATCTTCATCATCTCCAATTGGGGTTTCCATAGAAATTGGTTCTTTGGCAATCTTAAGAACTTTGCGCACTTTGTCTTCAGGCATATCGAGTTCTTTGCTTAACTCTTCAGGAGTTGGCTCTCTACCAATATCTTGCATCATTTGTCTAGATACCCTATTGAGCTTATTAATAGTCTCTATCATATGCACCGGGATCCTAATAGTTCTTGCCTGATCAGCAATAGATCTAGTGATAGCCTGCCTAATCCACCAAGTGGCATAGGTTGAAAACTTATAACCTCTTCGATATTCAAACTTATCAACGGCCTTCATAAGTCCAATATTACCTTCTTGGATGAGGTCTAAAAACTGCAGGCCACGGTTGGTATATTTCTTTGCAATAGAAATAACCAATCGTAAATTTGCTTCCACCATATCTTTTTTAGCTCTGCGCATTTTGGTTTCACCAATGGACATGGCACGATTAATGTCTTTAATTTCTTTAACGCTTAAGCCCACTCTATTTTCAAGGGTCCTGATGGACTTTTGCTGGATAATCACATCATCTTTTACGGCTTCTAAAAGTTTTTTAGAGTATTTCTTAACCGTCATCAAAGAATCAATCCACTTGAGCTTAGTAATATTATCTTGATAGGCTTCAATAAAATCTGCTCTTGGTATTCTTGCATTCTTGACTAAGAGAAGTTGAATACGTTTCTCATAAAATCTTATTTCTGCAAGATCTTTTCTGGCAATAAAGGATAAATCCTCAAACATCTTTGGAGAGAATTTCAAGAACTGGAATATAAGTCCCAGTTTTGCAAATTGCTCTTTGGTTTCCTTGGCGTGACGACCCTTTGTATCCAAAATCTTTTGAGTTTTGTTGAATTGTCTTTTTAAGCTAGCAAACCTTTTTTTGACTTCGTTAAGATCAGGACCAGTGTCCTCTTCCTCATCATCATCGCTTTTTTCAGGAGCACTTTCTTGAACGCTACCTGGCCCGGCTGAAGGAACATCTTCCATTTCTTCTAAGAAGCCTGTTAATAGCTCGTTCATTCGCTTGTCGCCTCTTTGAACCGCTTCGTAAAAGTTTTGGACATAATCGACGATGCCTGGATATTGAACAGAAGCATTGAGCAAATCACGCATGCCTTCTTCGATTCTTTTAGCGATTTCTATTTCACCATCTCTGGTAAGCAAATCAACAGTTCCCATCTCCCGCATGTACATTCTCACGGGATCGGTGGTTCTGCCTTTTTCGCTTTCAACTGCTGCAAGAGCCTCAGCAGCTTGTTCTAGAGCAATATCATCATCATCTTCAGATGCTTCTGAAAGCATAAGTGAATCAGCATCGGGAGCAGTTTCATATACCTGCAACCCTAGATCATTAATCATCCCAATAATTTCATCTACCTGATCTGGATCAGATATATCTTCTGGCAAATGATCGTTTACATCAGCATAGGTAAGGTAGCCTTGTTCTCTACCTTTATCGATAAGTTCTGCTATCTTTGAGCCTTCTTTCTTCATTAACAGTTACCTTTAAGAATTAATTGTTGTTTTAGTTATTTTTAGCGCTCAGCTTTTGCAACCAATCTTGGTCTTCTGTACTTAAACCATCTTTTGTAAGTATGATTTTTTGAAGCTCTCTTCTTCCTTCTGCTGAGATCGACCGACTATTATACTGCTGTTTTAAGATTTCCTCTCTATCTTTTTGATTTTTTGCTAAGACCTTCACGCAATCTGCAATTAATTTTTTAGCATCCTCTTTGTTGATTTTGAGATCGTTAATAGCAGCTTGACTAAATAAATCTCTTACTTTCTCTGATCCAATGCCTTCTATAACCCTAGAAGGTTTTATGTCCGGAGAGGATTTGTATAGATTTAAGATATCAAACAAAAATAAAAACTTATCATCAGCAGCGAGTGGTTGAAACATATCTGGATCTGCTAGATCGGGGAAATTAATTAAGGCTGTGAAAATATTCGTCATCGACCTTAATCTAATGTCGGATTGCGTTATTTTTGTTTGTTGATTGGTCTGCGGCTTATATTGCTTTTCGACCGTTTTTGGGAGCTGAGCAAGCGTAACATCGCATATTTTTGATAGTTCATTCAAATATACTGAACGTATAACTTCATTATGAATACCATCTATTAAAGGTTTAGCAAATGCAATTGCTTTGGACCTACCTTCAAGTCTTTCAAGATTAAAGCTCTTAACTTTCTCAAAAAAATGATCCGAAAGAGGCATTGCCTCTCCTACCTTCTTCTTGAAGGCAGTGACACCTTTTGACGAAATAAACGAATCAGGGTCTTCTCCTTCCTCAAAAAATATAAACGTTATTTCAGTATCGTCTCGTAATATTGGTAAGGCATTTTCTAATGCTTTCCAGGCAGCTTTCTGACCTGCTTCATCTCCATCAAAGGCAAAAACAATATTGCTTGCAAAACGCATGAGTTTAGCGAGATGTTGATTGGTTATCGCTGTGCCCAAGGTAGCAACCGCATTCGTGATGCCATGCTGATGGAGTGAAATTACATCCATGTATCCCTCGACAACAATCAATGAATTCAGATGCTTGTTAGAATCTTTGGCTTCAAACAACCCATACAATTCATTTGATTTGTGAAATACTTCTGTCTCGGGAGAATTGAGATATTTGGGATCTCCTTCACTAATAATCCTGCCACCAAAAGCTATGATGTCTCCTTTAAGATTCCTGATTGGAAACATGACACGACCTCTAAAGCGATCATAAGTTTTGTCTTGATTTGTAATGATCAAACCTGTTTTTTCAATAACTGTAGAATCATGGTCCCGCGACAAAACCTTCAGCAAATTATCCCAGGCATCAATGGCATATCCCAGATGAAAATATCGAACAGTTTTTTCAGTAATACCCCTTGCTTTTAAATAGTCTCTAGCTTGCTTGCCTCTTGCAGAGAAGAGATTAGAAGCAAAATGCTCAGTAGCTTGCTTTAGAGGAGGAAGACTTTGCTTAGCTGCACCATGCTGCTGTCGTTCATAGGGAACTTGGAGACCAACAAGGCTTGCAAGTGATTCAACTGCATCGGTAAAGTCCATGCCATCATACTTCCTTAAAAAGTGGATCACATTCCCAGATTCTTGGCATACAAAACAATAAAAAAACTGCTTATCTTCATTCACTGCCATTGAGGGATTGTTGTCATCATGGAAAGGGCATTTGCACCAGTAATTAGAACCTTTTTTATTTAACGGTAGTCTTTTACCAATAACATCAACAATGTTCGATTGATCAATGACTTGATCTATAAATCCACTAGGAATGCTCACTGTTATTGATCCATGTATCTAAAATAATTTTTGCAGCTATTTGATCTATTTCTTCTAAATTGGCTGTTAAAGATCTTGCCTCTCTGGAAGATAATCTCTCATCAACAAGCAATACTTTTATGGCAAATTGCTTCTCCACTTTGGTTGCAAAAGTCTTAACAAGATTCGAGAGAGTACTTTCTTCACCATCCATATGCAAGGGGAAGCCAACAACTATTAACTTAGGTTCCCATTCTGTAATAATAGGTTGCAATAAATCCCAAAGATGCTTATGAGATTTATACTTTATAGTGCTGATAGGGGATGAAGTTCTTGTTTCAGTATTGCCAACAGCCACGCCTACTTTAGCAGTCCCGAAATCAAAAGCTACAACTTGCATGCTATTCCTGAAAATTCCAATCCCTTATAATCTCAAGCCTTTGATAGCTTTCCTGCATCGATGGAGGAAAAGCTGGAAAAGGAGCTGCTTGATAGAGAATTGCTAGCGCCATTTGATCTTTTGCAGGATCTCCTGAGGAGCGTATCAGTTCACTGGATTGAATCAGGCCAGCTGCATCGATGATAACTTTTATCCGAACAGTGAAAGCTTCGTTGAGTTTTGATTTTTGTAGAGCAAAATACCCCCTGCTCTCTACTTGCCTTTGCCACGCGTTTAAATAAATAGCCTCAGGATTTGATAATTCTGAGTCTTCATTCAATCGTCTTAGAGCAAATGCTTTGGAATCATTGGCATCACTTAATGAATCGATATTTGCTTTCTCTGAGCTCTCTTGCTCTGAAGAAGTTGAAGATTTGCCAATTGAATCAAAATCATTGTTGGCAAGTTTGATATTTATTACAGGTGATTGCTTGAGATCTTGGTAAAATTCAAAAGCTAAAAAAGCAGTGCCAAAAATCAGTACCCCATGCAAACCTAAAGATAAGATGGTTGATCTGATGGAAACCCAAACCTTATTTTTAGGTTGATATACAAACTCCTCTATCACGCCCTACAAATTCTCCATTAATTTTTTTATAGGGTTCTCGCCACTAAATGCATGAATTTCTCTTGCTCCAGTTGGACTGGTAATATTAACTTCGGTCAAATGGTTTCCAATCATATCCATTCCGCAAAAAATAATATTGTGTTGCATTAAAAAGCGTCCTATCTGATTGCCTATCTCTTCCTGGACAGCAGTTAAATCTTTGCCTATAGCGCTTCCTCCAGCTGCGAGATTTCCTTTAAAGCTTCCTTCTTTGGGAATTCTTGCAATAGTTTTAGGAAAAGGTTTTCCATGAATAATTAAAATTCTATAGTCGCCATCATAGATTGCTGGTAAAAATTCTTGCAGCATTACCAATCCTCCATGATTTTTTAGTACTTGTGAAAATATTTCCTTTTCTTGGTTGCCAACACTATCAAATTTATAGATTGACTCTCCCCCCATGGCATTGAGAGGTTTAAGAACTGTAACTGGATGTTTTTTTTGGAATACATATAGATCATCGATAGCTGAGGTTACGATTGTTGGAGGCATATATTGTTTGAATTCGAATGCTAAAAACTTCTCATTAAAACAAAGCAATGATTGTGGATCATTGATAACTCTGATACCAGCGCTCTTCATCATATTTAACATGTACAAACAATTAAGATAAGCTGCATCAATTGGTGGATCCTTACGCATAAAAATTGCCGTTGCATTTTTGCAAAAAATATCTTGAGGTTCGCCAAGCAATAATTGCTCTTGGCAGGCCCTTACGACAGGAAAGGCTTGTGCAATAAATTCATGCTGTTTGATTGAAAGATCACTAGGCTGGCAACAAAAAATTTCATTTCCTGCGGCAAGCAATTCCTCCATCATGAATACTGATGTGTCTTTGTAGGTTTTCAGTCCTAAAGGGTTATCCGTAATGAAAAGAAACATACGGCAATTATCTCATTAAACTAAAAGCGGCAACAATTGGTGCAGTTTCTGCTCTTAAAATATTTTTCCCCAGTGAACAGGATAATGCGCCACTTTTTTTCAAAATTGCTAACTCATTATCTGATAATCCTGACTCTGGTCCCGAAATAACTGCTACGTTATTGTTTAATTGTTCAATAATTTCATAAATCGGTAAATTATTATTTGTATCCAAGCAAACCAAGCCAGCTTTATCGAATTGCTTGTGAAAATCTGTCAGAGCCTTTGGTAAGCTCGATGTTAAAGTGCAAATGGGTAAAAAATTATTCCCTGATTGCTCACAGGCCAAGCATGCAATCTCTATAGCATAATCCAACCAAGAAAAGTTCTTCTTTTTTGTAACAGATTGATCTTCTAATTCTGCTCTATAGATAAGAATATTCGCTACTCCTATTTCAGTAAGCTTTTGAACCATAAATGCAAATGCATCTTTTTTTATGACTGGCACTATTGCAGAAATACACCTTCCCATTTCTTTAGAGTGTTTCTCGATCGAATTCACTTGGCATTCAATTTTGTTCCTTTTAACAGTGGTAATGGTTGCTTGAACACCAACACCCAATCCATCAAATAACTCAATTTTAGAACCAGCATTCATTCTTAAAACTTTAGAAATATGATGCACCCTTTGAGCATCATCAATAATCAAATCTTCTGAACTTTGGATAGGGTTTAAATAAAATCTTGGAACTCTCATTTTAATCATGCAATATTAGATATTACGTGAAAGACATTAATATTTACATAGTCAGACATGGAGAGGCTTCAACTGATTGGGGAGGTCACCAAGATCCTGGATTGAGTTTAGAAGGAAAATCCCAAGCCTATATTTGCGCATCCGGGCTAGCAAAATTTAATTCAAAGTCATTACAAATTCTTTCAAGTCCTCGCAAACGTGCTGTTGAAACAGCCAAGCCACTGGGAAAGCTTTTAAATAAACCTATACGAATTTTAGAAAGCTTTAATGAGATACCAAGTCATCGAGCTAAAAAGAAATTACAGTGGTTAAGAGGGATTGCAAAACTACATTCCTCAAAACTTCCAAATTACCTTCAGCGCTGGAAGGAACAAGTTATGCTAGAACTTAGTATGATTGATAAAGATACAATCATCTTTTCTCATTTCATGGTTATTAATGCAATTTTCAATGAGCTAAATAACCCAAAGCAATTTGTATCTATCCAACCTGGGTATACCTCAATAATGCATATCACAAAAAAAGAAAATAGGCTCAGTTATGTTGGAATCTCCAATGAAAATATTTCAAAGATTATGGTTTAAACAGTTGATCATTTTTTAATCAATAGTAAACTTTCTTCTCACCCTGAGTAACATTGAAAAAAAATTTAACTAACCCCAATCAATCTTTTGCTGGCAATAAAACTATAAGTGAAAGAGTTCGTAAATCGATAAAACGCTACTTTAGTGATTTAAATGGTGAGAAGCCCACGAATGTTTACGATTTAGTATTACAAGAAGTTGAACCTCAATTACTTCTTGAAACACTTCGTTTCACCAACTTCAATCAATCCAAAACATCTGAAATTCTTGGCATTAATAGAGGAACGCTAAGAAAAAAACTTAAGCGCTATGATTTGCTAAAAGAACATGGCTAATTCAATACAAAGAGCGCTTATAAGCGTATCAGACAAAACTGGATTAGAAGACTTAGTTTTATTTTTAAAGTCACAAAATATTCAAATTATTTCTACTGGAGGTACTTTTCAAACCATTAGAGCAATAGACGAAAATGTTATGGAGGTAAGCTCCTTTACTGGACATCCAGAAATGATGGATGGCAGAGTAAAAACCTTGCACCCCAAAATTCATGCCGGAATCTTGAACAGAGGTGAAGAAGATAAAAAAGAACTAAATGCGATGGATTATGAATCCATAGATCTAGTTGTAGTTAATCTTTACCCTTTTCAAGAAACCATAAAAAAGAATGTCTCTGAGTCTGAGGCTATTGAAAATATTGATATTGGTGGCCCAACCATGATACGAGCAGCTGCAAAAAATTTTAATAGAGTGACCGTGCTATCTGATCCCTTAGATTATCAAAAGTTTATTAATGCATGGGATGCAAATCATGGCATATCTCTAGAATTTAGAAAGCAAATGGCTCAAAAAGTTTTTGCCAAAATGTCTGAATACGATCGAACGATTGCTGAATATTTGAACAATGATTCACTGGAATTATCTTTTGGTAAATGGCAGCTCGATAATTTAAAAAAATTAAGATACGGAGAGAATCCTCATCAAGCAGGGTTTTTGCAATCATTTTCAAATTTACCGCACAAGCATATCGCAAATTCTCAGCCTATTCAGGGGAAAGAGCTTTCTTTTAACAATCTCGTTGATGCGGATGCGGCCTTTGAATGCGTGAAAGCATTTCAAAACCCAGCATGCGTAATAGTAAAACATGCCAATCCGTGTGGGGTTGGTGAAAGTACAAATATTCTTACTGCTTATGAATTAGCATTTGAAACTGATCCTACCTCTGCATTTGGAGGAGTGATTGCTTTTAACAAAAAAGTAACCAAAGAAACCGCTCAAAAAATAATTGATAAGCAATTTGTGGAAATTATTATTGCCCCTAAGTTTGCTACCGAAGCGATCAATATTCTTTCAACAAAACCAAATATTAGAGTATTAGAGGTTGATTTAGATGCATCAGATCCACATCCATATGTAATCAAAAAAATTGATGGTGGATTGCTTTGGCAAGATTTAGATAACTTAGAAGAAAATCCAGACTCTTTTAAAGTTGTATCTAATAGGAAGCCAAGTGATCAAGAAGTTTTAGATTTATGGTTTGCTTGGAGAGTTGCCAAATTCGTAAAGTCTAACGCCATTGTTTTTGCTAAAAATGGCCAAACCATTGGAATCGGTGCAGGTCAAATGAGCAGAGTGGTCAGCACAGAGATAGCTGCATTAAAAGCTAAGGATGCTGGGCTGGAATCAAAAAATTCTGCCATGGCCTCGGATGCATTCTTTCCCTTTAGAGATGGCATAGATCAAGCAGCTAAAGTTGGTATCTCGGCTATTATTCAGCCAGGTGGCTCAATGCGTGATGAGGAAGTAATTGCTGCAGCCAACGAACATAACATGACAATGATTTTTACAGGCACTCGTCATTTTAGACATTAGTTGAATGAATATTTTGGTGCTTGGCAGTGGCGGAAGAGAACATGCTCTAGCATGGAAAGCAGCACAAGATAAAGATGCTAAGGTTTTTGTTGCACCGGGAAATGGTGGAACCGCAACAGAAAAAAATATTACAAACCTCTCTATTAATATTGATGATTTTGATGCAATAGCCTATGCATGTGAAAAACACTCCATCGAGCTAGTAATAGTTGGCCCTGAAATACCTCTAGTAAATGGCATTGTTGATTTACTAAGCTCTAAAAATATTCCTACGTTTGGTCCAACTGCTAGAGCAGCTAGATTGGAGGGCTCAAAAGTTTTTGCAAAAGAGTTTTTTAGGAAGTATCAAATTCCTACTGCTAATTATGAATATTTCACAACTTTTGAGGATGCTGAAGTTTATGCCAAAAATATTAGCTACCCTATAGTAATTAAAGCAGATGGTCTAGCAGCTGGAAAAGGAGTTGTAATTTGTAACAACCAAAAAGAGGCCTTAAATACCCTTGATGAAATGCTTAATCAAGAAATCTTTGGAGAGGCAGGAAATCGAGTAATTTTTGAAGAATATCTAGTGGGTGAAGAAGCAAGTTTTATAGCAGTAGTTGCTGGAGACAAAATTCTTCCTTTGGCAACCAGTCAAGATCATAAAACTATATTCGAAAATGATGAAGGGCCTAATACTGGAGGCATGGGAGCATACTCTCCTGCTCCAATAGTCACAGAACGAATACACAAAAGAGTCATGGAAGAAGTCATGCAAAGAGCAGCAGATGGCCTCATTCAAGAATCATCTCCTTTTTATGGCTTTTTATATGCCGGCCTAATGATTCATGGAGATGAAATAAAGGTGTTGGAATTCAATTGTAGGTTTGGGGATCCTGAAACACAGCCAATCCTAATGAGATTAGAATCATCTTTGCCTGAAATCTGTATGGCTGCTATAAATAATACAATTGATGAAATTGAAGTTGTATGGAAAGAAGATGCTGCTGTAGGTGTTGTAATATCTGCTCCTGGTTATCCAGGAAAATATCAGACCGGTTCAGCGATATCTCTTCCTCCAGTTGATAATATTAATACCAAAATATTTCACGCCGGCACTAAAATTGACCAAGGATCGCTCATTACCAATGGTGGAAGAGTTTTATGCGTAACAGCCCTAGGCAAAAGCCTCTTGCATGCTAAGCAGAATGCTTACAAAACGGTTCAAAATGTAGAGTTTGATGGCATGTATTTTAGGAAAGATATCGGTGATAAGGCCCTATGAGATCTAGACTAGACAATCTCATCAATGAATTTGATATTGCCCTAAAAACTTTGAGCTTTACCAAAGCTGGAACTAATAGAGAGACACCAGGCAAAGATTGCGATGACAAACTAAACCAAGCAGATATCAAGCTAGCCCAAAGACTTATGAGAGTTAACTTAGCCGGTGAAGTTGCTGCACAAGCTTTGTATAGAGGACAAGCAACTGCCAGCAAAGACCCAGAAATAAAACAGCATTTGTTAGAAGCAGGAGAAGAAGAAACTGATCACCTTCTCTGGTGTAAAGAACGATTGGATGAGTTAGATGGCAGGCCCTCAATTTTTAATAGCTTTTGGTATCTAGGCTCATTTACTCTTGGTTATGCAGTTGGCAAATTTGGAGAAAAAACAAGTCTTGGCTTTGTCGAAGAAACAGAGAAGCAAGTAGTGAAACACCTTAATAGTCATATTGATCAAATATCGCCAGCAGATAGTAAAACTCATGCAATCTTAAAAGCTATGCGAGAAGATGAGGATGCTCATGGTAAGGCAGCTAAATCAGCGGGAGCTGATGACCTTAAGTCCCCAACAAAAAAATTAATGCAATTGAGTGCTAAGGTGATGACTACACTTAGTCATTGGTTATAGCAGCTAACAAACTGCTATCGCGCATAAAAGATTCTCCAATCAAAAAAGTGTTAACGCCATGGTGCATTAGGTATGCTATATCCTCTTTTGATTTAATCCCAGATTCAGAAATTAATAATTGGGCAGGATCTAATTTTTCTCTAATTCTTAGGGTTGTATCTAAATTAACGCTAAAATCTTTGAGATTTCTATTATTCACTCCAATGAGAGCATGCGGAATATCGCTTACTCTTAAAAGCTCTGCTTCATCATGAACTTCAATAAGATATTCCAATCCAATAGCATTAGACAATTCAGCAAATTCATGGATCTGATGATCAGATAAAATAGACGCAATAAGGAGAATACAATCAGCACCCAAGTTTTTTGACTCAAATATTTGCCATGGATCAATTACAAAATCTTTACGCAGCACAGGGATATTAATTTTTTCTAGGACTGCAATCAGGTCATCATGATGTCCAAAGAAAAAATCCTCTTCGGTTAGAACGGAAATGCAACTAGCTCCCAAGCGTTCATAAGTTTGAGCAATCTTAGCAGGATCATAATCATGGCTTATGATGCCTGCACTCGGAGAAGCTTTCTTTGACTCGGCAATAATAGCAACGCCTTTACTAGCAATGCTTACTTGAATGCTCTTAGCAAAAGCATTTGTTGGTGTAATCGCAGAAATTGATTCTTGCAGTGCTTCGATTGAGATGTTGGATTTCCTTGATTCAATTTTGGCTCTTTTTTTTGCCACTATTTGATCAAGAATATTCATGTATTGGTAGCATCCACATATTTTTTTAATGTTGCGAGGGCGGCACCATTTCGCATCGAAGCTTTGGCCTGAAAAAATGCATCTTCTAAAGAGATTTGAGTTGCTGTTCGAACTGCAAAAGCAGCATTGATAGCAATCATATTGGATGCCGGTGTATCTTTGCCATTAAAAGCTTCTAAAATAAGACTAGAACTCTCTTGGGAATTGCTTACCTGAACAGCGCATAAATCTTTATGCAGGATGTCTAAATCTCTAGGATCAAAGGTCCAAGCCCTTAGATTTTGCTCATGCATTTCTACAATTTGCGTTTTTGCGAAAACACTTACCTCATCACAACCATCGTCTCCATGAACAATAGCAATCCTATTTATGCCCAATTTTGAAGCAGCTTCAGCATAGCGATCTAAATATTCTCCAGAAAAGAGACCAATAACTTGAGCGCGAGGTGAAAGTGGATTGGTCAATGGTCCTAAAAGGTTAAAAATAGTCTTCCCTGGTATGGATTGCCTGGCTTCCATCACAAATTTCATAGCAGGGTGATGCATTGGAGCAAACAAAAATACAAAATTACTGGCAGTTAAAATGCTTTCAATTTTTTCATTGGAATGCTGAATATTGGCCCCCTGATAAGCAAAGAAATCTGCACTACCGCTGTTAGAACTAATACCTTTATTGCCATGTTTTGTAACCTGATGGCCCAATGATGCAGCGACAATACCAGCAGCTGAGGAACAGTTAAATACATGCAAGCCAGTCCCTCCTGTTCCACAGGTATCGAGATTATTTTTGCAATTTAATTCCAACTTGGGTGATTTGCTCTTCATCACAAAAGCCGCTCCGACCAATTCATCTGTTGTAAACCCTTTTTGGTTTAGTGCGATTAAAAAATTTCTTATTTCATCTGTAGAGCATGAACCACTCATGATACTTTCCATACAAGATTCCATTTTTTCTTGGTTTAAATCTTGCTTATCAAGTATTTCTTCTGTGGCACTAATAAGATTCATGATAGCTCCATGAAATTTCTCAAGAGATGCTTTCCAAATGAAGACTCGATAGATTCTGGATGAAATTGCACTCCGTGCAAAGGGCGTGATTGATGGGAAATCCCCATAATGATATTTTCATCATCGGCAAGCGTGCAATTAATTTCCAGTTCAGCTGGCAGCGTCTCTTTGTCAATAATAAGGCTATGATAACGAACGACCTCGAATTCATGATTAATTCCTTCAAAGAGTCTTGAATGATTGTGAATAACCGACGATTTTTTTCCATGAAAAAGACTCGGAGCTTTGATTATTCTTGCCCCAAATGCTGCTCCTATAGATTGGTGTCCCAAGCAAACGCCCAGCAATGGTACCTCTGACTTTTGCACTAATTCAACACTCATGCCTGCCTCTTTTGGTGTACAAGGACCCGGTGAAATAATAATTCTAGATGGCTTTAGCGCTAAAACTCCGTCAGCACTTAACTCATCATTTCGGATGACAACTATATTCCTATCAATCTCACCTAAATAGTGGACCAAGTTATAGGTAAAGGAATCGTAATTATCAATGACAGCTATCACTGGATCATCTCCATAGCTACAGCAAAAACTTTATGTTTCTGGAGAGCCTCTTGCCATTCACCTTCAACAGTAGAATCTGCAACCACCCCGCCCCCAGCTCCAACATGAATAGTATTGTCTTTGATAACCGCTGTTCGAATTGCGATCGCAGTATCCATATCACCATTCCATGCAATATAACCTACTGCACCGCCATAAATTCCTCTAGAACTAGGTTCAAGTTCATTGATAATTTCCATTGCCCTGATCTTTGGCGCTCCCGACAAAGTGCCAGCAGGTAGCGCAGCTTTCATTGCGTGCACAAAAGACAGTCCCTTTTTAAGCGTTCCCTGAACATTCGAAGTGATATGCATAACATGGGAGAATCTCTCGACAATCATTTTCTCTGTAACTTTAACTGATCCAAACTCAGCAACTCTGCCAACATCATTACGAGCTAAATCTATCAGCATCAAATGTTCCGCTATTTCTTTGGGATCATTTAGTAGATCTTCTTCAAGAGCTTGATCCTCATTTTCAGTTTGACCTCTTTTTCTGGTACCCGCTATTGGCCTTACGGTCATTCGTGCGCCTTCGAGACGTACTAAAATTTCAGGGGATGCTCCAACAATCTTACAGTCATCAATATCTAGGTAATACATATAGGGAGATGGATTCAATGTTCTTAAGGCTCTATATAAATCTAGCGAATCTGCATCGAATGGACTTGAAAAATCCTGAGCCAACACAACCTGCATAACATCTCCATTAAGGATATATTCCTTAATTTTCCCTATAGCTTGGGCATATTCATCAAAACTAAAATTTGAAGAAAAGCGAAAAGTATTGTTCGGCTGCTTAAGCGGTTTGAATGGATGCTCATTGTTTGCAAGGACGATAGTTTCGATTTCAAAAAGATCCTCTTGAATGGACTCTAGACTTTGCTCCTGCGGATTAGCATTGACTACTAGCTCTATGGTTTGATTAAAATTATCAAACACTATAATTTTGCTAGCTTTCATTAAAACTATGTCTGACATATGTTCATGAAACTTTGAAGGCTTGGGTGATAACTCCGCTAGCTTTTTTTCAGCATAAGCTGCGCTCTCGTAAGCAAAAAAACCAACATAACCACCATAGAACCTTGGCATATTTTCTAGTTCAAAGTTTTTTGCTTGTTGTAGTATCTCCGCAAGAGCTTCCAAGGGATGATCTGTAACAATCTTTTCTTGTTTGGAGTCTTTAGAAATGGTGATATTGTTACCTGCTACCTTAATGGTCTCAGTACAATCAAATCCAATAATTGAGTATTGAGCCCAAGAATGACCACCCTCTACAGACTCAAGTAAAAAATTATTTTTGCGGTGCTTAAACTTTGCAAAAATTGACACAGGATTCTCATTGCTAACGGATAAGCTCTTGCGCACAGGAACTATAGTGTAACCCTGCTGCTTTAGACGGTTATATTCACTAATTTCCATTGTTTATTTCTTGAAAGTAATTTTGCTTCCGACATCAATACCATTTTGTTTAAGCCATCCTGCATTGACTTCTATTGCAAATCTTGCAGGATGCTTTGAGCAGATGCTCTCCTCAGAGTTTGGCACTAAATTGTGTTTGCTCAGAATTGTACTTTGCTGATCAAGAAATACTAGATCTAGAGGAATATAGGTATTCTTCATCCACATACATCGAATAGCATCTTCTTCCCAAATAAAAATCATTCCAGAGTTTTGAGGAAGATAGTCTCTATGCATGAGACCAAGCTTTCGTTTTGAATAATTATTAGCTATCTCAACTTCAAGCATTACTTCCTTATTAAGATTATTATTAAAAATAATAGTGGCAGCTGATAAGATCAACGGCGCAGCTGCAAGCGTTAGAATAAGACTAAGCGTTAATGCTCTTTCGAAGCTTTGATATGGTTTCATTGTAGTCAGATGTATTGAAAATAGCGGAGCCTGCAACAAAAGTATCTGCGCCAGCAGCGTATGCTTTCCCAATAGTCTCCTGGTTAATGCCTCCATCTATTTCAAGCGCTATATCTCTATCAATAGCATCAATAAGGCTTCTGACCTTTGCAACATTTTCTAAAACCTCAGGTATAAATTTTTGGCCTCCAAAGCCAGGAAATACTGACATCATCAAAACTAAATCAATGTCCTCTAAATATGGCTCTATTAGCGAAACATGTTCATCTGGATTTAGCGCTAAACCAACCTTGACTCCAGAATTTTTGATAAGTTGAATTGTTTCTGAAACATTTTCTGTTGCTGAAGGGTGAAAAGAAATAAGGTTTGCGCCGGCTTCTATAAAAGAGCTGGCAAGATTATTTACTGGGGTAATCATTAAATGAACATCCAAAAAACCAGTAACCCCAAATTCCCTTAGAGATTTGCAGACCATGGGTCCTACAGTTAAATTAGGAACATAATGATTATCCATAACATCAAAATGAATCCAATCGGCTCCTGCATCCAATACAGCATTAACTTCTTGACCTAAAGCAGCAAAATTGGCAGACAATATTGATGGCGCAATTCTAACGATACTCATGAATGATTTCTTTTGCCTCCTGCAATCTCTCAGCGCTTCCTACATCCAACCAAAAATCTTGAAGTTCGACTGCAGAAACTTGTGATGACATGATATATGGAAGGTAAATGGTTTTCCATAAATCATATGGATATGCATTATTTGAAAATTCCTTAAAAATTGCAGGGTCAACCATTGAAATGCCAGCAAATGTATTTTTATTAACCTTGTTAATACAAACGATTCCATCGGTTCCAATACTAAAATCGCCCTTTGGTTTATAACTTGGATTAGGTACTCCAATCAATTGAACAAGCGCATCGGTTTGAAAAGCAGTGTGTAAGTCAAAACTAAAAAGAATATCACTATTACAAATTAGTAAATTCTCATTATCAAAATAATGCCTAGCATGGACAATTCCTCCTCCCGTACCTAATAGCTCCTTTTCAACAGAGAGAATAATCTCAGCATCGATCTTTAGCTGCTTAGACCATGCAACCATTTGATCAGCAAGATGAAAAGCATTGATAATAAATCTTCTATAACCGGCATCGTGCAGCTTTAAAAGCACCCTATCGAGCAAGGATTTGCCTGCAATTTGAAGCAGAGGTTTAGGGGTTGTGTTAGTAAGCGGGCTAAGCCTCTTGCCTAATCCAGCAGCAAGAATCATTGCTTGCATATTTTTGTCACCTTTGAAGGAAGCATGCTCAAAGCATCGTCAAGAATACTAAAAGTCTTCATGTTAAGTGTTGCTGAAATATCGATGAAATTTTTTAATATTTGTTCTAGATCAGGCAATCTGAAAGACCGATTTTGCTGAAGATACAGGTTACTAAGAACACCAAGTATCCTAGCATTTCGTTGCAAGGCCGCCATTAAAACCATCTCAACTAAATCTACTTTATTGTATTTCATTTGAGTCAACTCAAGAAATATCTGACAACTAGCATGAACCCTGCTTTCATGAAAAGATTGATAATGGTCTACTGTAAATGCAGCTAAGTCAGTACCAAGTGGTCCAATGCATAAATCTTGAAAATCTATAACGCCTATTTTCCTTTCAGGGAGCAGAAAAAGATTTCTTCTCTCAAAGTCAAAATGACAATTTACCTGTGATTGATTTGCAACTGCAGCAGAGATTGCCTCTAACCACACGATAAAATCTTGATCAATTGAAACATTCAAAAAACTCTCAAGAAAAGCTGAGTGCATCAGCCTTGATTGTTGAATTAATTGCTGTTCCTCAAGCATTGGTAGCTGTTTGATGGGAAGGCATTGCATTAAGGATAGCTGAAGGAGTGTTTCTCTAAGAATATCAGTAGCATAAGGGTCGGAGAGAGTTAATAAACAATCATTTCCAAAATCCTCTTGAAGAGATAATTCCATATCATCTGAAACTACGTATAACTTAGGAACCCTAACTCCTCCCAGATCGAGCTCTCTTGCCAGTGAATAAAATTGAGATTGATTTTTATTGTTGGCAACGCAAACTATGTATGATCCATTTTCAGACCCAGCTCTAAAATATTCTCTCCCGCTGGCTTCCTCTACAAGAGATGAGATGCTGTCTATATTTTGATCATAGGTCTTTGCAAAATTAGCAGCTTGTTCTATTGAGCTAGCTATTTTTTATAACCTCTGGAAGTGGTGTATTTGTAGGCACAAAAAAATCAGGCGCTAACTTATTAAAAGGCACATTTGCATATTTTTTGAAGTCTCTCTCACCTTCCTCATACAATACAAGATCATCAATGCAAAAATTACCCGTAAATTCTTGTGATGGCTTATTAAAGATAGCATAGGCTGCATCTGCCATAATCTCTGGGAAACGAGAAATACTCATAAGGTCCTCACCTCCAAGAACATTTTTTACTGCTGCTGTTGCAACAGCTGTTCTAGGCCATAGAGCATTAACTGCAATGCCGTGTTCTTTAAGTTCTGCTGACATACCCAGCACGCACATACTCATCGTATATTTAGCCATCGTATAAGCTACATGCCCTGCAAACCATTTTGCTTCCATATCCAAAGGAGGAGCTAAATTTAAAATATGCGGATTACTAGACTGTTTGAGATGTGGAATACAATACTTGCTTACCAAAAAGGTACCTCTGCCATTAATTTGATGCATAAGATCGTAGCGCTTCATGTCAGTATCAGAAGTGTTGGTCAACTGTATCGCGGATGCATTATTAACACACACATCAATGCCTCCAAATATTTCAACTGTTTGGTTGATGGCCTCGCGAATACTATCTTCGGAGCGAACATCACAAACCAAAGGTAGAGCTACCCCGCCAACTGCTTCAATTTCCTGAGCTGCTGTATATATCGTGCCAGGTAGCTTAGGATGTGGTTCTGCAGTTTTAGCAGCAATAACAATCTTTGCGCCATCTTCAGCAGCTTTTTTGGCAATAGCTAAACCAATACCTCTACTCCCACCAGTTATAAACAGTACTTTATTTTTTAAACCCATTTAACTTCCATCCTAATTTGGTCTTACTAGTATAATTTAAACATGAAAATTGATTTTATTTTTGATTTAGCAAGCCCAAATGCATATTTTTGTCACAAGGTGCTTCCAGAGTTTCAAGAACAAAATAAGCTAGCAGTAAATTATGTACCCTGTCTACTTGGAGGAATATTTAAGGCTACCGGCAATCAGCCGCCCTGGATGGCATTTGCTGGTGTTGAAAATAAAATGAAATATATGCTAACTGAAATGCAAAGATTTATCTCAAGACATAATCTTTTAGAATACAAAATGAATTCTCACTTTCCATTAAATACATTGCAACTCATGCGAATGCTGGCAGCGATTGAGGATGCTCCGCTGATGCTTAAAGTAACAGACGAACTTTTTAAAGGCATCTGGGAAAAAGATTTGAAATTAGATAATGAAGAAGTGCTGAAAAAGCTATTGCTATCGCTGGGAGTCGATGCAAATAATTTAATTGGTCTAGCGCAACTTCAAACTTCTAAGGATAAATTACTTCAAAATACTTCAGCAGCTATCGATGCTGGTATTTTTGGTATACCCACATTCAAAGTAGGCAACGAAATATTTTTTGGGAAAGAGGCCTTGCTAGAAATACCAAAATATCTGGAAACTGTGAACTTATGAAAAAGAAAATCATCAAAGTCTAATGAGTCTGTTCAATAAACTTTTTAAGTTTCTAGCCACTTTAATAATGGCAATCAATGCAGAAGCCAGCACTATGGACTATTGCCCAATACAACCAACATGGTCAAATGTTTATAGTGGCAGTCCTCAGGTTTCAGCGGATATTACAGAGATAGATGGCAATACCTTCATGCTGCAAGGCAATGTAGAAATCTTAGCAACAGAACATGTTATAAAAGCTAACGAAGCAAATATTCTTAAAGATAGTATGGATTATTCGGGTTTTGCAAAAAAAGGTAGCTTCAGCAATGATCGAATTAAACTTTCCTTTGATGATTTAACCATTCAAGATTCTGGAGCAGAGATCTCCGCTACCAATGGCATCATGCAAATCAATGGAAATCCCCTTAGCCTTACTTTCAAAACAATGGAAAAGGTTGATGACGCAATTGAGTTGCAAGAAGTTGTGATGTCTAGCTGCATTAATAACCCAGCAGGTTGGCAAATCAATGGAAGAAAAATAGAGATTTTTGAAAATGGGCGAGGCAACATTTATGGCATGCAGCTCAATATCTTTGACCACACAATAATGCAGCTACCTTGGACCCCATTTGCAGCATCTACCGAGCGATTATCAGGATTTCTAGAGCCAAAAATTCAATTCGGTAGTGATGGAGTAGATCTATCCATTCCATATTTTATTGTTTTATCAGATTCATCAGATCTAACCATTGCTCCAAGAAACTTAGCAAGTCGAGGCATGGGATTTGAAAGTAACTATAGATTCAAAACTCTTAAACACGATATTGAAGTTGATGGTTTATTTTTAAACAAGGACAAAAGGCTTAAAAAGCTTCCATCGCTTGTTGATAAGCGTTGGTCAGGAGGAATTAAAGGTAATGGTTCAATTGCTATCATAGATTATGAAGTCAACTGGGCCAAGGCATCAGATTTTCTAGTGCTCCAAAATATACCATCCTTTGTTTCAAATATTGCAATGAATAGAGCCCCTTATCTGTTGCAAAATGTAGGTATTGTTTATAAAAATAATGATCTTTCATTTGCATTAAGAACCGAAGACTCTCAGATACTTGATCCCTTAATATCTCGTGCTATTGCAAAAAAACCTGAGTTTGAAATTAATTATGTCAATTCCTGGAATCTTATTGAGTTCAATCTGAAAGCGCTGCATTCAAATTTTGATGTTACAAATCAATCAATTCATAATCTTGAAGATCCTACTGAGAGCAGAAGGATTGATAGAAACTACCTTAAAACTGAACTAATCACTTTTCAACATATTCATAACTGGGATTTAGAAGTAGCCTATTCATCGACGCTAAGAAAATATAATTCCTCTGATGTTACTACCCCAGAAAATACGAGCATTAATTCTTTCTCTCTTCATGCATCATCTTTTCTACAAAATCAAAAGAAAAATGTAACCTTAAAGCCTTTCTTTGCATTCAAAAATACTGGCTATGATGAATATGGAAATATTCTGATGCTTGATGATCAAACTAGAAATTTGTATGCATATGATATTCTCTCAGATCCTTTATTTACAGGAAAAGACATATCGCTAGATGAGCAATCTTTTATTGCCGGATTTGAGGTATTCACAGAAGAGAGGCCACTACTTTTCCATGGAAAATTCGCCATTAAAAAAGACCTTGAAGAGTCAAAGCTTTTAAGTAGGCATTTTATTGATCTTACACAGCCCAAAGAACAGCTGCTAACTGATATGTCATGGTCCAATGGCAACACATTTTTACAATTAGCTTTGAACTATGATATTAGTGAATCTCAAGTAAGAAATGGCGAGCTAGCCTTTCAGCAGATTATTGGTGAAAACATTTTTAAAATTGCTCAACACAAGCAAAATTTGAGTAATGGCTTATCAATGAGCCCCGTGGATTTTAGAGAATTATCTGTAATCTCTACCCTTGGGGGAGGATTCCAAGCTTTTCTTTACAATAGCAAAGATATCATCACCAATAAAAATATGGATAGCTATGTTGGCATAGGTTATGAAAACTGCTGTGTAGTTTGGCGAATACTTGCTAGAGATAAGCGCTTAATTGACTTGGATCTAACTTCCTTGGATGACTCCATGATTCCAGAAGATCAGTGGAAAGAAATGATTTCTTTTCAAAATAAAAGTAGAATCACATTCGAAATAGAACTTAAAGGCCTAATGAATCCGTCTAAAAGGATTCAAAGACTCTTACAATACTTTCAAGAATAAATAGATATGAAAACTCTCAACACCCTCTTCCTCAGCCTTTTACTATCAATGCAAATTTACGCTATAGATATTATTGATAGAGTTGCCATTATTGTTGGAGAGGGAGTAGTTCTTGAATCGCAAGTTAACTCTATGTTAAAAACTGTGAAATCAAGGTTGGAGCAGCAAGGCGTGCAATATCCTCCTGATGAAATTCTATTAGAGCAAGTAAATGAAAGACTCATAGTAGAAGAGTTACAACTCCAAATGGGGAATCGTGCCGGCGTGCGTATTAGCGATGGTGAACTAAATGCTGCCATCGAAAGCATTGCGCAAAATAATAATCTTGGCCTAAGTGATTTTGTTTCAAGCTTTGAGTCGAGAGATCAATCCTATGAAGAATTTAGAAATCAAATTAGGAAAGAAATGATAATTCAAAGAGTGCAACGAGGAAAAGTTGCAAGCAGCATAGAAATTACTGAACAAGAACTTTTTGCTTTCTTGGCTTCGGAAGAAGCTCAAGAGCAACTTTATCCAGAGTATGAGATTGGTCAGATTTTAGTAACAAGCGAGAGCCTAGCAAATACATTAGTAGAAGAATTGCGAAATGGTAAAGACTTCGCAGAGTTGGCCAAACAGTATTCAAAAGCTGCAAATGCAAACAATGGAGGCAGTCTTGGTTTTAGAAAAATCAATGCTATGCCCTCAATTTTTTCTGATGTTGTTAAGAATGCATCTATTGGTTTTGTATCGGATCCATTGCAAACAGGGGCTGGCTTTCAAATCGTTAAACTATTAAATAAGCGAGGTAGACTTGTTCAATACGAAGATCAATGGAATGTAAGGCACATACTAATGTCGACCACAAAAGTTAGAGATGAGGTTTTTACAAAGAATGAAATTGAATCTGTTCGCGAACGAGTAATTGCTGGCGAGAGCTTTGATTTATTGGCAAAAGAATTCTCAGAGGATCCTGGTTCTGCAAATCGTGGCGGAGATTTAGATTGGCTAAGCAAGGGAGTTACTGATCCTGCCTTTGAAAAAATGTTTCTTGAAACAGAAATTGGAAATATATCTCCTGTATTTGAATCTCAATTTGGATTTCATTTTCTAGAAGTGCTAGGAAAAAGAAATTATGAAAAAACATTTGATCTGATCGAAGACCAAGCATACAACATAATATTTTCAAGGAAATACGACGAAGAGCTTGAAAATTCTCTTAGAACTATGAGAGCTGAAGCTTTTGTCGAGTTTAAAGACTTAGATTGAAAACTATTCTGTATTCTGCGGGAGAGCCTGGTGGAATAGGCCCTGATATCATCATCCAACTCTCGTCTACAAAATTTTGGACAAGCTCCAAAGCGGCTATTGTGGCACTAGGTGATCCTGATCTATTTTTCAGTAGAGCGAGTGAACTCAAGTTGGAAGTTGAGATCATTAGCATCAATAACCTTGATGAAGTGAAACCAAATATCTTAGGAAAGCTGCAAGTCCTTAAAATTGAGGAATGCCCAGATACTTCATCAGGAAGGTTGAATCCAGCCAATGGGTTATATGTTCTAAATGTCCTTGATAAGGGTATAAGGGTTTGTTTGGACGATGGAAGTTTCGCACTGGTCACAGGTCCAATTCAAAAAAATAATATGCTAGATTGTGGCAAACCTTTTGTAGGTCATACTGAATATATAGAAGAAGTCACAAAAGCAAAAAATGCTTTTATGATGATGTCCAGCGACAAACTTAAGGTAGTCCTGGCAACTACTCATATCCCCCTCAAAGATGTTTCACAGAAAATCACAAAAGATTTGATTATTAAAGTAGGGCAAGCAACATTCAAATATTTAAAGAATTACTATCAGATACCTAAACCCAAGATTGCTTTACTTGGACTTAATCCTCACGCAGGAGAGAGAGGAATGCTTGGAAAAGAAGAGATTGATGTCATTCAGGGCGCGCTTGATGATCTCAAGATTTTAGGAATGGATATGCATGGACCAATATCAGCTGACAGCGCGTTCACACCAGTAAATCTTCAAAATTTTGATGCTTACATCGGAATGTATCATGATCAGGTATTGCCTACGTTTAAAGCCCTATCCTTTGGTAAAGGTGTCAATGTGACTATAGGGGTTCCAATTAGAAGAGTTTCAGTAGACCATGGTACTGCCCTAGAATTAGCTGGTACTGGTAAGGCTTCATCAGATTCCTTAATGACAGCTATCCAAGAAGCCAATAGACTTCTTATTAATGGATAGAAAAAAAAGATATAAGTTTGGACAAAACTATCTCAAAGACCCAATCGTAATCAATAACATACTCTCAGCTATTAAACCGACGGGATCCAAAGTTCTTGAAATTGGCCCAGGTAATGGAGCCCTAACCTTTGGATTATTAAAGAAACATACTCTTACATGCATTGAAATAGATCATGAAAATATCCAATATTTAAAAAATAACATAGAAACTTCGTCCGTTGAAATTATTCATCATGACTTTCTCTCTTGGAAACCTCTTACCAGTAATATGTTTGAAATTATTGTCGGCAACTTACCATACAATATTTCATCTCAAATTCTTTTAAGAATTCTTTTTGAGCCATTTCAACCCAATGCAGGTTTCTTTATGCTCCAGAAAGAAATGGCTGAACGGATAGCTTCAAGCCCAGGATCAAGAAATTGGAGTAAGTTAAGTGTTAAATGCTCTTTATACTACCAAAGTGAAATTCTATTTGAAGTCCCGCCAGAATGTTTTGATATCAAGCCAAAAATTATGTCAGTATTTATGCGCATGGTTAAAAAAGAACCGCTTCTTAGCTCAAAAGATGCAAAAAATTTCTTTAAATTTATTGATCTATCTTTCCAGTATAAAAGAAAAACACTTATCAATAATCTTAAGACACACTACTCAGAAAGCAGCATCAAACGCCTTATTGATCAAAATCAAAGACCTGAAGAAGTTTCTGTAGAACAGTACGTTAACTTATTTAAACTATTAGAAAAATGAGCACCTATGTTATTGGTGATGTACATGGTTGTTTTAGAACACTAACCAAATTACTAAAAAAACTAAATTATTCTGCAGAAAAAGATGAAATCATTTTTATTGGTGATTTGGTAAATAGGGGCAGGTATTCAGCAGAGGTTTTAGAGTTTTGCATCTCACATAAGGGCATTAATACCGTATTAGGTAACCATGATATTTTTTTATTAAAGCTACTTATTGAAGAAAGAAAATACAAACCTCTTAAGAGCATTCTTAGCCACCCAAATCGAGATCAATTCTATAAATGGCTGATTGATAAACCATTGTTAATAAATAAAAACATAAAAAATGAACAGTTTCTATTGGTGCATGCAGGTATTCCTTTTTGTTGGTCAATAGCACAGGCAGTGGATTTGGCTGAAAAGGCTAAAGATTATATTTCAGACAATCTACCAATCTCTATTCTTAATATTTGGGGAAATAAACCCAAAACATGGAATAATAATTTGAGCCTTGAAAAGCAAGTTAGATTTACCATAAATTGTTTTACGAGAATGCGCTTTATTAATAACAACGGTGAATTAGATCTTACAAATACCTCTGCGCATGCAACTAAAGGCTTTAGGAAATGGTTTGATGTTTTTGATTTTGAAAGAGAAAATGTCAGCATTGTATTTGGGCATTGGGCTTCTCTAAACGGTAAAACTAAAAACCCAAAAGCATTTGCCTTGGATACAGGTTGTGTCTGGGGCAACAGATTAACTGCGCTTTGTTTAGAGGATCTAAAAAAAATTAGTGTGAAAGTAGATCATGAAGATTTATAAGGTTGGTGGAAGCGTTCGAGATAATCTGCTCGGAATACACTCCCATGAAAAAGACTGGGTGGTTGTAGGGGCCAATCCTGAAATCATGTTAAATTTAGGGTATATACCTGTTGGGAATAACTTTCCAGTTTTTTTGCATCCCAAAACAAAAGAAGAATATGCTCTTGCTAGAACTGAAAAAAAAACTGGTGTGGGCTATAAGGGTTTTACTTTTTTCGCTGATGATAGTGTTACCATCGAAGAAGATTTACAGCGCAGAGACCTGACAATTAATGCAATTGCTGAAGATCAAAATGGAGCGCGGATTGATCCATTGAATGGCTCCAGCGATATTAAAAAGAAAATCTTTAGAAATGCATCTTCTGCTTTTAGCGAAGATCCTCTCAGAGCATTCAGGGTTGCACGATTATCTACCTTAGAGCATTTGCATGATTTTAAAATTGCTAAATCTCTAATAACTGCACTAAATGAAATCAAATTAAGTGGGGAGCTTGCTAATTTATCTGCAGAACGGGTCTGGCAAGAAACAGAAAAAGCGTTACTTAACCCTAGAAGCTCTAATTTCTTTAAGTTTATCTTGAAATTTGGGCTTACCGAACCATGGTTTACTGCTCTTAAAGTAGTCCCCAATCTTGATAATATTAAAAATCCTGAAACGAAATGGATCACATTACAGGCATCAAATAATTTTGCTCTAGGAAAAGGATTCTTAGTTGCTAAAAACTACAAAATACTTGAAACACTTGCACAGAAGCTTATTGATCTATCGAAAGAAAATAATCATGAAAAAATTGTTAATATATGCAAGAAACTAAACTTCCAAAGAAACGAACTTCAAATTAATCGACTTCTTGAAATAAAATCTTTAAAGATTAATGTCAACAAAGTTAGAAAAATTAAAGAAAGTATCGCTGCGTTAGATTTTACTTTGTTATCAAGCAATACTAGCAGAGATGTTAGGCTTTTAAAGAACGAGATGATTTTAAAAACCATAAAAAAATGCATATGAAAAAAGTAGCTTTAATAACCGGAGGAAGTCTTAGAATTGGCAAAGCAATAATCACTGAGCTCCATGATAATGGCTGGCGAATAATCATCCATTACAGAAATTCACAAAAACAAGCAGAACAGCTTGAAAAACGTCTCAATAAAAAAAGAGCAGAAAGCGCAGTATGCATTGGCGCTGATTTAAGCTCGCATGAGGGTATTAATTTCTTAATCCAAGAATCAATAGGAGCATTCAAGAGAATAGATTTGTTGGTTAATAATGCTTCGAGCTTCTACCCAACTCCTGTTGGAAATATAGAAATTAATGGCTGGAATGAAATCATTGGAAGCAATCTTATGGCGCCGATATTTTTAGTTAACGGGTTTAGAGAGATCTTAGAAAAGTCCAAGGGTAATATAATTAACATTACAGACGCAAACTTAAATAGAGTTTTCACTAATCATACGGTGTATATTGCAGCCAAAGCTGGTCTTGAGAAGATCACTCAAACTCTTGCAAAAGAGTTGGCTCCACATATAAGAGTAAATGCTGTTGCACCAGGAGCAATCTTGCCTCCTCCAAATAAAACATGGTCAAAAAGTACTGAAGAGAAAATAGCTAGCGCAATCCCATTGAATAAAATAGGCAAAGAATCAGATATAGTTAATGCCATAATGTTCTTAATAAAATCCGAATACATTACTGGCCAAACCATCACAGTAGATGGAGGAAGAAGTCTCAATGGATGACGTATTTTCTGGAACAAAGACAGTAGATGAGTCGTTGGCTATTAGCCAAACTAATTTACAGCAATGGATCAACGAAAATATTGGTAAGGAAGAAATTACCTCCATTGAACAATTTAAAGGTGGGCAATCTAACCCTACTTACAAAATAACTACAAAAAACAGAAGTTTTGTTTTACGTAGAAAGCCTCCTGGTAAACTCTTACCATCTGCTCATGCTGTGGATAGAGAGTACGCTGTCATTACGGCGCTGCAAGAAACCAAGGTTCCAGTTCCTAAATCATTTGGTCTTTGTGAGGATAATGAGGTTGTAGGCACTCCTTTTTTTATGATGGAATTTTTAGATGGGATTGTGCATTGGGATCTTTTACTTCCTAATATGACCAATCAGCAAAGAACAGAAATCTATGCAGAAAAAAATAGAGTTCTAGCAGCGCTGCATTCAGTAGATTTCAATAAAGTAGGGCTTTCAAATTTTGGAAAACCTGGAAATTATGTCGCAAGACAAGTTTCAAGATGGACAAAGCAGTATTTGGCTTCCGAGACTCAAAAAATTAGTGCAATGGATAATTTAATAGAGTGGCTTCCTGAAAACATACCTGATGATGATGAAACATCTATCGTACATGGTGATTATCGACTGGATAATATGATTTTTAATCACAAGCATCAGGTCATGGGAGTGCTGGATTGGGAGCTTTCAACTCTTGGTCACCCTATTGCAGATTTTAGTTATCATTGCCTAAGTTGGAGAACCCTTCCCCAGCTGGCTGATGAGACTTTCTGCAGGGAACAAGGCATTCCCACCGAGTTTCAGTATCGAGATATGTACTCTGAAGCCACTGGTAAGGATCTCAGCAAAAACTGGGAGTTTTATATTATCTTTAATCTTTTCAAGATAGCAGCAATCCTTCAGGGCATTTTGGGAAGAGTGAGAGACGGCACCGCCACTAGTAAACATGCAAAAGAAAGAGGCAACCAAGTCTTTCCTATCTCAGAGGCTGCTTGGGCTTCGGTTGAGAAATTTTATAAATAGATATCTATCTTTTCGAAAGTTGGATTATTTACCCTCATAATGCCAAGCGCATTGCTCTTCTCATGGGTGATGATTTCTTTCAATGGAATTGAAACAAAGTCGTATTTCTTGATCTCATCAGATGTAAAAACTATTTCTCCATTCTCAACTACAAGAACTATATCAAGATCAATAGGCCTGCTAGAGAACTTAGGCTTATATCTATCCCTTTCCAATGAGTCCTCTATGGATTTTAGAATAGCATTGGTTTGATCAAAGGTTTGATAATTATCAAGGATCTCTAAGCAACCATTGATGAAATGACTTCCCTCGAACCCAGCAGCTGAATTAAGGTAAAAATTAGAAATTTTGCCTACCTCAAAAGCTTGATTGAGGTTATTGATTGCTGTAACTAAGTTTTTCTTTGGGTTGATGTTGCTGCCTAGAGAAAGGTAAAAATTTGACATTACCTAATCAATATTAGGCCGACATCTTTTGCACCTCTTAATGCTCCTGGCTTTGAGATAGTAAGTGTTACTTTGATATCAGGAAAATCTTTTTTAATGAGTTTAATAATATTTTCTCCAAGAGCTTCAATGAGCTTGAAGTTAGATTTCTCAACAAAGCTTAGTACTTTTTTTGAGATCTTTTTATAATCAAATGCATCGTTAATATCGTCAGATTTAGCGGCTTTGGAACAGTTAAACTCAAACTCAAAATCCATTTTGATTTCTTGGCGAACCTCCCTTTCCCAATCAAAAATTCCAATAATGGCCTGCGTTCTTAAGTCTTTTATAAATACCTTATCCATGAATTTCAGTTAGCATCTTTAGGGGCCATCTTGATCTCACCAATGATTTATAACTTTGAGAGGCGAGATCTCTTCTTAAGTAGCCGGTGTAAGCTATCATGGCTGCATTATCGGTGCAATGCTTAAGCTCTGGAAATAAAATATTCGCCTCGGCTTCTTTTGATATTGCTATGAGTTTGCTTCGTAACACCGTATTGGCCGCAACACCGCCGGTACAAACTAAAAGTTTTCGTTTTGTTTTTATCATAGCTTTCCGGACTTTGATGGCAAGAGCTTCTGTTGCAGAATCTTGGAATGCTAATGCAATATCAGCCTTATCTTGATCAGTAGGTTCTGACATATCTTGCAGTGCATACAAAACAGAGGTCTTAAGACCACTAAAACTCATATCGTAAGTATCTTTATCTGATAAGGGTATTGGAAATTTGTGGGTGCCTTTGATTCCATTTTTAGCAAGTTTCTCAATTTCAGGTCCACCTGGATATCGTAGATCAAGTAATTTCGCTACCTTATCAAATGCCTCTCCAACCGCATCGTCTCTGGATTCTCCTAAGATGTTATATTTTCCAATACCTTCGACATCAATAATCATAGAGTGCCCTCCCGAAACCAATAAAGTTAGTAAAGGAAATTGAACTTTATTTTTTCCAAGAAATGGTGCTTGAAGATGGCCTTCTAAATGATTGACACCAATGACTGGTATATTTAGTGCAGCAGCTAATCCCTGAGCAAAACTTTCTCCAATTAGTAGCGCTCCACCAAGTCCAGGACCAGCTGTATAGGCTATTAGCTCAATATCATTAATATTAATAGTATTTAATATATTGCTTTCAAATAAAGGAAGGATTTTTTGGCAATGGTCTCTGGATGCAAGTTCAGGGACAACTCCACCATAAATAGCATGCAAGTCTATCTGGGAGTAAACAGCCTCTGCAACAATGCCTTTGTTTGGATCATAAACTGCAAGGGCTGTTTCATCGCATGAGGTTTCAATACCAAGTGTTAACATATTAAATATTTTCCTTTACATTTATAGCTTAACCTGCATAAAATACGCAACTTAATTATGCCTTCAGTATATATAAAAGAAACAGAATACTTTGACGTTGGTCTAAGAAAATTCAAAAGAGCGTGTGAAAAAGCAGGAATCATTCCTGAGATTCGTAAACGTGAATTCTATGAAAAACCAACCGAAGAGCGAAAACGAAAAATGGCTGCAGCTGTAAAGCGCGCCAAGAAAACCAATAGAAGATTTGGTTTTGCTCGTTCACGTCAACGTTCTTATAGATAATTGTCACTTAAAGAAAAAATCTTAAACGATATTAAGCAGGCTATGCTTAATAAGAATAATTTCCTTAGAGATACTCTCAGAATGTTATCTGCTGAGATCAAGCAACACGAGGTTGATAAGAAAACTACCGCATCAGATGATGATGTAATAAACATCTTGAATAAGATGGCAAAACAAAGAAAAGACTCTATTCACCAATTTAAAACTGGTGGCAGAGAGGACTTAGCAGCGATTGAGATTAATGAGCTTGATGTGCTCTCTACATATCTGCCAGCACAATTATCGGAAGCTGAAATCGAAGAAAAAATTAATGAAGTTATTGCCTCAGTTCAGGCTACTTCACCCCAAGATATGGGCAAAGTAATGAGTGCACTCAAACCTCTACTCAACGGCAAAGCTGACATGGGTATAGTCAGCAGTGCCGTTAAATCCAAACTCTCAAATTAGTGTAAATAAACTCTAGGCTTATCAGTTTCTTTAGAATATCTCTCAGTCAATCTTGTTGCACGGGTATTTAAATCCATGTTTTTACCATTGATATAAACATATTTCGGCAAAGTGGAAGGCTCCAGTGGGTCACCATCCCAAATAACTAAATCTGCATAATTCCCTACTGCAATAGAGCCCCTGTTAGGAATTCTAAAGATATCAGCAACCGCCTTTGTCATGCCTCTTATGGCATGGTTGTAATTCATACCGTAAGCAACAGCATTGCCTGCACCCTGACGCATAAGATGATAATTATGACTTCTTTGGGTACTGAACATAATAACAATGCCTGCCTTATCGAGTATGGAAGCAAGGTCTAAACTTGATGCAAGTTCATCAAAAGAATCGGGTATGTTATCCATTGGATCAATAATGACTGGGATATTAGCTGATGCAAGCTCAGTAAGAACCAGAGGGGCCTCCTCAACGCTCTCTAAAATTAAGTTTAAACCGTATGTCTCTTTTAACCTAATCGCCTGCAATATATCTGCAGCTCTATTTGTTTCAAGCACAAATGGCAGCTCTTCGGATATTAATCTTCTGATTGCAAGAATATCCTCTGGCTGCAATTCCAGTTTTGTAGCTAGCAAAGAATCATCCAATTCATCTTCTATATTTTCTAAATCTATGCTTGCTGCCAATCTCAGTAACGACTCAATCATAAGAATGTCTTCAGCCCTTGAGCCGGAAGATGAACCAAGTCTGCCATACATAGCAACATCTTTGAGTCCAGTAATTTTCATAGAGGCATCAAGCAAAAAGTAAGAGCCCATGCCCCAAAAAGGAAAAGCGCTTCCACTTGGAGATGAAATGGTTCCAGTAACACCATTGGACCTATTCCAAGGTATCAAAGTAGAGTTAGGATTAAATGCATGAAATAGACTAAACCCTGATTTTAATAAACTGCTCTCATCGTCTCTGGTGTCATCTAACGCATTAATTTCAACCATCCCAATATTTGAAGTTGGAGAGATTAAACCAGGCGTAACGTTTAAGCCATTTGCTTCTAGGACTTCCCAATTACTTTGTGGTGAGATATTCGATGCGATTTTTTGAATAATTCCATCTCTTATTAAGATATCGGCAGTAAATGGAGCAGCGCCATCTCCAATATGGACATTTGCTTGAGTTATAAGCAGTTCAGCTTTGAGAAAGGAACTGAAGGAAAATAATATTGTTAAACTTAGTAAAAACTTTCTCATGATTCTATCCTTGAATTGTTAGGATTGAGTATGCCTAGCTCAAAATCAGTAACAGGGTTTAGCTCTGGTTTTTCTCTATCAAAAGCAAGAGCGCCATCAATAAATACTTTCTCTGCTTTCGAGTAAACACTAAATGGATTTCCAGACCATAGAACAACATCGGCATCCTTGCCAACTTCAAGCGTTCCAGTTTGATCAAGAATCCCTGCTGCTTTTGCTGGATTATATGTAATCCACTTCATAGCCCTTGCTTGTGAAATGTTATACCCAGCTTGATTGCCTGCAGCAATTGCCTTGGCAGCTTCTTGGTTTAAATGTTGAATGCCTACCGCATCATCAGAATGAACAATGGCACAACCGGTGCCTCCCCTTGCCTGATCCACAATTGCAATATTGGCTGGAACCATATCATAAGCTTCATGTTTGAAGCCCCACCAATCAGCCCACATTGCAGCACAGATACCGTTCTCTGCAAGCGCATCTGCAACTTTGTATGCTTCTACCGCATGATGAAATGTCATGATCTGATAATTAAATTCTTTTGACATCTCAATCATCATCATCATTTCATCAGCTCTATAGCAATGATTTTGAACTGTTATTTCTCCACTCAACACGCCTGCAAGAGTATCATTTTTGAGATCACGCTTAACATCTTTACCATCTTTGATATCTTCGTAATACTCCTGAGCATCTATCCAAGCTTTTCTATAGCCTGCCATATTACCCATTCTGGTTGATGGGGATTGACGACGACTTCCATAGACTCTTTTTGGATTTTCTCCACATGCCATCTTAAGAGAATGAGGAGCCTCTGGAAACTTCATTGCCTGTATAGAATTACTAGGAACATTCTTAAAAGTTGTGCCCCTTCCTCCCATAAGGTTGGCAGAACCTGGTAAAACATGAAATGAGGTAATACCTCCTTTAAGCGCCAAAACAAATTGCGGGTCTTGGGTCCAAACGGAATGTTCTGCCCAAACTTCAGCAGTTACAGGTGCTGTTGCCTCATTCCCATCAGAACTTGTTCTTACTCCTGGAGCAGGATAAACACCCATATGAGAATGAATATCAATTATGCCAGGAGTAACCCACTTGCCCTCCGCATCTATAATATTTGCGCCGTCAATAACTAGGTTCTGGCCGATTTCTTGGATCTTCCCATCTCTGATTAGAATATCAAAATCTTTATATTCATTTCCTAGGCCATCAAACATATTGGCATTAACTATTACGACATTCTCTGAAACCATTGGTTGATAAGTTGATAGAAAGGCTTGATCTCTTAATTTCTGTCCTGTTTCTTGAAAAGTGGATTCACCGCAACTTGATACTACGAGAAAAGCACAGAAAAGCACTAAATAATTGCTCTTTATCATTTCACATCCCTTTTGAGTAAATACTCCATCCATTATAGCGATATAATGATGTTATGAATCGAGAAAATAATAGAAAAACTTTTGAATTAAGAAATATCAGCATCGAAACCAATATCAATAAACATGCAGAAGGGTCAGCGCTGATATGCTTTGGAGATACCAAGGTTATTTGTACAGCAACCATTGAGAATCAAGTGCCCCGCTGGATGAGAAATTCAGATGCAGGCTGGGTAACTGCAGAATATGGAATGATGCCTAGATCTACTAATGAAAGAATGAATAGAGAAGCTTCAAGAGGCAAACAAGGTGGGCGCACACTTGAAATACAAAGACTCATAGGGCGGTCACTGAGGCAGGCCGTAAATCCAAAATATCTTAAAGATAGAACCATAACAGTAGACTGCGATGTTATTCAAGCCGATGGCGGAACAAGAACCGCTTCAATAACTGGTGGTTGTGTGGCACTGTTTCTTGCGATTAAAAATCATCTTAAAGATCACAGGGCAATAAAAGATTATGTCGCTGCAGTATCCCTGGGAATAATTGGAGATGAAATACTAGTCGATTTAGATTATAACGAAGATAGTAACGCTGATACCGATATGAATATTGTCATGACAGGCTCTGATGCATTAATTGAAATTCAAGGCACAGCAGAAGAAAAACCATTTTCTCAGGATCAACTTAATGAAATGCTGCAGCTCGCTAGTAAATCAATTAAGTCACTGATTGAAATTCAAAAAGCATGTCTGAGCTAAGCAAGGAACAAATTAACTTCATTAATATTGCAATAGAGAGCAAGGCTTTGCAATTTGGTGAATTCACTCTTAAATCAGGAAGAACTAGTCCGTATTTCTTTAATGCCTCTAAACTATTAAATTCTGAAAGACTCTCTGAAGTCATTGAAGCATTTACTTCAAGAGTAAATAACGACATTCTAAATATTGATCAAGTATTTGGACCAGCTTACAAAGGGACTATTTTTGGTTCCATGGTTGGACTTGAACTTAAAAAGATTAACTCAAAACTCAGCTTATGCTTTGATAGAAAAGAAGAAAAAGATCACGGTGAGGGAGGATTATTTATTGGAGAAAAACCAAAAGGAAGAGTGTTGATTATTGATGATGTGCTGTCAGCAGGTACTGCTGCCAAAAGTTCCATTAACCTCATCAAAAAAGAACAAGCAAATCCAAAAATACTATTAATTGGTTTGGACAGACAAGAGAAAGGAGCTGGAGTTATGTTAGCGAGAGATGAATTAGAACAGCTATATGATCTAAAAGTAATGAGCGTTATTTCCTTGGATAATCTTATTGAATTTTCCTCAAAAGATAGCGAGTTTAATATTTGGGAAAACAAATTATCGAACTACCGAGAAAAATGGGGTAGCTAATGTTCACTGGAATTGTCCAAGAAACTGGAAAAGCTAAAATTATAAAAACAAATCAAGGGTATTCCTCTATTGAAATATCGACAAGCTCAAAATTTTTGAAAGGCATCAAGATTGGTGCAAGTGTTTGTGTTGATGGGGTGTGTCTCACAGTAACAAAAATCAAAAAATCTTCCTTAGGTTTTGACGTAATTGCAGAAACTCTAAAGTTAACCAACTTAGGAAGGTTACAAAACTTAACCTTAGTTAATTTAGAGCGGTCTATGAAATTATCAGATGAGATTGGTGGACACCTTCTATCGGGACATATTCAAACAACTGGGAAAATTTCTAAAAAGCTTTCTTTGGGTGATCATACGCTAGATCTCAAAATTACGATTCCTAACAAATTTAAGAATTACCTTATGTATAAAGGGTATATTGGAATCAATGGTTGCAGCCTTACCGTTGGAAAAATTTCAGGTCATAACTTCATGTTGCATTTAATTCCTGAAACGCTAGCGATCACCAATCTATCTTCCCTATCGGAGGGTGACCTTGTAAACATAGAGATCGATCAGAACACTATCAGCATAGTAGAGACGGTAAAAAAGCTGCTTAAAAAACTAGGTAAGTAATGCTTTGGTTAGGATTGCCATTCTGATGCCCACTCCATTACGCACTTGAGTGTTAATCTTGCAATAAGGTTGATTCCTAACATCCGCATGAAGCTCAATGCCATAGTTCACTGGGCCAGGATGCATAAGAATAAACCGGTCACTTCCAATCGCATCCAAAAGCCTCTGATGATTAATCTGGAATTTAGAAATGTACTCTTCGCCAGAGATACTCAAAGCGTGATCTAATCTCTCATGTTGTATTCTAAGAGCCATGACAACATCCTTCCCATCAAGCGCACTGTTTAAATCCTCCTCAAAGTTTGGAAAATCTGCATATTTCTTTCCAAGCTCGGCAGGGCTACAAAGCGTTATTTTATTGGCACCAACGATATTCAACCCCTCTAAAAAAGAGGCCAAGACTCGTGAGTGATCTAGATCACCAACAACCAGATAGCTAAGTTTGCTTAAATCATCAAAGCTTTGTCGAATAGTAAATAAATCTAATAAAGTTTGAGAAGGATGTGCAATAGATCCCTCCCCTGCATTGATAAAAACCATATCTGGGAAGCGATCTGCTAAGTCATGCACTACAGAATCTTTATGCCGAATAACGCATGCATCAATACCTATATTCAATGCAACTTCAATTGTATCTTCCAAGCTTTCACCTTTTGTAAGCGAAGAAGAGATTGCATCAAGACTGAAAACAGTCATGCCAAGATTAGAAGCTGCGACTTCAAAGGATAATTTTGTTCTAGTACTTGGTTCAAAAAACAGGTTAAGCAGTTTTTTGTCTGCAAGAATCTGATCTTGTTTGAATGAATCAGATTCAGCTAAATAAAAATTATCTGCAAGCTTAAAGAGATCTTCGAAATCAGCTGTCTTGAAATGACTAAGATTTAATAAATTCATGGCTTTAGTTGTGCAATAGCATCAATTTCTACCCCAACATCCTTTGGCAATCTTGAGACTTCAATGGTTGCTCGGGCTGGAAATGGCTTGCTAAAAAAACTCTCCATAATTTTGTTTACCGCAGCGAAGTTTTCTAAATCGGTCAGATAGATTGTAAGTTTAACAACGTCATCAAAGGTCGAACCTGCTTCTGAAATGATCGCTAATAAGTTTTTAAATACTTGGGTAGTCTGAGACTCAATTGATTCACTTACAACATTGCCTGTAGCAGGATCAATCGGTATTTGTCCTGAAACAAATAATAAGTTGCCTGCAATCACTCCTTGAGAGTATGGACCAATTGCAGCCGGTGCAGATTGAGTATTAATTTGCTTTTTCATTTTTGCTCCTTTCATCATTTACTATCCTTGAGCAGCTGGACACATTTTTAATGGCCCTAATTTTTATCATTAGCTTTTTCAGCATCTCAATATTTTGGAATTCTGCTTCAAAGATAAATACATCCATAATTGCATCAATATCTTTAGAGTTCACAGAAATAATATTTATTTTTTGAGTAGCAAATACTGAGGCTATGTCTGCAAGTATTCCTGGTTTATCTTCTACCAATACCTTTATGTAAGCTTTGTAAAATCTCTCTTGCGTATCGTTGCCCCAAATTGCTGGAAATAAATTCTTCTGCTTCCCTCTAATATTTTGAACCTGCCTACATCTTGCATGATGAATCACTACGCCCCTTTCGGTATCGGTATGAGCCAACACTGGATCGCCATGAACTGGTAGGCAACATTTTGCATAAATCACCGATACTCCAGCTAACATATGATCAGATATGACCATGTTTTCAGACTTAAGAGTCTCTGGATCAGAAGATTCTTTCCCGACTCTAAAACGCTCTGCAACAATATTGCTTGTTTTTTTACCTAAACCCAAATCGGTAAGCAGCTGATTCAAAGTCGTTGCGCCTATTGCACTTAAAACTCTTTGAAGAGCATTTCCACGATAATCACTCAGCTGACTTCCTTCTCTTTTTAATTCAGATTCCAACATAACCCTTCCGATTTTACGTGCATGAGAAATTTTTTGGTTTCTAAGGGTTGCCCGAATCGCTGATCTAGCCTTACTCGTTACCACAAAATTTAACCATCCTGGATCAGGTGCAATTTCTTCTCCAGTTATTATTTCGATGCTTTGTCCGTTTTCCAGCTGGACGTTCAATGGCGCATATTTTCTGTTGACCTTGCAGGCAATAGCTTTATTGCCTAAGTCAGTATGTAGCTCATAAGCAAGATCTATTGGAGTAGATCCATTTTTTAAATTTACAATTTTGCCCTTTGGTGTAAAGACATAAACCTCGTCGTTAAATAGATCTGTCTTTAGCGATTCAATAAATTCATGAGAATCTTCTGAATTCATATTCAAGTCTTGAAGCCCAGCAGCCCATTTTCGCGCCCCAATGAACCTTGGCCCAGACGAATCTTTACTTTTGTAAGCCCAATGAGCTGCGATACCATTTTCAGCAACAGCTTCCATGCTTTTTGTTTGAATTTGTATTTCTATGGGAATTCCGTTATCAGCTATTAAAGTTGTATGCAATGCCTGATATCCATTCGTTTTAGGGATTGCAATGTAATCTTTGAATCTTTGCTCTATTGGCTTAAAAATATTATGGATTATACCTAAAGCTCTATAGGCATCCTCAGCAGTATTTACTATTACTCTAAAAGCATATACATCAAAGATCTCAGAAAATGGTTTCTTTTTTACTTTAATCTTTTGATAGATGCTTGAGATGGCTTTTTCTCTTCCTTGCACGGTTGCAATTACATTATTCTTGCTAAGAGAATATTTGATATGTTTTTTTAGGCGATATACGATCCTGCTTCGACCTCTGCTAGTAGCTTTGATTGCAGACCTAAGTAACTTTGCCCGAATAGGATGTATGCACTCAAATGCTAAATCTTCAAGCTCAGCTCGCAAAGATTGCATACCAATCCTGATGGCAATAGGCCCATAAAGCTCCAAAGTTTCTTTAGATTTTTTGATCTGTTTCTCTCTTGGTAAAAATTCAATGGTCCGCATGTTGTGGAGCCTATCGCATAACTTCACAACAATAACTCTTATATCTTTCGACATAGCTAGAGCCATTTTCTGGATACTTTGAGCATTTCTTTCGGCAATATCCGAAAACTCCATTTTGTTTAATTTGCTGACCCCGTCGACCAAGTTAGCAATATTTTTTCCAAAGAGTTTCTCTAGGGAGCTTTTTTGTATACTTGAGTCCTCCAATACATCGTGCATGAGACCAGCACAAACAGTCTCGTGATCAAGTCTGAACTTCAGCAAAATATTAGCTACCTGAACGGGATGCGTAATGTAGGCGGAGCCCTCTTTCCTTGTTTGCCCTTCATGCGCTTCTTTGGCAACACAATAGGCAAGATTAATTTGCTTAATTTGATCTTTTTTTAAATATTCTGATGCTAACTTAAAGGTCTCATCAGGCAATTTTTCTAGATCACTAGTGCTGTAATTTTGAAAAATTGAAAGAGGTGAGGACATGCCAGTATTCAAGCATTACCTCTCAGAAAAACTGTATTAAACTGCTTCGATACGAGTTTTAGTTTTTTCGATTGAGAACTCGTCAAGCAGCATATCTTCTTCGAGTGTTTTTTGAAGAATTTCTCCATTTATAAGGCCGGCTTCTATTTCTCTAAGAGCAACAATTGTAGGTTTATCATCTTCCCATTCTACAAGAGGTTCTCTACTGGTGGTAGAAAGTTGCCGAGCACGTGCAGATGCCAACAAAATTAGCTCAAACCTACTTTGCACTTTATCTAAACAACCTTCAACTGTTATTCTTGCCATAGTTATTCTCCGGAGGCGTATTTTAGGATCAATTACCCCAGGAAGACAACAGTTTTTCTAAAAAGAGTTCTGTATTTTGAGTCAGTCCAGTCTGGTTTTCATTTCTTAAAATTGCTATAAATTTTTCCAAACAATCATCAAAATTGTCGTTTACTATTAAATGCTTGTATAGATAAGCCTTCTTAAGCTCTCCTTTGGCATTATCTAATCTGAGCTGGATAGAGGCATCATCATTTGATCCCCTTGTAGTGAGGCGATTTTTTAGCACATCATATGATGGCGGAAGAATAAAGATAGATTCATGATCTAAGCCATGCCCAAGAATTTGTTCGTACCCCTGAACATCAATCTCTAAAATAAGATTCATTCCAGAGGATAGTTTGCTTTCAGTTAAACTTTTTGACGTTCCGTAGTGATTTCCATGCACTAGAGCACACTCTAAGAAGTCGCCTCGCTCTTTAATATTGAAAAACTCTTCCTTGCTGACAAAATAATAATGAATACCATTTTCCTCACCAGATCTAGGAGAGCGTGTGGTGTATGAAACTGATAGCTCATAAGAAGAAAATAGTTTTAAACCTTCTTTTATTAGAGAGCTTTTGCCTGTTCCTGAAGCAGCAGAAACAATAAATAATTTTCCTTTATCTTTCACTTTCTTATTGTAAATTTTGAGACTGTTCTCGCAGACCCTCAATAATTAGTTTCAAATCAATAGCTTCGTTTTTTAATAAAGGATTATCAACTTTAACCATTAAAGTATTTGCTTCTCTAAAAAGTTCTTGTAATAAAAAATCAATTTTTTTTCCTTCCGAAGCATTTGTTTTTAGAGCTTTGCCAATAGAATCTAGGTGAAAGGATATTCGCTCTACCTCTTCAGCAAAATCATGTTTAATATTGAGCATATCCAGTTCTTGGTTAAATTGATCACTCGATAGCTCCAAGCCAAGAAGTGCATGCTTGGATTTAAGTATTTTCTTTCTGTAAGCCGATGCCTGTTTTTGGAAAACAGTAAACTTTCTCATGATTGAAAATATTTTTGTAAGTTTTAAATCAAAAATTTTCTGGATTTTTTGGCCCTCGCTCTTCCTTGATCGTGATAAATCTATTAAGGCCTTTTTAAGTACTGGCTGAAGCTTACGTATTAGTTTGTCTTTATTGGCTTTAGTAACTAGGATTCCAGGAATCCTTGTAATGTCTTGAAGTGTTGGTTGCTGAAAATTAAAACCTGAACCATGGAGGGTTTTAAGAAGCTTTTTGAGCTGTATGTGATTAATCATAAAATCTATAGCACTCTCATGATTGATTTCAATCCTGACCTCGAATGATCCTCTAATAAACTCCTGTTTTATCAAATTTTTAACCAAGATGTCGATTTCACTGAGTTGTGTTTGAGATTTAATTAAAACATCCAGGTATTTATTATTGAGTGATTTAATGTCAACGGAGATTTCTCCTTTAGAAGAAACACTTCTTGCTGAACCAAATCCTGTCATAGCTTCTAATGGCATATCAATTTAAGGTAATCTAAATAAGGCTTCTGTGGAAAATATTTTACCTTGTTCCTTGTAGTCAAAACTATCACTAAATCTATATTCTGGAAATTTTCTTTCAAAATAATTCTTGTAATTCACTGTGGGGTCGCTGCAAATTAACGAAATATCTGAGATCGAAGAATCCAAACAAACTTTTGCAATTAACCTTGCTGCATCGTTTCTAGAAATACGATTGGCATTCAAGCTTTGTAAGGTTTGAAGCGATGATTGGGGTGCGATCTTTAAAAAATTTGGTTTATCCGTGTAAAGACCGGAGAATCGCATCACCACCAATCTTTCACCAAAATAATCTTTTGCAATGCCCTCTCCTTCTAATAATTTCTTGCCTCTAAAATCTTCTGGATTAGGAATGGTATTTCCATTAATGGGATTCTGTTGCGATCCATAAACCCTGGTCGAAGAAATAAATATAGCTTTTTGAAACTTAGCTTGTGTTGTCTTGGCAATCAATTTAGTTAAACCGTCACAATATCCTTGATGATATCCAGCCTCATCAAAAGAGGTAGGCTTCAATATGAGCACTGCTGAATCCCATGAAATTTCTAATAATTCATCAGGAAAAGCTTGTTCTGAATTCCAATCCCAACGAAAAACATTATGGGCTTCTTTAGAAGGATTTCTGGATACTCCATAAACTTCAAGTTGCTTTGAATCATGAATAGCAGCAACCCGGCTCCCAAGATCTCCATATCCAAAAATTATTATTTTTTTTGTATTCTTCATTCCAAGTCTATTTAATTAAATTATTATCTATTAAGCATGAATAAACAATTAACTGAGTTGCCGGGCATAGGTCCTGCAACTTTGCAAAACTTGAATGCATTGGGAGTAACATCGCTGGAAGATCTTTGCTTTCACTTGCCCTATGCTTACCAAGATAGATCTTCAATCACAAATCTCGCTGATATTACTGAAGGTGAAGAACGAGTCGTGAGCGGTCAAATTGTTTCCGTTCAAACTATGTATAAACCTAAGAAAATGATGGTTGTAAAAATCAAAGATGAGTCTGGCTTTTTAAACTTGCGATTTTTCTACTTCCATCCCGCTCAAGCAAGAAGTTTTATCAAAGACAAAACAGTTAGTGCATTTGGAAAAGTCACTGTGAGCAAATACGGCTATGAACTAATCCATCCCGAATACAGTTTTGATGCAAACGATTTGGTTGAAAGAGATTTCTTGGTTCCAACTTATAGAGTAACCAAAGGCATCTCACAAAAGAAGCTTAGAGCTTTTATTAAAACTGCTATAGACAATTATGATTTTTCTGAATCAGGAAATGAGCTCACTAAGTTTGATAAAGATTTTGCGCTCGATTTAAAAACCGCCCTAATGACCATTCATCTTCCGTCAATTAGGGAATCACTCGAAGAACTGTTGCCTGGAGGATTGCATCCAGCAAGAATTAGATTAATGAAAGAAGAAATGGTTGCTTTTCAATGTGGGATGCTAGCAATTAAAGAGAAAAAACATAAACAATCTGCCTACAAATGTTCTAACGATGCTCTTTGGACCACAAGCATTTTTAATAACCTTCCATTTAAATTAACTAATGCTCAAATAAGGGTTCTTCATGAAATTCATCAAGATCTTGAAAAAGATTTACCAATGATGCGTTTAGTTCAAGGTGATGTTGGCTCTGGAAAAACAATGATAGCCCTTCTTGGGTGTTGTCGGGCTATAGATTCTGGATCACAAGCTGTTGTGATGGCCCCCACAACTATTTTGGCTGAACAGCATCATCTCTCCATCACTCAATTACTTCATAATAATGCCGAGGAGATTGCTTTGCTAACTGGGTCAACACCTTCACAAGAAAGAAAAAAGATTCTAAAAAAACTAACTGAAGGAGAAATTAAGCTTTTAATCGGGACACATGCTGTTTTCCAATCGGATGTTGTATTTAAAAGGCTTGGTCTTGTTGTTATTGATGAGCAACATAGATTTGGAGTCAACCAAAGACTATCACTTGTCCAAAAACAAAATCAAATTAATAAAGCTCCTCATCAACTAACCCTAACCGCAACACCGATTCCCCGCACTCTTGCGATGAGTATTTATGCTCATATGGATGTCTCTGTTGTAGATGAATTACCTCCGGGCCGCTCTCCCATTATTACTACCTTGCTAGCAAAACAAAATATTGATCAGTTGCTCAAGAGAGTCACTAGCGCTGTTAACGCAGATAGTAAAATTTACTGGGTTTGCCCATTGATCGAAGAAAGTGAAACATTGGATCTAACTAATGTTGAAGAAAGAGAAAAAGAGCTCTTGAATCACCTTCCTCAATCCATGATTACTAAACTGCATGGAAAAATGAAACCAGCTCAAAAAATTGCTGCAATGGAATCTTTCAAATCTGGTAAAACTAAGATACTAATTTCTACAACGGTGATCGAAGTAGGCGTGGATGTTAAAGATGCAGACATAATGATAATTGAAAATGCAGAAAGGTTTGGATTGGCCCAACTTCATCAGCTCAGAGGTAGAGTTGGCAGGGGTAACAAACAAAGTTATTGTATTTTGCTCCACAAGGATAATCTTAAAGAAGAATCTAAACATAGATTAGAGGTCTTAAAAAACTTCACAGATGGATTTAGAGTAGCTGAAGAGGATCTTAAAATAAGAGGGCCTGGAGAAATTTTGGGTGCCCAGCAAACAGGAATCGTGCCCCTAAAATATACGAATTTAATAAGAGACAGTAGATTCTTAGAATCAACTAAAAAAATTGCCGAAAGCCTAATACAACAAAAACCGCAAGTTGCTGAAAATCTAATCAAAAGATGGTTAGCAGGCTCTATTGGCTATGCAGAGGCATAAAAAAGCCCTCAAAAAGAGGGCTTTAAAAAGATTTTAAGTATTAGACTGTTAATAATGGAGCTATCACTAAGCTTACAATTGCCATTACATTAATAAGAATATTCATAGCAGGTCCGGATGTATCTTTAAATGGATCGCCAACTGTATCTCCAACGACTGCTGCTGAGTGAACGGCTGACCCCTTTCCACCAAGGTTTCCTTTTTCAATGTATTTCTTAGCATTGTCCCATGCGCCACCAGCATTTGCCATCATAAGCGCCAGTAAAACACAGCCCAATAGACCTCCAGCAAGCATGCCGCCCAAAGCCTCAGGCCCAATACCAAATCCAACAAGTGGAGGCATTGATACGGCAATAACACCAGGAAGTAACATTCTTCTTAATGCTGCTTTGGTTGCAATTTCAACGCATCTTTCAGCATCGGGTTCTGCATTGCCCTCAAGCAATCCTGGAATCTCTCTAAACTGTCTTCTGATCTCATTAATCATATCAAAAGCAGCATCTCCAACTGCAGTCATAGTAATGGATGCAATTAAGAAAGGCACACACCCTCCAATAAACATACCAACTAAAACAATTGGGTCAGAAAGCAGCAATTCAAAGCCTGGATTATTGCTTGAAACAACCTCTACAAAAGCAGCAATAATTGCCAACGCAGCAAGAGCGGCTGCACCAATTGCAAAGCCTTTTCCAATTGCAGCTGTTGTATTGCCAAGCTCGTCTAGAGAGTCAGTAATATCTCTTACTTCTTTACCCATTCCAGCCATTTCAGCTATTCCACCAGCGTTATCTGCCACAGGGCCATAGGCATCGATTGCCATAGTAATACCTACAGTTGAGAGCATCCCAACAGCCGCGATACCAACTCCATAGAGTCCACTTAAGCTGGTCGATACAAAAATAATAGCTGCAAGAATTAAAACTGGGATAACAACAGATTGCATACCTACAGACAGACCTGAAATCATTACAGTTGCAGAACCTGTTTCGCCAGATTTTGCGATTTTCTGAACTGGTTTGCCACCTGTGTAATATTCAGTTACTAAACCTATTGCAACTCCGCCAACAGCTCCGAAGAGAACTGAAAGCCAAGTATTTAGATCCAAGCCTAACTGATAAATTACAAAGTAAGCAAACACGATGAAAATTACTGGTGAACCAATGGTTCCAAATCTTAGAGCTGCAGCTGGAGATTTCTTTGATTGAGTTCTAACAATAAGAATCCCGAGAATCGAGGAAAGCAAACCGATACTAGCAAGAGCTAATGGCAGTGACATTTTTGCAACTGAGCCACTTGTAGCTGCAATAGCAATAGATGCAATCATGGCGCCACAATAGGATTCGAATATATCGGAGCCCATCCCAGCAACATCACCCACATTATCGCCAACATTATCAGCAATAACTCCTGGATTTCTTGGATCGTCCTCAGGTATTCCGGCCTCTATTTTACCAACTAAATCAGCGCCCACGTCGGCACTCTTAGTAAAGATCCCGCCACCTACTCTTGAAAAAAGGGCCACAACGGATGCCCCCATGCCAAAACCTTCGATAGAATGGGCTGCATCAGAGGCTCCACTAAAGAAATGAAATAAGATTCCAAGACCAAGCAATCCTAATGAAGCAACACAAAGGCCCATTATGGAGCCACCGTAAAATGAAACAGATAAAGCTGCTGCTGCGCCATCTTTTTGAGCTGCAGTAGCTGTTCGAACATTTGCCTTTGTAGCAGCATACATGCCAATAAAACCAGCAGTGGCTGAACACGCTGCGCCAACTAATAGGGCTATGGCTGTTTTAGTCCCTAGAGCAAGAAATACCAAAACAAATAAAACTACAATAAAACCAAGCAAGTAGGTGTACTCAGTTTTCATAAAGGTTAAAGCCCCTTTATGAATTTGATCTCCAATCTTCTTAACCTTGTCTTCGCCATCAGGGTACTGCATCACAAGAAGATAGATTACAAAGGCAGCAACTAGACCTAGTGCGCCCACAATTGGTGGGAGTAGCGTATTCATATTATTCTCCGTTTAAAAGGTGGTAATTCTAACAAATATATCTATAAATATCCGTGTTAAAGGGCATTAAATTTATCTCGATCTAGCTCATCTTCTGTTGCCGCTACGATGACTGCAACTGCAGCGTCACCGCAAACATTTACCGACGTCCTTAACATATCCAAAATTCTATCAACAGCAAGAATTAAACCAATTCCTTCCAGAGGCAAACCAAGCTGATTTAATATAATTGTAAGAGTAATAATCCCTGCAGAAGGTACCGCAGCTGTTCCGATAGCAGTGATGACAGCCAAGAAAATTATTTGGATATATTGCCCCATACCAAGCTCTATACCTGAAATGCCGGCTATAAAAAACGTAGCAAGACCTTGAAGGATTGCCGTGCCATTCATATTGATGGTCGCGCCTACTGGAATGACAAATGAAGCTACATCCTTCTTAACCCCCATATCCTCTGTAACAGTTTTGAGGGTTACTGGTATTGTGGCAGCGCTGGATGAGGTTGAAAAACCAAATAAAAGGACATCTTTGATTTTTCTAAAAAATGTAACAGGGCTAACGCCAGCTATGAACTTCAAAAATAAGCTGTTTACTAAAAGCATGTGAAGAACTAATACAAAAATAAGTAATAAAACGTACTGCGCCAGATCACCAAAAATATCAAGACCTTTTGATGCGGTATAAGCTCCGATTAGGCAAAACACACCAATTGGAGCAAAACCCATGATCATTAGTACAATTTTAAGAAAAACTGTATTTAATTTTTCAAAAGCTTTTGAGAGGTTGCCAGTTAAATGATCAGTTGAGTTAACTGCAATACCAAATAAGATACTAAAAAAAACTATACCAAGCATGTTGTTTTCAACAAATGCGCCAAACAGGTTATTTGGAAATATATTAAGCAAAGTGTCATAAAAGCTAACCTGAGGGATTGCAATGTCAAAGTTGCCTGCTGCAGCTTGATAGCCAGATCCTAGATCAACCATCCATCCAAAAAATAAAGCCATACTAACTGCAATTGCTGTGCTAACAACCACCAACAGAATAGTCTTCAATGCAATGTTGCCTAACTTCATCATGTCTGAGACTGAAGAGATGCCAGCAACCAAAGAGAAGAACACTAAAGGCACAACAATAAGCTTTAGTAAATTTTTAAATATGTCGCCGCCGAGATTTAGAACAAACTCAGTGACTATTTTTTCAAAAAAGTCTGGGACAAATGATGTGTAGAAAAAAGTAGATCCTACAGCAAAACCTAAAAACATCCCCCAGAGAACATTTCTAGTTAGATTTTTGGGGGCTCCTAATTCACTCATATCTCAACCATCTCAAAATCTTCTTTGCCTACACCGCAATCTGGGCATAACCAATCGCTTGGAACATCTTCCCATTTGGTACCAGGCTCAATCCCATCATCTGGCCATCCGAGCTCTTCATCATAGAGTAAACCGCATACAATGCATTCCCATTTTTTAAATTCCATAGTTATTCCCTAAGTATAAGAAAAAATAAGCAAGCTATAATATCAGTTTAACCAATGGAATTCATGCATCCCAAAATAAACTCAAGGTGGGTTACCAAACCGTATGTTTTTGTTATGGGCTCTCATGCCCTGCAGCGAAGTTGGTTGTTTGAAAAATTTTCTATTACCCAAAGAATTAAAATGGATCATTCCTTTAGACTTGAATTGCTCAGCGAAGAAATTGAAGAGATAGATGAGCATGAAGTGAACGAGCTAGGACTAGCAACGAATCAAACCATAGTTAGAAGAGTTAAACTGTTTGCAGATGAGAAAGAATTTGTTGTTGCAAAGAGCATCATCCCAGAACAAACAAAGAAGCTGGGTTTTTCTGAGTTAGAAAATCTTGGAAATAGACCTTTAGGAGACTTAATATTTACAAGCAAGCAATTTATTAAAAAGAAAGTTATGTTTGCTAAGTTCCTTTACAAAGGAAGGAATTTTTGGGGCAGATCTACCATATTCAATGTTAATGATTACCCAATGTCTATAAATGAGGTTTTCCTAATTGATTAGATTACTTAGAGGATCTATAGCACTTTGCAGACTGAATAAGCCCATTGGAATTTATTTAATTTTTTGGCCAGCTCTAGCTGCCGCCATGCTAACAACTGATATCACTAATGACTTTAGGGTATTAATCATTATTGTGCTGGGAAGTATTTTGGTTCGATCCATAGGGTGTGTAATCAATGATATTTTCGATAAAGATTTTGATGCCAAAGTTGAAAGAACCAAACTTAGGCCACTTGCCTCTGGCGCATTAAGTAAGCAGGAAGGTTGGATGATCTTTGCGCTCCTTAGTGTTTGTATTCTTGTATTGATAGCTTTTACGAACTTTCAAACAATCCTAATGGGGGCTATTTTTGGATGCCTCATCGTTATTTACCCGTTGATGAAGAGAATTTTTCTTGGACCTCAATTATTTCTAGGCATGACATTTAATCCCGTCTTCATTGTCCACTCTATGACCAATGGATTAAGTATTGCTTCAGTGATTTTATTCATTGGTGTGTTTGCTTGGGTAGTTGCCTTTGATACCTACTATGGATTGTCTGATATTGAGGACGATAAAAAACTTGGTATTAACTCGACTCCACTATGGTGGAAGGAAAAGACGCAAAAGATAATTTTTACATTACAGGCTGTGTTTTTGGTTTGTTTGTATGCCATAGGAAGAATCTATAGTTTTTCTAATGTATGGCTGCTTGGATTAGTTCTTATAAGTTTACTATTTTTCCTCCAATACAAGCTTGCAAATAATGAAGAGCATTTGAGCGCATTTAAAAACAACAACTTTGTCGGTCTTTTGATGTGTATTTTTATGTTTCTTGAGACCTCATATTTTGCATGACTTTCTTAAGCGATTTATCGAGTTTATCTGAAAGCTCAAATCTTTTTCAAAAAAGTCATGACTCAAATAATCCTTTTGAAAGTATTGAATACTATAAAAATCTTGAGTTAACAGGTTGCGCAGATAAACATACTGGCTGGATTCCAAACCATGTCTATGTTGACTCTTCACAAGGATCTTTATTAATTCCAATCTATCAAAAATTGAATAGCTATGGCGAGTTTATCTTTGACTATGTCTGGGAGAATGCATTTACTCAACATGGTATTAATTACTACCCTAAGCTTGTCTCAACTGTGCCATTTACTCCCTGCCATAGTAATAAGATTATAGGAAACACTAAGCTCATTAATGAGGCAGTAGATAAAGTTACTGATTTTATGGCCCAACAAAAGATCTCTACATGGCACATTCTATTCCCCTCGGATCAAGATATTCATGTATTAAATAACTCAATGTTTATTAAGCGATATGGGCACAGGTTTATTTGGAAGAATTATGCCTATCAATCTTTTGAAGAATATTTAGATAAATTCAAATCGAGACAAAGAAAAAATATTAAAAAAGAGAGACAAACGATTGCTGACGCAGGAATCAAATTTGAGATTATTGAAGGAGATAAAATTCAAGATCATCACTGGGAGAAGTTTTTTAACTTTTATTGTCAAACTTATTTCGATAGAGGTCAGAGTCCTTATTTAAATCTTGATTTTTTTAAATCGCTCACCCTCTTCAATCCAAAAATTAGTCCTTTAATTTTCTTTGCTAAACATCGTGATGAGTTTATCGGTGCTTCTTTGTGCTTCAGAGGTGGAAATACTTTGTATGGCAGGCATTGGGGTTCAACGATATTATTAAAAAACCTTCATTTTGAAGCCTGTTATTATCAAGGCATTGAGTATTGTATTAATAACAAGATTGAAAATTTTGATCCTGGTATTCAAGGTGAACATAAACTAAGACGAGGATTTGAGGTACATAAGAAATGTTCATTGCATTTAATTCTTGAGAAAGATTTTAGAGAAGCAATTGAACGCTTTTGTATCGAAGAAGAGAGACACATTGATCAGTACATTGCATCTTGTAAGAACTATACTCCCTTTAGCAATGACGGTAGAATCAAAGAGTGAATAGGCTACAAAGAACTTCTCATCACTTGAGCGTATGCGCTGCAAACTTTAGAAGATTAAAAAAGCTATTAAATAATTTTGATGAGTCCGCTTATGATTTTGTATTAGATGCAGACGAATTAATGGCTTGCTTTAAAATTCTTGATCAACAAAGACATACACTGCTCTTAGAAACCAAGCAATTGACTGCCAATAAAATTTTAAATTTTAAATTTAGAATTCAAATATTTTTAGACGCTAAGCTTGCGGAAGTAGTTTCTTTTCAGAATGAGCAACCTGTACCTTTCTTTGTTGTAAAACCAAAATCACAATCTTTGGATGAAAAATTTCAACAAAATCAGATGCTTACCGAGTGGCTTGAACTTATTTTTTTAAGGGGGATGGTTAGCAGTACTCTTCTTCCATGAATCGCATACTTTACTTGCATGGATTTGCATCCTCTTCGGATTCAACTAAAGCCAAACTTTTTAAAGCATTCATGCAAAAAAATAAAAAATTTGTTGTATTGGTTCCAGACTTGCCAAATAACTTAGTTGGATGGTCTGATGTTATTGAAAATTTAGTTAAACAATATGCGCCAGTAGCTTTCGTAGGAAGCTCACTTGGAGGCTTCTATGCCTCCTATTATGCAAGAAGATTTGGAAACATAGATATTCTGCTTAATCCCGCAGTTTTGCCAGCACAAGGAATGAAAGTTTATTTAGGCAACAATAAAAATTACTCTACGAATGAAGAATTCGAGCTTACTAATGCTGATATTGAGCACCTCGCAAAGATGGAAAAAAATATTGGTAATGCGCAACTCTCATGCAATAGAACTATGGTTCTTCTAGAAACCGGCGATGAGATATTGAATTATAAAAATGCTGTGGACTTTTATGCAGGTGCGTACATTAAAGTAATTAAAGGCGGTTCTCATTCATTAGATTCCTTCGAAGACCAACTTGAAAAAATATTCTTATTCATTAATAATGCACTAAATTAGTGCAATTAAATTTTATCTGATAATTTTTTGTGCACTAAATGCACCTTAAACATGCATATTATTTGGCATATAAATTGCTTATTAATAATACTTAGTTAAATTTAAGGAGATATTATGAAAACATACGAATATATATGGCTTGATGGCTATCAGCCCGAGCCAAATATGAGAAGCAAGGTAAAAGCTACCGATGAGGAAACTGCTCCTGATTGGTCGTTTGATGGATCATCCACTAAGCAAGCAGAAGGCGGAAAGTCAGATTGCTTACTAATACCTGTTCAAACTTATGAAAATCCTAATGGTCATGATTTAGTGATGACACAAGTGCAATCTTCAGACCACACTACTCACCCTTCAAATTTTAGGGCTGCTGCAGCGGAAGTTGTAACCGATGAGTGGTGGTTTGGTTTTGAGCAAGAGTTCTTCTTGACTGATCCAGAAACTGGTGAACCGCTTGGATGGGAAAACGGTGAGCCAAGACCACAAGGTGAATACTATTGTGCTGTAGGTTCAAGAAACGTTATTGGAAGAGAAGTTTCTGATGCTCATTTGCAAGCATGCCTAGATGTTGGTATTACTCTAACAGGAACAAATGCTGAGGTAGCTTTGGGTCAATGGGAATATCAGTGTTTTGGTAAAGGCATTAAAGCTGCAGATGATTTGTGGGTTAGCCGATATTTGCTTTACAAAATTGCTGAAGAATTTGGTGTAGGGGTAAATATTCATCCAAAACCAAAAACTGGAGATTGGAATGGCTCAGGAATGCACACCAATTTCTCCAATGAGGCAATGAGATCAAATGGTTCAGAAGAACTTTTTAATTCAATGTGTGAAAAACTTGGAGCAGTTCATGAGGAAGGTATTGCTTGTTATGGCTCTGATAATCATAAACGTCTAACCGGTCTTCATGAAACTCAAAGCATTGATAAATTTTCATACGGTGTAAGTGATAGAGGGGCTAGCATTAGGATTCCCGTCTATACAGTCGAGCATAATTGGAACGGTTATCTAGAAGATAGACGCCCCGCTTCTAATGCAGACCCTTATAAAATTATTGCACATATAGTGGGGACTTTAACTAAGTAACAACGTAAAGCAGCCCCTGCCCCCCCTCTTCTTGGGGCTGCTTTCATTAAAATATGGATAGACATTTTCGAGCCTTCAATCAGCTTTCAACAGAAATAATAATCCTTAATAAAAACTTAGATATTCTTATCATGAATGAATCAGCTGCATCTAATGGATGGACAGCAGACTTGATTGATAATCTAAATATATTCAAACAAATTATTAATAAAGAAGACTTAGATAGCCATCAGATCATTCCACTTGCAATAATCCTCGAGGAAAACTCGCTATCTGAGCTTCAAGAAACGTTGAGTATGGCCAAAGAAAAAGCATCTGCGATAACTATTCGAGACATGATGCTCTCTTTTAAAGCAAGCGCTGATCGGGCAGTTGATTTAACAGTTACTTTTTCAAGTGAATTTGATGTGTATATCTTAGAAATTTCTAATTTAGATAACCTTAACAGAATAATTAACTCAACGAGAACAGATGCTTCACAAAAAATAGCAGCAGGATTAGCAAGAACTTTAGCTCATGAAGTGAAAAATCCACTAGCTGGTATAAAGGGAGCTGCCCAGCTAATAAAGAAGAAAGCTTCAGATAAAAGCATTGAAAAATTTATTAAAATTATTGAGGATGAAACTGAAAGACTTAGTGGCATTGTTTCAAAAATCTTAACTCCAGCAGCTAAGCCTAATTTTGCATTTTTTAATATTCATGAAGCAATTGAAAGGGTCATCAAGCTTATTCAAGCATCTGACAAGACAACAAAAATTATAATCGAGAAAGACTATGATCCCAGCATTCCTGAAATTTATGGGGATAAGAATTTGTTCATACAAGCAATTCTCAATCTCTTCCAAAATGCATCGCATGCCTCATTAGATAATAAAGAACCTACGATTGGCATTAAAAGCAAGGTATCTTTTAACCAGCCCATCAACGGAAAAATTCAATCCACGATTTTGGAAATTATCATTACAGATAATGGAAATGGAATACATCCTGATCATTTAGATCAAATCTTCTTTCCAATGGTTTCGACAAAAGAAGGAGGGACAGGTCTTGGACTATCAATTGCGCAAGACATCATAAAAATTCACAAAGGCAATATTCGCTACGAGAGATCGAATGCAAAAACATATTTTATTGTCGCCATCCCGCTTTTAAATCAATCTTCACGTTTGGAGGTAGTTAATGGCTAAGATTTGGATCGCTGATGATGATGCGTCAATAAGAACCATTCTGGAAGAAGTCTTAAGCGAGTCTTTTGAGGTATCTATTTTTGAAGATGGTAATAGTCTAATAGATTCCTTAGCAACCGGTATGCCGGATGCCGTGATTACAGATATTAAAATGCCAAACTCATCTGGATACGATGTCTTAGCCCACATAACAAAAAATTATTCTGATTTACCGGTCGTTGTAATGACTGCTTTTACTGATATGCAAGCTGCTATTGATTCTTATGGAGCAGGTGCATTTGAATACCTACCCAAACCATTTGATTTGGATGAAGTTATTTCAACGCTTAATAAAGCAGTTGCTAAAAAAGAATCTTTGCCTTCCAAAAAAGTTAGTAAAACTGACATTGTTGGATCAGCCCCTTCAATGCAGCTTGTGTTTCGCTCAATAGGAAAACTGTCCAACACAAATGCCACTGTAATGATTTTGGGAGAATCAGGTACAGGAAAAGAGTTAGTAGCAAATTCATTGCATAAGAATAGTCCAAGGTCTGACATGCCTTTTATCGCTCTCAATATGGCTGATATACCTAAAGAACTTATTGAATCAGAGTTATTTGGGCATGAAAAAGGTGCTTTTACAGGAGCGGTTGAAAAAAGGATAGGTAGGTTTGAGCAGGCAAATGGTGGCACTCTCTTTCTGGATGAAATTGGGGATATGCCACTTGATACACAAACCAGGTTGTTAAGAGTGTTATCCAATAGAGAATTTTATCGGGTTGGCGGAGATAAGCCTGTGAAGGTTGATGTCCGTATCCTTGCCGCTACTCACCAAAGCCTTGAATCCCTTGTAGCAGAGGGCAAGTTTAGAGAAGATCTTTTCTATCGTCTCAATGTCATTAAAATTAATATTCCTCCACTCAGAGAAAGAGCCTCTGACATTCCTGAACTCACAACTTTCTTTTTAAAGAAACATAGTTCATCAATGAATGAGATTCCTAAAAACTTATCGGAAGAAGCTCTGACAAAGTTAAGCAACTACAGCTGGCCAGGAAATGTCAGAGAGCTTGAAAATATCTGCTATTGGTTAACGCTGATGGCTCCGTCTCAAACAATTGCCGTGGGTGATTTGCCAGCCGAATTGCTCTCTAATGGCATCAAAAAACAATCGGTATCTTCAAGAAACTGGAAAGAAAGCTTTGCAGAATGGTTGCAAACTTTGCAGCCCGAGCATAGTGGCTCAATTAACGATGTCGTAAATAATCATATTGATAAGCTGGTTATAGATTTTGCTTTAAAAAATTCTGGCGGAAAAAAACAGGATGCTGCAAAGCTATTAGGAATTTCGCGAAATACTCTTGCTCAAAAATTAAGAGAACTAGGATAGAAGCTCCACCAGTTTGCCTTGGTCATGAAGCGCATGCAAATCATCGCATCCCCCAATATGCTGCCCATTAATCCATATTTGAGGCACTGAGGTTCTACCTGCCTTAGCTGCCATCTCAGCTCTAAGTGATTTATTAAAATCTACTGAAATTTCTTGATAACTTACTCCAAGTTTATTTAATAGATTTTTAGCTTTGTAGCAGTAAGGGCAGGTTTTGGTGGTGTATATCTCAACCGTCACTCTTTCACCAACGGTAAACTTTCTTGGTTCCATGAAGTAAGTCCTCCTTTGAGAACATATGTTTTTAAGAAACCATGCTTTTGTAATTTTTCAGCGGACAATGCTGCATTTCTTCCCATAGCGCAAATTGTAATAATAGGAGAGTCTTTATATTTATTGAGCTCTTCCAGCCTTTGATCAAAATCTTTGTAGGGAATATTCTTTGCATTGGTAATATGCCCTTTTTCAAAATCCTCTCTATCTCGAACGTCCACCAAAATTGCATTTTCCTTATTGACCATCTTGGTTAATTCAATATGCGACAACCTCTTTCCACCTCGCTTCATTTCTGCTGAAAAATACAATACTAAGAAAAGAAAAAACGGCACAGAGAAAAACCAGTTATCAAAAACGAAAAGAGTGAATTCAAACATCGGACTATTATCGCGTAAAATAAAAATTAGTTAACACTTAGGATGAAACTATGTCGTATTTAGTATTAGTGAGGCACGGACAAAGTGAATGGAATGCTAAAAACCTTTTTACAGGGTGGAAAGATCCTGACTTAACCGAGCTTGGAATTAAAGAGGCTAATAAAGCAGGAACTTATCTAAAAGATTTAAACATTAAATTTGATGTGATGTTCACTTCTAATCTTACTAGGGCTCAAAAAACAGGAGATATAATCTTAAAAGTGATCAACCAAACGCCTCAAATTATTAAAAATCTGGCTCTGAATGAAAGAAACTATGGAGATCTTTCAGGTTTAAACAAAGATGATGCCAGGAAAAGGTGGGGTGAGGAACAAGTTCATATCTGGAGAAGATCTTTTGATGTGCCGCCGCCAGGCGGAGAAAGTTTAAAAAATACTGCAGAAAGAGTTCTCCCATACTTTGATGAGGTAATCATGCCTGAGGTACTTAAAGTTAAAAATATCCTAGTTGCGGCACATGGGAACTCTTTAAGATCTTTGGTGATGAAATTAGATGGCCTTTCTGCTGAAGAAGTTGTTGCTTTAGAAATACCAACCGGCGCACCTATTGTTTATGAACTGAGCAATACTGGAGCCATTATTTCAAAACAGTCTTCTTTTTAGTTGCATGCAAAAATTATTTCCTAATGAAAGATTAGGAAGAAAAATTTCTAAATGGTATTTGTTGCATGGAAGACATGATCTTCCTTGGAGGAAGAGCATTTCACCATACAGGGTCTGGATATCTGAGATCATGCTTCAGCAAACTCAGGTCGTAACTGCCATCCCTTTTTTTAAAAGATTCATGCGCCAATATCCAACATTAAAATCTTTTTTAGGAGCTTCAGAAGATGAAGTTTTAGCCCTGTGGTCAGGTCTAGGTTACTATCGAAGAGCTAGATATATCTTTCAAACAAAAGAAATAATTAAAAGCCTTTATAAAGGAAAGTTCCCCAAAGATTTTGACTCGATCTTATCTTTGCCAGGAATTGGAAGATCTACAGCTGGAGCAATTGCTTCTATTGCACATAACCAGCCTTTTCCAATTTTAGATACCAACGTAAAAAGAGTGCTTCAACGCCTTCATGCATTACCAGACAACATAAATGATAAATTGATGTGGGAATTAGCAACCCATATTCAGGACAGAAAAGATTTATTTCCCTATACACAAGGGATCATGGATTTAGGAGCTACTGTTTGTTTAACAAAAGAGCCTTTATGCAAGAGATGCCCTCTCAAAAAAGATTGCAAATCAGCATTTCAATTAAATACTCAGACATCGCCAAGAAAAATTATTCAAAAGAAAAAAATGGCTCTGAAGTTTTATCTTTTTTTAGATAATGAACAATTTCTCGCTCAAAAAAATAATGAGTTATCAATTTGGAGCGGGCTGTGGCTCCTTCCACCTGAAATCCCAATAAACTTTGTTAATAAATACACTGTGTCTAAAGACTTTACAGTTATACATCAGCTTAGCCATAGGACGCTAGAAATTACTTTTGTGGTTTGCAAAATGAAAAGATTACTTCGACCAAAAACAAACCATGAATATAAAACTGTTAAAATAAATAGCTACTTTGATTTGGGAATGCCAAAGCCTATTACACAATTAATTAAAAACTTATGACAGAAACAGTATTTTGCCGAAAATTTAAACAAGACCTTCCAAAAATGAAAATCCCTCCCATGCCAGGGTCTAAAGGATTGGATTTAATGAGTACGATTTCTCAACAGGCATGGGATGAATGGAAATCAAAACAAACCATGCTCATCAATGAAAAACATTTAGACCTATCATCTATTGATGATAGATCTTATCTAGAAGAGCAAATGGAGAAGTTTTTTAATAATGATCAGACAGATGAGCCAACCGGCTTTAAACCATTAGCTTAGCTTGGTGACATTGCTATTAATCTAAAATATAATTTCTGACTTCTTATTGCCCAGATAGCTCAGTCGGTAGAGCAAAGGACTGAAAATCCTTGTGTCGGTGGTTCGATTCCACCTCTGGGCACCA